>Ga0302324_100027390_pt1 | contig 10859 bp, 11 predicted proteins | sample Palsa_T0_1_FD_201949 | JGI IMG/M metagenome (GOLD analysis project Ga0302324, IMG submission 201949) | Peat permafrost microbial communities from Stordalen Mire near Abisko, Sweden - Palsa_T0_1 | ecosystem: Environmental > Terrestrial > Soil > Palsa > Peat permafrost | place: Sweden: Abisko...
CAGATCAACAGGATCGCTCGTCTACCACGACTGGCCTGAACGGCCGCCGTTTCCTTTCTCGCTTGATGCCGCTCGACCCTAGCGAGTCCCATCAAACGGCCGGGGACAAATGTCTCATGACCAGTCGGGCCAGCAACCGTCCTCGGACGCGGATTATCGTCGCCGCATGCCAAACGCCTCCGGTGGGCGTAGCAATTTTGCGAGCGTCAGGCGCCAAGCCCACTGCCCGTCGGGTTGCGACAGATTGGCACGACGGGCAACATTCCGGTTCACGCAGACCGCAAATCATCGGCTAACTGCGACCGTCCTGTTCCGGCAAGAGGGGCGGTCGCGCGTCGTCACGAACGCGGGACGGGATGTGGTGGGCGCGAGAGCGTCGGCGCGCCATTCAGGCGTGCAGGACGAACGACGTTGTAGCGTACGGCAAAACCGTGTGGTCCTGACGCCTCGACGCTGGCGTTCAAGTTCTTGAGAAGCAAGCTTCTCAGGGCGACGGTGACAAACAAGCCCGATCACCGGGGAGAGCGCGGCATAAGCCGTAAAGCCATTACGCAGGGGATGCCGGGTGCCTCCGCTGAGCCTGTATGCTCGTGCGCGCATCCACTTCCTCCTTTGCGCACGAGACCGCAGGGTGCAGCGCGCACCCGGCATTCCCTGCGCCCTCTGTTTTGGGCGGACGGTTCCTGCACAACCCGGGCGCATCGCGCCGCGGGAACGTGGAGGTGTATCGGTTACTCACGTCATTGTCTGCGCAAACGCTTTGCGTTTGTCGCAGGCAATGACGGTCTGGCGTCTTGCGGTTCGGCGGTTTGACATGATGGAAAGGACAACGCAGGGAGCGACAGGAGGAAAGTCGCAGCGTAAATTGCCTGCGTCGAGATCGAACATCCAGTGGAGATCAGTGTGATGGGCCCCGTCATTGAACGCATCAGGCTTTTCCTCATCGAGAGCCCCATCAAGATGGCGCGCCTGCAAGGCGTCGGAAACGTCAAAGGAACCGTCAAGCGGGTTCTGATCGAGATGACCGCGAGCGATGGCATCGTCGGATGGGGGGAAGGGGCGCCATGGGAGGTGTTCACCGGCACCGCCGAGGCCGCTTTCGCCGCCCTCGACATCTATTTGCGCCCGGTGATCATCGGCAAACCGGTGCGGCGGGTTCGCTCATTGATGGCTGTGCTCGACAAGGTGCTTGTTGGACACATGGAGGCGAAGGTCGCGATCGAGATGGCGATGCTCGATATCGTCGGCAAGGGAGTCGGCCTTTCGGTTGCCGATCTCATCGGCGGGCGGGTGCGCGACCGGATCCCGCTATCGTTCTCGATTGCGGACCCCGATTTCGCGGCCGATCTGGATCGGATGCGGGCCATGGTCCCGGCCGGCAATACGATCTACAAGGTCAAGACCGGCGTGAAGCCGCATCGCGAGGATCTGGCTCATCTGGAGGCGATCCGTACCGAATTCGGCGCCATGGTCGATCTTCGGCTCGATTACAATCAGGCGCTCAAGCCGTTCGGCGCCATCAAGATCCTGCGCGATGTCGAGACCTTCGCCCCGACCTTCATCGAGCAGCCGGTTCCGCGCGACAATCTCGACGCGATGGCATCCTTTGTCGCAGCACTGGACACACCAATCCTGGCCGATGAAAGTTGCTTCGATAGCCGCGATCTCATGGAAATCATCAGATTGAAGGCGGCAAACGCGATTTCCATCAAGCTGATGAAGGCCGGCGGCATCTTCAAGGCGCAAGCTATCATGGCGATCGCAGATAGCGCAGCACTTCCGGGATATGGCGGCACACTTTGGGAAGGCGGTATCGGTCTCGCGGCCGGCACCCAGCTGATTGCGGCAACGCCGGGCATTTCGCTTGGCTGCGAATTCTATATGCCCCATCACGTCCTCACGGAAGACGTGCTGGAAGAGCGGATACCGAACGAGAACGGGCACGTCGTGGTCCCTGACGGACCCGGCCTCGGAATTCGTGTGACCGAGCGCTCGGTAAGAGCAAACGCCCGCATCATCGCGGAAGGCTGATGCCATGTCCGGCAACGCACGGCGTGAAAACGCAAGCAGTCACAGCCGGTGTGTTGATTCGACATCTCGAACAAGCGCCGCTCGCCATGTCGGCGAAGCTCAGCGTGTCCTATGTATCTCGTTTCGCTCGGGCCTGTTCGACCCAAAGGTCCCAGGGGCGCTGAACCTGCCCCTCGATGCTCTGCACGCAGGCCAGACTCTCGCCTTCCGACAGGAAGGTGACCTCGCCGCCGAGCTGCATTGCCTGGAGCTGATAGCGGGCATTGAGCTCGGCATAGATGGCGCGGTAGACCGCCTGCTGAATTGAGCCTCCGACGACCGTAGAGCCGTGGCCTCGCATCAGCACGATGTCGTGGCCGACAAAATGATCGGCCAGCGCGCGACCAAGATGATTGTTGCTGATGAGGAGGTCGGTCGCATCGCCCCCTGCCTCCCGGATCTCGAACACCGGGGCGCCCTGCCCGACAAAGCCGGCCATATGGAAGATAGCCTGCAGCCGCACACCCTTGACAACGCTCAGGGGCACCACGGAGTGCGAATGACTGTGCACGACCGACATGGCGTCGGGGCGTTTGCGATAGATCTCGCCATGGATGAATCGCTCGAGATAGACCTTGCGGCCGGCGGCGTTGACCGCCTCGCCGTCCAGAGTGAACTCGACGATGTCATTTGCCGCCACGCGACCCGGCGCCATGTTTCGAGCGAGCAGGAATCGATCGGGGCGCTTGTCGTGGCGAACACTAATGTGCCCGAAGGCATCAACGACCCCCTGGTCAAAGAGAATATGGTTGGCGACCACAAGATCCTCAATCAACCCTGCGCCAGGCGCCGGGCCTGGCTTCGCTGTATCGGGCGCGTCGACGGCGATGGTTGGATGATTGTCATGCGGGCACATGGGCGATTTCCTGTACTGAGAAGAGATGCGCGATACCAAGCCCGGTCTTCGGCGACCGGAGCCAATGGCGGGGACGAACCAGGGCGATCTGCCGCAGCTTGTCTGTCGAGATCTGTAAGTACGCTACCGTTTCCATCAACGAACGACCCCTCGATCCAATCCGGTCTATTCGGGCCGAATCCCGGCCGCCTGGGCGATGCGGGCGGCGCGCTGCACCTGCTCGCCGATGAAGCGCGCGAAGCTCGCTGCGTCCTCCGTCACCGGCTGGGCTCCGAGAGCGACGAGCCGCTCAGCGAGAACCGGCTCCCTGGAGGCCGCCTGCACCGCCGCGTTGACGCGCCCGACCGTTTCCGCCGCCAGCCCCTTCGGACCCCACAGCCCGTACCATAGCATGAAGTCGAGCTCCGGCAGCCCGGCCTCGTCGATCGTCGGCACATTCGGCAGGAGCGCTGTTCGCTGCGGGCTCATGATGGCGAACGCGCGCAGCGTGCCGGCGCTGACGTAGGGGAGGGCCGAGCCGAGTGGCGCAACCATCAGCGCGACCTGCCCGCCGATCACGTCGTTGATCGCCGGCCCGGTTCCGCGATAGTTGACGATAAGCGCCTTGGCATCGATCCTGCGCTTGAAACTCTCTGTCGCGAGATGCCCCATGCTGCCCAGCCCGGAATTTGCAAACGAGAAGCGGTCGGGTTGGCCCTTGAGCGCGTCGATGAGCTCTGCCAGCGTATCAGGTGTCTTGCGTGGATTGCCGATCAGGACCATCGGCGAAGTCGCGAAACGCGAGATCGGTGTGAAGTCGGCGATCGGGTCGTAAGACACGCTCCGCATGACGTGGCGGGCCATAATCTGGATGTCGGCGTTCGTCAGGAAGGTCGATCCGTCCGGGGCCGCGCGCGCTACTTCGGCAGCGCCGAGCGTGTTGCTCGCTCCGGACTTGTTCTCAACGACCCAGCTCTGTCCGAGAAGCTCGGACAGACGTTGCGCGTAGAGCCGCCCGATCACGTCGATGGCTCCGCCAGGGGCGGCCGGCACGATGAGGCGAACGACGCGCTGTTGCGCGGCCAGCGGTGGGGCAATGGCGCTGAAACCCGCGGCGGCGATCCCGAGCGACAGGCGGCGGCGATCGATCATCATGGTCTCCTCCCCTGTGACCGCCTTGTTGCGACGGCCTTGTGTCTTTCGGGTGCGCTGGAGCCGCGCCCAGTCGGCTGCTCCCGAAGCTCGCGTCGCGCAGGTAGCTGGTCACTATCTCGGCGAGATTCTTCAAATCGGGGCGAGTTTTCCGCGCGGATGGGCGTAGCTGTCGCGCCAACGATTAGCCCAACAGCATACTAATACTCCGTGTACTGTCAAGTTGAGGGACACGCGGACTGGTCGCCAATGCCAGGTGGATGCGATTTCAATACCGGCGGCGATCTACGGGTCACGCCCTGCGTGAATTGGATTCGCTCATTCGAGACGTCCTTGCGGCACCGAAGGATGCGCTGGCGCAGGAGGACGAACAGCAGGCCAAGAAGCGCGCGGAGAAGCGCGCGGAGGCGCTGCGTGCTTTCGCATCGATGAGTTCGACGTTATCGGTGTGAGGGAGAAGCGTTTCGAGAAATGCCTGGCCTTACGGATCGGCTCGTCGCCGTTGCCCGGAAGTTCAGGAATTGTCCCGGTGTCGAGCGCCGGAATCGGGCTGTTCCATCATTTCGCCTTTAGCGCCGCGACCGGCAACCAATCCTCATCCACGCCCGATCGCTGAAGATGCTTGCACCGCTCGAGCAGCAGGGAAGCCGGCAAGTCGTGAGGGCGCTCGCCAAGTACCGCCTCGAAATGGATGATCGCGCCTGAGAAATCGCGACGACGATATCTCGAAAGCCCCGCCTCGTAGCTCGCGATCCAAGCTGTGTTTTCGCCGCCGACTTCCGCAAGCCCGACCAACTCGTAAACCGCAAGCCCCTCGGTCCGTCCATAGACGACGATGCTGTCGATTTCTCGGATAATGAACGCATCCCGGATCAGGCGCGCGGTCTCCGTGCCGATCAGGATATGCGTGCCATATTGCTTGCTGGCGCCTTCGAGCCGGCTTGCCACGTTCACGGCATCGCCGATGACGGTGTAGTTCAGCCGCAATTCGGAACCGATGTTGCCAACCAGCATGCGGCCGGAATTGATGCCGATCCGGATCTGGAGCGGATGGCCCTGGTCGTCGTTGACACCCGCGGCCTCGATCGCCTTGCGGCAGGCGAGTGCTGCGCGGCAGCAGCGCACGGCATGATCCTGCTGAGCCGTCGGTGCGCCCCAGAAGGCCATCACGGCATCGCCGATGAATTTGTCGATCGTGCCGCCGTTCGCGTCGATGACTTCGGAGACGGCGTCGAGATACCGGGATAGTAGCGGCACGACGCGATCGCCCATGCGTTCGGAAAGTCCGGTAAAGCCGGCGACGTCGATGAACATCACCGTCAGCTCCTGGATGGAGCCGCCGGGCTTTGCCTCAACACCCTGGCTGAGCAGCGATCTGACGAGGTCGGCCGGGATGAATTTGCGGAAAGCGGACAGGCCCGCCGCCATTTCGGCGATCGCGCCCGAGAGACTCGATATCTCAGCCAGTCGCGAAGGATGATGGCGGACCCGGTCCAGCTCAAAACTCTCGACATGCCGGATTTCGCCGACGACGCGGGCCAGCGGAGCGGCGATCACCGATCGCACCAGCATGGCCGACAGCAGGGCCGCCAACAGCGCGCCGGCAGCAAGGCCGATGATCAATCTGCGCAGCGTGGTTTCGACCGGTCCCAGGAACTCGGCTTCGGGAATGACGGTCGCCAGCGACCAGCCTGGAAACGGCAACGGCGTCAGCGCGACCTCGTAAGCCTCGCCTTGCGATATCAGCCGCCGGCGCCACGCCTCTTTGCGATCCCCGTCGCCGGGCTGTGCCAACACCATGCGGGCCAGCGGCAGCAGCGCCTCCTGGCTGCGCGCGGGATGCAGTTCGTCGGCCTGCTTGTCCGGCGCCGCGATCAGCTCACCGCTGCCGTCGAAGATAAACGCGGTTCCGGTGCGTCCGACCTCGAGCTGGGCCAGAAAATGAGCGAACCTGGTATATTCGATGATGATCGCGAGGACGCCTTGCCGCTCCTGATAAACGTCGATCGGACCTGCAAACGCGATCGACGGGCGTTGTCCGATCGGATGGTCGAGGACCTTGAACCATTGCGGTCCCTCGGCACCCATGCCGGTCTTGAACCACGCCTGGTCGACCACGCGGAAATCGGTCGGCACGAATTGACGCTGTTCGAATTCGATGTCGCCCGGAATCACCGCATATTCGTCGATCCGGCGCTGGCCCGGATGATCGGTCAGCGAGATCTCCATCATCTCCAAATGGTCGTCGCCGAGCTTGTGCGCGGCGAAAAACGAGCCATCAGGCCAGCCGAAGGCAACCCAGGAGATTGTCGCGTGCGATTGCAGTTGCGACAGGAACACGAACTCGCGCTTGTCCGCTTCGCGGGCGTCGAGCACGTTTTGCAGGAACAGGGTGCGAATGGCGGTGTGAGCTGCGCGCGCTTCGCCGACGATCGCCGACACCTCCTTGCGGACGGCGGCCACGATCTGCTCGTTGATGGTGCTGGCGAGTTGCCGGCTGGTGGCTTCCGCCGTCCGCCACCACAACAGGCTCGATGCCGCAGCCGTCAACAGGATCGTCGTCAGCACCAGCGCCGACACCGCGAGATGGATGCTGACGGTCAGGGGTTTGCCGGGCGAACGAGGCCGCAGGCGACCATCTGGTTGTCGGCTTGGAACGGCAATCATCCTTCCGCTTTCCAGCAGTGGCACGCCGCCGGCTGGCTTGACTGAATATACGCGGAAATTTCGGTGCATGTTACTTTTTCCCCCGATAGCGCCGAACGTCCTGGCGAATCTTCGAGGCTTCCAATGCTCTTTGGCTAACATCGCGATACCGACAAGGCGTTGGCGTCGTCCCTCGGCTTTCCGCTACTTGGCAGCTACGCGCGGTTGTGCATCGATTGCGCGCGGCCCAAAGGCGATCTCACTGATTCGTGAGCGCTTCACCGTAACGAGGGCCGCGTGCGGGGCGAAAGAGACCATGCACGTTCGCCCAGCAGGCGATGCAACCCTGAACAGGAGAAATCCAATGTCCACGAAGAATATTGTCAGTTCGTTCGTTCTTGCCGGCGCCCTCACGACCGCGCTCGCGACCATGGCCGCCGCCGCCCCGCTGACCAAGGCCGAGGGGGACGCGGCCATCGCCGCCCACAAGGAGAAATGCTTCGGCGTCGCCCTGAAGGGTCAGAACGATTGCGCGGCCGGTCCGGGCACGACGTGCCAGGGGACCTCGACCACCGACTTCCAGGGCAACGCATGGAAGTTCGTCCAGGGCGGAACCTGCGCCAACATCGACCTGCCGAATGGCAAGCACGGCTCGCTCAAGCCGGTCTGACACGGTCGGGCGGCGCGGAACGACAGTGGCAGAAAGCGGAGCGATGACATGAAAGCAGCGACCGAACTTGCGGCGTGTGCGGCCATTCCGCTCCGCTTTCCGGCGTGGCCGATCGGCGGCCTCGCCGGGACCAGCTTCAAGCACGAGCACCTGGTTGCGATCCGCGCCGAGCACAAAGGGCGTGGCTTCTTCGAAGTTCATGCGGAGAATTACATGGGCGCGGGCGGACCACCGCATCGCGCCCTCGAAGCGCTGCGGCGCGACCATCCGCTCTCGCTGCACGGCGTCTGCATGTCGATCGGCGGCGAACGGCCGCTCGACAAGGCGCATCTGGCGCGTCTGCGGCATCTCGTCGACCGCTATGAGCCGGCGCTGGTGTCCGAGCATCTCGCCTGGTCGACGCACGGGACCGCCTATTTCAACGATCTGTTGCCGCTGCCCTACACCGAGGCGACGCTCCTTAGGGTCTGCGATCACATCGACCAGGTTCAGGAAGCGATTGGCCGGCCGATGCTGCTCGAGAACCCGTCGACCTATGTCGGGTTTCGGACGTCCACGATGAGCGAGACGGATTTCATCCACGCTGTCGCGCGGCGTAGCGGATGCGGCCTATTGCTCGACGTCAACAACGTCTTCGTATCTGCCGCCAATCACGGTTTCTCGGCGCTGGACTATTTGGCCGACTTTCCACTGGCCGACGTCGGCGAGATTCATCTCGCTGGTCATGCCGAACAGTCCGATGACGAGGGCGACCTGCTGTTAATCGACAGCCATGACGGTCCGGTCGCGGATGCCGTCTGGAAACTGTTCGAGATCGTGATCTCGCGACGCGGGCCGGTTCCGACTCTGGTCGAGTGGGACAGCAACATCCCGGACTGGCCGGTCCTCAAAGCCGAGGCGGCCGCCGCGCAGGCGATCCTCGACCGCTGCGACAGCGTCGCGGAGGGGCGTCATGCTGCCGCCTGAACCGCTTCCTGGCTCTTCCTATGCGTCCGCGTTCGCCGCCGCCTTGATCGATCCGGGCCGCGAGACGCCCGCGGTCGTGGCCGGTCCAAACGGCAAGGCCGTCGTCAAGCGCTACAACGTCTACCGCAACAACGTCACCTCCAGCCTGATCGACGCGCTTGCGGCGATCTACCCGGCCGTGCAGCGCATCACCGGCGTCGAGTTTTTCCGTGCCATGGCGCGTTTCCATATTCGCGCTACGCCGCCGACATCGCCGCTGTTGTTCGAATATGGACGCGACTTTCCGGCTTTCATCGAGCAATATGAATATGCCGGCGCGATGCCGTGGCTTGCTGACACCGCGCGGGTCGAGCGGGCCTGGCTTGACGCCTATCACGCCGCCGATGCCGAACCGCTGTCGGCGCAAACGCTCCGCTCGTTTCCGCCCGAGCGCCTCGCCAACCTGGTCTTTGTCGTTCATCCGGCGACGAGGATTGTGCGCTCCCGCTTCTCCGTCGTGACGATCCTCGCCGCCAATCGCGGCGAGGCGCCCGTAGACCGGATCGACGTGTCGGCGCCGGAGGATGCCTTGATCACGCGGCCCGATCTCGACGTCGTCGTCCGACATCTACCGCGTGGCGGCGCCGTCTTTCTCACAGACCTGATCGCGGGGCGACCGTTCGGCGAAGCCGCGGCGTCGGCGCTGGACGCCTCACCCGATTTCGATATCGCCTCAGGCATCGCCGGCATGATCGAGGCGGGTGCATTCACCACTGCTACCTTGGAGAATCAGGATGGTCGTTGATCAACACGCCGCGCCAGGCGAGCCGCTCCGGACGGCCGGTTTGCTCGCTGACAAGGCCAGTCGTTTGGTGCAGGCGGTGGCGGTGCCTTCGCTGGTTCAGCTTGTGATGCGCTTGGCGCTCGCGGTGCCGTTCTGGAAATCCGGCATTCTCAAATGGGCCGGCTTTCTCAAGCTCAGCGACACCGCGATCACGCTGTTCACGGACGAGTTCATGCTGCACCTGCCGGGCGGACCCTATCACTATCCGGCGCCCGCGGTGATGGCCTTTCTTTCCGGCTGCGCGGAGATCACGTTTCCGGTGCTGCTGGCGCTGGGCTTCGCCACCCGCTTTGCCGCGCTCGGCTTGCTGTTCATGACGGTCATCGTCGAGCTCACCGTGCCCGACGGCTGGCCAATCCATATCACCTGGGCGGCGATGGCGCTCGGCATCATGGCCTGGGGACCTGGGCGAGTCTCAATCGATTATTGGATACGAGAGGCGGTATTACGTCCTGTCTCCTGGCCTCGTTAGCGCTTCGCGGCCGCCCCGCAACCAAGATCGAAGCCCGGCGATCCCTCAGGGATTGCCGGGCTTTTTCTTTTGGATCCGCAATATCGAGCCCTGGCCCTTGGCTCAGGTTCTTGGCTCAAGTCCTTGGGCTCAAGGCGTGGGCCTTTGCCGCCAACTTAAGCGAGGAAGCTCGCGCACACGAACGCGCCGGCGCCCGCGATGCCAAGGGCTGTGCGAACCGCGTGCAGCTTTCCCCATCTGATGATGCGCGCCCGGGTCTCGGGGCCGGCATCCTGATCCGCCGTCGACGCCAGCGCCTTGTTGTTGGGAGCCATCACCAACAGCGTGTAAGGCCAGTTCGCCAGCAACAGCACGCCGCCCAGCGCCGCGGCAGGATGTTGTTCGACGTAGAATGCGGCGAGGCCAAGCAATCCGGAAACCATGGCCAGCGTCGCCTGCATTTCGAGACCTTTGGCGTAACTCGGCTTCCACTCCTTGAGCAGCGAGGCATCGTCAAGCAGCAACCGGGCCGGCTGTTCCGACAGATTGATGTAGGCGGCGGCGCCCGCGAAAGCGGCTGCGGTGGCAAGGGCAAGCGATGTCAGGATCATGGCAGGCTCCGATCAGGTGGGTTGTTCCAGTCGCGCGCGCAGCTGTGTCAACACGGCCAGGGCGGCTTCCAGCGCGGAGCGGTCGAGACCCGCCGCCAGCGCGGCGACCCACGGCTTTTGCAGATGCATCGCCGCTTCGTTGAGCGCGTGTCCTTTCGCCGTCAGCGTCACCAGCCTGGCGCGCTTGTGGTGAGGATTGTCGCGGAATTCGACGATGCCCGCCCGCTCGAGTTCATCGGCGATCCGCTGCACGGATTGCCGCGTGAGGCCCATCGCATTGGCGATATGCGCCACCGGCGCCCGTCCCTGCTGCAGGGCAATCGCGCCGACGACCTGCCAGCGCGCGCTGGTCAAGCCGATTTCGGCCACCAGCGCGTCACCGGACGCGATCAGGAGACCGTTGAGCCGGAATATCTCCAGCACCAGATCGGTGAGGGCGCCGGATTTTGACGGTTTTGTCATAATGACAATATACTGTCAATATGACAGCTAGCTGTCAAGTTGATATCGCCTACATTCCGGTTGTGGTGCCTGCGTCAAACTGAGGCAGCCAACCGGTTGCCCGTCGGGATGCGACAGATTGGCACGACGGGCAACATTCCGGTTCACGCAGACCGCAAATCATCGGCTAACTG
>Ga0302324_100027391_pt1 | contig 10858 bp, 7 predicted proteins | sample Palsa_T0_1_FD_201949 | JGI IMG/M metagenome (GOLD analysis project Ga0302324, IMG submission 201949) | Peat permafrost microbial communities from Stordalen Mire near Abisko, Sweden - Palsa_T0_1 | ecosystem: Environmental > Terrestrial > Soil > Palsa > Peat permafrost | place: Sweden: Abisko...
GTTCCACCTGGATCAAGGTCTCTCTGTCTGATCGCATAACTACCACAGGACATGCCATGGAATCGGAGAAAGTGCGCATTCTTTTTTGGTGCGATTACTTCCAACAGGTGTTTGGTGGCGCTGAAGTATGGGCAGAACGCTATGTGGCTGCCATGCGGCAGAGGGGATACCAAATTGAAGTGCTGGCGGACCAGGGAGGCGCAAATGCTGCATTCGACGCCGCGCACGAATTCGTCCCCGTCCACTTTCTGCATTCGAGGGAAGCCCTTCATGGAAGTGACCCGGACGCATGGAGGGCGTGCTTGAAAAGAGCCGCAGCCATTGAGTCGGCCTTTGCTCCGCACCTTATTCACATCTCCATCAGCACATCCGCTCCAACGCTCCTCCTGTTTCTGATGAGCCGCGGCCTGGTTCAGGCAAATGGGCAACATGGGACCGCGAAACCGGTAAACCTGATGAGTTTGCATCAGGAATGGCGCCAGCCGAATGTTCCCGGCCCTCTGCACGAACGCGTCTTGCGGCAAATGGACTGGGTCTGTTGCTTCTCTCAATCCACGCTCCGTTTGCTCTTGTCCCAGTTGGCTGCACACGTGCCTGAACTCATTCGCTGGTCTTGCGTTATTCCGCACGCGATTCCAGGCGCGGGGAATGGCCGCATTGGAGCTGATGCGGTTGCTGGCTCAGACCAGGCTATCGGTTTTATCGGCAGGCTTAGCAGAGAGAAAGGGGCCGACCTTGCCCTTCGTGCGTTCAGCCTTCTACAGGCAGAATTCCCAGGACTGCGGATGATCGTCGCCGGCGACGGGCCAGAGCGCCCGTCGCTTGATGCCCTGGCGCAGGAACTCGGAATCGCCGAGTTTGTAACCTTTACCGGCTGGCTTTCTTCTGACGAAGTTCGCGCCACGCTTCGCTCTCTGAGGCTGCTGATCACGCCTTCGCGCGAGGATAGTGCCCCACTGATTGCTCTAGAGGCCGCGCATGAGGCCTGCCCTGTTGTCGCAACTGCCGTGGGTGGTTTGCCCGAGATGTGCTTCGATGGAGTTACCGGGCTGCTTTGTCCTCCGGAAGATCCGGCGGCTTTGGCGGCCGCCGCGGCGCGGCTTCTTTCCAATGCGGAGTTCTCCAGACGCCTTGGCCTTGCAGCCCAGGCCCGCGTGCTTGCTTCACCGGGATGGGAAGGACACATCAATTCCTATGAGGCGCTGATCCAGCGCCTTGTGGAAGAACGCTTCTCAGGTCCAGTTTTTCCGGTGGAAGATGCCTCTAGGGCACAATAGAAGAATGCAGCGCAAGAAAATCGGGGAATTGGCATGAGTCCGCGCTCACGGATCCTCAATGCGGCTGACAGGCATGGCCTCGCGCTGGCTCTGAGATCTCAGCGTGTTCTCCCCAACGCAACCCAACTCGCGCTATTCCAGACTGTCATTGCCTCGGATGCCGATTTCGCCGCGTGCTGGGATCGTTGGACCGCGCAGCTCTCGCCTCCATTGTCTGTCGATCCTGTTTCACTGCAAAGCCTTCCATTGCTCTCGAAACGGCTCCAGCCCTGCCATGCCGGCCTGCTTTCAAAGCTAATACAGGACAGTTATCGCACCACGTGGATACGAAATCATCTTATTTTTCGCGCCCTGCAATCTTCGCTCGAAACATTGCATCAAGCAGGCGTAAGGACACTCTTGCTCAAGGGTGCGGCCCTTATCAAGGCCTATTACAAAGACATGGGCGCGCGTACGATGGGCGACTTCGACATTCTGGTTCCGAAAACGCAATTCCTCAAGGCCGCCCAAGCTCTGGAAGCGAGCGGTTGGTCTCCGCTCTACAGCGCGACGGATTTCGACACGCATTTCGATCACGCACTGACCTTCGGAGACGGCCGCGGCAACTTTCTTGATCTTCATGTCCACGTGCTGCACTTCACAACGCGCCGGGATGCGGATGACCTATTCTGGGCTGACTCTGTTCCCGTATCTGTTGCGGGTGTGGAAACGCGGACTCTCTCGGCTGCCGATCAAATCCTGAATCTTGCGGAACATGGGTTGAGCTGGGTGCCGAACCCGCCGCTGCGTTGGATACCGGACATTGCCTGCGTCGTCTCCAGAGGAGACCCTGACTGGGACCGCCTGTTGTGGAGGGCGCAACATCTGCATAAATCCATCGCTGTTTCTGTGGCGCTTGAATACCTGAATGAAAATCAGCTGGCGACCGTCCCGGAGCGCGTGCTCAACTCGCTGCGCGACCTGCGGGTGGATGGCTGGGAACTAAGTGATTTCGAATTGAACGCCCGCGACAAGCTTGGCAGCCTTTTTCTTGCGGCACGGGAGCATTGGCATAGATTGAATCAAGAGAAGTACGGACTCAGCCTGTATCGGAGACTTCAGCTTCTGCCCGCGTACGTTACCTTCTGCGCAAAGAGAGCGGGTTACAAGAGCCGGCGGGGATACCTTTTCGACTTCAGAATTATCAAGAGGCATCTGCTTGCCAGACAAGGTCTCTACGAAAGGCCCATCATCGACCCCCGCCTGCGATCATGACCACAGCACGCGAAACCCATGGATAACCTCCTCGCCCATATGCGACGCAGTCTCGTGTGGACCGCTGCCCAGCAGTGGGGCGTGCAGGCGATTCGCCTGGCGGTCCTCATGGTGCTGGCGCGCATGGTCAGCTCCGCGGCGTTTGGCGTCTTCGCGTTCGCCAGCACCGCGGTCGGCGTCGTACACCTGATCTGCAATCAGGGAATGACGGCCGCGATTGTGCAACGCCTGGAATTGAAGGATCGCCATACCGGCGCTGCTTTGGCGTCCACGCTGGCTGGCGGTCTACTCATGACCGCGGTGCTGATTGCCGCGTCGCCCTGGTTTGGCCATCTGCTCGCCAATGCCGCCGTTGTTCCGCTGCTGCGTGTGCTTGCGTGGTGCCTGCCTCTCTACGCGCTTTCCAACATTGCAGTCGCGCTGTGGCGGCGCAGCCTGGCATTCAAACGCATCGCCGTGATTGTAACCGCATCGCAGATGCTTGCTTCAATCGCGGCAATTGCGCTGGCCGTGAAAGGGTTCGGCATCTGGAGCCTGGCAGCGCGCATGTTGGGCGAGGCGGTACTCATGGTGGTGTTCACGGGCTGGGCCATACCGTGGAGGCTTCTCTTCCGCGCATCCTATCGCGGCTATGGGTCAGGGTATCGCGACATGTCGCGCATTGCCTATCCGAGCGCTGCGGTGAATCTTATGGCGCTGGGACGCAGTCGCCTTGACGAGTTGCTTATTGGGGCCGCGCTCGGCGCCGAGGCGCTGGGCTATTATGCCCTCGCCCGCCGGCAGATCGACGGCATCTATTCCCTGGTGCCAGCAGTGATCGCGAATGCCCTTGCGCCCGTTATTTCGCGAATTCAATCTGATGCGGTGCGCGTGAAAGCCGTTATGCTGCGCGGCATTGGACTTCTGGGCGCGCTAACCCTTCCGGCATTTGTTGGCATGGGTGCATCTGCCAGCACCTGGGTTCCGCTGCTGCTGGGGGCCCGATGGCTGGCGTCGGTGCCCGTGATTCAGGGCATGGCCGTGATGGCGGCCACCAGGGCCATCGTCGGATTCAGCCTGGCCTCATTATTTGCCATCGGCCATTCAGGCAAGCGCTTTCTGATTGAATTGGCCGGCACTGCCGTTTGCCTGCTGATTACGATCGCGGCGCTGCCATTTGGAATTCAAACCATCGCATACGCGTGCGCGATTGGAATGGTCCTGCTCACTCCATTCGAGCTGATATGGCTTTCACGCTGGCTCGGCGTCTCTTTGCGCGAGCAGATGCGGGCTCTCGGCGGCCCAATCCTTGGTGCTGTGCTGCTGCTGCTTATCATCGCCGGGGTCCAGAATGAGCCCTGGCGCCCCATCAGTCCGATCTTGCGTTTGAGCCTGACAGCGATTTCAGCCGCAATCATCCTGTTGGTTGGCTACCGGAGAATTGAGCCGGTGCGATGAAGAGCGACCCAAATTCTTGTTACGCCACTTTGCGGCCGAGCCGGCGGATGAGTGCCCGCAGAACGCGTTTGGACCAATATCGCGGCGCTTGCCATCGGCTTTCAATCTTGCCCACAGATTGAAGTGTTTTTGCTGAGGGAAAGAGAAAACAGCGCAGCAGCAGGATGCGCTGCCTCCAATTTGCCGTCTCCCGAAGCAGCGCCTTCCTGCCCCCTGCAAAGGAATTCTGCAAGCCAAAAACTATAACCTCCTGCGCATCCCGCTTCTGTGCAGCACCTAAGGTGTCTACGGCAGATCGCAGCTGACTGAGTACCGGCCCGGGCACTGGCGCGCGCAACTCCCGATGCAAGTACTCAAGCGCATAAAGCAGCGGAAGCTTCCTCGGGTTATCGGCTTCACATTCCGTCAATCGAGCCCAGTCCAGGCGTTCGCTTGATGCCAGTTTCCATGCATCGCACAGCCAGATCAGGCCTGGGTTTTGCGAGCCGCCAGTTGCGTGCAAGACGAGGTGCTGAAGACTGTCTTCCGGCGACAGAGTGAGAAACTCAGTGCCGTATCCGCTCTGCACTACCGCTCGCCCTTTTAATTCGGCTAACGGAAATTCATAGGCAGGAATTCGCAATGAACGGCAGTGCAACACAAGCGGCAATCCGGATGAGTGAAACATTACACGGTCTCCACGCCCGGACGGGCTAGCGACCGGACCCGCGCCCTCTACCTTGAAATCGCATTCACGCGCTAGCACCGCGACCGCGGCAGAAACGTCCTCCGCGCTTATCAGCAGATCAATATCGTGGCAGTGGCGAAATTCATCTTCTTGGTAAAGACCGATGCTGAAGCTGACGCCGCGACAGGCGAGAAACGGTGCCTCAGCCGCAACCAGGCTTTGGAAAACTATGCGGGCAATATCCCGGTAGGCGCGGGTGCGAAGTTCCTCATACATGTGCGATGCGCGAAGCAATGCTCGCAATTCCGCCGGCGGGGAGATTTTCGAATGTTCAAGCGACGCGTCGAGCAGAGGCAGAAGCCGGCGCTTTGCTCCCTCCCCGGAAAGCATCCGAGCGAAGTCGGGGGATTGGGTCCAGGCGTTGAATGCATCGCGTGCCTCGTCGCCCTGCCACAAGCAGGCGCGCAGCAGATTGGTGTCTGATTCCTGTGGAAGAAAGAGTCTGCCGATGCTGCCTAACGGCATGAATTTCGTCTCTCGAAAGGCACCCGGTTTGAGGCCGCTGGAAGTCCCGATGCCAGCCCTTCGAAGCGTCTAAGCACCATGCTTTGCGTCCAGATCGAGTCGCGGCATCGGCGGATCGAGCGCAAGCAGGTCTTTCAAGTCCCGATAGATAAGCAGCGTGGGCGCCACATACGTTGCTTTCTCCGCCGGCAAGATTTCTTCGCGATGGATTGCGACCGGTTGTGCCGGTCTCTCGGAGACCAGGTCTTCCGCCTTCAAAGTGTTGGCAAATGCGAGCAAATCGCGCTCCAACTGCTCAGCTGAAACCTCAAACCTGCCGCAGCCCATACTCACAATTTCGGCCACCGATTGCCCCGCCGAGCACCGCTCCCAAACCCAGCCGCCGATCCCCTCCGTGCTGTAATAGGTCCCTGTGGCGACATTAATGATGATGGCTTCGCCGTCGATCAACTCGGCGGCAACCCGGTCCTTTTTCGGTTCGAGCAAGGCGTTCAAAGTGTTCCCCGCAGAAATGAACAGCGGTGTTGTGAAGACATTGAGCTTGAGATATGTAAATCAGGAATTGTGATGCCTCCGGATAGTCCCCTAAGGATAGGAGATTCCGACTGGCGTGTAAAGAACGATTGATGCGTGGCGTCAGGAGCGGGCGCAACAGGATTCGCACAGGAGAATCCGCCTTGATTTTCAAGTCCGCGCCACGACTGGATTAGTATTAGGTTGATATCTCTAATTACATCAATTGCTTAAGCAGTCTCCCAATTCCGCATACCCCCCAGTTGATTTTCTGGAAGAATCCTAGACGTGAACGATGAACCAAAATGTGTTGCGTGGCGGAATCAACACTCGTGCCAAGCGGTTTCGGTGCTGTGAGCAATCGGCCAATCGGTTGGCGTCGCCTGATGTTGGTCAACCAGTAGCTTCCGGGTTGCCGGTCACTCGACCGCAATGGTGTCACGACTCAAAAACTCGGCTACAAGCCGACTTGTCTGTACCGATGATCAGCGGACAGACGGTGCAGTCAATTTGAGGCAATGAGAACTGGAAGCGCATTTGCGCCGGGTACGGGTCAGGTCCCGGCGGAAGAAGTACCAGTCAGACCGACAGGGAAGAATGATTCCTGGTGTTCTCTTTGGATTTTGCGTTTAACGGATCGACTGCATCGAAGGCCGAATGGCCGACAGCTGCGCTTTCAAGCGAAAACGAAAAACGGCTTCCTTTTCCAACTGTGCTTTGAACAGACAACCTGGCGCCGTGACGTTCCGCAATCCACTTGGCCAGGGAAAGCCCCAAGCCAGAGCCGGCGGGGATAGACTCGTCTTGAGACGATGCCCGGTAGAAGCGTTCGAAGATTCTTTCCATATGCTCGGAGGCGATTCCGATGCCGGTGTCCTCAACGGAAAGCACGATTTGTTCGCCTTCAATCGCTGCGCACAGTCGAACTACCCCTCCGGGAGGCGTGTACTTGCCGGCGTTTTCAAGAAGGATCGAAAGCAAGCGTGAGATGCCCTGATTCTCGCCAAGCACAATTAGATTCTCGTCCGGGATCTCCACGCGAAAGTCAAGCATCGCCTTGTTCATCGCAGGAGCACAGACCTCGCTCACCTGACGGAAGAGAGCGTTGACGCAAATGGGCGCAAGTGTAATCATCTCAGCGCCGCCGTCGGCCCTGGCCAGGGAGAGGAGGCTCTCAACCAGACTCGTCATCCGCACGGTCTCTGCATGAAGGCGCCCGAGAATGTTGCGATACTCTTCGCTGCTGCGAGGCCGGTAAAGAGCGACCTCAATTTCCGTTCGCAACAGCGAAATGGGGGTTCGCAATTCATGCGAGGCGTTGCCGGTAAACGTTCGGACGCTGGCGAAAGCTTTGTCGATTCGTTCCAGCATTTGGTTTAACGTGCGGGATAGATCGGAGATTTCGTCCTTTGCGCGAGACGCGGGCAACCGGATATCGAGATTGCGATCATTGATGCGGCGTGCTTCCCGGGCCAGCTCAGCTACGGGCCTGAGCGCCTTGCGGCCCATCACGTGTCCACCCACCGCAGCGAGCAGAATCGCGATAGGGGCCAGCAGCAGCAAGCTGTTGCGAAAGTTTTCCACCAGCACCATCGACTTATTGAGCGCAATGCCGGTCTGCACCGAATATTGCATTCCGCGCACTGTAATGGGATAGGCCAAGACTCGCACGTAGCGCGTGCCCTGGTGGAAATTGGCAATTTGGCCGGCCTTATGCAGCAAAGCGGGAGCTGGCAGATCGGGGTTTTCCGCAACCATGCGTTTGGAGCGGAATAGCCAGTTGCCACGTTCGTCCCGCACCTGCAAGTATTTGCCGTCGTCCTTCAAAGCATAGATGGCGCTCAGATCGTCGCTGAGTTGCCGCAAGTCGAGCGCAGGATCGGCGTGACTCAGAAGCAACTGCACATCCTCGGCGCGCTCCAGCAGTTCCTGGTATTCGCTTTGATCTACGCTTCGCATGAGCATCCACAGGCTGGCGGCGCAGAGCATCACAGCGGCCGTAGCAAACATGGTGAAGTACCAGAGAGTGAGTCGAACGCGGATAGGCAAAGGCTTCATTGCACGTCTCTCCCTCCGCGAGCCGATTGGGGAATGAAGAGATAGCCTGTGCCGCGCACTGTACCTATTAGCTTCGTGGGATAAGCCGCATCGAACTTGGCGCGCAGTGAGTTGACAAGCACATCCAGGGTGCTCGGCCCCACCGGATGATGCGGTCCCCAGACGGCATTCATCACCATTTGCCTAGGCACACACTGGCCTGCCTGGCGCACAAGGCACGCCAACAACAGGAACTCCAGACGAGTGAGGTCAATGCCTTTCAGATTGCGGGTGACCGTATGACGAAGCAGATCGACCACCACATCGCCAACCTCGATCGTGGCGTCGGCTTTTTCCCGAGGCCGGCGGGTGATGGATTGCAAGCGCGCGACCAGCTCCGGAAACGAGAATGGCTTGGTTAGATAGTCGTCTGCGCCGAGGTCGAGTCCGCGGATAATGTCATCTTCCGTGTCACGCGCCGTCAGCATCAACACCGGGGTTATGCGCGCACGCGCCCGCAATGCCTGCATCACGAAGTACCCATCCATGCGCGGCAGCCCAATGTCGAGGACCACCGCATCGAATGCATGCGTTGTCGCGATTTCCAACCCCGTTTCGCCATCTGAAGCGGTCATGACGGTGAAGCCGTGCTCGTAAAGCCCCTTGCGCAGCAGCTCCATCATGCGCGGTTCGTCTTCAACAATCAGTGTTCGCATACGCCCCTTATTCCAAAGCGTATGCCCGATTTGCTGGGAAGAAGCACATCGCAAGCACGGAATTCATCGCACTTTCACAATTGGCCATGCGCGCTTCAACCTTAGGAAAAATTCACCTCATTGTTAACGAGCTTTTAACGAAGCGCCGTAAGGTCCAGCCAGTAGCCAGCCGGTCACACTCACTTTTTCTCCGCAATGGAACTGCCGGCTGCGCCAGGAGGCAATGATGCGACGCTTGCCATTTTTTCTAACTTTGCTGTTGGTTTCGACACTCACCTCGTGGGGCCAATCGGCCAAAGGTGTTCTTGTCGGGCGTGTAGCCGATGCGACCGGCGCTGTGATCCAGGGAGCGACGGTGCAATTGACCCCGTCCGGATTATCGACTACCTCGGATGCGCTGGGCGAATTCATTTTCGCGGCTGTGCCGACGGGGACCTATACGTTGAAGGCCAGCAGTGTTGGCTTTTCGGCATTCACCAATAGCGTAACGGTGGCTGCCGGGCAAACGCTGCGCGCCAATGTATTGCTCGCTGTTGCGTCAGGCAATGACCAGGTTGTAGTGTCGGCGGAAAGTGGCCGCGATGAAGTGCAGGCGATCAACGAGGAAATCACCTCGGCGAACATTCTGCAGGTGATGCCGGAGACCGAGATCCTCGCGCTACCCAACGCCAATGTCGCCGATGCAGTTGGCCGCTTGCCGGGAGTGACGGTGCAGCGCGACGAGGGTGAGGCCGTCTACGTCCAGGTTCGCGGCCTCGATCCGCGCCTGACAAACACGACCATCGACGGCGTAACCATTCCGTCACCCGAGTCGAACGTGCGACAGGTCCTGCTGGCCACCATTCCCGCTGACATGGTGCAGTCGATCGAGCTGAACAAAACGCTTTCTGCAAACCAGGACGCAGACGGAATCGGCGGATCGGTAAATATGGTTACGAAGCTGGCGGGTGAGTCGCCCACCATCAGTGGAACTTCTACGCTGGGCTATTCGCCAATCATGAACGGCCGTTACATGGGCCTGGTGGGTTTCACGGTGGGCCAGCGTTTCGGTGTCACTAAGCGCTGGGGCGTGATCGCGAGCGCCAGCTACGATTACAACGGCCGCGGATACAACGACATTGAGCCGCAGCCGGACCTGAACCCCAACAACTTCGCCAGCACGCCACCGTATTACGACACCCTCACGCTGCGCGAGTATCGGCAAGCGCGCCTGCGCTGGGGCGGCACTGCGGGCGCCGATTACAAACTAAGCGATCACTCCAGCCTGGCCGCTCACTTCATCTACACCGACTTCAAGGACTGGGGCGACAAGTGGACCTATACAGTCAATACCTTGGACAAGCCGAGTTTCAAATACTCCATCCGACATCCGGACTTTGCCATCGGCAGCCTCTCTATCGGCGGCAACCATATCTTCAACAACAAGTGGTTCACCTGGGGCTCCGCTGCCTCGCGCGGCCGCGAAATCAACGCCGGCGGCAATCCGGGAGGCGCTTTCGACGCCAGCAAAGAGTTGAAGAGCTGGGCATCGAATAATTGCAACTACGTCGGCGGGCTCAATGGCGATCCCTACCGCCCGCAGTGGTCTCCGGCCTGCATGGCGCCGAATACCACGAGTCCGGCTGACAACATCTACAGCCTTTCCAATTACACGTTGGACAATATCAACACCAGCACCGGCTCAGCTTCTCAACTGAACCTGCAGGAATGGGGCGCGATGGGGCTGAATTATCACGTCGGGTCCCACTCCGCCACGCTGGAGTTCGGCGGCGAATTCCGCAACGCGCACAAGGGCCAGGATGCCTACACGCCAACTTACGATTACTGCCCAAATCCGAAGGCGAATCCTGGATACACGAACGACCCGATCTGCTCCGCCACCGCCATCGCTACGACCCCGATCAGCTCTGATGCCTTCGCCAGCGGCTTCCAGGATCCGCACTACTACGACGGCACCTACACGATGGGCCAGATGACGGACCACTACAAGGTGGATCATTACCTTGCCGCCAATCCAGGACTGCTTCCTCTGGACGTGCCCGCCACCCAGAGCTCGTCTGACTCTGCCAACTACAATCTTATCGAGCGCGTCATTGCCGGCTATATCATGAACACCGTCAACTGGGACCGTTTGCGCCTGCAGATGGGGCTACGCCTGGAATACACACACGAATACGGATTAGGATTTTTGGTGAACCCGACAGCCGGGCCCAATGGCGACGGGTTGGACAACAACGGAAACTGGATTGGAACGACAGCGGTTACAAATGTCCAGTCCTACATCGATCCTCTGCCCAGCATCCAGACCCGCTATGCGTTTACGTCCACGACCGCCGTTCGCGCGGTCTATGCGCGCGGCATCTCGCGACCGAACCAGTACGACCTGGTGCCGTACGTTTTGCCTACCGGCAATAACCCGGTAGTGGCCGACA
>Ga0302324_100027395_pt1 | contig 10856 bp, 14 predicted proteins | sample Palsa_T0_1_FD_201949 | JGI IMG/M metagenome (GOLD analysis project Ga0302324, IMG submission 201949) | Peat permafrost microbial communities from Stordalen Mire near Abisko, Sweden - Palsa_T0_1 | ecosystem: Environmental > Terrestrial > Soil > Palsa > Peat permafrost | place: Sweden: Abisko...
TCTCCATGATCACCCGCGAGCGGTCCACGAGTTTGGCGGACCTGAGCATGTCGATCACCGGGAGCGCCGCCTTCGGCGGAACGCTCAGGTAGTGAAGCCGATCAACATCGGCGCCCAACTGCCGCTCCGCATCGGCGACCGCGTCGGCCAGCGCCTCCGGCCCCGCGGCTTGCGGAACGTAACGCAGCTTCCCGGCAAACATCGCCCACTGCTCGTCGGTAAGACTGTGTGTGCCGAACTCATCCACCGCCCTCCGTGCGAACGCGCGAAAGGACTCATCGTCATAGTCCGCCAGTGACGTTCCCACGATCTGGACATCGGGCGCAAGCGCCGACAATGACAAGCGGGTCAGGCCGGGCAGAAGCTTCCGTTGCGCCAGGTCCCCGGTGGCCCCGAACAACACCACTACATGCGGGGAGATGTGCTCCCGAGCGCTGCGCGAGGGACGGGCGCCAGGCGCCGGGTAGGCGATGTTCTCTTCGTTCGGAATGGTCACGGTGAGGATGATGCCATCTCGCGGCCGGCATCGTCCCAGCTGACCGGCTCCAGAAACCGCCGGATCAGCGGCAGCTCGCGCTCTATCACCTCCCGCCCCCACCCGATCGCCTCGTCGAGCCGTTTGGGCGTGGGCACGAGGTTGGCCGGCGACAGAGTCGGCTCGAAGCGGATGATCCAGTCGGCGAAAGGCGCGTTTCGCTGCATCTGGATCTGAACGGCCTGCGTGATCGGCTGTAACCACAGGTGCCTTGGCTCCCACTGCGGGTGGAAGCAATCGAACGCGAGCAGAAATGCGTTGCGCGTCCCGATCCGGCCGGCGCGGATCGCCTTCCAAGCCAGGTCGGCGGGAACGTTGCTGGCCACGCCGCCGTCGACGAGCGCGGACACCTGCTCGCGCTCGAACAAGTCACCGAGGATCTGGCTGGTGCGCCCGTCCTCGCGAGCCGGCTCATAGTGCAGCACGCCGGGGATCGCGGCCGAGAACCCGGCCGCGTCGATCGCGTTCAGCGCCGCGGTGGCGTCGTCGGCCCCGAGCACGATCGGCTTGACCACGCGCGGGTCGAAGAACGCTGCAACCTGCCACATTCGCGTCGCCACCGCCGGCGCCAGCCTCGGCAGTGAGAACCGTGCCGTGGGTTCGGACGACGGCGCGGTCACGTCATGCCTGAAACGGTCAGGGAGGCGTTCGTATGAGCGGCTGCGAACCCCTGCGACCACCGCCTCGAACGGGATCTCGAGATCCGAGATCCGCAGCGGCAGCCCGCTGTCATCGGTGAATGCCGCCCCCAAAACGCCACGTAGCCGCAGCGCGAGCAGCCCGGGAAGCCCGAAGCGACGCCGGAGCGACGCCGCGGAGAACAGTTCGCGCCGGTCGATCCCGTGCGCAAGCGCGATGTACTCGTCCCACGGCGCCTTGACGGTTCGAGCACGGAACATGCCGAGAAGCGCTCCGATCGAGGAGCCGATCACGAACCCCGGCACGATCCCGTCCTGCTCGAGCGAGCGATACGCGCCGATATACACGTACCCGGCGCCGCCGCCCCCACCGGCGACGCTGACCAGCACTCGGCGTTCGATCTCGGCGTCCAGCTCGGCCGGAGAGACACTCGCGGCGGCCGCGAGCGCGGCGGCCCTGACCTCCGGTACGTGCGCGGCCAGCCGCTCGAGGACCGGGCGCGCCCGGCGCAGACGCTCGACCGGGTCAGGCTCGCCGCGCAGAGGAAGCGCCAGCTCTTCGAGCACACGTGCGCGGAAGCCGGCGACGGCGGCCCCGACGTTCACATCGCCGCGCCCGGTGCGACCACCTCTGAGCGCGGCGCCCGGCTCGAACGTCTCGAGCCTCGCCATGCTGAGCAGATAGCGCAGCCGGCGCACATCGCGCGAAGCGATCGTGCCGGGATTGGCGAAGTCCGCGCGAACTACGGCCGACTCCATCCGCTGCAGCGCAAGCACATCCCGATCCGGGCCAAGGGCTTCCCCCGCGGCCGGCTCTGTCTCCGTCATGCGAACAGGCTCGAGCCGACCCAGTCGGGGCCCACAGCCCCAGGCGGGGCGAAGAAATAGCCGCCCCCGACCGGAGTGATGTAGTCGATCATCGGTTCGGCGAGCAGGCGGGTTTGGACGGCGACGAACTGGCGCTCCGGGCTCTGGTTGAAGGCGACGAAGATCAGCCCCTCGTCGAGCTGGCCCGCTGCGTCGAACCCTCGCGAGTAGTTGTATCCCCGACGCAAGATGCGCTGGTCGGCAGTAGCGGTGGTGCGCGGATTGGCCAGGCGAATGTGCGCGTCAAGCGGGATCCGCTTGCCCTGCGGATCGAGGTCGTACCGTGGATCCTCGAATTCGCTCGAACCGCCCAGCGGGGCGCCGGTAGCGCGGACCCGCCCGATCATGTTCTGCTGCTCGGTCAGTGCGACACGGTCCCAGAACTCGACGTGCTGCCGGATCACGCGGACGACCTGGTACGTACCGCCGACGGCCCACGCCGGTTCGCCGCTTCCCGCCCAGATGAGCCGCCGCATCTCGGCAGGGTCCGTGGTCAGGGGGTTGGAGGTGCCGTCACGAAAGGCGAACAGGTTGCGCGCATTGTTGTGCGCTGTGGGGCCGCGGCGAGCGCTCTGGAAGCCATCGACCTCCCATCGCAGCTGGAGCGAGCCGCGTACGGTGCGCAGCAGCTCACGCAGCGTGTGCACGACGGTGTCTCGTTGGTTGGCGCAGATCTGCAGCAGAACGTCACCGTGGCTTTGCGCAGGATCGAGGTCGTCGATCGCAAAGGTCGGCATCTGCACGAGCTCGCGTGGCCGTCGCGCGGCCAGCCCGTAGCGGCCGTCGAACAGCGATGCTCCCAAACCGATCGTGACGGTGAGGGAGTCGGGGGCGTTGTCGGGTCCGAGGATCCCCGAGTCTGCTGGAGGAGCGTCGGCCTCGAGCAGCGGGATCGGCCCTCCGACGGCGAGCTCTTGCGCCCGCTGGCTCAGCGCCTGGAGCGTCTCCGCCAGGATGTCGCGATTGGGAGCGAAGCAGTCGAGCGCGGCAAATGTCGCCTGCGCCTGTCTCGGCGTGAGGATCCCAGCCTGGTGGACTCCCGCGAAGGGCTCCGATTCGGTGAGCTCTGCCTGCGACATCTGCCACTGCGCAGCCGGCGATGGCACATCCACGTCCGCCGATGCGGCGCTCGCCTGATCAGTGCGGTTCAGCTCGACGCCCGCCGCCGCACCGGCGCCCGCTCCCAAGACCGCAGCCGAGCGGGTCAGGAAGGCACGACGACCGATCCGGCTCATGGGTCGATCACCACGTCTCTTGCGGGGATCGTGGGCGTAACCGGCAGCTTCGTGGTCTCGAGCGATCCTGGCACCTGGGAAAGCGCCTCGAGCGCTTCGCCAACGGCGGCGTCGAGTGCCTCGGACTGCTTCTGGCTGAGCTCGGTGTTGCTGGGGAGCGTGCCCCCGTGCGCCGCCGCCAACCCTTCCATCACCCCGCTCAGGTGAGCCAGCTCGGTATCGACGATGCTCATGTCGATCAACGGGCGGAGCGTCCCGACCACCTCCTCGGTGGCCGCGAGCCCGGCTGCCGTGCCAAGCACACCCTGCTGGCTCCAGGGCACGTCCGCACCGCTGAGCAGGTCACGCACCGCGTCCTCGAGGATCTCGTGTGCCCGCGTCGCGTAATCCAGCGGACTGATCGAGACGTCTGGCAGCAGGGCGCGCAGCTCTTCCACGTTCGCGCTGAGCTGACGAGCCCAGCCGAGGAGCGAGTCGGGCGGTGCCCCCGTCCAGAGCCCGTACTCGATCCGGTGCAGCCCCGTGAACCGCGGGCTCGCGGTGCCACCCGGCAGCCCGCCCGGTGACCCGTCGATACGCTGGTTGAGCACCGCGATCGGGCCTTCGAGATACACCGCGCCGAGATGCAGGTAGCGCGCATACGCGGCCTCCCAGGCTCTCTTGGCCTGATTGCGGTCGTTCTTGGACAGCGACGCTTCGAGCGAACGCAGCGGGCCTGCCATCAGTCTGAGCTGCGTGGCGGCGTAGGCGAGATACTCAGCTACTGGACGGTCGAAATCCGATATGGGCAGCGGCTTATCGCCAGGCGGGGGCGCGAGCGAAGCACCCCGCTTCCCGCCCTCGTAGCCGAGAATCACGAGTTGGCTCGCCACGTGCGGCGCGAACTCCACGTACGCGGCGAGCGGCACACGAGACGTTGCCGGGCGCGAGCCGGAAGCACCGAGGCCCAGTGCAGTTACGACCACAAATGCCGCCAACGCGGCACAAGCCAAGGCCAATGCCGGACGCAGCCAGCGAAACGAGGTGAACATGCTCCAGATCAACGTTCGGCGCTGGACCCAAATTGGCGCACCTCGTGCCGAGGAAAGCCAATTCGCGCTCGGGCGGGTCGCCAGAGCGAGCCCTTTTTTAGCAGTTACGCCTCCGCCGCGCGGAGCCTGCTGCTGCCGGCGAGGGGTCAACCTGACGGCGTCGCTCTGTCAGCCGCTACGGTTTCGGGGGCCGGCCACGCCTGGGCACGGGCGCCGCGTGTCGGGGCATTCGGCCGGCGTCGTTGAGGGCGCGTCGCAGCAGCATCTCGATTTGGGCGTTCAGGCTGCGAAGCTCGTCACCGGCCCACCGGGCAAGCGCATCGTGGACCGCCGGGTCGATGCGCAGCAGCACCTGCTTGCGCTCAGGGCTCACGAATAGAGCGTCCCGGTGTTGACTACCGGGGAGGCCGGTTGGTCAGCGCAGAGGACGACCAGCAGGTTGCTCACCATCGCCGCTTTGCGCTCCTCGTCGAGCTCGACTACGCCGTGTTCCTCGAGGCGGGCGAGGGCCATCTCGACCATTCCCACCGAGCCCTCGACGATCCGCGAGCGCGCGGCGACGACGGCGCTGGCCTGCTGCCGGCGCAGCATCGCCTGCGCGATCTCAGGGGAGTAGGCCAGATGGCTGATCCGCACCTCGACGATCTCCACCCCGGCGATCGTGACCCGTTGGGCGACCTCCTGGGCGAGCTCGTCGGCGACGGTATCGACGTTGCCGCGCAAGGACGTGCCCTCTCCCGCGGGGTCGTCGTAGGGATGGGTGGTCGCTACGTGACGCAACGCCGACTCGGCCTGCACCCGCACGAAGTTGTCGTAGTCATCGACGGCGTACACGGCCCGTGAGGTGTCGGCTACCTGCCATACAACAATCGCGGCGATCTCCACCGGGTTGCCGTCGGCGTCGTTGACCTTCAGGTGGTTGGTCTCGAAGTTCCTGACCCGGATGCTCAGGCCGCGCCGGTCCGCGAGCGGCAGAATCCACCACAGGCCGGTACGGCGTGCGGTGCCGACGTAGCTCCCGAAGAAGCGCACGACTTTGGTGTGGCCGGGTTGCACGATGATCAGCGAGCTCAGCACCAATGCCCCGACCACGATCGGAGCGACGATCCACGCCGATCGGTCAAGCAGGACGGCGCCCGCGATGCACGCGGCGGCGACGAGCACGCCGAACCAGCCGCTGATCGCCCAGGCGGGGCGTTCCTGGATAACAACCCGGGTCCCTGAGTGCCCGACCGGAGTCGCCTCGGGCTGACGGTATTGCTGGATGTCCTGGCTCATGATTCCTCCTCAGGAACCTCGTCGGAAAGTGTTATCTAAGTGATATCACTTTTCTCGCGGGCGCACAAGATTAGACTCGGCTCCATGAGGCCAGAGGAGGACGCGTTCGGCTTGCGCCTGGCAGCAAAGGCCGCGGACCGGCAGAAAGCCGCCAGCCAGGAGTGGCCGGCCTTCGAGGAGCGGCTGAAGGAGCTGGGCTACACCCCGCGAGCGATTGCATCGTCCCGCCGCCCGACCGCGGTTCTGAAGGACCTCGAGGCGAGGCCAAGGACGACCTCGGCAACGACTACCACAATCTCGGCAGCCATTTCGGCCTCGCCCGAGGCGGATGGCGCGGCGGGCTTACGATGCCGCTGCCTCCTGCGGCGGCAAGCATGCTCCGAATCCGGATCGCATGGGACACGTCTCCCTCATCGATCTGGGAGGGACCAGCGCACGAGGTCCGCGTCTCCCTTGGCGCTTGATCGCGCCCGGCTGCTCAGCGTCCAAGTTACGTGACGCACCGCCGTCGTGACCGGCCGTTCGCGCGCGAGTTGGCCGCCGCCGCGCCGCGCGCCGCCGCGCCGCGCGCCGCCGCGCCGCGCGCCGCGCGCCGTGACTCAATCCAACCGCGACGGAGGGTTGAACCTGAGCCCACCCAGAGTCCTTCCGTTGGGGTGAGTTCCAGATCGATAGCGATCTATATACCTATATCGATTGAACTGACGTTTATCAATGCGTAGACTGCAGGCGACTTTGTCTGGGAGTACCGCCGTCACCAACCGCCGTACGACCTACGTGGAGTCTCATCTTGAATCGGATCGCCGTCATCACCGACATCCATGGCAACTTGCCCGCGCTGGAAGCGAGCCTCCACTGCGGGTCGGTCGGCAAGCCCAAGGACGGGGACCCGCGGGCCGCGTTCGCGATCCTCGGACTCGATCCGGCCGGCGAGGTGCACGTCTCGATCGAGCGGGTCCGCTACGACACCGGGGCAGTCGCCCGGGAGGTCGCGGCCGCCGGACTGCCTGGCGAATACGCGCAGAACCTCGTCGCCGCTGCATGAAGAAGCAGAGAGAGGAGCGCATTCGCCGCCGCCGGCCACTGAGGAGATGATGGACCGCACCCTCCCCCGACGCCTCCTCGCCGAGCTCCTCGGATCCGCGTTCCTCGCCGCGATCGTGATCGGCTCCGGAATCGCGGCACAGCGATTCTCCCCGAACGACGTCGGGCTGGAGCTATTCGAGAACGCAGCCGCGACCGCAACAGGGCTGTTCGCGATCATCCTGATGTTCGGACCCGTATCCGGTGGGCACTTCAACCCAGTCGTGTCACTCGTCGACGCCAGCTTCGGCGGCCTGTCCTGGCGCGACGCGCTCGCCTACATTCCCGCGCAGGTCCTCGGATGCGTGCTCGGCGCGATCGCCGCCAACGCCATGTTCGCCCTATCCGCGGTGACGATCTCAACCAAGCACCGCGCGACCGGCCCTCACTTCCTCTCAGAGATCATCGCCACCCTCGGGCTGCTGCTCGTGATCTTCTCCCTGGCGCGCACCAAACGCGGCGCGGCCGCGCCCGCGGCCGTGGGGGCGTACATCGGCGCCGCCTACTTCTTCACCAGCTCCACCAGCTTCGCAAACCCCGCGATCAGCGTCGGGCGGATGTTCTCGGACACCTTCGCCGGGATTGCGCCGAGCTCCGTGCCTGCGTTCATCGCCGCGCAGCTGATCGGCGGCGCCGTCGCGATCGCCGCGATCAGAACGCTCTACCCCCACGTCACGCCCGAGCAGGCGGCCGACGTCGTCCTGCCTCACAGCGAGCAGCGCCCGAGCTCCGACGGCGTAACCCGCCAGCCGACCCCTCGTTGACGCCACTCGCGACCCCCAGACCGCTACGACTCGGCCCGCCGTCGCCGCGAACGTTGCTGCGCCGGGGGTTCGCGCTCGAGTATGCGACGCTCGCGTGGAATGTCGTTGGCGCGGTCGTGCTGGTCCTCGCGGCGATAGCAACCGGCTCCGTAGCGCTCGCCGGTTTCGGGGTGGATTCTCTGATCGAGATCGTCGCGTCGGCGGTCGTCGTCTGGCAGCTCAAGGGCGGCGCCGGCGCCGGGCGCGAGCGGCGCGCGTTACGGATCATCGCGATCTCGTTCGCGCTGCTCGCCTTATACATCGCCGTCCAAACAGCCGTGACTCTCAGCTCGCATACCCACCCGGGCCATTCGATCGTCGGGATCCTCTGGCTGGCGACGACCGTGCTCGTCATGTTCGCGCTAGCCGCGGGCAAGCGACACACCGGCGAAAGGCTCGGGAATACGGTTCTGCTCACAGAGGCGCGCGTCACCGTCATCGACGGAGCGCTCGCGGCGGCAGTGCTCGCCGGTGTCGCGCTGAATGCGGCGATGGGCTGGTGGTGGGCGGATCCTCTCTCCGCGCTCGTGATCCTCGTATACGGGGTGCGGGAGGCGCGACATGCCTGGGCCGAGGCGGCGTAGCGATCGGCAATGCTGCGGGCGCTACCGGCCTGATCCGGCCGCCAGGATCCGACGGAGCAGGTACAAATCGAGGACCAGGGGGATGACGAACACCAGGCCCCACCAACGTCCCGTGGCGCAGAGCACGACGACGACGATGGTGATCCAGACGGCCAGCATCAGCCGGATCACCAGCGATGAGTTCCGGTGTCGCAGATCCCAGTTCATCGTTGTCTCACAGTACTCCCGAACAGCTCGCGGTAGGGGCGGGCCTCGTCGACCACGCGCGCGACCGACGATCGCGCCAGTACTCGGTCGAAGTAGGCGGCCAGCGCCGGGTGCGCGTCGCGGTGCGAGGGATGAAGGACGTTGGCGTAATGCAGGGCGGGCGCCGCGGCGCAGTCGGCCAGCGTGAACTCCTGACCGGCCAGCCAGGCGTCGCGGTCGGGTCGGTCGAGCTGGCGCTCCAGCGTGGCGTAGGCGAGCTCGATGATGCTGTGGGCCTGCGCGACGCCGTGCGGGTCCTTGGCGTCCGCGGGGCGTAGGGCGTCGCCGACGATCCTCTGCACCGGTGTCGTGAGATAGCCGTCGGCCACGCGGTCCCACAGTCTCGCCTGCAGCGCCTGATCCTGGTCGATGGGGATCAGCGGCCGCGCGTCGCCGTGGCGGTCGAGGTGCTCGACGATGGTCGAGGACTCTGGGATCACGACGCCGTCGTCGACGAGGACCGGGATCGACGCCGGCGGCCACAGCGCCGCGAGCGCGGAGCGATCGGCCTCGACGAGTTCGGGCGTGAACGGCAGATCGCGCTCGTAGAGGGCGATGAGGTAGTGCCTGGCCGATCGTCGAGTGTTCGGCGGCCGGTCAGCCCTCTCGCTCGGCCGCCGTCGAGTCGCTGGTAGATTGGTTGACCCACGGTGGGCGTAGCTCAGTTGGTAGAGCTCCTGGTTGTGGTCCAGGCGGTCGGGGGTTCGAGTCCCCTCGCTCACCCTTCGTAGAAAGCCTCACTTACCGGGGCTTTTAGTTCGCCGGGGGCCGGTCGTAGTGATCCCGACTGTGCTCGTTGTACCACTTCGTTGTACCACTCGGACGGCGGATGACGTCTGGTACGTGGTCGACGGTCTGCGGCGTAGGCTTCCGGCGGTGGCACGGACGTGGTTGCGGATCAAGGTGGACCTGCTCGGTGGGGGACGGATCGATTGCGATCCCGTCGCCATGCCCGATCTTCATCGTCAGCCCGTCGCACACGTTCGAGGAGTTGGCGGAGGCGATCAACTCGGCGTTCTCCCGGTGGGATCGCTCGCACCTTCACGAGTTCGAGCTGGCGGACGGGCGCCTGATCGGCTATCCCGACGACACGTTTGAGCCCGACGTGGTCTGGCTGGATCAAGCGCCACCGCGATCGCGCGGCCGGTGACTTACCAGAACTGATAAGCTGATTGCCGCGATGGTCAAGAGCAACCCCAGCCCTGTCGGACGAAATGCGGTCGACGCCGCAGCGGACCGCGCCGCGCGCAGCGGGGAGTACCGCGCGGCTCGCGACGAGTACGCGCGGATCGGAGAGCTGCGAAAGACGAACCCCATCGCCGCCCATCTGCGTGAGCGACGCTTTGAGCTGGGACTGACCCAGGAGCAGGTTGCTACGGCGGCCGGCACATCGCACACGGCGATCTCCAGGCTCGAGAGCGGCACGCACACGCCGAACCTGGCGACGCTGCAGAAGATCGCCGCCGTGCTCGACGAGGAGCTGCTCGTCTGCTTCCAGCGCAACGTCGACGGCGAGATCGAGCGCGACTTCGCCTCGGTCGCGTAGCCGTCAGGTTCTCGCGCGCGAATCGATCGCGTCAGTCGTCGCGGGGCGGAACGCCTCCTCGACCTAGTGACGTGCTCGGGGCTGCCGCGATCAAGGTGGCGTCCCGGGTCGCCTCCATAATGCTTGCCTGATAATCATGTATGCCTTATGATTTCCAAGTGGCGTGGGAGATCGAATTCACCGCACAGGCCGAGGAGTGGTTCATGGCACTAGACGCTGACGACGCCGACAAGATCGCTGCCGCGGTCGACGAACTCGAGCGCCGAGGACCGGCGCTCGGGCGACCGTTCGTCGATTTCGATCACCGGCTCGCGTCACCACAACATGAAGGAGCTGCGCTCGATCGGCGGGCATCTGCGCGCGCTGTTCGCATTCGATCCGCGCCGGCGCGCGATCGTTCTCCTGGGCGGCGATAAGACCAACGACTGGTCTGGCTGGTACGAGCGCAACGTCCCGCTCGCCGACGACATCTACGACGAGCACCTGCGGAGTCTGGGCAAGGAGTGAAGGTGGCCAACATGAAAACCAAGAACTGGCGCGAAGTTCGGGCGCAACGGCCGCTCGACGAGCGCAACGTCGCTGCCTACAAGCGGCTGATGGAAGCTGAGATCCGACTCGGCGAGCTGCGTCAGCGACGCGGGATCAGCCAGGCGAAGATCGCCGACGCGCTTGCTGTCAGCCAGCCGAACATCTCGCGCATCGAGCAAGAAGACGACGTCTACCTCTCCACCCTCGCCCGATACGTCGCGGCCCTCGGCGGTCATCTCGAGGTCCAAGCCGTCTTCCCTGACGAGACGATCACCGTGCTCGGCGAGCCTGACCCGGCCGACGAGCACGCGCCCGCCTGACCCACGGCCCACGGCGACAATCACGCCACCCTGCTACGTAGCGGTCTCAAGAGCATGCTCGGGCGGCCGACCTGCTCGTTGCCAACACAAAGCAGGACTCTCCACCAGGCGTCCAGTCGTCCGGAGCCCGGCCGTTGATCGGTCGGCAGGCTGCCCCCTCAC
>Ga0302324_100027396_pt1 | contig 10856 bp, 10 predicted proteins | sample Palsa_T0_1_FD_201949 | JGI IMG/M metagenome (GOLD analysis project Ga0302324, IMG submission 201949) | Peat permafrost microbial communities from Stordalen Mire near Abisko, Sweden - Palsa_T0_1 | ecosystem: Environmental > Terrestrial > Soil > Palsa > Peat permafrost | place: Sweden: Abisko...
ATGCGATTCAGGAAATCGCATACCAGACCAGCAACTACGCCCCCGAGTTCGGACAGGCCGGTAGCGTAGTCGTCAACCTCACGGCGAAGTCTGGAACAAATCAATATCACGGCACCGGCTTCGACTACTTCGTCAACGAAGACCTGAACGCGGGCGACCCCTACAGCAGCAATGGCGTTGGTGGAAAGGAACGGCCCCGAAACCGCCGCAACGATTTCGGCGGCACACTGGGCGGTCCCGTCATCATCCCCAAACTCTATAACGGAAAGAACAAGACATTCTTCTTCTTCGCGTATGAGCAGTATCTGGAGGGCTCGCAGTACAACTTCGTCGATACAGTCCCAACCACGGCTTTTCGGAATGGCGACTTCTCCGCCATTTCGCAGAATGGCACTTGCAGCTTGTGCGCACAGTACGGCATTCCGACCACTCCACTGGGAACCGACGCGTTGGGCCGCCCAATCTACGCCAATGAGATCTACGATCCCAGCACGCGTGCCATCAATCCGGCTAACGGTCTGGGGTACGCTAATCCGTACCCTGGCAATAAGATTCCCGCGAGCGCATTGAGTGCCAGCTCGCTAGCGTTTCTCGCCCTGTTTCCTCAACCGCAGAACTCCAATCTCGTTGGTAACTATAACGGCACCATCGCCGGCGGAAGATACTCAGCCATCCCGTCCGTGAAGGTGGATGAAATTCTGTCTGACAAAGACAAGTTGTCGTTCTTTTGGACCAGAAACAACACCGAAAGCCAGATCTCCTCTCCGCTTGGGAATGCGGATGGTCTGCCGACCGAGATCGGCGGGTACCGTGGTACCTTCATTCCCACCTGGATTACTCGGCTGAACTACGACCGCACCATTTCTCCGACTATGCTGCTGCACTTGGGCGCGGGCTACTTTCACACCAGTTTCAACGATCATGCGCCGTTCCTCGCTTTCAACCCCTCCGCATTCGATCTCTCCGGGTTTCTCGAAGACCGCCAGTTTCCGAGTCTAACGGGATTGTGCGGCCAGCTCATCGGGCCCCCTGGCACCCCGACCAATTGTATTCAGGGCGCTATCGGCTCAGTTTCCGGGTTTGGTGGCATCCAGAATATTGGCACCAGTGGCCAGATCCAATCGCAAAATTACGAAGAGAAACCGAGCTTCAACGCCAATTTGACGTGGGTCAAGGGCGAGCATACTTTCAAGTTCGGCGCGGAGGTATATCTGGAGCAAGCTTACACTGGAGCCTTTTCTGGGGTTACTCTGGATGCTGTAAATGGAGCTGGCATCGCAACCGCAACCGCGCAACCATACACTCCCACCACGAATTTCAACGGATATAACATGGGTTTTGGATTCGCCAGTTTCCTGTTAGGCGACTACGCCTCCGTCACCCAGACCCCGTCCGAGTTCACCCGTGAGGGAAGCCAGGAGTGGGGACTGTTTGCGCAAGATTCCTGGAAGGTGCGTCGCAATTTGACTGTGACCTACGGCGTCCGGTGGGATTACGCCACTCCGGAACATGAGCAATATGGCCGCTTGGGACAGTTGGACCCAACCTTGCCGAACGTCAACGCCGGAGGTGCACTGGGTGCCGTGCAATATGCCAACACCTGCAACTGCAACTTTTACAAATCGGCATATCCTTTCGCCCTCGGACCGCGTCTGGGCGTTGCTTATCAGCTTAAGCCCAAGACCGTGTTGCGCGGTGGCTGGGGATACACTTACCAGTTCGTTGCATATCCAGCCGGAACCCCCATAGGCACGAACGGGGTATATCCTCTGTCCGGGATCAACCCTTATGTAAATATCGCGACTCCGAGCGCAATTGAGCAACCAAGCTTTCCTGTAACCAATCCATACATTTATCCCGTCCCCGGCACGGTGGGGATACCCGGTGTGTCCGATCCCTATGTTCCTGACGGGAATGAAAACCGGCCGCCCCGCATCAACCAATTCAGCTTCGGCATCCAGCAAGAGATCTCGCCAAATTTCATCGTCGAAGCTTCCTACGTCGGTAACCGCGCTGCGTGGCTTGGCAGTGGACCTTTGGGGTCCGTGGACGGTACGGGCCCGTATAACACCGCCAGCGGCGCAGCTGCTCAGATCCCGGCGTCAACTTATGCGCAATATGGGTTTTACCCATATCCTGGAACGGGCCCTGCGGGCACCAACAATTACCAGGATTACCTGCTGACGACTCAGCCGCTCAACAGCAATGCGGTACAGGCTAGACTGGCGGCGTCCGGACACGCCGGCTTTACGCCTTATGCCGGTTTCCCGGCGACAAATTCGCTACAGAGCGCGCTTTACCCGTTTGCACAGTACGGTGGTATTCTAGATGCCAATTCCCCGACCGGGCGTTCCAAATACGATTCCCTTCAAATCAAGGTGACCAAGCGCTTGTCGCATGGTCTGCAAGCCGGCGGCACATACACACGGGGCCAGGGCTTCGTGGAGCCGGACCGCCAGAACTTCTTTAATCCCCAGAGCAGCGTGTGGCAACTGCAGCAAATTCCTGCGCAGGATCTGAACTTCAACGCCATCTACACCGTACCCGGGGCGTCGTTCATTCCGACCAAGGGCGGCCTGCATTACTTAGCGAAGGATTGGCAGATCGGCTGGTTCGCGAATTACCAGAGCGGCCAGTTCCTGGCACCTCCTGTCAGCACCACGCCGAATTTTTTCCAGAGTGAGGACATCCGGGTTGCGGGCCAGCCCCTTTATACGCAAGGTGTGAACATTAACGACCACAGCAGCTTTAATCCGGCTACCACTCAGGTGCTGAACCCCGCCGCCTGGGCGCCCTGTCCACAGAATGCGGCTTGCGCGTCAACCTCGGTGTACTACAGAGATTTCCGCGGTCCGCGGACACCGACCGAGAACGCCAATGTCGGCCGCAATTTCCGGTTTGGGCCCGAGGGTAAATTCAACCTCTTTATCCGAGCCGAATTCGTCAACATCTTCAACCGCACCTTGTTGCCGAATCCGACCACGGGGAATCCGCAGAACGCGCCTGGCGTATCGAGCGGCATCTTTAGCAGTGGCTTCGGAGTCATCAACACCTACCTGCCGACTGGTAGCATCTACGGTACGGCGCCGTACCTTCAGGGCCGAACGGGTACGCTAGTCGCCCGGTTCTCGTTCTGATGCAGAACCGCCAGGCCGTCGGCTTGATCGCCGGCTTCGCTTGGGCTTGCTGTCGCCGAATGGCCGTCCGGTGGCCAAAGCCACTAGGCCGGCGAGGCGCAAATTTCTCGCATCCGTTTCGCGATATATCCGTCTCTGATTACAGGAGCAATGATCAACCTCTAGTGGTCTAAAGTAGCGGTTGAAAACATCAATGAGCTACCTCCAAGAGGTGGATCTGGGCGGCACGTTTCCTCCCTTCGTCTCCTTTGAGGAACACTTTGGGATGGTTCCGAACCTCTTTCGCGCCCAAACCCTGCTACCGAGGGTCCTTGAGGGTGAAGCCGAGCTTATGGGCGCCGTGCTTTTCAAGGACTCGATTCTGTCCCGAATCCAGAAGGAATCTATATTGCTCGCAGTCGGGGTCGAGTATCAATCCAACTATTGCGTAGCGTTGCACTATCAGGTGCTACGTTCACTGGGAGTCCCGGTCAGCCAACTCGATCAGATCGTCATCAATAACCGCAAAGCTGCCCTGTCGACATCTGACGCGGCTTTGCTCGACTTCGCGATCAAGCTGGCGATGCGCGCTCCTTGGCTGTCACGTGAAGATATCGAACTGCTTCGGGATCGCGGATTCAACGATGAGTCCATCCTGGAAGCAATCCTGGTCACTAGTCTGGCCAGCTTTCTTTCCACGCTGTCCACTGGGCTGAGCCCATTGCCCGACTTCGAGCCGCGTGTGATTCCCACGTCTAACCACACGTCTCCGCCGAAAGCAGCCTATGTTGGCGGGACCGGCGGCCCCTACCTGCGGGCCGTCGAACGCAGTCCCGAGAGCTTCCCGCCTTTTGCCATCTTTCTCGAAAGATTTGGGTTCATTCCCAACCTCTCCCGCGCCCAGACACTTAGACCAGATGTCCTCGAAGCAGAAATGGAGCTGTTCGGTGACGTACTGGGGCCTAAAGATGTTCTCTCCCACCTGCAGAAAGAGTGCATCCTCCTGGTCGCCGCGGCAACAAACCTGAACACCTACTGCGTTGCCGACCATTGCGAGATGCTTCACATAATGGGTCTATCGAGGGAAGAAGCCGACCAAATCGCGCTGGATCATCACGAAGCCGATCTTCCAAAGGAGACCAAGGCCCTTCTGGACTTCGCGCTCAAACTTGCAGGTCGACGTTTCAGGATCGGCAGCGAGGATATCGATGAACTTATTGGCCACGGCTTCACCGAAGAGCACATTCTGGAGACAGTAGCTGTGACGGCGCTTAACAACTTCCTGAATACGCTACAAATGGGCCTCGGGACGACCCCGGACGTTAAACCCAGACACGTGTACACCCTCAAGGATGCCCTTCCAGCCCTCGCCGAAGAGTACCCCGCGGAAGGCACACAAATTGACCCAGACGCTAGTTTGGTGGCCAAGGTGCAGGCCGGAGATCTGGAAGCTTTTGAAGAATTGGTCATCCGTCACAGCCGCCGTGTACACCGGACGCTAGTCGGTATCGTAGGGAACGTCCAAGAGGCTCAAGACGCGTTCCAGGAGACGTTTTTGAAAGCATTTCGGTACATCGGCAGTTTTGAGGGCCGATCAACATTCTCCAGATGGCTTTTGTCGATCGCTACCAATACCGCACTTCAAAGCCTCCGGGAGCGCAAGCCGCTTGAAAGCTTCGACGAGGAGGACCACGGAGAGGAGTTCCACCCCCGACTCGTTCGGGCTTGGGGAGACAACCCCGAGCAACTCTACTCTGAAGCCGAGCGCCGAGAGCTCGTTGAACGGGCGGTCATGAGGCTTCCATCAAAGTACAGGGTCGTATTGGTGCTGCGAGATATCGACCAAGTCTCGACCGGGGAGGCTGCAGCGGCTCTCAACTTGGAAATTACGACCGTGAAGAGTCGTCTCTTGAGGGCACGCCTGATGTTACGCGAGGCGCTCGCACCTCACTTCGCTACCAGCGCCAAAAGGATGGGTTTGTGATTACTTGCAGCGAGTTCATGGCTGAGTTCGGAGATTACTTGGAGAGCGAAGTCCCTACCAAAGTCCGCCAGCAACTCGAAGACCATGTCGCGCATTGTAGAACCTGCCAGGTAATCTGCGATTCGACCCGCAAGACTGTGAAGATTGTTACCGACACTAGGTCGTTCGACCTACCTGAGTCAGCCGTCAAGCCGATCGTAGACCGGATCATGGCGAAGATACGCATAGGTCAAGGATCCTAAAATGCTGGGCTCTGCGCGTAGTGGTCGTGCCAGCTTTGTCGTGTGCTACTTCTTGTAGTTGGTCGACGTTCCCGTGGAAATGGGGTACCAGCGCGCAGGGGAGTGTTGGCGTGGCGACAGATATCTCGGCAGTGTCAACGAAGGCCGCAGCAGCGTAAGATCACAGAGACTGATTGGATTGGGTAAATGAAGGCCCGACCGGTGGCGCCATCCAGCGAAGGAATCAGGCCGCCGACCAATTGCTCCACAGTTGTCAAGCCCTTTGCCGAAGCGATCTCCGTCACCGAGAATATACACGGGATTTGTCGGCCAGGAAAGCGGGCGCCCTTTTGTCGTTTTCGTTTGGACTCTTCTGTTCGGATCCAGCAACATCTTCTGGCGCGAGCCCCACTCCTCTTCTGGAGGACGAACTCTCCGAATCTCAGAACCGATCTCTTCCCAAGCGCGATCACCTAACGAATAAGGAACTCAACATCATCGATCGACATGAGTGAAAGTAGTGCTAATCAAAAAAAGCGCCCACTGTGCCGAGGACGGCGCAGTGGGCGTGACTTCGAGCGAGGAGTCAGGGGGAACTCATTCAAACGCGGGCATGGCGGGCGCTTATAGACTAGTTGTCACTCGCGATCGATGCCACTACTTTCGGTGGGTTGCTCTGCTTGGAATTGGCTTGAGCAATTCTCTTTGGGGCTCGAAACTCAAAGCCGGAGTTGTCGCCAGGATAGAACCAGGTGTGCAACGCTGGGGCCTGTCCCTCTTCTGATTCATAGAAGTTGAACTTGCTGTCACCCGTCGGCCGCAGCCTGTATGCCGGAATCGCGAGAACGTTAGCGATGACATGGTTCTCATCGGCGTTGTAGATCAGCACGTTGAATCGGTTCAGGGGCGAACCGAGAAGTTTTATCACATACGATCCTGCAGGCAGGACGGTGCCCTGGACGTCAATTGACTGATCGATTGTGATGGTAGTCAACTTGTTGTTTTCATCCGCCTTCAGCGCGGGAACGAGCACGGTGGTCATCAAACTCGCAGCCAGGATGGCGATCGTCGAAAAATGCTGTTTCATAGTCTTGCTCCTTGGTAAATGTAGTTGCCTTTCTACTCGTATGTTCGTTAATGACGCGGATAGGTTATGGCTTTTCTGCGCGTCTCTTGATAACGGTGGCAAGGCCCAACTTTTCCTCCGCCTCCGAAATATCACCCGACTCCCACGTAAGCTTGGTTAAGATCGAACAGCGCAAAAGCCATGCGCGCTACGCGGACAGGGACAGTTATAACTGTAAAGGGGTATTCTCTTGCCTTGCGATGTGGATTGCTTGAGTAACTTCGCCGTGGGAGAAACGAATTGATTGATGATAGGAGTCCGCAATGGACGAACAAGTGTATCGTCTGACCAAACCTGGTGTTGAGCTTTCAACTGACGATCAAAAGTGACCGCGATGGGGTGGAAGGGGCTGCCGACAGGATAATGAGCCTGCTCCAAACGCTCCCATACCTTCAGGCCGGCTCTGATGATTTACATCGCGCGCTGCTGGAGGCTTTATCGAATGCGATCATCCACGGTAATCATGAAGATCCGGGTAAGACTATAGACGTTTGCGCAGGCTGCGACGACCAGGCACGGGTGGTAATAGCCGTTACTGATCATGGAGACGGTTTCGATCCCGCCGGCTTGGCGGACCCCACGTCTGGCGAGAACATATTCGCCGGTCATGGCCGTGGCGTGTTCCTGATGAGGCATCTCGTCGATGAAGTTGAGTTCAATCTGGGGGGCCGACAGGTAGTGCTTCGTAAGCGAGTCGCGACTGATCCGAAGCCATCAATTATAGAAATGGCATCTTGAGGGCGCTTGACTGATTACCAGGGCCACCTTCTCGCTCATCTTGACGGTTGCATGGGACAACTTTATGGGCCGAACTGGCGTCCCGTTTGCGGGAAGTTCACTTTATCATCAAATTACTTACTTCTGCGCCGTTCGGCAGTTCTGCCGGCACTCCTCCAGAGTTATAATCAACGCGAGTCTGCTAGTGGCGTTCCGGAGTTTGCATGAGGTTCTCCCAGCTTCCGATCTTTGCGACGGACGAAACGCATGGCCGGGCGCTTCGGGCCAGCAACCGGTTGATCGTTCATAGCCCGGCTATGGGCTGGCGTTCACTATACGGGGCGATTATCGAGGAGTCTCCATTTGAAGCGACCGAACCTGCAATGGGCCATCCCGCATTGATTTATCACTTGACCCGTCCCACCCAGGTGACGCGGAGGGTGGAGGGCGGCCGCCCGGACCGGGCTGTAGTCGGGCCCCGCTGCCTTTGTCTCACTCCAGGTCAGGCGACTACCATTTGGCAGCATTCGGGACGTCCCGAGATCCTGCAAATATACCTGCGGCAGTCTATCTACGAGGCCGCAGTCGGTGAGATGTACGGTTGCGACGGTTCAAACGCGGAAGTGGTTCCCCGCTTCGCCCTGATGGACCCGCTGCTCGAACAACTGGCCAACGCCGTTTGCTCACTCTTGCGAGGAGGAGCCGTGGGCGATGAACTGTACGTCGACAGTCTGGGCCAGATGATCGCCGCGCATCTGGCGCGAAACCACTCGTCCCGCTCGCGGCGCGTTCATACGCCCGCTGTTGACCAAATCTCAGGCTGGAGAATGCGCAGATTGGCCGAGTTCATTGAAGAGAATCTCGCCAGCGACCTCACCCTGCGAGCGCTAGCCGAGCAAATTAAATTGAGTCCGATATATTTGATCCGAGCCTTTAAAGCCGCTGTTGGGGTGGCTCCTCACCAGTACGTGCTTCAACGCCGTCTGGAACGAGCCAAGGCGCTTCTCCAGAGCACCGATCTGCCTTTGGCCGAGGTTGCTTTACGATCTGGCTTCTACTCGCAGAGCCACCTATCGAACTGGTTCCGGCGCAGTGTTGGGGTTTCGCCCGCGGCCTATCGGCAAGCACGAAGTCTTGGACCACACGAAGGAGTGTGAGATGGATCAACAGGTGACAGATGCAGCCCAGGTAAACACGGAGCGCTACGAAGCTCTGATGGACGTAATCCGGAACCGAATGACCAATCGAGCGTTCGCTCCGTGCGAGATTCCGCGAGAGCACTACGAACTGGTTCTGGAGGCGGCACGACACGCGCCATCCGGCGCCAACGCCCAGCCCTGGCATTACATCGTGGTTCGCGACGCGTCGGTCAAACAGGCCATCAGCCAGTACTTTGTCCAGGAGCAGCAAAACCGCGTCAAGCTACAGATGAAATTCCCGACGCCGAATTATTCCGGAGTTGCCATGGCGCCTGGTGTCATCGCCATCGCCGTCGATTACCGTTTTGTCCGGGCCTTCCCGGTCTTGAATGACGGATCAGAATTGGACCGGATGTATCGCCGGAATGCCGAGCGAATCCTGCTGCAATCGGTGGCCGCCTCCACCATGTCTGCGCACCTCGCGGCTGCCGCTTTGGGATACGCCGTCTGGTGGATCACCGCCATCGGACAGGATGAGATGCAAAGGAACATACGGCCGCTGCTCGACATTCCCCAGGAACTCGACGTCGTCGACATAATGTGTTTCGGACCGCCCCTGAAGCCGTCGTACAAAAGGTGGAAAAAACCGCTGGACCAAATCGTTAGTTGGGAGCTCTTCAACCACCAGAACCTAATGACTGTCAAGCAGATTGAAGATTGGGTGAAAACCCGCCGGCACAAGGTCATGTATCGGGATGAAACAAATGTCGATTGAAGATTGTAAGGGTGCTTCGTCGATGGCCTACGACGTGCCGGCGGATCTGGCGGAAAAGGCCGCCATCATGCGGGAGTTTGGACGACGGCGTGCCGCTGGTGAGCCGGTCTCTGAGGAGTTGCAGGCCAAGCAGGTTAACGCGACCAACGATAATTACACGACTGGACCGGAGCCAGGCGAGCGGATACCGGACTTCGCCCTACCCGATGCGAGCGGTGTTTTGCGATCGCTCACGGATCTCACTGGGCCCAACGGCTTGCTGCTGGTGTTCCATCGCAGCGCGGACTGGTGACGATACTGCCGCTCCCAACTGGTCGAGTTGGAACAATCCCGTTCGATGCTGGAGAAGAATGGCGTCCGGATCGCAGCCGTCAGTTATGATTCCCAGGAGATTCTCAGGGGCTTTGCAGACAAGCATGGCATCGGATTTCCGCTGCTTTCGGATCACGATAGCGGGGTGATCCGCCGCTTTGGGATCTTCAATACCAACATTGCTGCCGGGCTACGAGCCCATGGCGTACCGCATCCCGTGGAATATCTGGTAGCTCCCGACCGCAAATTGATCCGGAAATACTTCGTGCAGAACTACCAGCACCGCGTGACTGCGTCGGCAGTAGTTCTGCATGAATTTGGAGTGGTTGATGAGCAGGCTCCGATGATAACTCTCCAGAGCGGCGCACTCAGGCTGGAGATTAGGCTATCTAGCCCGAGCGCATTTGCGGGCCAGGAGATCGGCTTGTTTGCGAAGTTCAATCTGGAGCCCGGTTGGCACGTCTACGGCATGCCTCTGCCGGACCACTACACGGCCACGTCAATTACCTTCGACGATCCGAAAGTCATAAGGCAATCCTTTGAACTTCCGGCGGCACGGCCGATGGAAATCACGGCGCTGGGTGAGACGCTACCGGTGTACGGTGGTTCGTTCCAGGGGCTGGGTTCGCTACTGCTCAAATTTCCAATCGTCGCGGGTAAAACCGTGTTGTCAGGCCAGCTCCGCTTTCAGCAATGTAGCGACACGATGTGCGAGGCACCGGAGACGATCCCGTTCGAGCTGCCGTTGACCATCGAAGTGTTTATGGATGCGGACCGAAAGTCGTAACCGGTCCTGCGTTGTCTTCGGCGCGAGATGAAACTTATGACGTTAGATCCTCGAATACCAGCTCCGTAGTCATCGCGATCGCAGGTTTGAACGTGCGATATACGGGACACCGATCGGCAAAGAAACCATGGACTCGGGTTGCAGTTTCTCTGTGCGATTCCTCGGTCTTCAGTTTTAGAATGACGTGGATGCGGCGGATCACGAGTACATTGTCCTCCAACTCAACTTCACCGACCGCTTCAGACACCAACCGGTCATTCGATGCGTCAATTTGATGCGCAAGTCCGCCAATAAAAGTGTGCCCGCTGCTCAGACAGGACCGGAGCAACGGGCACGAGGGAAGACTAATCGAGCCGTATAACTATGGGGCAATTGATGGAGAAGTTGCTGGTCGTGAATGGCGCACCACCTGGTGCGGTAAGCAGGCCGTCCTGCACGAAAGTGAGGATCTGGAACTCTTCACGCAACTGGCCGCGGTATCCACTGGCAATTGCAGCCGGGGTCCACTGATAAATCTGAGCATCCCAGGTGGGGGAGTAATCCAAGGCAATGGTCGGTATTCCGCCCAATACGTTGTTAGGCCGATGACCGTCCGCCAAGTCGGCGGACAACCCCTGCCGAAGCGGGTTTGCGCATCCACCCTCCTCCGGACCGTTCGCGGCGAGGAAGATCCGCTCAA
>Ga0302324_100027397_pt1 | contig 10856 bp, 6 predicted proteins | sample Palsa_T0_1_FD_201949 | JGI IMG/M metagenome (GOLD analysis project Ga0302324, IMG submission 201949) | Peat permafrost microbial communities from Stordalen Mire near Abisko, Sweden - Palsa_T0_1 | ecosystem: Environmental > Terrestrial > Soil > Palsa > Peat permafrost | place: Sweden: Abisko...
CGCGTGCTGAAGCTGAAGAAGAGGAGAATGACGAGCACCCACAGTCCGCAGAAGAGCCAGGGGCGTTGCGCGGGAGAAATTACGTCGCGCTTCAGGCCGGTCCAGAGGGGGACGAGGCGAAGGGCTTTGAAGAGGAAGGCGGACCAGGGGAGCATCCAGATAAGGATGAGGCCCCAGAAGAGGAGCAGCGGCACGGTGTCGTAATCGTGCGGGACGCGGCGGCCGACGTAGCGTGCGAATTGGTCGTTGATGAAATAGAACCAGGCGAAGCCGTGGACGTTGCCGGGGGTCGGTGTGAATCCGACGGGATGACCATGCGTAGGATTGGCGAGTGCTGCGAGCCAGTGCCACGGGCCGGCGATGAAAAAGAAAATCACGAGTTGCGAGGCGGGGCGGATGCGGAGCAGGTGCAGCAGGTCACGCGTGCAGACGAGGTAGAGAAAAATAATCGCGGCGGGGAAGATGATGCCGATGAGTCCCTTGGTGAGGACGGCGAGCGCGCAGGAGGCGGCCATGCCAGCGCAATCTGCGAGCGAGGGATCGTCCTGCGAGAGCGTGCGCCAGAAAAATCGGAGCGCGAGCGCGATGAAGAGCGTGAGAAAAATATCCGGGATGAGGATGCGGGTGAAGATGAAGATGCCGAAGCTGGTGAGCAGGATGAGCGCGGCGTAGAAACCGGCGCGGTCGGACTGGAAGAGTTCGCGGCCCATGCGGCGGGCGAGATATATCAGCGCGAGGACGGCGAGTGCGAGTGGCAGGCGCGCGGCCCAGACGTGGAAGTGGCCGGGCGCGCCGAAGAGTTTGAAGAAGCCAGCCATGAGCCAGTAGAGGAGTGGGGCTTTTTCGAGATAGCGGACGCCGTCCGCGGTGAGGGTGACGTAGTTGTGGCTGGTCAGCATTTCGCGCGCAGCTTCGGCGTGGACGGAGTCGGCATCGTCGAGCAATGGCGGGAGCAGGAGCGCGAAGCTGGCGTAGAGCAGCAGCCAGAGACCGAGCAGGACGAGCGCGTAACGCGGCGTTGCGTAGGTGCGGGCCACGGGGTGAGGATATCGCATTCGGGGGCGGGAAACACTGCTACAGTTGGGCGCTAAGGAATGGGCGGATGGTGGCTCGGCTGCGAAAATTCGGCGTGGCGGCAGGGATTTGGGTTCGTGCTGATTTCGCAGGCCCTGCCAGGGCAGCAGGCTGCTAAGCCGCTGGCTTCGAAAGCGGCTATGCAAAATATGTTGATCCGCTCGTGACGGCGAAAGATTTCGATACGGTTTACGTCAACGATGGAGCTGCCGATGCGAGCGTGCTTTGGCCGAACGGAAGTTTCAAGCCGGATCCAACAGTTCTTGCGATTTTTCATCTCCGGCAGAAGGGTCTGCCGCTGCTCATTGACTGCCTGCACGATCTTCGCGTGACAAACGTTGTCTGCAATGGTGCGCAGTTCAAGGAGCCGGAGCCAGTGCCCGTCGGATTTGTCTGCCTGACATTCTGATGGGGACCACGTTCGGAGGGATTACCAACATCAAGGATTGTGCAGACGACGGCTTAGGCGCGTGCATGGAGCCCGGATATTATTTTCGTCCAGATGATTACGAATACCCTTGCTGCCTGGGCTATGGAATTTGGATGAGCCGTCCCTGGGTCCAAGTGGTGCAGAGGAACTGGAGGCGGGCTTATTTATGTGGACAACTCAAGTTCAAAAATCCTTATCCTCCGGGCATGGAGTAGTCGCAGAATCCGAGAACTTCATCCAGCGGCCGGCCAGGAAATTTTCTTTTCCGTGATGGCGGGAAGCGATGGTACGCTATGCACCAAGCATTTCCATCCGTAGGTTCCAACCAGCAACCCAAATGATTCAGGCAGCACCGGACACCCTTTTCAGCAACAGCGACTAGAGTTCCGGCGGTGGGATTTTATTTTCCTTCCGGCGGGTATGGCGAGAACGGCACCAGTGTCTCCACCGCAGAGGCGCGGGCCCAACAGAACAACTTAGGAGAGAGTGATGCGCATTTTTAGCAGACTGGGATTTCTATTTCTGTTTTTCGTCATGACAGTTGGCCTGGCTTCCGCGCAGTCGTTTCGTGGAGGCATTGTGGGGACGGTGACGGACACTTCGGGCGCGGTAATACCCGGTGCGACGGTGACGGTGCTGAACGTTGAGACCGGGCTGGAGCGGCACGTGGTGAGCGCGGACAATGGCGACTTCGCCGTGCCGGAATTGCCGATCGGCAAATACAAAGTTACGGTGACGCATGACGGCTTCGATACGTTTGTGGCCGATGGAATTGGTGTCTCCATTGCGACCGATGTGAATGTGATCGCCGCGCTGACGGCTGGGTCCGTGAAGCAGACGGTGACGGTGACGGCGGATGCGGTGCAGGTGGATTCGACCGGGGACACGCTGGGCGGGACGCTGACTGCGGGCGTGATTCGCGACATTCCGGTGAACGGGCGCGATTACACGAAGCTGATTTACCTGAACCCGGGCGTCTCGGGTTCGCCGGACCAGATCAGCGATTCGCCGGGATCGTACGGCACATTTTCGATGAACGGGGCGCGCGGGCGGTCGAACAATTTTCTGCTGGACGGCACGGACGAGAACGACGGCTACCGCAATGACCCTGCGCTGAATGAGCCGGGCGTGTTCGGCGATCCGGCGACGATTCTGCCGGTCGATGCGGTGGCGGAGTTGAAGGTGCTGTCGAACTACGAGGCGGAGTATGGGCGGAGTGCTGGCGCGGTGATCGACATTGTGACGACCAGCGGCACGAACAAGTTCCACGGCTCGGCGCTGGAATATTTCCGCAACAATGCGTTGGATGCGCGGAACTACTTCAACGAGACGACGAATTCAAGCACCGGCGACCCGCTGCCGCAGGCGCCGTTCCATAACAACCAGTTTGGCGGATCGGTGGGCGGCCCGATCGTGAAGAACAAACTATTTTTCTTCGGCGACTATGAAGGACAGCGCGAGACGGTGGGGACGGTGAGCCTGGCGTGCGTGCCGGATCCGGCGGTGATCGCGGGGCTGGGCGGCGCAACGAATCCGGTGATTGCGGCGCTGCTGGCGCGCGATCCGTGGCCGCTGCCGACGAATTCGAATCCCTCGACCGCGAGTGGATGCTCGCTGCCGAATGCGACGGTGATTGCGCCGTCGTACAACAACCTGACCAGCGTCATCGGCAAGGTGGATTACAACATCAACGCCAACAATTTGTTGACGGGCCGGTATTTTTATGGCGACAGCAAGCAGAGCTTTCCGCTGGCGCTGAGCGGCGGCGGCATTCTGCCGGGCTTCAATACGTATACGCCGACGCGAGTACAGCTGGTGTCGCTGTCGTATGTGTCGGTGATCCGGCCTAACCTGGTAAATGAAGCGCGCATGGGTTGGAACCGGTTTGCGGAAGGATTCTTCCCGCAGGACCAAGCGTTTGCACCGGGCTCAATCGGGCTGAACACGGGTGATGGCGTGGCAGACGAAGGATTGCCGGTGATCACGGTGGGGGGCTTTGCGCAGCTGGGCGCCAACAAGAATGACCCGCGGCATCGCTTTGACACGAACTGGCAGGCTTTCGATAACGTGTCATGGACGCGCGGGCCACATTCGTTCAAGTTCGGTTACGAATATCGCCGGACCAGCATCAACCAGTTTTTTGACATTAACTATCGAGGCAAGCTGGAGTTTGACAGCCTGCAGGACTTTCTCAGCGGAACGGTGGATGGCGGCGGTCAATCCTCGGGCGACTCGACGCGGCACAGCGCGCAGGACAGCCACGGGGTCTATGCGCAGGATACGTGGCGCTTGAGTCCGACGCTGACGGCGAACCTTGGGTTGCGGTGGGATTATTTCGGCATCTTCCACGAAGAGAACAACCTGCTGAGCAACATCACCGATTTCGATGCGGCGGCGGCGACGGTGACGTTGACGCAGGTGGGGCAGCCGGGGCTGGCGAAGCTGTATCAACCGGACTACAAGAATTTCGCGCCGCGTGTCAGCGTGGCGTGGGATGTGACGGGCAAAGGGCAGACGGTGGTTCGCGCGGGCTGGGGCATGTTCTACGACGCGTTTTCGCAGGACGTGTTCCTCGGGCATCTGCCGTATAACAGCTTGTTCGATCCGGGTCCGGCGTACAACCCGTTTGGTCCAGCGCCGATTTATTCCGAAGGCACCGTGGGTGGTCCGATCGTGGCGGGGCAGCCGGTATACAACGCACCCGGTGGCACGCCGGCAGGAGACATTTTTTCCGTGTCGCAGAATTTGAAGACGCCGTACATGATGAATTTCAACCTGAACCTGCAGCAGCAGGTTGGCAAGAATGTGGTCGCCAGCATCGGCTATGTCGGGTCGGTGGGGCATCACCTGCTGCGCTTCCGAGATGTGAACCAGCCGGACCAGGCGACGATTACGGCGTCGGATATTGCGTTTGCGCAATCGATTCCGGGCTGCTATCCGGGCGGCGGAATTGGTTGCATTCCTGCTTACAACGGCGCGGACCGCGTGTATGCCAACAATCCGTACGGCGCGTATTACATCAACAATGAAGAGTCAACGGCAAACTCGAATTACAACTCACTGCAGGCCAGCCTGCGGATGGTGAGTTATCGCGGGTTCACGAATATTTTGAACTACGTCTGGTCGCACTCACTGGATAACGCCAGCGACAGTGAGGACTTTGTGCCCAACGCATCGCAGCCGAATAACAGCGTGCTGCCGAATCTTGAGTATGGCGACTCGAATTTCGATATTCGCAGCCGGCTTACGTGGATTTTTGGTTACGAATTGCCGCCGCAGGCAGGCAAGTGGTCGAAGCTGCGGAATGGATGGGGCGTGGACAGCACGGTTTCTTATCAGACCGGGCAGCCGTTCAACTTGAATTACAACTTCGAAGGCGACTTCAGCGGCAGCGGTGAAGGGTTCGATCGTCCGGACGTTGTCGGGCAAGTGAAGTACTCGAGCAATCCTTACAACTTCCTGGATCTGTCGGCGTTCGCGACACCTTGCACCTTGACGGCGTTCGCACAGACCCCGGGCAACCTAAGCGGCACAGAGCAGGATTGCGTGCCGGGGACGCGGCATTTCGGCGACCTTCCGCGTAATTCTCTGCGGGCGTTGTCGTACGAGAACTGGGATTTTGCGCTGAGCAAGAAGACGAAAACCAGCGAGACGACAACGCTCGAGTTCCGCGCGGAGTTCTTTAATTTGCCGAACCATCCCAACTTCGCGAACCCGCTGCTGCCGAATTTTATTGCTGACGCGGGTGCGGCCGGCTTCGTGGCATCACATGGCCGGTCGGTGGGAGCTGGTCCTTACGCATTGAGTGCAACGGGTGACGTTGGCATCGGTAACCCGTTTCTGGGCGGAGGCGCCCCGCGTGGGATTCAGCTGGCGGCAGTGTTCCGTTTCTAAACGCAACTGAATATGAACAACGGCGCCGCTATCAGCCGGGGCGCTTTTTGTTGCGAAGAATATTGTTTAGCGGCGCTTGCCGAGGTCGAGGGAGCGGGATTGCATGTGGACGCCTTCGGAGGCGTCAGTGAAATTGAGCAGCTGACCGGGCTGGCCGGGAGTGGCGAGTTCTTCAGCGTCAAACTTGCCGCCGGGCGCACCGCCGGGCCGGCTGTAGGCGATGCCGCGGTTGGGCGAGGACTGTCCAGATAACGTTGCTGGGTCGCCGAAGCTTTCCGGATTGTCGCGACGGGAGATGAAATCGAAGCCGGTCTGTTTGTCTTCAGGCACGGTACGCAAAATTTCGTCGGTGCTGATTTTGGAATCGCGAAACAGCCGCGGCAGCAGGATGGCGATGACGGCTCCCCCGAGGATGCCGGCTGCAAGTCCCTGAAAGTAAGAGCGAGCTTTGACGTCGGGCTTCGCAGCTTCGTTCCTGCTCTGCTTCGCTGCGCCACCGTAGAGCGGATAGTTTTCTGCGTAGGAATTGGCTGTGTTCATAGAGAGTGGGAGGTGTCGCTGCGGAGTGGGGTTGCCTTCGCGGTCGGATTCCGGGGCGATTCACGGCACACGTGTTGCAGGATAACGGTTTGATGGCGGCGCCGGGGCGGACTATGCTCGTGGGGCTGCGGAAATTGGCCTGGAGGTGATGTTAGTGCGGGGATTGAAATTGTCGGCTGGGATGATGTTGTTGCTCGCGAGTGGGTGGGCGCTGGGGCAGGCGGCACAGCCGGCGCCGGGGAGCGGAGTTGACGAGCATCAGAACGCGAGCGGCGGCCATGACATGGTGCGCGGGCGCGTGCCGAGCGTCCAGGCGCTGAACCCGGATAGTAAGCCTGACGAGCGGACGACGGTGCTGCATAAGGTCGATGCCGAGTCGGCGCTGCCGAATGGGATTGAAGTACACAGTGGCGCGGCGGTGCTGCAGGTGACGGCTGTGACGGACAGCATTCTGCGGGTGCGGGTGGGAGTTGGAGCGCTGCCGGAGGATGCGAGCTGGGCGGTGCTGCCAGATTCGCGCAAGAGCAGTGTTGCGGTAGAGGCGGCCGGTGACGGCTTCAAGACCAAAGCGCTGCAGCTGAAGATTATGCGCGATCCGTTACAAATTGTGGTGCTGGATTTGAGCGGCAACGTGATCAACGAGAGTTCCGTGGCGCATGCGACGGAATTACGTGGTGGTGAGACGCCGCAGACTGGGCGCGGATTCACGGTTTGGCAGGAGATGTCAGATGACGAGCATTTTTTCGGACTCGGTGACAAGCCGGGGCCGCTGGACCGGCGCAATGAAGCTTTCACGATGTGGAACACAGACGCGTTTGGCTGGCAGGAGTCGACGGACCCGCTGTACAAGGCGATTCCGTTCTTCATGACTTTCGCGAAAGGCCGCGCGGCCGGTGTTTTTCTGGACAACACGTGGCGGACGTATTTTGATTTTGGCAAGGCGGAGCGCAACGCGTACTCCTTTGGCGCGGATGGTGGACCGCTCGACTACTACATTCTTGGGGGGCCGACGCCAAAGGGTGTGTTGCGGCAGTATGCGTTTTTGACCGGAGCGCCGCCGCTGCCGCCGCGGTGGTCGTTCGGATTTCAGCAGTCGCGATACAGCTACTATCCCGAGTCGCGCGTGCGGGAGATCGCGGACCGGCTGCGCAAGGACAAGGTTCCGGCGGACGCGATCTGGCTGGACATTGATTATCAGGATCGCAACCGGCCGTTCACCGTGGATGCGACGCGCTTTCCTGACATGAAAAAGCTGGTGGCGGATTTGAAAATGGAAGGCTTCCACACGATTCCGATTACGGACTTGCATATTGCGTCGACGCCGGATGATCCGAACTACGCGCCCTACAAGAGCGGCATGGCTGCTGACGCGTTTGTGCACAATCCCGATGGGACGGTATTTGTCGGTAAGGTGTGGCCGGGCCCGAGTGTGTTTCCGGACTTCACGCAGAACCAGAGCCGCGCTTGGTGGGGGTCGCTGTACAAGCAGTTCGAGGGCTGGGGATTTGCCGGCTACTGGAATGACATGAACGAGCCGTCAGTGTTTGACGGGCCGGGCAAGACGATGCCGCTGGACACGGTGCATCGCATTGACGATCCGGCGCTCGGATTTGTAACCAGAACAGCTACACATCGAGAGATCCACAACATTGTCGGGATGGAGAATTCGCGCGGGACGTATGAGGGGCTGCTGACGATTGCTCCCGATGAGCGGCCGTACGTGATGACACGTGCGAGTTATGCGGGCGGGCAGCGCTACGCGGTGACGTGGACGGGCGACAATTCGTCGACGTGGAATCATTTGCGGCAGACGACGCCGCAGATAGAAAATCTCGGGCTGAGTGGATTCGCCTTTGTTGGCGCGGATGTGGGCGGGTATGCAGGATCGCCGCAGCCGACGCTGCTGACGAAGTGGCTGGAGGTGGCGGCGTTTCAGCCGATCGATCGCGACCATACGGCGAAGGGGACGAACGACCAGGAGCCGTGGGTGAACGGGCCCGAGGCCGAGGCGGTGCGGCGGAAATATATCGAATGGCGTTACAGATTGCTGCCGTACAACTACACGACGGCGGAGGAGACGAGCCGGACGGGTGTGCCGATGTTGCGGCCGCTGTTCTTGGATTATCCGCAGGCGATGGCGGATGGGCATCCGATGGATCTGGATGCGGGCGGAGAGTTTTTGTGGGGGCCGGATTTGCTGGTGGCGCCGGCGCCTTATCCCGACATGCTGGATGAGTATTCGCTCGCGCTGCCGAAGGGCGGCTGGTATGACTTCTGGACCGGAACCAAGATGCCGGATGGAGAAGGCGCGACAGCGCTGGCGGCGGAGATTGAGAAGTCGAAGGACCCGCACTTCGCAGAGCGGGCGGATATCAAAGCCCGGGTTGCAGAGGCAGCGCGGTTGACGGTGAAGCCGACGCTGAATGATCTGCCGGTGTATGTGCGCGCCGGGGCGATTGTGCCGATGGAGGCGCTGACGCAGAGCACGATGGAGGCGCCGGCGGGTCCGCTGGAGCTGCGCGTGTATGCGGGTCCGGATTGCAAGGGGTCGCTGTATTGGGATGATGGGCACAGCTTCGGTTACAGGCGGGGAGAATATTTGCGGCAGGAGTTTAGCTGCGAGGCAGACGACGGTGCGCTGCGCGTGAAGATCGGCGCGCGGACTGGAAACTACTCTCCCTGGTGGACGCAGCTGGATGTTGCGGTCTACGGGATGAGTGGGAGTGCGGCGAGCGCGACCTATGGCGGGCAGCCGGTGAAGACGACGTGGGATAAGGACAAGAGCGTACTGCATGCAATGATTGCTGCGGATGCGCAGGGTGGGGAGTTACGGATTATTGCGGCGCGCGGCGGGAAGTGAGCATCGAAAACGCGGAGGGAGCAGTCACCATGAATCGCAAAATAGCGGGACTGGCATTGGGCGCCGTCATTCTTGGCGGAGGTGCGGCGGCAACGGCGCAGGAGCAAACCGGCGGTAGTACGGTCGCCACAGCACAGCGCGAAATTCTGCTGCAGGCGCAGGAGTCCTGGAACGGCAAGCGCTACACGCAATATCCAGCCGGACAGCCAGAGTTGACGATGATCAAAATAACTCTGGCGGCGCATACTGTGTTGCCGTGGCACACGCATCCGTTTCCGAATGCCGGCTACGTGCTTTCTGGCACGCTGACGATTCATGACCGGGCCAGCGGCAAAACGCACACTTTCCATCAAGGGGAGGCGTTTGCGGAGTCGGTGGACGATGAGCATCGCGGCGAATCGGGGGATGTGCCGACGGTGTTGCTGATTACTTATGCGGGCAGTCCCGGGGTGCCGACTTCGATTCCGGCGAAGGGACAGAAGCCTGAGTACTGAGATGCGCCAAAAAAAAGCACCCAGGTCGCAAAGGCCTGGGTCCTTTCGGTAATTCGTAACAGCTAGAAGAGAAATCTGGTGGTCAGGACCAGCTGGTGATTGTAGGTGTGGAATTCGCTGGTGGCGATTTGCATGCCGGCACCGGCGGCGATGCCGAGGCGCGAACGCGCGTCATGCGGACGCAATTTGTAACGCGAAAACATTAAACCCGGCGTGAGGAACTCCTGCGTCTTGCCGTCATTCTTACCGCCGTGGTAGTACGTGGCGTTCGACTCCAGCTCAGGCCAGAGATATTTGGCGAGATGATATTGCGCGGTCGCGTTCCACAGAACGGGGCGACCGAGCTTGGTAGTGTCTCCCGTTGGGAGAGTCGCCCCGAGGGTGGACTGCAGATCGAATTTGCCGAAGCCCTTGCCACCGGCGAGCGTGGGATTCACTGTCGCAACGGGGCTGCCGTTGGTGTGGCTGCCGGTAGGGATAGTGGCGATGATGAGCGCACTGAGCATGTAGTTGTGGTGCGCATTGTTGCTGGTCAGGATGCGATATTTTCCGAGGAAACTCATGTCGCCGAAGCCGTCGGGCACGGAGGAGTTGTGCTGGATGTAGGGCGGGTAGTAGATGTCGATCTCGGTATTCTTGAAGGGGATGAGGTTCAGGCCTTTGCTGGAACCGTAGTTCCACGTCGTGGTGCCGGTCGGCGTGTATTGGCGATCAAAGTCTGCGCGGAAGACCTGGATGAGCATCGGGTAGGGCGAGAAAACGGGGACGGCCCAGTTGGGCTGCTGCGCCTGAATGGCGGTGACGCGATCGAGCCAGCGGGACACGAAACCGTCGGAACGGGGAGTGTCGGGAGTGGTCTGGGAGGTTTGAGCTTGAGCGGAAAAGCCAAGGGCGGGAAGGGAAAGGGCGAGCGCGATAAGAGCGGCGCGTAGAGCGGTCGTGCGGGTCATGCAACTCCTCTTGCTATGTGAACAGCCTGGTAATTTGCTGTTCAAACATAGCAGATGGAGTGGCAGATGAAGCTGCGACGGCGAAGGAATTAGAACGGGAACCGAATGGTGAGGATGCCGTTGTGATTGTTGCGGTAAAACGAAGTGGTTGCGATCTGAAAGCCGCCGCCGACCGTCATGCCGACCCTGCCGACGAATTTGAAGCGTCCTGCGACAATTCCCGGCGTAACGTAGTTAAGAGTTTTGCCGGCGTGCTCGCCATCGAAGTAGTGCGTCGTGTTGAATTCGACCTCCGGCCAAAGCTTTTTCATGAAGCGGTATTGCAGCGTGTTGTTGAAGACGTAGTTTGTCCCGTTGGCTTGTTCGTGATTGGTGGGAATCTGGACGCCGAAAGTTCCCTGCAGGTCGAGGTTGTGGAAGCCCTTGCCGTAGGCGATGGTCGGGGTGATGGTTGCTGAATTCGCGCCGGTGACGACGCCATTCGAATAGGAGCCGGTCGGCAGGCTCCAACCGAGAAAAGCGGTGAGGATGTAGTTGCCGTGCTTCTCATTGCGCGAGAGCAGGCGGTACTTGACGAGGAATTGGATGTCGCCGGCGCCGTCGTGTTCGCTCGG
>Ga0302324_100027398_pt1 | contig 10856 bp, 8 predicted proteins | sample Palsa_T0_1_FD_201949 | JGI IMG/M metagenome (GOLD analysis project Ga0302324, IMG submission 201949) | Peat permafrost microbial communities from Stordalen Mire near Abisko, Sweden - Palsa_T0_1 | ecosystem: Environmental > Terrestrial > Soil > Palsa > Peat permafrost | place: Sweden: Abisko...
CCGAAAGCCGTTCAACGAGGGCATATTCCTGGAAGATCATGCCCATGCGGCGGCGCGCGTGGCGCAACTCTCGGCTGCCGAGCGATGTGATTTCGGCGTCGTTGAGCTTGACCGATCCGGCAGTCGACTCAACCAGCCGGTTGATGCAGCGGATCAAGGTCGATTTGCCGGCACCTGACGGCCCAATCAACGCCATGACCTGGCCATCCGGTACGTCGAGGTCGATGCCCGTAAGCGCCATATCGCCAGTTCGATAACGCTTCGTGAGCCCCTTGATCCGAAGCATTCGCGGCCTCAAACCCGTGTCGGATTACTTGCAGGTGTATTTGACACCGTTGGCTGCATCGATTTTTCGAATGATGCTCCAGTCCTTCTTGTAGGTGATCGGAACAAAGCGGTCTTCATCCTTGAATTCCGCCTTCAGCGCCGAGCCTTCCCATGGGAACGTGAAGAAGGACTTTTTGATATTCTCCACCAATGCCGGATCGAGATTGTGGGCGTAGCCATATCCCGTGGTTGGGAATGTCTCGGACTTGTAGATCGTTCTGACCTTATTGCGGTCGACGACGTTGCGATCAAACATGCGGAACATCACTTCGTTTGCGACAGCAGCAGCGTCGTAGTCCTTGTTGGAAACTCCGATCACGGAGTTGTCGTGTTTGCCGGAGAACACTGCTGTAAAATCCCGGTCAGGAACGAGATTGAAGTCTTCCTTGAGAATCGCCAGTGGCGCTTTGTAACCGGAATTCGACGTGGGATCGGTGAACGCTACCTTCTTGCCCTTAAGGTCTGCCGGCGTTTTGATCGAGCTGTCAGCTGGCACGATGATTTCCATCTCGTAGCCAAACTGATTTTCTTTGTTGCCCATGATCGCGAACGGCACAAATCCAGCGCAATTGACGGCGATCGGGTTGGCGCCGGTATTGAATCCCGCGACCTGTAGACGTCCGGAGCGCATCGCTTCGATCTCAGCAGCGTTGGACTGCACCGGAAAAAACACAACCTTCTTCCCCGTGGTCGATTCCATATATCGGATGAAGCCGTCCCAGGTTTTGGCGTAAACTGCGGGGTCTTCAACCGGGGTATAAGCAAAGATCAGGGTAGATGGATTCATCAATTGTTTCGGATCGGTCGGCGCATCGGCAACGAGATCGCCGTCACGATCGCAATAAGCCTGGTCGAGATCGCCGTGCGGGCAGTCTTCCGCTCGTGCACCGCCAATCAATCCGACGCCGAGAATGAGTACAGCAAAAAGTCCCGTTATGGTGCTGATCTGCCGTGCCACGGCTTGCCCTCCCTAATGTATCTCGCGCCAAGGACCTTGAACGGCCTGGACCGCTGTTATGCTGGCAGATTAGCCCGTCGTTTGGAAAAGAGAAATCGGCTATCGGATTATTACGTCGCGGCTGTTGGGCGGTCAGCATCAACAGAAGCAACTAACTGGCGTCTTCTTTGGGATTTCGCGCCGGATCGCGCATTTCAAAATCGGGACTTTGCCAGCCGATTTACTCCGCGTGCAGCCCTTCGGCCTTGATGATCGGCCACCACTTGGCGGTTTCCGATTTGTAGAAAGCGCCGAGCGCTTGCGGCGTTTGCCGGTCGCGCGGCCAGATATCCTGTCCCTGCTGGGCGAACCGTTGCTGCACGTTGGGATCGGCAAGCGCGGTCACCGCCGCAGCGTTGATCTTGGCAATGATGTCAGGCGGCGTGCCCTTCGGCGCGAACAGGGCATGCCAATAGGAAATGTGCAGACCTTGTACGCCTAACTCATCAAGAGTCGGAATTTCCGGTGCGAGGTGCCATCGCTGCTCGGTTAGCATCGCATAGGCCTTGATGGTGCCAGCGCCAAGCTGCGTCATCGCGTTCGCTGCCTGATCGAACATGAAATCGACGCGGCCGGCCATTAAATCCTGCATGGCCGGCGCGCCGCCGCGATAGGGCACGAAGCCGAATTTCGTGCCGGTGACCTGCTCGAAATACATGCCGGCGACTTGCGCGCCGCCCGCGGCGCCGACTGTTCCGGCCTGCGCCTTGTCGGGATTGGCTTTTAGCCAGGCAATCAGCTCCTGCACGTTCTTTGCCGGAAAATCCTTTCGCGCGATCATCATTTGTGGGGTGTTGGCGAGTAGCGCGATCGGCGCAAATGAATCGACGATGTCGTAGTCGACATTGTAGGTGACCGGATTGACGACCTGCGTGCTCCATTGCCCGATCAAGAGCGTGTAGCCGTCGGGCTCGGCGCGCGCTGCGCGGCCGACGCCGACCGTGCCGCCGGCGCCCCCGACATTTTCGATCACGATCGGTTGGCCGAGGGCCGTCTCCAGCGGGCCGGAAAGAATGCGCGCCAATGAATCGGACGGGCCGCCGGGCGGAAACGGCGCGATAATCGTGATCGGTCGCGACGGATAGTTTTGCGCCGAGGCGATGCCGAAGCCGAACAGGGCAAACAGCGCAGCTACGGCTAGCGACTTGGTCTTCATCAACTGCGCTCTCGCGGCAGATTCAATGCACGCTCGACGGCGGCGAGCACGGTGCTGTGATCTTGCGAATGGTAGATCGAGGCACCGGTCTGCATCGGATCCCCGGCATAGTAGCGTTCGTATTGCAGTTGTCGTTGCCCAAATTGCGTGCCGGTTGCATCCCAGGCGAGCTTCGACAGCCGTATTTTAGCTTCGGCGTCGCGATCCGCGCCTTTGTAATAACGGTGAATGTCGGCTGCTATTTCGGACTTGAGATCCGCTTCCGTTGGATTGGCGAGAATGCCGCCGGCTCCCATCACCTGCGTGAGCCGCACCATGCGCTCGTAGAATTTCGGGATGTTGTAGCGCAGCGCCTGCAACGGCGGCAGCGCGGGGCGCAGCGTGCCGTGATCGCTCACGTCGGCTTTCTGCTCGGAAAGGACGATCGCGCCTTCGATCAGTTGCAGGTAGCTCAGACACTCGCCGAGTTGGTCCTGCACATGGAGGAAGCCATCGGTCTTGACACTGCGTGACACCGCAACCGCGAGCGCGGTCATGAATTCGCATTTGGCGAGGCCGCGCACCGCGGTTTGATGACCGGTATGAGCTTGCATCTTCGTTCGCGCGAACATGGTGTTGGCGAGTTGGACATTGCCGTAAAGGAACACGCGATCCCATCGCACCAGCACATCGTCGAAGATCGCCATCGCGTCCGGCTCCTCGAAGCGCGAGCCGAGCGGATGATCCCATTCAGATTGCTCGCCGCTGTCGAACGGCTCGCGGCAGATGAAGCGCAGTCCCTTGGCTCCGGCTGGAATGGCGAAAGCCAGCGCGTATTTCTCTTCGCCGGGCTTAACCGAAAACGGCAGGGGATAGACCACGATCTCGTCGGCGGTCGGCCCGTGGGTCGCCAGCATCTTGGCTCCGCGCACGATCAAGCCGTCCTTGGTTTCTTCGACAATGCCGAGATAGGCATAAGGGTCGGCCTGCTGTGAAGCGGACTTGCTGCGATCGACCGGCGGATTGACCAGCGTGTGGGTAAGGAAGATGTCGTTGTCGCGGCAGTAGCGATAGTAGCGCTGCACGTTGTCGGCGAATTTCGGATTGCACTCGGCGAACACACTCGGTTCATCGGCCATCGACACCAGCACGGCGTTGAGGAAATCCGGCGAACGCCCCATGGTGCCGAAGCTCGCGTCGGCCCAGGCCTTCATCGCTTTACGGCGGTGCACCAGGTCGGCGTGGCTGCGCGGAATAATGAATGAGACCCCGGCGGGCTCGCTGCCGTCATCCGGCAAATACGTCATGGTCGAGCGCAATGCGGCGTCGCTCTGCATGTCATAAAGCCGCGCCATTGCCGCGATCGGGCTGCGAAACACCGGATCGGCGGTAACGTCCGTGACCTTGCGTCCTGAAACCCACACTTCGCGCGGGTGTGCTTTCAGCCCCGAAATATAGCTTTTACCGTCACGAATTCCCATCACCGCCCCTTTTTGCGCCAGTCGTTTTTGTGCCGCTTCAACAAGCGGTTTTATTGCATCTTTTCAAGGCCGGATTGCTGTGCAGGAACCTGCGCTGCCCAAAAACGTTATCGGATGCGGCGCAGGTAAAGCGCCGAACATGGGGCGCTTTCCGGAAAAAAGAAAATGTGCGGCATTTGCGGTGAGTTGACCTTCAATGGCGACACTGCCGGGCGTTGCATTGCAGCAATGACCGAGCGGATGCGTCCGCGCGGGCCCGATGCGGGCGGCGCCTTTATGCAGGATCGCGTTGCGTTCGGCCATCGCCGGCTGAGCATTATCGACCTTGCATCGGCATCGCAGCAACCGATGGTCGATCCGCAACTCGGGCTGGCGATCGTCTTCAACGGCTGCATCTATAACTATCGCGAACTGCGCAACGACCTTGCGGCGAAGGGTTACAAGTTCTTTTCCCAGGGCGACACCGAAACAATTTTGAAGGCCTATGCCGAATGGGGCCCGCGTTGCGTCGAACGCTTTCACGGCATGTTCGCGTTCGCAATCTGGGAGCGCAATTCGGGCCGGGTCGTGCTGGCGCGCGACCGGCTCGGCATCAAGCCACTTTATTATGTGGAGCAGCCGGGCCTGTTCCGGTTCGCGTCGACGCTGCCGGCGCTGCTGGCGGCGGGCGGCGTTGATACCACGATCGATCCGGCGGCGCTGCATCATTACATGAGCTGGCACGCCGTGGTGCCGGCGCCGATGACCATCATCAAGGGTGTCCGCAAGCTGCCCGCGGCGACGATCTGCATCATCGAGCCGGACGGCAAGCGGCGCGAGGAGACCTACTGGCAGCTTGACGTTGGCCAGCGTTCCGACGATCGCAAGCTCACCGAAGCGGACTGGCGCGAGGCCATCCACGCGGCGATGAGCAAGGCGGTCGATCGCCGCCGCGTCGCCGACGTGCCGGTTGGCGTGCTGCTCTCCGGCGGTCTCGACAGCTCGATCCTGGTCGCGCTGCTTGCCGAGCTCGGGCAAAAGGACCTCAAAACATTCTCGGTCGGCTTCGACGCCGTCGGCGACGTCCAGGGTGACGAATTCCACTATTCCGACCTGGTGGCGCGGCGCTTCGTCACCGAGCATCACCGGCTGAAAGTCGATGCCTCGCGCGCCATTCACGCGCTGCCGGGTACCATCGCGGCGATGTCGGAGCCGATGATGAGCCACGACGCCATCGGCTTCTATTTGCTGTCGGAGGAAGTGTCCAAGCACGTCAAGGTCGCGCAAAGCGGGCAGGGCGCCGACGAGATTTTCGGCGGCTACCACTGGTACCCGAAGCTGATGCGCTCGAACGATCCGAACTCGGATTATGCGCGGGTCTATTTCGACCGCGACCACGAAGAGATGGGATTGGCGCTGGCGCCCGCGATGATGAACAACGGCGATTACAGCCGCGACTTCGTCGACAACTTCTTTCGCGATTGCCGAAGCGCGAGCCCGATCGACAAGACGCTTCAACTCGATGCGCAGATCATGATGATCGACGACCCGGTCAAGCGCGTCGACAACATGGCGATGGCGTGGGGTCTCGAAACGCGCGTGCCGTTCCTCGATCACGAGGTGGTCGAGCTTGCGGCGCGCATCCCAGCCGAGCTGAAAGTCCGCGACGGCGGCAAATACATCCTCAAGGAAGCCTCGCGCGGCCTGGTGCCCGACGAGGTGATCGACCGGCCGAAAGGCTATTTCCCGGTGCCGGCGCTGAAATACCTGCGCGGCCCGTTCTACGACTTCGTTCACGACGTGCTCGACGCCAAGGCGGCGCGCGAGCGCGGCATCTTCAACCGGCCGTACATCGACCGGCTGCTGGCTAATCCCGAAGGCGAGCTGACGCCGAAAGGGCACTCCAAGCTTTGGCAAGTCGCGTTGCTGGAGTCCTGGTTGCAGACGCAAGGAATCTGACGAAGGAGCCGAAAATGGAATTTCGCTACGATCCCTCCGCGCGACGTTTTCGTATCCGGACGCCGGTTCCGGCGGGCGAGCATCCGCGTGTCTTTACCGTCGACGATCAATTTCAATTCGGCATCGAGGAGGAATACTTCCTCTGCGACGAGCAAACCCTTGAGGCGCCTGCCGAGACGCCGGATGCGCTGTTCAAGCGCGCGAATTTCGGCGTCTCCGGCAACGTCGGGCGCGAGTTCCTGCAGGCGCAGATCGAGGTCGCGACCGAGCCGCATACCAATGCCGGCGACGCGCGGCGCGAGCTGTTGCGGCTGCGGCAGAACGCAGCAGCTGCTGCCGCCGAGCACGGTCTCTCGATCGTTGCGTGCAGTACGCACCCGATGGCGCATTGGCGCGAGGCCGTGCAGTCGCCGAAGGATCGCTATGCCGACGTCATGGACGCGCTGCAAATGATCGGCCAGCGCAACATGCTCTGCGGCATGCATGTGCACGTCGAGTTTCCCGATCCGGCGCGCCGGGTCGATGTGATGACGCGGATGCTGCCCTACGTGCCGTTGTTCATCGCGCTCTCGGCATCGTCGCCGTTCTGGCAGGGCCACGCGACCGGGCTCAAGGGCTACCGGCTTGCTGCCTACGACGAACTGCCGCGCACCGGGCTGCCGGAGCTGTTCCGCAACAACGCCGAATACGACGCCTACGTGGACGCCATGGTGCTGTCAGGCGCCATGCAGGACGCCAGTCACCTGTGGTGGGCGGTCCGTCCATCGCTGAAATATCCGACCCTGGAACTCCGGGCGCCGGATTGCTGCACCCGGCTCGATGACTCACTGGCGCTGGCGTCCCTGTACCGTTCTTTGGCGCGTTTTTTGTATGGCCACCCGGAGCATAATGCGGGGATGGACGTGGTCGACCGGGCGATTGCGGTCGAGAACAAATGGCGGGCGCAGCGCTACGGGGCACAGGGCACTTTCGTGTCCCGGTCCGGGGCGGTGACGGTTGGTGAGATGCTGGCGCACCTGATCGAGCTGGCCGGGGCCGACGCCGAGGCGCTTGGCTGCGCCGGGGAGCTCGACCACTGCCGCTCGATCATCGCCGAGGGCACCTCGGCTGACGCCCAGTTACGGATTTTTACAGAAAATGAACACGAAGGTGCCGATATTGCGTTACAAAAGGTAACGCGCTGGATTCGCGACGCCACGCTGGTGGCTTAACCTTTAAGGCCCCGGGAAGGGCCCCGCTATGTGCCGTTGGATTGCTTATCGCGGTGAAATGACGGCCCTCGAGCACTATGTGACCGAGCCGGCCCATTCCCTCATCTCGCAAAGCATTCACGCGCTGGAGGCGACCGCGAGCGTCAACGGCGACGGCTTCGGGCTCGGCTGGTACGGCGCCCATCCGGAGCCGGGGCTCTACCGCGAGATCAGGCCGGCCTGGTCGGACGAGAACCTGCGCTACCTGTGCCGGCATTTGCAGTCGCGGCTGTTCTTCGCCCACGTCCGTGCCGCGACCGGCACGGCAATCACCCGCGCCAATTGCCATCCATTTGCCTGCGGCACCTGGCTGTTCATGCACAACGGCTTCGTCGGCAACTGGAGCCGGCTGCGCCGCAAGGTCGAGAACCTTATTCCCGACGACCGCTATCCGTCGCGCGTCGGCACCACCGACTCGGAAGCGATGTTCCTCGCCATCATGGGCGCCGGCATCGAGCATCCGTTGGCGGCGACGGAACGGACGCTCGCCACGCTTACCGACATGGTCAACCAGAACAAGCCGGGTGACCGCTTCCGCTTCACCGCGGCGCTGTCGAACGGCAAGGACCTCTACGCGTTTCGTTATTCGGTGAACGATAAGGCCAACACACTATATTATCGGGAATCCGCCGACAGCATCGTGGTTGTTTCAGAGCCGCTCGACGACGACCACAAGAAGTGGATCGCCGTGCCTGAGAACCACGTGCTGATCGCGATGGCCGGCGAGCGCGCCCGTATCCAGCCGATCCTGCAAGTGCAGCGCGAAGCGGCGGAGTAATGAGCCCGTCATGCGCGGCCATAACGATCGAGTAATTGACGATACTTACGGCTTCCACCCCTTCGACCATGTCGGCGGTGTTTTGCCGTCGATCAGGATGAAGGCGATGCGGCAAGGCTTGCCGGAATTGTTGACCCAGGCGTGATTGGTGGCTTGCTGCACCAACACATCGCCAGCCTTGCAGTGAACCTCGGTGTCGTCGAGCAGCATGTCGATCTCGCCTTCGAGCACGATGGCGTAGTCGATGGTGCGGGTACGGTGGGTGTTCTCGTGCCGCCCATAGCCCTGCGTCGCCGGATCGATGCCCATGTTGCGCAGGATCTCGTTATGGTCGTGGGCGCCGTAGCCGCCGGTCGGGGTCGGTGCGAAATCGACGATGCGGAAGATGGTGCCGTTGTCGGGCGGCGGTACTTTCACCGGCGTCTTCGCGCGGTCGTTAGAGCCAGACATATCGACCGGAGACTCATTCGTCACCCAGAGCAGGCTCATGCCGTTACCGCCGGCGCTGCGCTGGATCGCGTTCACCGGTTCATCCACCAGGACAACCGCTTTGCCGCTTGCGTCGTGGCCGGTCACGATCCGGCGTGTCGATTTCATCTCCATGGCGTCTCTCCCGTCTCGCTTGCTTGAATAAGAGGGCCGCAATAAACGATGATGCCGCGCGTTTGCCAAGGTCTAAAAAGCTCAAAGCGCTTAAGCCATGCGTTGCGGGTAGGGGAGAAGAAACAGTGAGCGTCGAGAAGTCGCGTCCGTTGCTGCAATCGGCGGAAAATCCGGGTTCAAACTACGATCGCGAGCCGACCATTGCGGCGATGGCGCGCGACATGGACGTCATGGTGCCGATGCGCGATGGCGTCAAAATCTGCATCGACGTCTATCGCCCCGATGCGCCTGGAAAATTTCCCGCGCTGCTGGCGTTTGCGATCTACAACAAGGATTTCCAGGGCCCGGACATGGCCGAAGCGCTGCCGCCGCAGCCGGCGTGGTCGCCGCTGTGGACCGGGCCGATGGAGGCCGGCGATACCAAGTTCTTTGTGTCGCGCGGCTATGTGCATGTGATTGGCTCGCCGCGCGGCGTCGGCAAATCCGAGGGCGGCGGCTCGCGCGAATGGGACTGCTACGATCTGATCGAGTCGATCGCGGCGCAGCCGTGGTGCGATGGCAATGTCGGCATGGTCGGCATTTCCGGCTTCGGTGCAGAGCAGCTGGCGGTGGCGAAGAAACAGCCGCCGCATCTCAAAGCGATCTTCCCGTTCGACTCGCGCGGCGCCTATGGTGAACTCGGCGGCTTCCGCGACGAATATCCCGGCGGCGTCATTCATCTGTTCCGTTATCTGGTCGGCCACTTCTCGGCGATGCATCAGCACAAGGGGCCGCCGGGCACGCTGCCGCCGGAGCGCGAGAAGATATGGCGCGCGGCGATGGATAACCCCGACTACAAGATGTATCCGCACGTCTACAATCTGGTCGCGCAGAAGGGCCAGCACATGCCGCCATACTACAATGTGCTGGTCGATCCTTACGACAGCGAGGCGGCGGTAACGAAGAGCGAAAAGGAATTCGCCGACATCAAGGTGCCGACATACACCGGGTCAGGCTGGTACGGCTACACTTACAAGACCCATCTGAACGGTTGCCAGCACTGGTACGCGAATATCAAGACGCCGAAGAAGCTGCTGCTGTCAGGTCCGGCCCATGTCGAACGGCCGTACCACACCATGCATGGCGAGGTGCTCCGCTGGCACGATCACTGGCTCAAGGGCATCGATACCGGCGTGATGAACGAGCCGCCGGTGCGCTACTGGGTGATGGGCGCCAATCAATGGCGCACGGCGAGCGACTGGCCGGTGCCAGAGACACAGTGGACCAAGCTTTACCTCACGAGCTGGGAGCGGCTCACGCCGGACACGCCGGCGCCGTCGAGCGTTACTGAAACGCAGCTGCCGGATTCGTTCGTGCAGATGCCGCCATCGCAGACCACGACGATTCAGCGATTGCGATACATGACCGATCCGCTACCGGACGATGTACTGGTCGCGGGCCCTATCGTGGTCACGCTTTATGCGGCGATCGACCAGGACGACACCAACTGGATCGTGATCCTGAAAGACGTTGGTCCCGACGTATCGGTGATGAGCGTGCGCGAAGGCGAACGCGAAATTCCGAAAAACCTGCACGAGCGCGAGATTACCCGCGGCTGGCTGAAAGCCTCGCACCGCGCGACTGACGAAAAGCGTTCAAAGCCGCACTGGCCGTGGCATCCGCTGACGCGTGAAACACAGAAGCCGGTGACACCCGGCGCGATTGAGGAGTACCGGATCGAGGTGATGGCGACCGCGAACTTGTTCCGCAAGGGTCACCGCATCTGTCTGGACATCACCAGTCTCGATCTACCGACCGGCGTCGCCGGCGCCACCAACGCCGAATACGTGCCGTATCACATCTGCTCGAGCAAAACGGTGCTGCACAAAATCTATCACGACCGTGCCCGACCATCGCACGTGCTGCTGCCGGTGATTCCGGAGTGACCGCTGGGCTTGCAACAGGAATATTGGCTACGATTTAAAACCGGTCCCTCCGCATCTCTGGCATCTAACTTTCTTGTCGCCGTGCTTGAGAAGGCCTTTGCCTTCGCAATTCTTGCATTTCGCTTTTGGCTTGCTTTGCTTCTTTTGCATGTTCAATCCAGTACCGCGTCGCGCTGAGTGAAGACATGGCGGACGTCTCGACAGTTTGAAATTGCCATTTTTCGGACGTGCAAGCTACGCCTCGTCTCAGATGACGTGAAATTCATGGCTAACGGAGGAGTTGGCCCGTTGGACTGCTCAATAAACGGTCTGCTGGACACTACGGTCGCTGCCAGATAGAAAGCCCCTCAATACGAAAGGAATTTGATGTCTTTTAAATTTGGTGTCGGACAAGCAGTTGAGTATACGCCCATCGGCGAGAA
>Ga0302324_100027399_pt1 | contig 10856 bp, 11 predicted proteins | sample Palsa_T0_1_FD_201949 | JGI IMG/M metagenome (GOLD analysis project Ga0302324, IMG submission 201949) | Peat permafrost microbial communities from Stordalen Mire near Abisko, Sweden - Palsa_T0_1 | ecosystem: Environmental > Terrestrial > Soil > Palsa > Peat permafrost | place: Sweden: Abisko...
TTGTGTCGTATGCTCAAGGGCATGTTTACAAGAATCGCTGTCTCCTGCGGAATTTTGTCTTGCGTCACGCTTTCATCGTGTTTTGCTGCGCATGCGCAGACCGATACATCGGCTCCTCCGAATGGAATGAAGGATGCAATCTACTTTGGCGCTACGGCGACCAAACAGACCGAAACCGATGAATACACGCGCTACGAGCTGCTGGCTCCGGAGACGGCGAGCTTCAAGATCTACTACGAAGTAACGGCGACGACCGCTGGAGCAACGGCGTTTTACAACCCGATTCGCAAGGGCAGCGTGGCCAGCGATGAAAGTGTGTATGACGCGATGAGCGGCAAGCCGCTCGAGTTCAAAGTGGTGAACGGCGCGGAAGCGCGTAAAGACCCGCTGATGGCCGATGCGGATCTGGATACCGACTACATCAAAGTGACGCTGGCGCGTCCAGTCCCGAAGGATGGGCAGGGACGCGTGGCGATCGTGAAGACCTATAAGGATCCGAAGAGTTATTACGCCGATGGCAAGGCGATTGTCTTCAAGCGGCCGCTGGGTATCCGGCGCAACAAAGTGGTGCTGCCGGCGGGGTATGAGGTGGTGGGACTGACAGTGCCTTCGCAGATTTTGACGGAGAAGGATGGGCGGATTGCGATCAGCTTTCTCCATGCGGGAGCGGGCGAGGCTCCGCTAGAACTGAGAGCGATCAAGGATGCGCAGGCAGGCGCGGCGGCGCTGCCGAAGGCTATGTCGAAAGAGCCAAGCTGGGAGTCGCCGTTCAAGGGAGAGATCGAGGGTGCGCGGCTTTCGGAGCGGGCGCATCAGGATCGCGATATTGTGTATTTCTTGCAGCAGCCGGAGACGCATTCCTTCAGCCTGTATCACGACTACACGGAGTCGCGCGAGGGCATCAACGGCTATGCGAATGTGGTTCGAGAAGGCAGCGTGGCCAGCCGGCCTTCGGCGTACATTCTGGATACCGGCGAGCAGTTGAAGGCGCAGGAGATGAGCGGCGCGGAGATGATTGCTTCGAAGATCAATGCCGGCGAGGAAGTGGATGCAAAGGCGCGGGTGGTGGTGATTCCCTTTGCGGCTGTGCAGGCTGGACAGACGCTGCGGCTGCGCATTGCGGAGACGTATACGGCTCCGGTGAGCTACAAGCTGGATGGCGATGAGCTGGTCTTCGATCGCAGTCTGGACCGGCCGCGCAATGCGGTGGTATTGCCTGCGGGCTGGTACTGCACGGCGAGCGCGATTCCAGCGACGGTGAGCCAACTGCCGGATGGACGAGTGCGCCTGGACTACTGGGATGATCGGCCAGAGGCAGTGGATGTGCTGCTGAAGGCGAAGCGGCGGGTTGGAGCGGAATGACTCGCTATTCGACCGTCACGGATTTGGCGAGGTTGCGGGGCTGGTCTACGTCGCAGCCTCTTCTTACGGCGATGTGGTAGGCGAGCAGTTGCAGGGGGACGATTTCGAGCAGCGGCAGAAGCAGCTCGGGAGCCCTGGGAATGCGAATGACGTGCTCGACGAGCTCGGCGATGTCTTCCTGGCCTTCGACCGCGATGGCGATGACACGGCCTGATCGAGCTGTTACTTCCTGAACGTTCGATAGAGTCTTTTCGTAGCGCAGTTTGGAGCCGGCGTCGTTTTCATCCTGGGTGGCGAGGACTACGACTGGCAGAGTTTCGTCGATGAGCGCGTTGGGGCCGTGCTTCATTTCGCCGGCTGGGTAGCCCTCGGCGTGGATGTAGGAGATTTCCTTGAGCTTCAATGCGCCTTCGAGGGCGATCGGGAAGTGGATGCCGCGGCCAAGATAGAGGAAGTCGCGGGCGTTGCAGAAGAGCTTGGCCAACTGCTCGCACTGATGAGAAACGTGCTTGAGCATCTCTTCGATCTTGGCTGGGATGCGGCTGAGCTCTTCGACGAGTTCAAGGGATTGTTGTGGAGCGATCGTTCCCCGAACCTGCGCCAGATGCAGAGCAAATAAAAACAAGGCCGTGATTTGCGAACTGAAGGCCTTGGTGGAGGCTACGCCGATCTCCGGGCCGGCGTGGGTGTAGATGGTGCCGTTGGCGTCACGGGTAATCATGGCGCCGACGACGTTGCAGATGGCGACCGTCTTCGAGCCGAGAGCGATCATTTCGCGCTGGGCGGCGAGTGTATCGGCGGTTTCGCCGGATTGGGTGATGAGCAGGCCTAGAGAGTTGGGATCGGCGATGGGCGAGCGGTAGCGGTATTCGCTGGCGTAGTCGACCTCGACGGGCAGGCGGGCGAGGCGCTCGATCATGTATTTTCCGGCGGTGGCGGCGTGCCAACTGGTGCCGCAAGCGGCGATGTTGATGCTGGTGGCTTGCGCCAAGTCTTCAGGTTTGAGGCCCATTTCGGCGAGGAAGACCTGGCCTGAGTCGAGCGAGACGCGGCCCAGCGTGGTGTCGCGGATGGCGCGCGGCTGCTCCCAGATTTCCTTGAGCATGAAGTGCTTGTAGCCGCCTTTTTCCGCCTGGATAGGATCCCAGGTGATGCGCTGGATTTTGGGGGTGGTGGGGTTGCCTTCGAAATCGGTGAACTGGACGCCAGCGAGGGTAAGGATGGCCATCTCGCCGTCGTTCAAGAAGACGATGTTGCGGGTGTGGTGCAGGATGCCAGGGACGTCGGAGGCGACGAAGTATTCGCCTTCGCCGATGCCGATGACGGCTGGTGGACCGAAGCGGGCGGCGACGATCTTGTCCGGCTCCTGCGAGGAGAGGACGCCGAGGGCGAAGGCTCCGGTAAGGCGCTTGACGGCCTGGCGGACGGCGACTTCGAGCGGAATGGGTGGAACCCAGGTCTCAGAATCGAGACCTGGGGCACCCGATTCTGTGATTGACGGGACGGCGCTCTCTTTTTGGATTTGTTCGATGAGGTGGGCGATGATTTCGGTGTCGGTTTCAGTGACGAAGACGTGGCCCTGGGCGGTAAGTTCGCGCTTCAGTTCGAGGTAATTTTCGACGATGCCGTTATGGACAACGACGATGCGGCCGGTGCAGTCGCGATGGGGATGGGCATTTTCTTCGGTGGGGCGGCCATGCGTGGCCCAGCGAGTGTGGCCGATGCCGTAGGTGCCGTGGAGCGGGTGCTGGCGCAGGACTTCTTCGATATTGCGCAGCTTGCCGGGGGCGCGGCGGATATCGAGCTTGTCTTCGCCTTTACAGCCGACGGCGATGCCGGCTGAGTCATAGCCGCGGTATTCGAGACGCCGCAAGCCTTCGAGAATGACTGGGACTACTTCCTTTGAGCCGACGTAACCGACGATTCCGCACATATTTGGATTGTAGAACCCAGCGCTGCGAGGGGAGATTCCGGGTCGCATCAGGAGCTAGGCAACGGTACATTTCGCGCCTGCCAGGTGGACGGCAAGGGCTTGGGAGATTCTCTGCCCGGTTTCCAATTCGATCCAGAGGAACTGGCCGGCGGGGTTGATCTCCAGGAAGATGTATTCCCCCGCCGGCGTCAGGCGCAGGTCGATGGCGCCGTATTCCAGGCCTAATCGGCGCATAAGCTCACGCAACTTGTCCTCAACGGCAAGCGGCAAGGTATGCGACTCCCACTTCAAATCGCGGTTGAAGCGAAAATCGGTGGGGTACTCGCCCTGGCGCGCATCGGCCGCGGCGGCGAAGATTTCGTCGCCGATGACGGTGACGCGAAGATCGGCGACGGCTTCGACGAAGCATTGGAAGATGACGGGAGTTACGCGGATGTTTTCGGCAAATGCCGCATCTTCCGCTCGCATCCTGCGCGTCTCGCGCCAGGCGTCGGGGAGCGCACGGAATTGCTTGTAGATCACGTTGCCCTCATGCCGGCGCCAAAAGTCGCGAGCCTCTTCGGGGTCGCTGGTCATGAGCGTGGTGGGGATGGCGAGGCCGATCTGCTGGGCGAGAGCGAGCTGCCAGGGCTTGTGATGTGCCGCTTCGTCGCGCACGGGATCGTTGACCCAGAAGGCGTCGAGCGACCGATAGAGCCCGGAAAAAGCCGTGGCCGCTTCCGACATGGCGAATCGGCGATGGATGGGGTCTTTCACCGACTCGGGCAATTGAAAAGGCTGCGGCCTGCGCCACCAGACGGCGCTAATTGTCGACAGATCCAGCCGGCCGCCGCCGACCCTGCTCAGAAACAATCGTCGCGCGCCGTTTTCGAAGGCCATCGATAGCGCGAGCCGGGTTGGAAACTCGGATAGATCGAGCAGCTCGACCTTGACGTCCCGCTCACGGAGAGCCTCCATGACGGCGTGCGAATGCGGGTCCTCAAAAGAGGAGAGAATCATGACCGTCATCGAGGTAACTCCAGCGCCGCAAGTTACGACACTTGCGGCGCTCTCTCAAACAGATCAGTCCAGATAGGGCGGCCGGCCGGTTGCATCACTAAGGGGATTTTTGTAGTGATCTCGCCATCCCGTGTTGATGTCCCAGGAGAAAAAGGTCCTGGTAGGGCCAGCCGCTACATGTTGCATGGCGGTGAGGGCGCTTTCCGGGGCTTGCTGCGGCGTGGCCAGCGCGAACGGAGCCAGATCGGTTTCGGGATTCGTGTGTACCACCTCTTCCCACGGGTGTTTGTCCAGCGTCGGATGCTTGTAGTCGTGGATGCCGGTGAACGTGAGGTTGGGCGAGGCATGTGCCGTGAATGAAGCATCGGTTTCTGGATGGGTCCTTACCGGCTCCTCCCATGGATATTTGTCCAGGGTCGGATGCTTATAATCCGCGATCGGACTTTTGAGATCGTGGACACCGGTGACGGGAAGCTTGGCCGGTTCAGCCACGGCCGCCGCTTGCGGCACCTTGGTCTTGTCGACGTCGACCTGGACGAGCAGTTGGCCGACTCCGCCGCCGATGACCTGGTATCCCTTGACCGCGTCGACGTCGAGGGTGATGCTGTTTCCCTGGCTCAGGGCAAGGATGAACTTGCCGGCCTGGCTGGAGCGGGCGAGGGCGCCCACTAGAGTGACTGTGTCTTCCGCTGGAGCGAGAGGAGCCTCGCTCAACAGGTCGCTGAAAGACTTTTTCTTTTCCGCCATGATGAACCCTCCTGAATTTTGGAGTTTGGTTGGATGTTTCCCATGGGCCCAGCAGGATTTCGAGGCCGAAATCCCGGCGCAGAGGATAATACTCCTCCGTGTTCTCTGGTAGGGAAAAATTTTAGCGATGGAACCCGGAGTGGCGGCGGACGAAAAGACTCAGTCGGTCGCGCGGCGGAAGAGTGCGCCGAACTGGGCTGCCGGGGCCATGAGAAAAATGGCGATGACCTGGGTCCAGTGGGCGTCGTTGGGGCTCAAATACCAGGAAACCATGCCGGCAACGCCGATGGTCAGGGCGATGGCGGCGCCGATGCCGAGGGCGTTTTTGCGGGAGAAGGATGCTCCGACGACGGCGGCGATGACTGCAAAGACGACGCCGTAGATGGCCGTGGCCCACATGATGCCGGTGGAGGCGGGCTGGTGCGGCGGGATGTGGCCAAGGACAAAGAACAGGACGGAAGAGATGCTGGAGATGAGGTATCCGACGACCCACCCGGCTACGCAGAGGCCGATGGTCTTGACCGTCATGCCTGGGGCAGGCTCGGGCTGCATGGAATCGAAGCGATCGTGTTTGCTGACGCTCTTGCGCATTAGGCCGGGCATGGCGTTATTCCTCAATGCGGTAGGTGTATTCCTCGATGACGGGGTTGGTCAAGACCTCTTTGGCCACGCGCTCGACTTCGGTGCGGGCGGCCTCGGCGGTCAGGCCGCCAGCCAGTTCGAGCACGAAGTATTTGCCCTGGCGGACGCTTTCAATGCCGTCGAACCGGTTCTTGCGCAGTGCGTTCTGGATGGTCTGACCCTGGGGATCGAGGACGGAAGTCTTCAACGTGACATAGACATGAGCCTTCATTTGCTGAATTATAGTAGTTCCGGCGTTGCTGGAACCACGGCAGGCGCTGGCTGAATTCGCTGCGCAACACTGCCGGCCGGAACCTAGCCCCATCGAGGAGAAGTGAGAGAACAATGATTAACTATCTGGAGCTGCCGATCGGCGACCGTGCCCCTGAAATCTTTCGTGCCGTCATTGAGATTCCAAAGGATGGGACGAACAAGTTTGAATACGACAAGGATCTGCACGTCTTCAAGCTGGATCGCAATCTCCACTCGCCCGTGCACTATCCCGGCGACTATGGCTTTATTCCATCCACGCTGAGCGACGACGGCGACCCGCTGGATGTCCTGGTGCTGGTGCCCAGCCCAACCTTTCCGGGGTGCGTGCAGGAGGTGCGGCCGATCGGATTGATGGAGATGCTGGACCAGGGCGTGCTCGACGAAAAGGTGCTGGCGGTCGGCAATTCAAACCCCCGCTATACCAATGTGTGGAACTACACCGATATTTATCCGCACATGCTCAAGGAAATCACTCATTTCTTCTCGATCTACAAAGATCTCGAAGGCAAACGCGTGGAGATCAAAGGCTGGCACGATGCCGCCTATGCGCGCGACCATATTCTTCACGCGATCAAACAGTTTGACGAAAACAAGCTGAAGAAGGCGGAGAAGGCCGAAAAGGCATAGGCGGATGCTTTCGATTCGCTTGTCGGCTCTTCTGCTGGTCACTGCCTCGGTTGCGTTGCCGTGCCGCGCGCAGGTTTCGACCTCCGACGCGGCTGCAATGCGCTCCTACTACGAAGCTGGGCTGCGCAGGAATGGCATCGTCGGCAGCAGTCTGGCGCTGGTTCGCGATGGGCGCGTGGTTTTGCGGGACAACTACGGGCTGCAGAGCAAGTCTCCCGATGTGCCGGTCGACGACGATACGACATATCACTGGGCCTCATGCACCAAGACTTTTACCGGCATCGCCATCATGCAATTGCGCGATCGCGGCTTGCTGTCGCTGGACGATCCGCCGATCAAGTACATTCCCGAGCTTGCAGCGGTGCACGATACTTTCGGGCCTATTTCGCAGATCACGATTCGCCATGCGATGTCGCACTCCGGGGGCTTTCGGGCGGCGACGTGGCCGTGGCATGACGACGACAAGGCATGGCAGCCCTTTGAGCCAGCGCAGTGGTCGCAGATTGCAGCCATGCTGCCGTATACGGAGATAGCGTTCGCGCCTGGGTCGCGCTTCAGCTATTCAAATCTTGGAGTGGTCTTTCTCGGCGAGATCATCGAACGCCTTTCCGGCGATCCGTATGCGGTTTACATGGAGAAGAATGTGCTGCGGCCGCTGGGGATGAGCCGCTCCTACTTCGACCGCAGCCCTTATTTTCTGCTACGGTACCGCTCGCATAGCTGGGATTTGAAGGGCGGCAAGCTGAGCGAAGATCCATTCGACTTCAACACAGGCATTACGCGGTCGAATGGCGGGTTGAATGCGCCTGTCGGCGACATGCTGAAGTATCTGGGATTCTTGTTGGGCAGGCAATCTGATTTGGCTCGCGAGGCTGAGTATGGCGCGATCCTGAAACGGGCATCGCTTGAGGAGATGTGGAAGCCGTTGCTGCCGGTTCTGCCGGATGACGATTTTCAATCCCGGAATGGCGCTCACGATGAAGTGGCAGCCAGTTTTTTTGTGCATACGGATGGCGCGTTGACGCTAATTGGCCATGCCGGCTGGCAGAACGGCTTTCGCAGCCATTTCTATATCGATCCGGCGACGCGCAGCGCGTATATCGTGGCTTACAACACCGATGCGCAGGATGACCGCTTCAAAGACAAGATCTTGTCCAGGGCGCAGAATACGCGCAGCTTCGACCTCGAATTGCGCGATTACCTGATCGATCGCTTTTTTGAAAAGCGATCGAGGATGGATGGCGCAGTCAGTCCGCAGCGGTAGGCGCAAGCCTGCGGCGATTCTGACTGCGGGTGGTGAGCCAGTAGAGAATGGGGCCTCCCAGCGCGACCAGGAAGGCAAAGAGCAGCGCGGAGAAGCCGCCGACGTGTTCGTCGCGCGAGGCGTACAGCGCGTAGCCGATCAGCACTGCCGGGCCTACTCCAAGGGCGCAGGCGACGGCGAAATTGCCGGCCTTGAAAGGCCGCTGGAGATTGGGCTCACGCAGGCGCAGTACAACCAGGGCCACGAATTCGAGGATCAGGCTGGCGCCGTAGAGGATCAGATCGATGGAGATGAGACGCTCGAAGGGTAGGTTGAGCGCCAGCGCCCAGGCCAGCCCGCAGAGCAGGACAGAGACCCAGGGAACGCCACGGCCGTTGCGGCGGGCAACCACGCGCGGCAGCAGCCCGTCTTCGGCCATGACCATGGGCAGGCGGGTGTAGCTCATCACCAGCGCGTTGAACATGCCAAATCCGCTGATCATGCCGCCGGCCACAACGGCGAGGCCCAGCCACGAACCTCCAACGTTGGCTGCGGCGTCGACCCAGGCGCCGGTGGAAAAGCTTTCGGAGGAAAGCCCAGCGAAGGCCATGGCCACAAGCGGAAGAATGTAGGTGAAGGCCACCAGCAATGCTGAGCCGATCATGGCGCGGGGATAGTTGCGCTGGGGATTCTCGACTTCCTTGGCTACGGTCGAGGCGTTGTCCCAGCCCATGTAGTTCCACATGGCGACGAGCACGGCGGTGGAGAGAGCGGACTCCGAGGCAGTGTGTTTCCATTGCACCGCGGGATGCAGCGCAAAACCGCGCCAGAAGGCCAGCACCACAAAAACGGCGAACGGGGCGAGAAGCGAGAGAAAGAGACCGACAGAGCCGTCTCCGACCGAAGGCGCGCCGCGCAGGTTCCAGGCGCAGCAAACGACGACGACCGCGAGCGACCATGCCCAGCCGTGCCAGCCGGCAATCAAGGCAGGGCTGAACTTGCCCAGGTAGGTGACGAAAAAGGCAGGATAGATCGCCATGTCGAAGACGCTGGCCGAGAGCGAAAGCCATCCCTCCTGATAGCCCCAGAAAGAGCCGAGAGCGCGGCGCACCCAGATGTAGAAGCCGCCGTCAGCGGGAATTGCGCTGGCCAGCTCGCCGATCATCAGCGTGGTGGGCAGGCTCCAGACAAAGGGCAGGACCAGCAAAATGACGATGGCAGTGGTGTAACCCGCGCCGCCCAGAATGTCTTCAATGGCGTAGGGCCCGCCCGAGACCATGAAGTAGGTGGCGGCGACCAGCGGCAGAATACGGATCTTCCGCCGGGCGGGTTGGAGGGCAAAGCGCATGAATGTGAATGTAACAACGAATTTCCCCTACCCCAAGTGAAAAATGCCCCGGAGCCGATTCATTTCCGCAGCGTAAGGGGACAGCAGATGGAACTTGGAAAAAGCTGGGCTTTGCGATGGAATGAGATGAATCCGCCCACCTTTTGCGCAGCCTTACGGCAGGGGGAGTCGAGGTTCGGGTATAATCCGGAGAAAGCAGGAGAGATGGCCGAGCGGCTGAAGGCGGCGGTTTGCTAAACCGTTATAGGGTCAAAAGCTCTATCGGGGGTTCGAATCCCCCTCTCTCCGCCATCTGATTGAAAATAATTAGCTTATTGGCTGCTGTACGGTTGTTGATTTAATTTGGTTTATCGCTCGATTGGAATCCCCTTCCACAAATAGCGATCTGTCATCGAATCAAGCGTATGGAAATACTCCAGCTCGTCACCGACCAGCTTGGCGCTCCGGTAGCGGATACTGCGTCCCATATGATCCGGGAGGGAGCAGAAGATGCACTTATGAGGACAGCCGCGGCTCGTCGATATCTCGATTTCATTCGTGTACTTGCCAAAAGGACATTATCCAATCTTCCTCACCCGCGGCACGCTCGTCGGATTCAGCTTTATCCACCACCAGCATGCAGTCTGAATTGACGCCGGGAACGGCGCGCCGTAGGCTCATAGTATGCAATTCACCGTAGCCGATCTGGAACGCGAGCCGATTCAATTCTCGGTGGCGCTGCCGCCTGCGCCCGCCCAAGGGTCAATTGACTTTGGCGAAGAAGCACAGCAGGTTGGGGATCTGGCGTCTGAGGGACGGGTTGAGGTTCTCCATGAGCATCGCGGGCCCAAGGAGATCGTCTCCGACATCCGGCTCAAGGGCAGCTTCCGCGGAGCCTTTGAGGCACCGTGCGCGCGCTGCGTGGAACCGGTGCGGCATGAGCTTTCTGGTGAGTTCGATCTGCTTTTTCGTCCGCCGGGGGTGGATTCGCTGGGTTCCGAGCACGCAATCTCCACGCCCGAGACGGAAATCGGGTATTATGAGAACGGTGGCCTTGCGCTTGAAGACGTGCTCCGGGAACAGGTGCTCCTGTCCCTGCCGGCCCGGACGCTATGCCAGCCAGATTGCAAAGGACTTTGCCCGCGTTGCGGCCAAAACCGCAACGAAATAGCCTGCGACTGCGATTCGGGTCCAAGCGACCCGCGCTGGGAAGCGCTTGCTGGCTTGAGCAACCGGATTAAGTCTTAAAGACGGGATCCAAGAAATTCAGGAAAGAGTGCTTCAACAGCGCACTTTCCGCTTCAGTGGGGTTTTCTGTAAACGCCCGCGCTTGTTCAACTTGCGCGCGGAGCAGGCGGAAGATCTAGCTGAGGCCAGAACAAGAGAGGAACAGTACCATGCCTAATCCGAAACGGCGTCACTCCAAGCGTCGCACCGCACTTCGCCGCTCCCACGATTTTCTGACGGCGGGCTCGCTTTCCGTGTGCCCCAACTGCCAGGAAAAGAAGCTTCCTCATCGCGCCTGCCCCAAGTGCGGCGAGTACAAGGGCCGCGCGGTTCTTGAAACCAAGGAAGCTGTCAAGTAATCTTCAACTCTCCTATGCTGCCAGCGCCCAAGACATCCTTCACAAAGCTGATGGATATCGCTCTGGACGCTTTTGGCTCGGATAAAGCTCCTGAGCCGGAGATTCGCGGGGCCATCGAGGCTTGCCGGACTTTGCCGG
>Ga0302324_100027400_pt1 | contig 10855 bp, 10 predicted proteins | sample Palsa_T0_1_FD_201949 | JGI IMG/M metagenome (GOLD analysis project Ga0302324, IMG submission 201949) | Peat permafrost microbial communities from Stordalen Mire near Abisko, Sweden - Palsa_T0_1 | ecosystem: Environmental > Terrestrial > Soil > Palsa > Peat permafrost | place: Sweden: Abisko...
GATGTTTTCTCTGAGAACACTGTCGAAAACGATTCTGTCCGGCGTTGCCTTGATGCTGTTGGTCGCCCCTATGGCCGAGTCGCAGAGCCTCCAATGGGTCGAACCTTCGTTACCGTCATTACCTGCGGCCCGTGGTGACGCGGGCATGGCCTATGATGCGGCCACGTACTCGACTGTTCTTTTTTGGCGGCGGAAATGGGAACGTCCTCAAGCCCACCGTTGTGTATGGTGACACCTGGATCTGGCGTGATGGCTGGTTTCAGAAATCTCCTGCCGCCTCTCCTTCCGCACGGGGAGGCCCTGGTATGGCTTACGATCCAACCACGGGTACCGTTGTGCTGTTCGGCGGCTACAGTGTCGACCTAACATACCTGAACGATACCTGGACATGGGATGGTGTTACCTGGACGCAGCAGTTTCCGCCCGCGTCTCCACCAGCACGTTCGTTTAACTCCCAGGAGATGGCTTACGACAGCCCAACCGGGACGGTGGTACTCTTTGGCGGCTACGGCAATGGCACTGTTTTTGGCGATACGTGGGAATGGGACGGGAAAGCGAAGACTTGGACTCAGAAGTTCCCGGCGTCCAGCCCTTCCCCGCGCGGGTGTGCGCTCGCATATGACCGTACCGGCGGGCAGATCGTCGTATTTGGCGGGGATAATGGAGGCGCCGATTGTTGCAGAGTTTACTATGGCGATACCTGGACTTGGGACGGTATCACCTGGACTCAGCAGTTCCCGGCCTCTGCGCCGTCGGCGCGTACAGACGTTCCGATGGCCTATGACCCGGAAATCGGCAAAGTCGTCTTATTCGGTGGGTTCAATGTTCCCGGCCAAGGCCTAAGTGACAGGTGGGATTGGGATGGAAGTACATGGAGTCAGAGACAGACCGCCACTAAACCCGGCGGGCGCTGGTCTCCAGCCATGGACTTTGATTGGGTTAGCAAAGGGTTGGTGCTCTTTGGCGGAGAGCTTACCGGCGATCCTTTTGCGAACGACACTTGGCTGTTCATTCCAATTCGGTAGTGAAGTGTATCATATTCGATCCGTTTTGTTACAGTAATATTGCTACGGGAAGTACCTTTGCTTGCCGCGTTGATTTGCTCCAAACTTGGTAGGCGTTTTTGTTACAGTCATCACCGGGCTTATGATCGAGTGAGCCAGCCCCAACATAACCGCACACCAAAATTCAAGCCAGCAAATTCATGCCATATCACGCACGGAGCTTTATCATGTGCCTATCAAACACCGGGGCTAGTCGTCCTTGGGAAAGTCATAGGAGGAGTTCGACGTAACCCCGAGCGTGGCGCGTGCCTAATAAGCTCCGAGTCCAAGAGGCATTGTTTCCTGATGGGCTGACAATCTCCAAAGAAGGACTTGGAACCCCCTTACGGGCCTTATTTTTTAAACAGTTTCAGCAGATCCCGGTCGATGAATCAAGGATGGCGTCCCCAGGGGGATTCGAACCCCCGTTACCGCCGTGAAAGGGCGATGTCCTAGGCCGGGCTAGACGATGGGGACTTGCTGGCCAGACTGAAGATAATCCGCTTCCACTGTAACACGCCAGGCCGGCCCGCCGAAATGTGCTACGTTCTCAACCATGAAACTCAGACCGTCGCTCGTCTCCGCCGCCGCGCTGGTTCTGCTCGCGGCCGCCTGGCTGGTCGCGCAACCCGCCGGCGACCCGCTCGTCGAAGGCTTCCGCCTGGTCGAAGTGGCCTCCGTGGCCGATGCCTCCGAACAGCTTTACGGCCAGCGCATTTATATGTCGCACGACATGCGGCCTATTTTCACCACCAAGTTCGCCGGGCCGGCCGCTACCGTGCTGCTCAAGAAAGAAGAGCACAAAGAGGGCTCGTCCGCCTCGCAGGGCATGCTGGACGCCATCGACGCCGCGCCCGCCGGCTCGGTCTATGTGATGGTGCTCGAAGACGGCCTCGATACGGCCGGCATCGGCGGTCTGATGTCTACCGCCATGAAATATCGCGGCCTCGCCGGCGCGGTCGTGGACGGCTCGGTGCGCGATCTGCCGCAGGTCAAACGCCTGCAATTCCCGGTGTTCAGCCGGGGCGTAGTGCCGTCCACGTCCATCAATCATTACCGCTTCGCGGGCGCCAACATTGCGGTTACCTGCGCCGGCGTGCGGGTGATTCCGAACGATATCGTGGTGGCCGATGAGGACGGTGTCGCGGTAGTTCCGCGCGCGCATGCCGCCGAAATTTTGAAGAAGGCGCAAGAGCTCGACGATACCGAACACCGCATGTATCCGTTCATCGAGAAGTTCCGCTCGATTAAGGAAGCGGTCGCGAAGTTCGGAAGAATTTAGTACAGGACGCTCTACCGGCTTCCGGCCCCTGGATAGAAGTGCAGATTCACAGTATATAGCGGCATGTCCACGCGCACCACGTACCGCACGACGATCCGCACGCTATCGGCCGAGCGCTGGATCTGCACGTTGTCGGCCTTGACCGGGAGATCCAGATCCGCAGCCTTATTGAGCACCCGGGTGCGCAGGATATCGTCGGAGCTAGCGGGCGCGGCGGCGCGATGCGTCACGTCTTCCACGAACTGTTGCAGCTCGATGTTATGAACGTAAATGGGCACCAGGCGCGCGCCCATCGCTACCAGGGCCAACAGCACGGCGGCGGCGGCTACCACGCGCCAATTAGAAACGGTCCATTTAGAAACGGTCACGGCCATCCGCATCGCGCGAGGATGCGCACAGCTCGTCCCACATCTCCCCGTGCGGGCTCCATTGGGGATTCTCCAGGCCGGAGATCTGTAGCTCGGCGACGTTGAGGGTCCCATGGCCGTACGTGCATATGTACTCGATGCGCGGCTGTCCCAGCAAAAGCATGCGGCTCCATGAGCCTGTCTCGACAGGCATGCGCAAACGCCGCAGACAGACCCGGCAGCGATAGCGCTGGTCCCAGATGCAAATGTACAGAAGACCGCAGGCGAGCAGGAACCACAACCCCGTCACGAAAGTGTAAAGCAAATCGTATCCGAAGCGCGGAGGAGCGTAATTGTAGAATTTCGGCGCCCTCGGCCAAAAATGATTCAGCAGCGCCAGCAGACCGTACATGCCCGCTGCGGAAATACCGATTTTGGCAGCAAAATAGCCCCAGAACCGCATGATCACTTAGATGCCGGATGACCCCCGTAAGTTTCCGTACAGCGGCTAGCGGCGCACCAGGTTGCGAGCCAGGAAGACCACATTGGCCGGCCGCTCGGCCAGCCGCCGCATAAAGTACGGATACCACGCTTCGCCGTACGGTACGTACAGCCGGAGACGATATCCTTCGGCAGCCAGCCGGCGTTGGATATCGCGGCGAATGCCGTAAAGCATCTGGAATTCAAACGCATCGCGCGGGATCCGGCGGGATACCACGAAGCGCTCGGTCTCGGCAATGATGCTCTCATCGTGGGTCGCTATAGCTGGATATACGCCTTTTTCCAGAAGAAGGTTCATCAACTCTATATAATTGCGGTCTACGTCGGCCTTGCGCTGGAAAGCCGCGGAGGGCGGCTCCAGGTAAGCTCCCTTGCACAGGCGCACGCGAATGCCGCGGTCGCATAACATCTCGACATCCTTGCGGCTGCGATATAAATACGACTGAATCACGGTACCGACGGCGGCATAGCGGGCGTGCAGATCCGTGACCAGATCGAGGGTGCGATCGGTATAGGCGCTCGATTCCATATCCACGCGCACGAAGTTGCCCAGCTGCGCGGCTTGCCGCACTAACTGCTCGACGTTGGAACGGCAGTCGGCGAGCGAGAGATCCATGCCGAACTGGGTCAACTTCAGGGAGACGTTACCATCGATTCCGAGTTTCACGATTTCGGTGAGAGCCTGCAGGTAGGCATCGCGGGAACGGGCGGCCTCCGCCGGCGAAGCGACATTCTCGCCCAGGTGATCGAGGGTGACGGCGATGCCCTCGGCATTAATGCGCTGACAGGTAGACAGCGCCTCCGGCAGCGTATCGCCGGCGACGAAGCGGCCCGACAGGCGCCGGGCCCAGGCGGAAGTCTCCATCCATTTCCGCAACTGCTTCTGGCGCGAGAGAAAGAGCAAGAGCGTGCGCAAGTCGACTGCCTCCCATCTTCACCATAGCTCACGATATCGCGTGCCACTGTACACTAGAGAGCACGTCATGATCGCTCTATGGACAGATGCGTCAAGCAACGGGAATATCGGACTGATGATTCACGCGGACGCCAGGTTGGGAGTGCTACATGAATTGACCGGCGTAATCGCGCGCCATAAGGGCGATATCACTTCTGTCGAGATCGTCGAGCAGGGCCCGCGGGAGGCGCGCATTTACTTCGAAATCACACTGCCGTCCGGCGCGGGCGAAATGGCCGCCGACTTGCGCGCCCTCGCCATCGTACGCAGAGCCGAGATCGTCGAAACGCTGCAGAAGATCTATGGCAAGCGCATCATCATCATGGGCGGAGGGGCGCAGGTGGGCCAAGTGGCTATCGGCGCGGTGTCAGAGGCGGACCGCCATAATATTCGCGGCGAGCACATCTCGGTCGATACCATTCCGCTCGTGGGTGAGCGAGCCCTGGCGGACGCCGTGCGGGCGGTAGCGCGTCTCCCGCGAGCCAAGGCCCTGGTGCTGGCCGGCTCGCTGATGGGCGGCGAAATCGAGCAGGCGGTGCGCGAAGTGCGCCAAGCCGGACTGCTGGTGATCAGTTTGAACATGGCGGGCAGCGTCCCCGCGGCTGCCGACCTGGTGGTCAGCGACCCGGTGCAGGCCGGCGTAATGGCGGTGATGGCTGTCGCCGACACCGCCACATTCAACGTTGAGCGGCTGAAGCGGCGGATGTTCTAATCGCGCGCCTCGAGTGCGTATTCACGCAGTAATTCCTGGCCATACACGCGCACATAATACATGCCGGCGGGCAGGCCTTTGGCGATCGTGGCACACAGCTTGTTGTTCCGCGGGGCGGCGCTCGATCCGAAAACCGGATGTCCGGCCGCATCCACAACCTCCAGCCGGTATTGTGGAAGCGGCGCCAAATCCGTCAAATCAAGCATCAAGGTAATCGGCCTCGCGGGCAGCGTGCTGGAATTAAGCGAGCTCTGCCCCCCACGGTTGGATTGGAGCAGCACCACCACCGGTTGCGCTGGGGAACCATGGATCGAGGGCCACCGGATTCCTACGGCGACCACCAGGGCCAGCGCGGCCGTGGCCCATACGGGCTTAGGCAGCCGGGCCAGCCCGCCGAACCACCCCTTCGCCGGGTGCCGAGTTTGCTGCCGCAACTCCAGAGCAGCGCGGCACATGCTTTTTCGATACGCATCCGCAAGGGCCAGATTGTCCTGGCAGCCGGCGCAGACGAGCAGATGCTCCTCAAGATCCTGGGACGTCCGTTCATCCAGACCACCCATTGAGTATTGTTCCAGAAGCTCGTCGCTAGCGTGGCGACCAGTTCCGAATTCCATAACGGCCTCCTTTTTTGGGGCTTTTTTGGGGGCTTGGGATACCACCACCTCCTATCTCTATCCCTTAAGTGTGATCGGCGGCCACCAATTCTCACTAAAAGGTACTAAACGTCTCGTAACCTGGCGTTTTCCCAGTTCCCCGAAGCGGGCCTTGGCACGAGATTTAAGCAGGCGGAACTGAGTTTCCGTGAGGCCCATCTCGCCACAGATCTGTTCCGCGGTTTGTTCCTCGAGATAAAAGCGAATCAGGATCTCGCGATCGCGCGGCGCGATGCTTTTGAGCACCTTGCGGGCGATATCCTCGTTTTGGCTTTGAATGGCAGTCTGCTCGGGATTGCTGCCGGCGTCGTGGACGGCCAAGCCCCAGTCGAGGTCGATCTCGTGCTTACGGCTATGCACGTTTTCTTCGATCTGGGCGGCGACCTGGCGCCTGACTATGGTGCGCACGTATCCCATCAGCCGCTCGGGCTCCCGCAAGTCGCCGCGCTGGATCGCCTGCGCTACGGTGAGGAAGGTATCGTGGACGCGGTCGTCCAGGTCCTGAGGTCCTAATTGCCTACATAAATAAAAGCGAACACCCCTGGAGAAGACACGGTAGAGCTCTTCGAGCCCCGTCGTGTCGTTTATCTTGATTTTATCGACCAGTTCGGCCCAAGCAGGCTGGGAGGAAGCCTGGCGCGTGTCCGAAGAGTCTTGAATCGGGTTGGCTGCCATCATTGTTGATCACCTGTTACAAAGTAAGCGCCCCAATACGATGGGCTGGAACGCCATGTGTGCGACCGGAGCAGAGCGATTTGAGCATGTTGCAGCGCGACGGCGGCTCCGGCCTGAGGGAACGCGTGCAAATAGCGATAGAAGGAGACAAAGAGCGCGCCGGCATCGTCGGGTTCTGGCCAACGGGTAGCGATCACGGCGCTGGCGCCGGCGGCCTGCCAGGCACGGGTCAGGCCCATCAAGCCGGTACCTGGAAGCGCTTCGGCGGAACCGGAACTGCAACCGCTGAGCGCGACCAGCGCGCCATCCAGATGCCAGGTGGCGATCTCGGCGGAAGTGAGCGCTTCGGTTTGGCCCCGACCGGCGAGGCTCAGCACGATGAGACCGGAGCGGAAGCGCTGGCGTGATTCGAGAACGTGCGTAGCGAAGTGCAAGACGGCCGGATGGGAGTCCAGCGCGGCCTCGACGCTGCAGCGGGATGCTGCCGCGCCTTCCAGCAGGACGGGCGAGCGCGGACCGCTCCAGGCTGCCGCGCTGGCGGCTACCTCCCGAGCGCTTCCAACCAGGCGCGCCAGATGCAAATCCTCTGATGGATGGGCGGTCCCCGACCAGCGCGGATCGGCAGTATTGTATACGGGGTCCGCCACGCCCAGGAAAGGACCGCGCAAGGACTGCCTGGATGCGGCCGCCGACAAGGCCAGCATGCCGGCGCCGGAGGTGGTCTGAACGGAGTGCCGTTCGGCAAGAAAGACCGGCCCGTCCGCCCCGGTTTCGACTACCAGGGCGGCAAAGGGCAGTTCGAACAGGGATGCATCGAGGGCCAGCAACCAGTGCGCTTTGCGTTGGACTGGGGAGGCCAGCGGGCCAAACAGGGCGCGATAGAGCCGGTATCCGGCAAGCGTGGCTGCCGGACTGTTCTCCCGGACGGACTTTTCGAAGCGGCCGGCCAGATCGGCGAGCTGCGCGGCGGAAGGCAGGCGATAGAGCGCGAAATGGGCGCGCGTGACGGCCCACAAGTAAGAATCGGGCGAGGCCAGATGAAAGCTGAGAAGCGCGGTATCCGGGCCGAGACTGTGCTGGACCCGATCGAGGAGATCGGGGAACTCGATCCCGGCGCTCGGCCCGGCGTGCGATTCCCACTGGATCAAAGCGCCCTGCAGTTGTTGAAGCTTGTCCGCGCTGCCGCGGCCACGGAGCACATCCACCTCGGCCGATTCCAGCTTCGACAGGGTCTCCCAATACTTTGGAGGCAAGCTGCCGCGCCAGTCCCGCGGCTCCGCCACAAGCGCGCGCAGGCTGGCGGCCCGGTTGTCCTCGGCGGCCTCGAAGGTCTCCCGTGCCAGAGACCGGCTGCCGGCCGCGAAGTAGAGTTTGTTCCCGGCTTCGACCAAGGCGGAATAGACCGACTGAATAGCATTCTCGGCGCTTATGCGGGTGGCATCGTTCAGCGGTGCGGCGCGACGCCAGATAGCCGCCAGGCGCACGGCAATGCGGAGATCGTCCAAAGCTTCAGAGAGCCGGTTCTGGGCGAGACGGACGCGCCCGCGGGCTTCATAGACCTGCCAGCTTGGCAGCAGGCCGCCGGGCCGGCGGGAACAGCCCACGGCTTCATCGAGGAGCCGGGAGGCGGCGCCCAAATCGCCTTGATCGAGGCGCAATCTACCGAGGTTGCGATAGGAACTCTCAAGGCTGCGCAGGCGGTTCAGCTTGCGCACGCGGTAGGCTTCGAGCAGCGCGTGCTCGGCTTGCGGAAACTGGCGGCGATCGAGATATACTTCGCCCAAGTCGTTCCAGCCGAGCGCATACATCTCGGTGTCATTGGCGCGGTCGGCGGCGGCGATGCCCTGCTGAAACAGAGCCAGCGCCTCCGGTATGCGGACCTGAGCCGCGCGAATGGTGGCCAGGTGAATCAGCAATTTGGGGAGCTGCCGGGCGCGATCCTCGCCGGAGAGCCGCGCCATGGCCCGGCCGGCGGCATCGGCGGCGGCGTCGGTTTGTCCGAGCTGGAAATAAAGCGAGGAAATATTGAAATCCAGCGCGCCGGCGGTTTGCCTGTTGCCGGCGTCCTCGGCCAGACCGCGCGCGATTACGAGCGTCCGGAGCGCCTCCTGATATTGGTGCAGGGCGAACCGGCAGCTGCCCAAATTGCCTAAGAATCGCGCGGCAATTTCGCGTTCTCCGGCCGCCAGCGCGTCCTGGTGGCCTTGCTGAAAGAGGTAGGCGGCTTGATGGAAATCTCCGGCCTGAAACAGTTTTCTGGGAAGGTCAAGCCGTTTCAGGAGGTTCTGGCGTTCGATACCGTCGCCGGGGAGTGTCAGGGACTTCGCCCTGGGCGGGGGAACGGGACGGCGCACCGTGCCTACGAGCGGGATTATTAAAAACAAGCACACCAAAAAGATGGCCTTCAAATCCTGCTCCAATCATAGGGATGTTTGGAAGTATTTCCGAGCTGGTGTTCCCTTGGGAATACCTTTTTCGTGGTATCCCAAGGGAATCATACCAGTTTTTGCCGTGGATTTGGCAACCGTTTTTACGGTATTTACTGTAACGCGCATGGGAATGCGCCGACTTTCTGTTAGCAACCTCTCACTTCAAGAGCCACAACACGCCCAAAATGATAATGATCGGGTCAGGCAGCAGTTGCATGTTTAGAAATCTCCCTAATGGAAATATCTTTCTATCCGCACATTACCGCCCAGAGGACGAAGATATACGTGTTCGCGAAAGCTAAATAGTTGAAAGGTTAGGCAACAATAAATCTACAAAACGTGCGAACGGAGTTTTAGGCCGGGCTGGATGCATATATTCCGGCGGTATTTCTTATGGGAGTCGCGGGAATCTGGGAGATAAATTGGCTTCCCTTCGTAAGACCCGCGCAGCCCCGCCGGCGGAACCGCGGATGAAGTTCGCGCAGCGGCGCGTAGGGGCGAAACCTCGAGCCGCGCCGCGACGTCAAATTCCCGTGATGCGCGTGCTTCGTCCCTATTGGCTTGGCTTGGTATTAGTTGTGGCTCAGGCGCCGCTGCCCGCCCAATATCCGGGGCAGTATCCGCCCGGCCAGTATCCGCCGGGTTACCCGGGCGGCGGCGGGATCGGGTTCCCAATCCCGCACCGAAATAAAAAAGCCAAAGACAAGCAGCCCGAGTTGTTGAGTGTCGATGGCATGCTGCGCCGCATCGATAAGGACCAGGTGGTGCTGGAAGCGGATGACAACCGCATTGTAAATTTCAAGCGGCTGGACAGCACCAAATTCCTTAAAGACGGGGATGCGGTCAAACCAGCGGAGTTAATTCCCGGCGATCATCTGACGATAGAGTATAGCCAGGACGACCAGGGCTTTATGACTGCCGCAAACGTGGTCTGGCAGCAGGACGGCAGCGCGGCCGAGCGGAAGCACGCCGCCGAGCCCGTCGAGACTTCGGTGGCCAAGAGCTCCGACGATACGGACAGGCCCCACTTGAAGCGCGCCGAGGCTCCGGCCGATAGCGTCGCCGGGGCAACGCCTGCCGCAGCGCCCGTAGCGCCATCGGCAGCGCCAGCGGCGTCGCCAGCTACTCCGGCAGCTACGCCGGCCGCGGCAGCACCTCCAAAAGCTCCGCCGGCGCCTGCAGATCCCAGTCCGGCGGATCTGAACGCTCCGGCGAAGGCCAACGTTGCCGCGGTAAAGATCGATGCGGACGATGAGGGACCGCCGGTCTTGCAGCGCGGGAAGGGGGCTCCCCACAAGCAGGCGGACGCTCCGCCGGCGTCGCCCCCGGCCTCGACCTCCCGGCCCACGCTGTCAGCCAAAAACGAGAGTCCCGCGCCCGCACAGGAACCGGCAAAGGAAGAGGAGGCCCGGCCATCCGCGCCAGCCGCCGAAAATCAACGGCCCGAGGAGGTAGTGCTCGAAAAGGCGCGGGAGGCAGCCGGATCGTTTCTGGAAACCCTCCCCAATTACGTTTGCCAGGAATTCATGACCAGATACAGCAGCCAGACCCATGTGGTGAGCTGGCAGCCGCTGGACGTAGTTTCGACGGCGCTGGTCTACGAAAACGGGCGCGAGAGTTACCGCGACGTGTCGATCAACGGCAAGCTGACCAAGAAAAACATCGAGGACTTGCCTGGATCGTGGTCCACGGGGGAATTCGGCACGGTGCTGGCCGACGTATTTTCGCCGTCGACGGCGGCCGATTTTCGCTATCGGAGAGAGTCGCGGTCGGGCGGGCGTTCGGCCATGCTGTACGATTTTTCAGTCGCGCGCGAACACTCACACTGGAGGATCATGGTGGCCTCGCAAATGGTGCAGCCGTCCTACCGAGGGTCGGTATGGATCGATAAAGAGACCAAACGGGTGCTGCGCATTGAAATGCAGGCCACGCGCCTGCCGGAGGCGTTTCCGTCGGACAAGGTGGAGTCGGCCACCGACTATGAGTTCGTACGGTTTGCCGACCGGCAGTTTCTGGTGCCGGTACACGCCGAGACGCTGAGCTGCGAGCGGGGAACCGACATTTGCGGCCGCAATACGATCGACTTCCGGAATTACCACAAGTATTCCGGGGAATCCTCGATTATCTTCAAGTAGCATCCCAGTCGGAGAGTTACGACAGTTGATGACACGTCACTGGCTATACTGCGCGTTTGCGGCTGTCTGGCTGTCGGTTGCTCCCGGCCCGTCGGCGGCGCAGGATCTTATGCTTCCGCCGGT
>Ga0302324_100027401_pt1 | contig 10855 bp, 9 predicted proteins | sample Palsa_T0_1_FD_201949 | JGI IMG/M metagenome (GOLD analysis project Ga0302324, IMG submission 201949) | Peat permafrost microbial communities from Stordalen Mire near Abisko, Sweden - Palsa_T0_1 | ecosystem: Environmental > Terrestrial > Soil > Palsa > Peat permafrost | place: Sweden: Abisko...
CTCATCAGTATCTGCACGGTCTCCCTTGTTTGCTGTCGCAGCACCTCCTGCCGGCCGGCCGTCAGCCGTTGCAATACCTCCCCATTATAATGACGGATCGTCAACAGGGTCAGCCCTCTTTCTATCTGCACGTCGAAGAATTCCGCTGCCGCCAGCGCCAGCTTTTCGATCTTGTCCACCCGGTCGTCCAGGCAGACCCGGAGACTGACGGCTCCGCTTTGTATCAGGTTGGGCTTGATCCGGATCCGGCCGAAGAGATGGTAAAGACGTTCCGTGCCCGTCTCGCCCACAAAAGAGAAATCTTTGGAATGCAAATGCAGCAATACCTGCTCCTGCTTGAGAACGATGATGGGTGGAAGACCTTTCACGGATTGACTGTGGATAACCGTTCCGGGCAGGGAGGGGTCCAGAAAGCATCTTACATACAAGGGGATACCCTGATTCTGGAGGGGTTTGATCGTCTTGGGATGGATCACCTGCGCCCCATAATAGGCCATCTCGATCACCTCGTCATAATTTAATTCGCGCAGGATGGTTGCGTCCGGGAATTGTTTGGGGTCGGCATTCATCACTCCTTCCACATCCTTCCAGATGGTCAGGCTTTCCGCATTCAGCATGGCGGCAAAAACCGCCGCGGTATAGTCGCTGCCTTCCCGGCCCAGGGTGGTGCTCTCATTGTCCGAGGTAGCACCGATAAAGCCCTGGGTCACGACCATGTTCTCTGTTCCGAAGAGGGGCAGCACCTGCTCCTGTACCTGCTGCTCCGAATACGCCCAGTCGATGGCCGCATCCCGGAAATTGGCATCTGTCCGGAAAATATCCCGGACATCGATCCACTGATTACCGATCCCCGATTCGGCAAGCCAGGCGCTGACGATAGACGTGGATAGCAGCTCGCCGATACAAACGATCTGGTCGTAGTAATAGTCATAGTCCCGTACCGGCTTATCATGCAGCAGCCATTCGATTTCTGTAAAGAAGTCCCGGAACTGGGCTTCGGCCGCCAGGTAATTTTGTACCAGCAGGTATTTGGCTGTTGTCAGGTGATTGTCTTTGATTTGTCCGAAGAGGTGCAGCGCTTCGTCACGGGAACCTTTAAAAAAAGCTTCCGCTACTTTCTCGAGGGCATTCGTGGTCTTTCCCATGGCCGATACGACGACCAGCAACTGCTCATCCCGGTGCGAACGAAGGATGCCGGCGAGCCGCTGGATACGTTCTATGCTGTTGACGCTGGCACCGCCGAATTTGAAAATTTTCATGGCGCAAAGATAACGGCAAATCCCCTTATCTTTATTGTATGAACGTCAATAGAAAAGTTCTAACTCTCGACGAATTTACCCTTCAGCAGCTTCGTAATATTCCCAACTCCACCGGTGAATTGAGCAATCTTCTTCGCGATATCGGTCTTGCGGCCAAACGCGTCAATGTAGAGGTCAACAAAGCCGGGCTGGTGGATATATTGGGCGACGCGGGCTCGGTCAATGTCCAGGGCGAAGACGTGAAAAAGCTGGATATTTTTGCCAACAACCAGTTGATGGGTGTGTTGCGGCATGGGATCAGCTGCGCCGGCATCGGCAGCGAAGAGCTGGACGACTTCGTTGTCTTTAATGACGAGATCAGCAATAACTCTAAATATGTCTGTCTTTTCGATCCCCTCGACGGCAGCGGCAATATCGACGTCAATGTTTCCATCGGCACTATTTTTGGCGTCTACCGCCGCGTCAGTGAGCGGGGTGGTCCCTGTACCAGGGCGGACTTTCTTCAGCCCGGCAATAAGCAGGTGGCTGCCGGCTATATCATCTATGGTTCTTCGACGATGATGGTCTATGCCACCCGCCGCGGTGTCAACGGCTTTACCCTGGACCCTTCCATCGGTGAGTTTACGCTAAGCCATCCGAATATCAAATGCCCCGAGTCAGGAAAGATCTATTCTGTGAATCACGGTAATTTCTTTCTGTATGATGACAAGGTGAAGGCTTATATCGATGCCTGTCAGAATAAGAGCAAAGACAATGGCGGTCCTTATACGCAGCGCTATATCGGCTCCATGGTCTCTGACGTGCACCGCAACCTGATCAAAGGCGGCATTTTTATGTATCCCGCTACCGTGACCAAGCCGAAAGGTAAGCTGCGATTACTCTATGAATGCAATCCTTTTGCTTTTATCATGGAAGTTGCCGGTGGCAAAGCCACCGACGGCAGTCAGCGGATCCTGGATATCCAACCTACGGAGCTGCACCAGCGCAGCCCATTTTTTGTAGGCAGCCGGCTTATGATGGAAGAGTTGGAGACGTATCTTAAACCTTCCTGATCCGCGAGAAAGAAATCTCCCGGCGATGCGTGAACCCGAGGTGCTCGTATAGCCGAATCGCCCGGGTGTTGCTTTTGGCTACGTGTAGAAAAGGGGTGATACCGGATTCGAGCTGCATCCGGCAAAGCCGGGCGATCAGCCTTTGCGCATACTGTCTGCCGGTATATTGTGGATGGGTGCAAATGGCGCTAAGCTCGCTGTAGCGACCGGATCCCGGAGAATCGCCGCTTGTTGCCGACAGCCGCATCCGTTCTCCGGCCATGGACACCAGCCGGCCATCCTGCCGGATGCCGTAATACTCACCTAATAGCCGGGTGTCCCTGTTGTAATAACCTGGCTGCATGCTGTTGATCAGCTCGTACATCTCGTCCTTATCGGCTTCACCCAGCAGGTACATCGGTATATCTTCCGGGACAGTGATCTCTTTTGGCCCGATCAGCTGTGCGCAGGGCAGTTCCAGCTCCATCACCCATATCGGGGAGAGCGGCGGGAGATCCCCGATAAGATAAAACGACTCGCCCGTCGTTATCAGCGGATCCAGTTTATCCATACAATTTTGGGTTGCCGACCGGCAGGCTGCGAATGGCAGTACCCCGGGACGGTATCGTTTGGCAAGGTCGCTCCCAAGGGCAAAACTGGCATGATAACTGTTCAATGCCCACCAGGCAGGATTATCCAGCATAGTTTCCATATTTTTCAATTTATGGTATTTCGAATTATTCACCGGCTGTTTTTTTTCTGTTGCTTTATCGCAATGGCTATTCCGGATGTGGCTGCCGGTCAGCATCCGCCTTCCACTGTTTCTCTTTCCAGGCAGATCCTCATTTATGTCAACGAATATCGCCGGTCCAAAGGCCTTCCGGCCTTGCAACCCAATTCTTATATTTCATCCGTTGCGCTTGGGCACAGCCGGGACATGCTGACGGGCAAGAGTCCCTTTGGACATGACGGTTTCCGGCAGCGGATCGATCAGATCAGCGGGCGGCTGGGGAAGCTCCATGTGGCGGCAGAAAATGTAGCTTCAGGCCCGATGGGAGCGCGGGAGGTGGTGGATGGCTGGCTGCACAGCCCCGGCCATCGCCGCAATATCGAAGGTGATTTCCGGCTTACCGGCATCGGGTTGGCGGAGGCTTCCAATGGGATGATCTATTTTACCCAGATTTTCGTGAAGTAAACGTGAATTTTGTGCGTTCAACGTGCATATTTGTGTATGGAGCATGCGGGCCTTTTCCGTAACTTGCCTCCATGACAGAGAAAATCATTATTTCCGTCAGTAAGTTGACCAAAAACTACGGTAATTTTGAAGCCGTCAAAGGCATCAGTTTCGAGGTGCGGGAAGGGGAGATCTTCGGACTGCTGGGACCCAATGGCGCCGGCAAGTCCACCACTCTCGAGATCATCGAAACCTTACGCGAAAAGACCAGCGGCAAAGTAACCGTCGATGGGTTGGACCTCGATAAAGACCCGGGCGAAATCAAAAAGATCATTGGCGTACAATTACAAACCTCCGGTTACTATCCCGGCCTCAATCTCACCGAACTGATCGAGCTCTTTGGCGGTCTTTACAATCAGGCTGTCAGGCCGCTGGAATTGCTGGACACGGTCAATCTGCGGGACAAGGCAAAAGCCAAGTATAAGGAACTTAGCGGTGGCCAGAAGCAGCGGTTTTCCATCGCGACTACGCTGATCAACCAGCCGCGGATCATCTTCCTGGATGAGCCAACGACCGGCCTCGATCCCCAGGCCCGGCGGAATCTCTGGGTACTGATCCAGAATATCCGCGATAAAGGAACTACCGTTATTATCACCACTCACTATATGGATGAGGCGGAGGTGTTGTGCGATCGGGTGGCGATCATCGATTCCGGTAAGATCATCGCGATGGAATCCCCGGACCGGCTGATCGATAACCTGGTCGCCACGGGGTTCGAGCGGCCGAAGGAGATGAAATCGGCTAATCTGGAGGATGTATTCATCCAACTTACGGGTCATACCCTGCGGCCGGAAAATTGAATATCAGAACCATGAATATAGTATCCACCGACCTCAGCTACCCCACCGGGCATTATCAGCCCCGGCCTTTTTCCACCCAGCAGAAGGAGGAATGGCTAAACGACATCAAGTTCCTGCCCCAGCTGCTGGAAAATGCGGTCATCAATCTGGATGAGGCACAACTGCTAACGCCATACCGGGAAGGAGGCTGGACCGTACAGCAGTTGGTACATCATGTGGCCGATAGCCATATGAATGCCTATTGCCGGTTTAAGCTTGGGCTGACCGAAGACCATCCTGCCATCCGCCCCTATGACCAAAGCGCCTGGGCCGAGCTGAGCGACTCCGCAAAAATCCCCATCAATATCTCGCTGACCCTGCTCTATGCGCTGCATACCCGCTGGTATTCGCTGATCAGCGATATGCCCCTTGCCGATTGGGAGCGGACCGTTTTTCATCCGGAACATAATAAGGAGATGACGCTGTGGTATCTTCTGGGCATGTATGCCTGGCATGGTAAACATCATGTAGCGCATGTCACTTCGCTGCGGGAACGCAATAAGTGGTAATGGGGAACGCAATAAATAGTGAATAGGAGAATGGAATAAAGGATGACTATGAAAGATCTCAGCTGGAAAACGCTGTCCTCGGAATATAAGTTTTCAGACAATTGGTTCACCCTTCGGGCTGATACCTGTCAGACACAGGAAGGCAAGCTCATTACCCCTTATTATGTGTATGAATTCCCTGACTGGGTTATGGCCGTCGCGCTGACGGAGGATGGGAAATTCATCCTGGAAAGACAATATCGTCATGCGCTTGGGCTGACGAGCTTTGAGCTGGCCGGCGGCTGTGTCGACAACACGGATCCTTCGCTGGAAGCGGCTCTCCGGCGGGAATTAATGGAAGAGACGGGTTATAGTTTTCAAACCATCGAATATCTGGGCAAGACTTCGGCCAACCCTGCCATCAATAGCAACTGGGCGCACCTTTATCTGGCTACCGGCGGGAGGCTCGAGCGGCGGCAAAACCTGGACCCCAATGAGGAGATCGAAGTGTATCTGTATACCTTCGACGAGCTGAAGCAACTGCTGCGGGATAACGGAATCGTGCAAAGCATGCATGTGACGGCCTTTTTTTACGCTTTTCAGCGACTGGGTTATTTTTCGCTGTGAAAGTTCGGACAGTTAGTGTCCGCAATCGGACAGTTCAACGGCATGCAGCCTCGGTCGCCCCTTGATTTTCAGTCCCTTATTAATCCGGCATTCTCTTCGCTGGATGCAGAGCAAAACCATTACCCCATGCTGCAGCATTACGTCAGGATCGCCATCCGCAATCTCGCCAAACAAAAGGGCCTCACTTTTATCAATGTTTCGGGCCTTTCGCTGGGTCTGGCCTGTTTTTGTCTCATCCTGCTGTTCGCCGTCAGCGAATTCAGCTATGACCAATGGCATGAGAAGGCGGCGCGCATTTACCGGCTCGACGAAGTGGTTACGCGGGATGACGGTTCGCAGGCGGGTGACGATGGTGTCGGGATGCCTGCGGCGCCTGCGTTAAGGCGGGATTTCCCTGATGTGGAGGACGCTGTCCGGGTCAGTTCGAGCGCGCAGAAGCTGATGAAAGGGAATAACGGCGTAATGCAGCTGTCCATGGGTTTTGCCGACCCGGATTTCTTTAAGGTCTTTTCTTTCCCGATGATCTCAGGAAACGGTGAACAGGCCTTGAAGGACCCGCATTCCATTGTGGTGACGCGCAGCAAGGCCCTGCAATTGTTCGGCACGGCGAATGCTGTGGGAAGAACGGTGCAGATCCAGGTCGATACGGCCTTTCGCCCCTTTACGGTCAGCGCGGTAGCGGAAGACCTGCCGGTCAACACCAGCATTACCTTCGATGTCATAGGCAGCTTCGATTATCTTTTCCTGACCGATTCCGACCGCGTACAGGCGAGGAATAGCTGGCATATGACCTTTGGCGACGAGACCTTCGTGCTTTTGCGGCCGGGCAGCCAGCTGATGGATGAACCGGCGAGTCTGCTGCAATTCCGACGCCGCTATTATCCCGACGAAGCGGAGCTTGCGCTGCAAAAGAAGATGACAGCCACATTTTTTCTCAGACCGCTGGGCAAAATGCATACGACAACGAATATCGATGCCGGCCCTCCGGGGGCGACCACCGATCCTAAGAACATCTGGATCCTGCTGGCCATTGCGGCGGCCATTGTGTTGATCGCCGCCATCAATTTTACGACCCTCGCTATTGCACGTAGCGCGGGCCGGGCCCGGGAGATCGGGGTCAGGAAGGTCGTCGGCGGCTTGCGCAGGCAATTGATCGGACAATTCCTCACGGAGTCGATGCTGCTGAGCATCATCTCGACCGGGTTGGGGCTCCTGCTAGCCTATATCCTTCTGCCCTGGTTCAGCCAGCTGTCGGGGCGGCCGCTGGAATTCTCGTTCAGCCGCTTTCCTCAACTGGCGTGGATGCTGGCTGGGTCCACTGTGGTGGTGGGATTGCTGGCGGGTTTCTATCCGGCGCTGGTGCTGTCCGGATTCAACCCGATACAAGTGCTGCGGTCGCGGGTCCGGCTCGGAGGGTCGAATCATTTTACCCGCGGGCTGGTGACGCTGCAGTTCGTGTTGTCCATCGGCCTTATCACCGCGACGGTGATCATCCTGAGGCAGGTGAGCTATATGCGGTCGAAAGACCTGGGGATGATGAAGGAGAATACACTGGTAGTGCATGTGGATTGGGTCGATGCGGCCAAAACCTATCCCTTGTTGCGCCAGGCGCTGGCTACCGACAAGGCAGTGATGGGGGTCGCCGCTTCCGAAATGGGCCTGGGCGATGGGCAGGGCCAGATGGGCGACCTCTATGATTTTGGCGGCATGAAGGATGGGGTGATTGAATATCCCATCGATGCGAATTATTTGCCCGTCATGGGTATGCGGTTGGTCGCGGGCCGCAATTTCGACGCGGCCATCACCTCCGATACAGTTGGCAATGTCATCGTCAATGAGACCCTGGTCAGGAAAGATCTGGGGCTGACGCCGCAGGCCGCCATCGGCAAGCAGTTCAAGGCCGTACACGGCTCGCAACAGCAAAAAACGATCATCGGTGTGGTCAGCGATTTTAATTTCGAACCGCTGAATCGAAAGGTGAGGGCACAACTGTTCGAGATGCCCGCTACGCTGAACCCGCGCAAGGTGTTTGTCCATCTTCGGGCAGGCGATCCTACGCCGACTATTACGGCATTGGGCGCTGCCTGGCGGCGGATCGCCCCGGATGTGCCTTTCCAATACAGTTTTCTCGATGAGGACCTTGACCAGTTCTATAAATCCGAGGCGCGCTGGGGCAGCATTGTCGGTTGCGCGGGTGGCATCTCCATCTTGCTGGCCTGTCTGGGTCTCTTCGGACTGGCTGCACTTGCGGCTGCCAACCGTATCAAGGAGATCGGCATCCGCCGCATCCTCGGGGCCTCGGCTATTGAGATCATCGGGCTGATGACGGGCGGGTTCCTGCCAATGGTGCTGCTGGCGGCCCTGATCGCCTCGCCATTGGCCTGGTATTTTATGAACAAATGGTTGCAGGATTTTGCCTATCGGATAGACATCGGGTGGGCGACCTTTGGGCTCACGGCGCTAGTGGCGGTGGGTATTGCCTATGTGACGATAGGGGTGCAGGCGATGCGTGCGGCCCGCTCCAATCCGGCGGAAAATCTCAGAACGGAATAGTCAGACCTCCGCCACGACAAAGACGCTGCCAAAGACGACGACCAGGTCTTTGGGCTTTGCGTGTGCTTTGGCGGCTTGCAGCGCCTGCGGCACGGTAGGGTAGGGGCGTCCTTTTAATCCGGCAGCGGCGGCCTGTGCTGCCAGCTGATCCTCCGGCAGCGCGCGCGGGATCTGCGCCCGGGTAAAATAATAGCTGGCTTGTCGTGGCAACAGTGCCAGTATCTTGTCGATGGCCTTGTCATTGACCACTCCCAGTACGAGATGCAGCTCTTCATGATCGGTCAGTTCGATCTGTCGCAGGAGCTGGCGGATGCCATCTTCATTATGCGCTACATCGAGGACAATATCGGGATTTTCGTGGATGATCTCCCAGCGACCATGCAGACCGGTTAATTTCTTCACTTGTCTAAGGGCGCGATGGACGACAGTCGGTTCCAGCTTCCACCCTTTTCTTCGCAGCACATGCACGGCTTCCAGTACCGTCAGCAGGTTCCGCGTCTGGTAGATGCCGGCGAGATCCAGCGTATAAAATTCGACGTCGGCTGCGACGGGGGTGGTGGCTACTTCGGCTTCCAGGGTATGCCGTCCATATTTCCAGTCGGTGACATATCGTTGATGGTCGGCATAGGTAAGGGAGGCTTCTTCCTGCGTTGCTTTTTGATCGAATACAGGTGTTGTCTCGGGATGCTGTTCGCCGATGACGACCGGTATGTGTTTTTTTATGATCCCGGCTTTTTCGCGGGCGATGGCGGGCAGGGTGTTACCCAGCAAATTCATGTGGTCATAGCTGATATTGGTGATGACCGACAGCTCGGGCAAGATGATGTTTGTGCTGTCCAGCCTGCCGCCCAATCCCACTTCCACGATGGCTATGTCCACCTGCTGCCGCGCAAAATAGTCGAAGGCCATGACGACGGTCACTTCGAAAAAGGACGGGTCGATCGACTCCGACAGCGGGCGGATGCGTTCGACAAAATCGCAGACAAAGGTTTCGTCGATCATCTTGCCGTTGACGCGGATGCGTTCCCGGAAATCCTTGAGATGGGGCGAGGTATAAAGGCCCGTTTTATAGCCTGCTTCCTGGAAAATAGCCGCCAGCATATGGCTTGTCGAGCCCTTGCCATTGGTGCCGGCTACGTGTACAGACCTGAATTTTTTTTCGGGGTTGCCGGCAAATTCGCTGAGCATTATGGTATTGACGAGGTCTTCGCGATAGGCGGCGGCTCCGATCCGGCTATACATCGGGAGCCTGCTGAAGAGATAGTCCAGTGTTTGCGGATAATCCATCATAGGAGGGCAAAGATAAACAAAGCTCTTCGGCTAGCTGTGGATCTTGAAATTGAAGACGATGGTTCCTACGGACTCGTCGCTGCCAGAATTGAACTTGACCAACTTAGCCTTTTGCTTGGCGATGGAAATATAATTGCCGGATGAGGTAGTCGACCCTCTCATGTCGTAATCGGCGCTGGTGACGTTTCCGTTTTCATCCACGTGCACTTCGATGGCGACCTTTGCATTTTCATTAAAATCGCCTGTAAAGGTAGGTGCGCTGATGATACGCCGGCCCACCAATCCATGGGAGATGACCGGGAAATTTCCATGTCCCCCGCCGGTATAATTCGTCGAATTCGGATCGCCGCCGGGTGCGCCCTGATCGCCGCGACCGCCGGCCACGCCCTGGTTGCCACCGGGCTTGAAATCGTCTGCGCCATTGCCGCCCGTACCGGTGCCGTTTACGCCATGGAATACCGCCTTGGGACGGGGTTTGGGTGGCGTCGGCAGCGTCTCCGGTTGTTTGACGGGTTTCACGGCCTTCTTCACTATTTCTTTATCGGGTATTTTGGTCGCGTCCGGTTTGGTCACTATCGCTTTTTTCACCACCGGTGCGTCTTCCTTGTTCTTATCGTCCGTCTCCACATCCTTTACCGGCTCTTTTTCCACCACGGCTTGTTTTGGCGGCGTGTATTTCTCCTTGTCTTCTGCCGAAGGCTGTCCCGGCAGATAAGGCTGATTGGTCCCCAATCCCTTATCACTGTTGCCCAGGTTGACTTCGATGCCTTCTTCCGTAACGGGGGGAACCTCCACCGGCCGGGTCCAGCTCACATACAGCAAGATGATCAGCAGCAGGGTGCAGAGGACCGCTGTGTACCCGGTGGCTTTTAGGTTCTTTTCGGATTCGAAGTTATCTGCCATAGAAGGATTGTTCTATACGAATTTACCGATTGTCGCTGATAAAGGGAATGTTAAATTCCGGTCCGTCTTTTATATTTTATGGGGAAATGAACGTCATAGGCTAATTCATAGCCAGCATTTGATACAAACTCCCGTCTTTTTTTATGCTGGGTTTTCCTTAAAAGGCAGATGGTGACAGTGGCGGCAACAACGGTAAGAGTAGTAAACGCGATTAGCTGTGTCTTTTTCATTCAAGTTGTACTTTGCCATTTTCTTTGCAATCGAAGTGCCAAATCTCCTGGTCAGAACCAGTTTTGTATTTTATTTATTCAATATATCTTCAATTTGCTGCTTAAACCAACCGGTCTGTACAAGTTTATCTTTGGAAAGATTAAATGCTGACAGAAAGGATTTATTAAACTGTTCTTTCATATCAAAATACTTATAGAATCTTTCAAGATCGTCAGTTTTGAAATCATCAATTATACTATCGATTTCTTTATCCTTTAGTTTTATGTCGGTCTTAAATTCTTCATAATTCTGCCTCGAAGAGGTCAGTGTGGCAAGAATATAATGTATTCTATCATTTTTTTGCCTGACAATTTCGGCGAGGTATGTTTTTTTGTCGAATTCTTTAATTTTAAGCTGTTCG
>Ga0302324_100027402_pt1 | contig 10855 bp, 11 predicted proteins | sample Palsa_T0_1_FD_201949 | JGI IMG/M metagenome (GOLD analysis project Ga0302324, IMG submission 201949) | Peat permafrost microbial communities from Stordalen Mire near Abisko, Sweden - Palsa_T0_1 | ecosystem: Environmental > Terrestrial > Soil > Palsa > Peat permafrost | place: Sweden: Abisko...
CCGGTGGCGCGATTTGAACCGAAAGTCACGCCCGATTCGCCCGAAGTAGCGGCGGCAATTGAGTCCGCGCTCGGGAAGTAGCTGGCCCAAAAACTTGAGGGTCGAGGTCTCCCGCCCTGGCCACAAGAACAAGGACGTGGCGAGGGTGGGGCACCCAGAGCCCACTGGGCGGCTTGCGGAATCAGCCAAATACTGCCTACATCGATGCGGCGCCAACTGATTCAGCGGCGTGGCACTCTGCGGCCTTGGCTCGAGCCTTCCCCGTCATTACCGGCGCCTTGGCTGGCGGCACGGTCTTCATTTCATGCAGCAACTTTACGAGCCGTGCAAATCCCGCCTCCCGAGCCGTCTTGTTTCCCGGCACGGTGTTGGTTGGATCTTCGCCAGCGCGCATGAACCCATGCCCTGCGCCATCATATGTGACCGGGTCGTATGCCTTGCCGGCGGCCTTCATGGCCGTCACTGTATCCGGCACGGTGGCTCCAACACGGGCGTCGTTGCCTGCATAGAAGCCGTACACCGGAGCGGTGATGGTTGAAACGTCCGCAGGGCCTGTGCCGTAGAAAACGAATGCGGCTGAGAGGTCCCTGCGATGGGTAGCGAAGAGGAACGACCTGCTGCCGCCCCAGCAAAAGCCTGCTACCGCAATTTTGCCGTCGGCGGCGGGCAGGTGCTTGCCATAGTCGGCCGCGGCGTCGAGATCGGCATTCACCACATCGGGATCGAGGCCAGAGACGGCTTTCACGGTTGCGTCCTGGCTGGCAAACTCGCTCGAGCCGCCGCCGTTGGGGCCGAAGCCGGTGAGCAGGTCCGGAGCGATGACGATGAAGCCCTGCCCGGCAAGCTCATCGGCCATCTCCTTGGCCCAATCGCTGAGGCCGAAGATCTCGTGAATGAGGATCACGACCGGGGCCTTGGTTTTGACCTCAGGGTAAACAACAAAGGCCTGCACCGTGCGAGTGCCATGCTTGAGCGGAACATATTCATGGTGGCGCGGTGAGGCGTCGAGGCGGCCTTTGGCCCAGTCCTGCGCCTGGAGGGAAACGGCGGCCGGCAGGACAAACAAAAGAACGGCGACGAGGGAAAGGGGGCGAAGCATCGTCATTTTCATGGCGACAAGTCTAGCCCGGGGGAAGATCAGGTTGCAAGCGGCCTTTTGCGAAACTCAAATTGTTTTTGTATTGCGGTCCTTCGTCGCAAGCCCCCGCTAAAGCAGGAGAAGCCGGCGCACCCTGCCACGCCAGCGCCCTGGCCGCGAAGCGGCGTCTGCCCCGCCGAAGGTGGTCTGCCGCACCGCAGGTGGTTAGGCCATCGCTTCTCGTCCCATCGGCTCAAAGTGCAACTGGTTCGATTTGCGATCGACATCGATGCGCACGTGCGCCCCATGCAGCACTTCGCCGTTGAGTATCTTGATGGCCAGCGGATCTTGCACCATGCGCTGCAAGGCCCTCTTGAGCGGACGCGCGCCATAAACCGGATCCCAGCCCGAAGTCAGAATCAGTTGGCGGGCTGGCTCTGTGAGTTCCAGCGAAATCTGCCTGTCTTCCAGCAGCTTACGCACCTCGTTCAGACGAAGCTCCAAAATCTGCCCCATTTGCGCCTGGCCCAACGGACGGAAGACCACCGTATCGTCCACGCGATTTAGAAACTCCGGCCGAAAGTGTTCGCGCAGTACGCGCATCACACTCTCGCGCGCCATGTCGTAATCGTGCTCTGTCTTCAAAGTGTCGGCAACCAGCATTGCCGCGCCGAGGTTCGACGTCATGATCAGCACCGTGTTTTTAAAATCCACAGTCCGGCCCTTGGAGTCGGTCAACCGTCCGTCGTCCATTACCTGCAAGAGGATGTTGAAGACATCCGGATGCGCCTTTTCGATCTCGTCGAAGAGGATCACCGAGTAAGGGCGGCGATGGACGGCCTCAGTCAATTGGCCGCCTTCATCGTAGCCCACATATCCCGGCGGCGCGCCAATCAGTCGGGCCACAGCGTGTTTCTCCATGTACTCGCTCATGTCGATGCGCACCATTGCTTGCTCATCGTCGAAGAGAAACTCCGCCAGCGCCCGCGCTGTCTCTGTCTTTCCCACACCTGTCGGTCCAAGGAAAATGAAGCTGCCGATCGGTCTGCGTGGGTCGCTCAATCCAGCGCGCGAACGTCGAATCGCATTAGCCACGATGGTCAACGCCGCGTCTTGGCCAACCACGCGTTCGCGCAACCGCGTTTCCATCTCGACGAGCTTCTTCACTTCGCCTTCAAGCATGCGCGATACGGGAATTCCGGTCCACTTGCTGACGATGCCGGCAATGTCTTCTTCGTCGACTTCGTCCTTCAGCATGCGCGCAACTCCGGCATTGCCTTCCTGCGCGGCACTCAACTTTTTCAACTCGGCCTCGAGCCTTGGCAACTCACCGTATTGAATCTGTGCGGCCCGCTCCAACTGCCCCTTGCGCGTCTGCTCTTCAGCCTCGAAGCGCAGCGCCTCAATTTTCTTCTTAACGTCGGTAATGCGGCTGCTGGCCTCGCGTTCTTTTGTCCATCGCGCCGAAAGTGCGGTAATCTCTTCGTTCAGCTCAGCAACCTCGCGCTCGACCTCTTTGCGCCGCTGAATACTGTTGGAGTCAGTCTCGCGCTTCAGCGCCTCGCGCTCGATCTCAAGCGATGTCTTCTCGCGTTCGCGCTGATCGATGACCGTCGGCTTTGAGCCTTTCTGAATGGCCAGCGAAGCGGCAGCCTCGTCCACCAGGTCAATGGCCTTGTCAGGCAGAAAGCGGTCGCTGATGTAGCGGTGCGAGAGCGTCGCCGCCGCCACGATCGCCGAATCCTTGATCCGCACGTCGTGGTGCGCTTCGTAGCGATCTTTCAGGCCGCGCAGAATGGCGATCGTATCCTCGACGTTGGGCTCGCCGACGTAGACAATCTGGAAGCGCCGCTCCAGCGCTGCGTCTTTCTCAATGTATTTGCGGTACTCATTCAGCGTGGTTGCGCCGATGGCCCGCAGTTCGCCGCGCGCCAGGGGCGGCTTGAGCATATTGCTTGCGTCGATAGCGCCCTCGGCCGCACCGGCGCCAACCAGCGTGTGCAGTTCGTCAATGAACAACACGATCTGGCCGTTCGATTCTTCAATTTCTTTCAACACCGCTTTGAGCCGGTCTTCAAACTCGCCGCGGTACTTTGCCCCGGCGAGCATGGAGCCCAGATCGAGCGAGATGACCCGCTTGTCGCGCAGGCTCTCCGGTACGTCGCCCGAGACAATGCGCCGAGCCAGGCCCTCGACAATGGCCGTCTTGCCCACGCCCGGTTCGCCGATCAGCACCGGGTTATTTTTTGTCCGCCGGCTCAGCACCTGAATGACGCGGCGAATCTCCTCATCGCGTCCGATCACGGGGTCCAGCTTGCCGCGCCGCGCAAGTTCGGTGAGATCCTTGGCATACTTCTCCAGCGACTGAAACTTCCCCTCTGGATTCTGGTCGGTCACGCGCTGCGATCCACGCACCGCGGTCAGCGCCTGTAGGACCGCTTCATGCGTTGCGCCCAAAGCGAGCAACGCATCGCGCGATGGATCGCCCTTCACGTGAGCCACGCCCAACAGCAGGTGCTCCGTCGAGACGTAATCGTCCTTGAAGTTCGCAGCCTCGCGGAAGGCCTGCTCAAGCGCCTTGTTGAGCGCCTGGCTCAGGCCCGGCTGACTGGCGGAACCGGCCACTCGAGGTAGTTTCTCCTCGATCTGGTGCAGATCGTGTTCTAGCCGTTCCGTGGGAACGCCAATCTTTTCGAGCACCGACGGAATCACGCCTTCGCGGTCTTCTATGAGCGCCAGCAGCAGGTGCACCGGCTGCACTTCAGGGTTGCCGAATTCAGCGGCCCGCGCCTGCGCCTGCTGCATCGCCTGCTGCGACTTGACGGTAGATTTGTCCCAACGTATTGCCATGTGTGCTCCAGGGGTCAGAGATCAGTTCTCAGTTCACAGTTCTCAGTCCACAGTTCTCAGTTCTCAGTATCAGTCCAAAAACGGCCGGGGGAAAAGAATTGCTTCCGCCCGGCCGCACAAACTATGAACTGTGAATTGTCGCCTGCGAACTGCTCTTACCGCGCTCCTGCCAGTTCCGGCTCTTCGACCTTTTGGCCGGCTTCAACCTTCTTTGCGCCGTCGACGTTGATCTTGATCTGCTTGGGCTGGGCTTCCGGCTTCTTGGCCAGTTCCAGCTTCAGCACGCCGGCATTGCAGCTCGCCTGCACACTCTCAGTATCAACTGTCAAAGGCAGCGTGAAGGCGCGGAAAAAGCTCCCATAGCGCCGCTCGATTCGATGGAAGTTCTGTTCTTTTTCCTCCCCCTCGAACTTGCGCTCACCCTTGACGGTCAGCGTGTGGTTTTCCACGCGAATGTCCAGGTCCTTCTCTTCAATGCCCGGCACTTCGAGCTTCAAGACGACCCGCTTTGCGTCCTCGTAGATGTCGACAGCCGGCACAAAGCTTGTAGCCGCAACAGCGTCTTGTCCGTCGTTCAGCACGCGAAGCAGAAAGTTGACGCGGTTCTGTGGTCCTGCGATACCCCGGAACGGGTCCCGACGATTGATTGTCATTACTGTATTCCTCCAGATGGATTCTCGATGTGATGGGGCCGGAAGCATCGCTCCCAGCCACTCAACCAATCTGATGGAACTATAGCGCAAATGATTCATAAAACTTTAGCGCTTTACGCTCATATTTATGTCTAATTGATTTAATTGGCTTTGATTGAGCAACTTGGCTAAGAACTACCTTCTCGCCGGATTCGGTTGACACCTGAAAAAAACCGCCGCGCAGCCACAATGACATTCCCAAGAACCGTGGCCTTGCTTGGCCCACGATCATTCTGTTGGCTTTATCCGCGAATCGAGACCAGGCTTCCCTCCAAGGCGAGCTTATCGCGCCCGGCTCTTCAGCGTCTAGCGTAGTCGGATCGTTGCCCGCCAGGAATTTGGACCATTCCGGGACAAAGCAACGAAACGGAATTCCGCCACTCATTCAGGCCTTGATTCCTGCTCCTTGAACATCTTCGCGGCCCTTAGGATTGCACCATGCTGTTCTTCGTCCACCTCGGCATTCAAGTGCACTCCCCGCTTAGGGAAGTACTTACCGCGGAACTCATCAGCCGGGAGATCAAGGGAGTGAAAGAACTACTCACTGCGGGCACGGTCTGCCACGCGTGGAAGCGCGGCGATTGCCAATGTGTCATCTTGCTGTTTGACGCCGCAGACGAGGAGGAATGTCGCGCGGCTCTTGTCGCGCTGCCCTTCGCCAAGGCTGGGATTCTGGACATCCAGTTGATTGCGCAAGTCGAGCCTTTTCTCGAGGTCTATGCCGACGTTTCACCAGGTTAGGCAACTTAAGACGGGGGCTGCTCGGGGCCCGGGCATTCTGGCTGGGCTGCGACGGCTGGACATTCGGCAGCCACGTCGCCATCCCTCTACAATGGACGCCAGATGAATTCCCTCCCCGGCCTGCTGCACAGCATCGACTGGCATTGGCTTTGGCTCTCCGTGGCTGCATTTCTGGCCGGGGTGCTGAACGCCGTGGCCGGCGGCGGCTCGTTTCTGCTTTTTCCGGCCATGCTGAGCATGAAGATGCTCCCGGTGCAGGCCAACGCCACCAACACGGTCGCGCTCTGGCCCGGTCAGTTGACTTCGATTGCCGCCTACCGCGACGACATTCGCAAGAACCGTCGCCTTGCTTGGCCCATGGGGCTGGCAGGCTTTCTGGGAGGGACTTGCGGCGCGCTGGTGCTGCTGAATACGCCGCAAACGACCTTTCTGCACCTGGTGCCCTGGCTGCTGCTGGTGTCAGCCTCCATCTTTGCAGCGACAGGACCCGTGTCGCACTGGCTGGCCCGGCGAACGTCCGCAACCGGCAATGCAAAGCATCCGCCCCGGCTGCTGTATGTATTTCTCTGCACCATCTTCGTTTGCTTTTACATCGGCTACTTTGGTGCCGGCGCAGGATTTCTAATCATCACCCTGCTTTCGCTGTTCGGCTTCCAGGATCTGAACGAAATCAACGCGCTTAAAGTCGTTTCCACCACGATGGCCAACGGCATGGCCTTTGTCATCTTTGTGGTGGGCCGCCAGGTGGAATGGCGCTACTGCCTGCTGGCCATGGTTACATGCGCGGTCGGCGGCTACACATCTGCGCGCTTTGCGCGCAAGCTTCCGCAACCCGTTCTCCGCGGCATTGTCATCGCGATCGGCTTCGGAATGGCCGCGTGGTTTTTCTGGCACAACAGATGACAGCTTACAGATGGCAGATGACAGTGAATGCCCGCTGAAAGCTGTTAAGGGGCTACAGATGACGGACAAGATTCGCTCATCGAGTCCGTCAATCCCATACGACGAGCGCGCGGAAACTGTCATCTGGAATCTGTCATCTGTAGACTGTACCTATGAGCCACGAAGGCATCCGCTTTGTCGACAAGGAACACGCCACGCGCGAGACGGAAGCGAATCGTCTACTCCCCCGCATAGCCTTTACTCCGGAAAAGGTGCGCGTGCTGCTCACCGAAGGCAAGGGGCTGGAGATTGACTGGGCCGACGGACACCACAGCGCGTGGACTTTTGCCTGGCTGCGCGACGCCTGCCCTTGTGCCACCTGCAACGACGAGCGCGATAAAGAAGGACGCAAGCCGGGCCAGCCGAGGCCGAAACCAAAAGCCGTGCTGCCGATGTACACCGCCCCGCCCAAGCCCGCCAGCGCCCATGCCGTGGGCCGCTACGCCCTGCAATTCAACTGGCAAGACGGCCACACCGCCGGCATCTACTCGTGGGAATATCTGCGCCGCGTCTGCCAGTGCCGCGAATGCACGTTCGCGGCGGATGAGACCAGCGGAACGCCCAACTAAGGCGACTCGCCTTGCTCTTGCAATCTGGGCGGACGACTCGCAACGCGACGCTTACTCAAGGTCTTGATTTACGACACGAGATGCGGCGTTTCCGTCACTTGGTAAGAACGCTCTCGACGACGGTGGGTACGACCACGCGCAGGATTTCGGGCACAACCAGGTACACGATGTAACCGGCAAACAGACCGATAGGCAGCCCGACGGCCAATATGACCACCGACCTTGAGTGCCTTTGAGAGTTGACCATGGCAGGCCCTCCTTTTCACTCGTACGCGTCGAACGTCTGAAAGGTTCCGGGAATCGCAAGGTTCAAGCGGGAGACTCGCTTCTCGATTTGGCGATCAGGAATTTGCAGCAACCACCATCCCTACCGACTCGATGGCGCTCGCAGCCACCCGCAGCAATGCCCGATTGTTGGGCTTCAGGAATCCTGCCTCGACGGCCGTGTCAAGAAACGCGAGCAGACCACCCCAATACCCGGCCGTGTTGATTAGAATGCAGGGCTTCGAGTGCAGCCGCAGTTGCGCCCAGGTCACAGCTTCCAGCAGCTCTTCGAGCGTTCCGTAGCCGCCGGGCAGAATCAGAAACGCGTCGGCCAGTTGGGCCATGCGCGCTTTCCGCTCATGCATTGTGGAGACCAGTTCCAGCCGCGTGAGGCCGCAGTGCGCAATCTCCTTATCGGCCAGCACATCGGGCAGCACGCCGATCACTTCGGCGCCGTCAGCCAGCGCCGCATCCGCCACCGTGCCCATCAACCCCACACTCGCTCCGCCATAAACCAGACCCAGGCCAGCCGCAGCAATTGCCGCGCCCAGCGCTCGAGCCTCAGCCAGGTAAGCTGGGTCGTTTCCGCTAGCCGATCCGCAGTAAACGGCGATGCGGCGAGGAGGATTGCTTGAGGTGGTCATCGTGAATCAAGGATAGCGGATCGATGCAGGGTTACTCTTGTTCCAGATGCGCACGGGGCGTCAGGATGGCAATTCCCCGGAAGGGATTGAGGTCGAGCAGGTCTCGGTCGCCGGTCACAATCACGTCCGCTTGCCCATTCATCGCAACCTCAAGGAATTTGTCGTCCTTCGGGTCGCGGCAGGCGCGGATAGGATCGAGCACCGGGATGGCCTCGCAGCTGTTCATAAACTCCGCCACCAGCCGTTGCCGGACGCTGCGGTCAAGATACCAATCGAATCGCGGACGAACCATTACTTGGACTAGTTCCAGCAGAGTTGCGTCTGACCCGAGCACTTGGCTGCTTTGCGCCTCCAGCAACGCTCGCCTGGGCGTTGATCCTGGAAAAAGGAGCCCACTCAAAATCACGTTGGTGTCCAGGACCAGCCGTTCAACGCTGGACATCATTCGGCAAGAATCTCAGCCAAGATCTCCTCAGTCAGGCCATTCGCTTTTGCCTGAGCAGTGGCAATCTCAGAAAGACGATTGAACTCAGCCCAAGGGTCCCTGTTCAGTCGTTGGTATTCCTCAGCCGAAACAACCACCGCAACGTCCCGCTCATGACGTTGAATCCGCACGGGTTCCCGTTGTGCCTGGTCAAGGATGGCGGCAAAGTTCTGCTTGGCGTGGGTTGCGGAGACAGTTGACATACAGGAAGGCTATCAAAAATGTACAATTTGTACAAATTAGACAAATTGTACATTTTATAGATCGCGACTCAGCCGACTCCACGGTCTCAACCTGCAAGTGAATTGGGAGCCGGTGCGGGAAGGTCCGTGATTCTTTACGCTGCGGACGGACTTTCCGGCGCTACAACCGCTGCTTCGCAGGAAACAGAAGGCTTCAGTAGCGGCCATCCCTTGCGGAGCACGAAATCTAGCCACGCGCCGGCCATCTGGGAGGTGAGGACCGCAGCCACTACCAGGGCGGTATAGAACGTGGAGCTGATAATGCCGGCCTCGAACGCAACGCTGGCCAGAACAATGCCGGGCCCGCCGCGTGCGTTTGTGGTAATTGCTAGATTAATGAGGTCAAGTCCGCGAAATCCGGCGCATCGGCCGGCGAGCGAGACAGACAGAATTTTGATGGTGCAGCTTCCGACGAGGAACGCGACGATCATCCAAAGCGACACGCCTCGGACCAGCTCCAGCTTCGAGCCGACGATGGCAAAGTAGACGGGGATGAAGATGGCGAAGGCCACTTTCCCGATGGCATCCAGCGATTCGGCAAAGATTCTGCGCTTCTTGTGGACGACGGCGAACCCGGCCAGGAAAGCAGCAAATACCAGACTCACATCGAGTGCCCCGGCAATGGCGCAATAGGCCAGCAGAACCGCAATTGCATAGCCAGTTGGAGACTGCTGTGCCAGCACATTGAAGCGCGACTTGTTGATTCGCTTCACCGCGCGGGGAACGATGGTAAGCCCAAGAACGAAGAACGCAACAGTCGCAGCCAGGTGGTATGTCATGGCGCGCGGATTAAGCGCCGCTGTTCCCGCCATGGCTGTCGCAACGGCCAGCGCAAGCCACAGCACAATGTCTTCAAGCACCGCAACGCCAAGCACCAAGCGCGCGAATCGGGTGTGGAGTATTTTCAGGTCGGCAAAAATCTTCGAGACAACCGGAACGGACGTCACAGCCACGCCGACCGCGAGAATAATGATCAGCGAGACGCGGTTGCCATTCGGGCCAGCCAGCGATGGGCGAATCAGCCATGGGCCAAAGACCAGTCCGAGCAGGAATGGAACCCCCGTACCGACGATCGCCAGCCAGCTCACTTCCCTGCGCTCGTCACGCCGGAAGACTTCCTGCGTCTCCGCTCCAGACAGGAACATCAACAGCAACAGGCCAAGCCAGTAGAGAAAATCCAGAATGCTCCCTTGATGCTTTACTGTGGTCATCAAATGGGAAACAAAGGGCAGGCGGCCGAGCAGAGCGGGGCCGAGAATGACGCCAGCCAGAATCTCGCCAACCACTTTCGGTTGCCGTAGCCTTACGAAGGCATAGCCCAGCAACTGCGCAAGCCCCAGAAAGAGCAGGATGACAAACAGAACTGACGTCAGATCAGAATTGGACACGTTAGCTGCTCTCGCGGCGATTCGGAATTAGGAGGAAGTATGTGGTTCTCTCTAATTTAGATGCACCCTGTTTGGTCATGGTTGGTTTGGGGCCGCGTGTCTCAACCGGCAAATGGCGCCGGTCACCTGTCTGAGCCAGGCAAGGGCCCATCCACTACGCGCCAGTGCCATGCCGGGTACACTGGAAGAGGACCCTTCCCACCTGGACTTGCGCTGTGCAGCCGCTCATCGACAACCTGAATCCCGAACAGCGCGCCGCCGTTGAGACCACGGACGGTCCCCTGCTGATTCTTGCGGGGGCGGGGTCGGGGAAAACCCGCGTTATCACCAGCCGCATTGCGTGGCTCATTCGCGAAAAGGGCATCGCTCCCGACTCCATTCTCGCCGTCACGTTTACCAACAAAGCGGCGAGCGAGATGGCTGAGCGCGTCGATCGCCTGTTGGGTCATTCGTCGCTGGCGAAACCGCTCATTGCTACTTTCCACTCCATGTGCGTCCGTTTGCTGCGTCGCGATATTGAAGCCCTGAAAGTCGGCAACGAAGGCCTCACGCGCGCCTTTGCAATTTACGACGAGAACGACCAGCAAGCCATCGTGAAACAAGTGATGCGGAGGATGGGCCTCGACACCAAGCAACTGACTCCGCGGACGGTATTAGGCCGTATTAGTTGGGCCAAAAACCACATGGTCGATCCGCAGGAGTATTACCTCGCCTCGAAGGACCCCAACAGCGAGCGCATCGCCCACATCTACGAGAGCTATCGGGCCGAGATGCGCAAGAACAATGCACTCGACTTCGACGACTTGCTTCTCGAGGCCGTCCGCCTCCTCAAGGCCTCGGCAGAAGTTCGCGAGCGCTATCAACGCCGCTACCGTTATCTGCTCGTCGATGAGTACCAGGACACAAATCGCCCGCAGTACGAGTTGATGAAACTGCTGGCCGGGGAAGCGAAGAACGTTTG
>Ga0302324_100027403_pt1 | contig 10855 bp, 11 predicted proteins | sample Palsa_T0_1_FD_201949 | JGI IMG/M metagenome (GOLD analysis project Ga0302324, IMG submission 201949) | Peat permafrost microbial communities from Stordalen Mire near Abisko, Sweden - Palsa_T0_1 | ecosystem: Environmental > Terrestrial > Soil > Palsa > Peat permafrost | place: Sweden: Abisko...
ATAGCGACAGGAACGAGCATCTGTTGGGAATCCGGGACACCTTGACGGGCCCTGCGTTAAAGATGGGTCAAAATTTACACAAAGTAAGGAACGAGGCAAGCAATCCAGGCGACTGGCCACACATTATAGCGCAGCAAGTGAACGACGACGGCCAAACTGACAAGAACGGTCGCAGGTGCGGCCGCCATCGCAGTCCAGAAGTGCCAGTTCCTGCGTCCGTTCAGAATCCTGAACACGAACAAGAGAAAGAATGGCCAGCTCGCGGCAGCCAAGCATGCGTTGAGAAACCAATGGGTCGTCCACGCGGTCGGATAAAACTTCGGCCAGTCTGACCAAAGGTGTTCAATACCCGTGAGCAGTTCATAAATCCCGAACCAGAGATATTCGCGATCGCCGGGCCGCATCCAGAAGAGAAAAAAACCGATGAACGCTGCCACCAGGTTCATCAGCATTAGAGCGTCCCCGGAACTGCTCGTCCAGAATCTTCCCCAGTCATTCTGGGCCTTCAAGGTTTTCAGTGCATCCAATTCGCCGATGGTGGCCGCGCCTTGAGGTCCGCCAACGCGGTCGAACCAACCTGCATGCCACACGCGTATGGCAATGGAGAGTGCGCGCCCGAAGTGCGGGCTCGAGGGCATAATGGAAATGACATGGTCATTGTCGGTCGAGTACGCACCGTGGGGCGGGATTCCGCCAAACTGCCCGACAAGTTTGCCGTCGGCGAATATCTGGTAGCTGCTATGGATGCGCGGAATGCAAATTGCCAAGGGCTTTTGGGTCTCCGAAAGCAGAACTTTGAACCGGTACCACCCAAACCCGTTGTCATCTCCGTATCCCTGTTCGGTCCAGGTGCGGTCTGAACGCAACAGAGTCCACTGGGAATCGTCAAACATCGGATCTGCCCAGCCCAGCTTCCCGTCCGGATCATCACCCAAATGGAATCGCCATTGACCATCAAGACTCATTGTCTGGGGATGGTTGTGCTTGAAATCGAAGGTCTGGGCCCGGGTTCCACAAGGAACGACGATGAACAGAAAGGCGAGCAATACCCTGGCGCGGGTCGTCGAGGTCTGAAAAAGCATCGTGAAGAGATAGTGGCACACCGTCATAAGTCGCGCCAACTGGAATTACCTCAGGACGATCAGCGCCAGTCCTTGCCACGTAGCTTTCGGGGGGTTTGCGATTGACCTGCCACACGAAACCAGCCCTAAAATCGGGTTACCTCCCGATCGGCGACCATACTCCCGGAACGCGCGCAACAGACTTATTCGGGAATTTTCAACGAAAAGTGGGGCGCCACCAACTGTACTTTGGCTGCGGGTTCGTCGACTTGTACGGTGGCGTCAGAGATCTACAGCAGCAACGTCAAACAAAACCGGCCTACTCCGGGGTGCTCGCTTCGCCAGGAAACGGGGACGGAGTGTCAATGGTGTCGATGGTGTTGATGGCTTGCCTTTGCCGCAATGGGAGCTACAGGAACTCATCTCAGACACAGTCAAGAAACCCAACTAAGCGAAGTTCTCTGAAATTTGGCGCAATTCGAAGACTATTGGTACGCGCCAGGACACGACTTAATCATCGGATCCTCCTTATTTCGCGGTACACTCGGCATGCGTCCATCATTCCGGACGCACGCCGCGGGGAAAATTCACGATTGGCCTAAGCCCGAACGCAGCAACCGGTGTGGCCCGGGCTCGCAGAAGGGAGAAATTCCGATGCCGGATTGCAAAGCTCCAGAGGACGTAGCGATTCCACCATCGCTGGACGCGTTTCTCAAGAAGAATAACGCGTACAAACCCGTATTCCGAGAGTGCGTGGGTGACTGCAACAAGACCAAAGGTGAGGAGTGCACGATGTGGTTCGAACCCGGCACCACCGGATTCAATCAGGGTTGTAAGTGCATCAAACGACCCCATCCCGACAGCCCGGATCCGTCTGACTTCGGCAAGGTTCCAGACTGGAATACGGCAAAAATTGTTGCTGTACCCGTAACTGGCGGCGCCTGCACAGTGAAATTTTATCTTGATGGTTCGGGAGCGATAGGCCGTTTGTACGTTTGGTGCACCGGTGCGTGCCAGAAGACGAAAAAATCGGAAGGCAGCAAGAAGCAGGTATGCGGCGTATTTTCGTGGGAAGATAAACCCGATCCTGACAAACCGAAAGACCACACCTTGCACGTCGGCTGCGATTGTTACCCCGAATGAATTGGAGTCGTACGCTGCCCTGCGCTCCCGCGCAGTTACGCGCGGATGACCGGCAAACCGCACATTGCCCCGTCACGGCGGGGTTACTTGCGAGTTAGCGAGGATTCTCCAGAAACCTGGTTCCTTTGGTGGTTAGGCTTGTTCCGTTCGCCGGCCAGAGGCGTATGATTTTCAAGTTCAAAGGCAGTTCGTCGATGCGCGTGGATCCACACCGCAGGCGAGGCAACATGGAGCGCAAATCAGTTGTCTTCCTCATGTTCTTGGTGGTCGCAGGAATTGCGTCCGCCAAGCCCAAGCACCATGGCCTTCCCGAGATCTTCGAAACTGCCAAGACCTTCCATGTCGAAACCTTCGACGCGCGCGATATAACCGACATCTCCGTCGACCGCCAAACCCGCAACGCGATTCTGGATGTCCAGGACGCCATCCAAGACTGGGGTCGTTACTCCCTGAGCCGCTCCCGTCACGAGGCCGACCTCATATTCGTCCTCTACAAGGGTCGCCTCAGAGGCAACCCCAACGAGGCGCCCCTCACCATTCCGCGGAGCTCAAATAGCCCTACAAACCGCAGCCCTATTCAAAACCCCGCCGATGCCTCAGAGGGATCGAACGGTGGCTCCTCACCGGACGGCTTGGATCTGGAAAAAGACGAACTCAAGGTGTATACCCTCGACCCTAATGGCAAACTAAAAGAACTCCTCTGGCACAACGAATCAGTCCGCGGCCTCGACGCCCCTAATCTCATGCTTCTAAAAGAACTCGAACAGGAAATAGACAAGAACGATCCCCACCCGCCAGCGACCAGCCAATCCAATCCTTGAGCTTCAGCTCTGTGTTGTGACGGAAAGCGTTTGGAGAGTTTAGGTGCTATCGCCGCCAAACCGGAAGTAATCATAAAAATGGGGGGTGTCTGGATTGCGGACAATCCGCCCGGACCGAGTGGTTGCAGCTGTCGATAGCCATGACTCGTCAAGCAGTTCGATTTCATTCAGCTGGCCGGATTCCTTCCTCTTCGCCATCCAGGCATCCGCTCAGAACGTTCCAGCTATCTTCGGTTTCAGCATGCAACAATTCGATCACGGTTCCAACGGGGAATGGCCGTGCTCGCAAATGGCTCTCCCACCCGCGCCTGATCAAGGCGCACACTTCCCCCCATTGGCGCGCTGAACTCCGCCGCGGCAATGCGATCCAAATCGGCTTTCCTCCTCCTGGTATCGTCTTTCCAGTGCTGCGCAAGGCAGCTCTAGCTTGAGGAAGGGCGCATTTTGGGCCGGCGCTTCCCACGCGCAGTCGGCGGCAAACCGTTGCGGTCTGTTGCCCACTGCACGCGGTCGCAGCCGGGGTCGAGGAGATTGCTACTCATCCACGGTAGCCGTGACTGTGATCGTGTGTCCGGAAACAATAACGCATCCTTTTTTGGAGCGCGCATTGCGCGTCGAGTTGCAAGTCACTTGGCCAGTCTTGACGGGCGGACCAAAGGTTCCATCTTGGTCGTGTTTTTTGTGAGGGCCCTGCCGGATGAGGCCATGGGGGAATATCCCGCTGCTGGCGTTGTTATCGGTCCATGAACAGTCGTCGGTTATTGTGATTTTCAGCTGGTCGTTAAGCGTCATATTGACGTTGCCGCCATTGGGAACGCTCAGTGTGGGTGGCTTTTTCGCCATTTGTTTTTTCCCTCCCTGTGAATTGTTTCGGTTGCGTTGACCTGCCCATGGGGATTGCGGGCCTGGGTCAGGTGGCGGCTATTTTTCAGCCGGTTTAAAACGTGGGTCGGCGATCAACGATTGCAGGTTAGGATCCATCGCCAACTCTTCAAGCGCATAACCCTTGCGCAGGGACATCTGAGCATACTTCAGCGCCAGTTCTCGGTCCCCCAGCAACTCGTAGGCGGTTGCGACATTACCGAGGACGTTGGGATCGTCCAGCTGCAGCGCGAGGGAAGTTCGAATTCCAGCAAGCGCTTTATCTTTGAGCTTGTCCTGGGCATAGAAGGCGGCCAGCATCGATTGAGCAGTTGCATCCCGAGGCTTCAGCTCCACTACCTGGCGGACCAACTGTTCGGCCTTGCGGCGAACTTCTTCCGCCTTGTCCGTCTGTCTCGACCCTTCATAAGCGAGCATCAGGTTATTCCATACCTGGTAATCGTTTCCGTTCAGCTTCAGGGCCTGTTCGGTTGCCGTCGCGGCCTCGGGATAACGTTTCTCCTGCAAGTAGAGATTGCCTAGGTTGGCGTAGGCGGGGTAACTGGGATTTAGAGCCAGAGACTTTCTCAGAGCCTGCTCCGCTTGCGCGAGGGATTGCTGGCCGCCCGCGTCAAGATATGCCGCGGCGAGGTTGGAATAGAGTTCGGCATTGTCGGGAGTGATCTGAAGCGCCCGTCGATATGCGGCGATGGCTTGCGTATATTTTCCATGGCGGTCGTAGAATCCGCCCAAGCTGTTGTATCCATCCCAATCCTCGGGGCTCATGGCGGCTGCGTCCTGAAACGCCTTCTCGGCATCCGCGATGCGGCCGGAACGCTCAAAGGAACGCGCCAGTCCACTCAAAGCCGCAGCATTCTTAGGATCGAGGTCGAGGGCCTGGTGAAATTCCTGGAGAGCCAGTTCGCGCTTGCCGAGCACGTCGTGGATTTGGGCCAAGGTGACGAAGGTTGCGGGCAGTCGATTGTCGAGTTCGACGGCCTTCTGGCACCTGGCCAGGGCTTCTTCCAGCCAGTGGGGATTTTGTTCCACCTGGTATTTGAGGCGGTAAACTTCTCCCAATTGCGCGTAGCCAAGCGCGAATCCGGGGTCGGTCTTGATGGCTCTCTCGAGGGAGGTAACGGCCCGGTCGAGATTGCCGGGCTTATCGAACCGCTCAGTGTAGCCAAGCGCGGTGAGGTAATCCTCATAGGCGGCCGAATTCGCCGATCCGCCGGTGTTGCGGCTAGCGTTGGGGGAAGCGGAGATGCCGATCAGCCCCGCCAGGCGTGCGACTGCCTGGTCCTCAAGCTCGGAGAGATCTCCAGCTCGGTCTTCGACTTCCGCGGAGCCCAATTGCCGGAGTTTTCGGGCGTCGATCAGATTGACGGTGAGGCGGATGTCGCTGCCATCGCGCTGCACGGACCCTTTGATTACAAGATTCGCGCCAAATTCCTTCAGCGCGTCGGCAGGGCTGGCAACATTGCGGCGGCGCACTTCGCTGTTGGGCACCACCCAGAGGAGATGGTTGTCGGCTTCGAGGTTGGAAAGGCGCCCGGCAAGCGATTCCATGAGTCCGTCGGCGAGCGCGGCGTTTTCAGGATTGCTCCCGAAGTTGTCGAACGGAAGAACTGCCACGTGCTTTTCAGCTTGTGCGGCGGGAAGCACAGAGGCCGCTCGCCGGCGCACCGGTGGAACGAGGCCGACGACCAGGGCAACAACGAGCAGAAGCGTGAGGGCGCCCAGGAGCAATTGCACAAGCGTCAGAAGAGGAGCGCGCCGGCGATTATTGATGCGCTGGATGGATGCTTGTCCCGGGGATTGAAGAGCAGTTGGAATGTCTTTGTAGCGCCGGTCCGGATGAGGCTCGAGACACCCTTTGAGCAGCTGCCTCCACGGCGGCGGGAAGCCTCGGGTCAAAGCCTCGACGGAGTCATCAGGAGCAGGGTTCATCGATAACTGGGGAGAATGACCGGTCAACACCTGGTAGGCAACGACCCCGAACGCGTATACGTCGCTTGCCTTTGACGGAGCCCCCCCGTAGAAAAGCTCCGGTGCCATGTAGCCAGGAGTTCCGGCAACCCCAGCTATGGTCAACGCGGTGGTCTCGCTCATTGCGGCGCGAGCCAGGCCGAAGTCAGTGACGCAGGCGTAGACTCTCTCTCCGAAGCCGTCGACGATGATGTTTGCCGACTTAATATCCCGATGAAGAATGCCTGCATTATGGGCGGCGGAAAGTCCGGAGCCGGCCTGCATTATGACCAGCGAGGCTTCGGTCTCAGGCAATGGACCGGTGCGGGCAAGCCTGGCGGCCAGCGTTTCACCGGCCAAGAACTTCATAGTCAGAAAGGTGAGATGGCCTTCGGGCCGCTTCCAGTGGAATATGTCATAAATAGGGCAGAGGTTAGGGTGAACGACTTGACGCGCGTTGAGCACTTCCCGCTCGAATCGCTCTTGCATCACCGGGTCATCCGCGTATTGCGAGAGAATAGTCTTCAGTGCGACATGGACGCCTCGCAACTGGCGATCCTCAACCTCGTACACCTCGCCCATTCCTCCTTTGGCGATGAATCGAATCACCGCGAAGCGATCGCAAAGGACCTCTCCGGGGAGGAACTGAGGGATATGCGACCGCGGGCCGACGCCGTGGGGCGCCTGGTAACCCGCATCCTGCGCTGTACCACGCTTACTATCTTTTTCGTGGGGCCGCAGATTGATGGGCGGGCGCACGAAGAAGCTCCCGGCCAGATCATCTGCCTTCAGCATGCTCTCTACCCGCGCTTTGACCTCAGGGGAGTTGCGGCACACATTTCGCAGGTATTCCGCTCGCTCGCTCAGATCGAGACCCAGCACGTTCACGAATATCTGCTCTGCAAGTTCCTGCAAGTCTTCCATAAGGCTTCATCCAATCAACTGCATCGCATTGCAAAAGAGGGGACTGGCGATGCCTGGAAACCTCGTGAGTTGGGTCGGGAGCCCTCGAAAGGGGTTAATGCATATGAGCTTACCCGAAAAACAAGGGTTTGCAATAACCTTCTCTTAGAAACTCACCGCCGGCGAGCCAAATACAAGCAGACCGGACGACACTTGGCTAGGAAGCAGGTGCGACTCAGCTCTTCCACCAACTTGCGCAAGGACGGTTGTCCCCGGCATTTGCGATCCTGAAACCGTCCACGCTGGAATCATTACGCAACTTCAGATAAACGCCAAACTCAACGATATTGATCACAATCAAAGCGACAATAATCTTTTCCGCTATCTTGCCACGATTTGATTTCGATTTGGGTGCTAGAAGCGCGAGAATTACAGAAACTGCCAACGAGATTTAAGGTCGATTCTCAAAACCAGGTCGAGACACTTTGATCATGTCCCGAACGCATGGACACTTAAAGGCGTATCGCCCCTTTAAGCAATTAGTCGACCGCCTTCATGGCGTCGGGGGCCGTCTGCTTGTTGCGTTACTCCTGGATCACCGGAAATACGGAAATAACTCGTTTGGGGCTGTGTGATGCCCGGAAAGGCGACAATCCAACCGGAGCAGCGGCTTTCATTTCCTCAGGCAGAAAATGGAAGGCAGGAATCCTGCAGCGAACAGGGCAATGATGAAAGCCCAGAAGCCCACAGAATGCACCAGAGCGATGGGGCTGAATGAAACTGCCGCCATTCCTCCGGCTTCAGTTTTCTAACTCGCCAAAATAAGCATTGCAATCGAGGCGACCACACATCCCAACAGCATTGTGCCGAATCCAACAAAAGCGCTCTTGAAGTAGACCATCTGGGCACCTCAGGATCGGAAAAGTGTAGCGCGACTCGGCAATTGTTCCCGTATCCCCGGCAACCCGCACATTACCCCGTCACGGCGGGGTTGCTTCCGAGGTGGCGAAAGCTCGCACGGAGCCATATCTAGTCGCATTTCTCACGCGGGCTCTCCTAGGAGGAATTCGAGGTCTGGTGAGGTCTCGGAGGTTCTGGAGAACCTCGGGACCGCCAGCGAGGACGCCGGCGCTTCGGTTTTGGGCTCCCTGAGAGAAATGCGGGCTAGCACCGGCATCTAGGAATAGCGCCGGTCTATGGGGATAGCGCTGGTCCCTAGGGGTAGCGCCGGTCATTGGGGTAGCGCTTGGCGAAATTGATCACGCAAATGAGCTTCTTCAGCGTTCGCCCTCCGCGCAGGAGCCGCCCTCCGCGCTAGAGTTATCTCCACCGGAATATCCGCAGCGACACTGCAAACGGCAACACAAACCACACCAGCAAAATCAGCACCTGCGGCACCATCAGCTGCAGACCCGTCCCTTGCAGCATATTACCGCGCATGGCTTCAATCGCCGCCGTCAGCGGCAGCGCCCTCACCACCGGTTGAATCACCGCCGGAAACCGCGACGCTGAAAAGAACACGCCGGACAAAATCCACATGGGCAGCATCACCAGGTTCATCAACCCTGATACCGCCTCCGTTGTCTTCGCACGCGACGAAACCAGCAGCCCGAGCGCCGAAAATGCCATCGAGGTCATCAGGCAAAGCAGGCCCAACTGCCACAGCGATCCGCGAAACGGCACTCCGAATGCGAGTTTGGCGAATCCCAAAAAGAATGCAACTTCGATAATCAGCATTCCCAGACGCGACACAAGAAACGAGCCCAGGTACTGCGACTTCGGCATCGGCGACGCCACCAGCCGCTTGAGCAACTTCTTTTTTCGCTCGTCGACGATCGCGAACCCGAGTCCCCACATCGCCGAGCCCATCAGGTTCAGACCCAGCAGTCCCGGCACGGCAAAGTCGATGTACCGCGCGCCCGCCTCATGCACCAGTTCGTTCCCCGCCTGCACTGCATCCTTGCGCCCCGCAGCCGTCTGGATTGCGCGATCCGCCAACAACCGCGCCGTCCGCGCATCCGGATTCGTATCGTCGTATTTGTACGCAACGCCGTCCTCTCGCTGGATCGCCAGCAGCACAATCTGCCCCGTCGCCAGCTCATGTGTGCCCGCCGCTTCGTCCAGCGTCTTTGCCGCAAGCCCTTTGTCAGCCGCCAATGCCCGCGCCAGTTGCGCGGTGGTCGCGCCCACCGGCAACACATCCGCCGGCCGATTGCGAAATGCAATTCCCAAACCCACTGCCAGCAAAATAGGAAAAACAAAAATCCAGAAGATCGCCTCCGGCTCGCGCACAAACAGTTTGAGCCGCACCGAAGTAAGTTGATAGAAGCTGCTCAATTCGAGCTTATTCATCGCGCAGATTCCTTCCCGTCAGCCGCACAAACACATCTTCCAGCGTCGCCGAGTGCGTGCGAAACTCGCTCAGGTGCAGCCCCTGTTCCTTCAGCACCTCAAAAATCCGTGGCACCGCCAGGTGCAACTCACTCACTGAAAGCTGGTGCAGCCCCGCATCGACCCTGTGCGACTGCACGCCCCCAATCGCAGTCAGCCGTGCCACGTCGACGACACCGTGTGCGCTTGCATCCGCTGCGGTCACCGCGAACTCCACTATGTCCTCGCCGCCAATCGACCCAATCAATTGTTGCGGAGTCCCCAGCGCAATCACTTTTCCATGGTCCATAATCGCCACACGATCGCACAGGCGCTCCGCCTCGTCCATATAATGCGTCGTCAAAATGATCGTGCGGCCTGCTTGCTTCAGTTCATCCACCAGGTCCCACAAGTGCCGCCGCGCCTGCGGATCGAGCCCTGTGGTCGGCTCATCCAGAAACAGCAACTCCGGATCGCCCACCAGCGCCGTGGCCATCGCCAGCCGCTGCTTTTGCCCGCCGGATAGTCCCCCCACGCGCGCACTCCGTTTCTCGTCCAGCTGCGCAGTCCTGATCGATTCCTCCACCGGGATTCCGCGTTTGAAAAAACTGCGAAACATCCGCAGCGTCTCTTCCACCGTCAACTTGTCAGGGAACTGTGTCTCCTGTAGTTGAATTCCGATCCGTTGCCGCAGTTCCGTCGCGCCTGAGGACCAGTTCAGCCCCAGCACTTCCACCGTGCCGCTATCCGGAGCCGTCAGCCCTTCGCAAATTTCGATGGTTGTCGTCTTGCCTGCGCCGTTTGGACCCAGCAGTCCAAAACACTCGCCCCGCGTCACCTCCAGGTCGAGCCCGTCCACGGCCACCACGTCCGCATAAGCCTTGCGGAGGCCGCGAATCAGCAGCGCCAGGCCGTTCGCACTGCTCGCCGCAACTTGCCGGCGTCCCAACTGTGCCTCAACTGTCATCGACCCAGATTAAACGATGCGCTTATCCATTCCATGAACCCATCACCCCGCCGAGTTCGCTGGCACCTGCCATTGCAGAGGGCAAAACTCCGCCAGCCGCGCAAAGTCCCTCTCGTTGGCCGTTAGAACCTGAATCCCCATGCGTGCAGCGCTGGCTGCAATCAAAGCGTCGTTGGTCAGTCTCGACCTGCTGATCTGCTCGTGGCCATACTTCTGCGCAAGCCGCGAAAGCATCCTGCCGGCATTTGCCCAATCGTTTAAATTTGGGACCAATGTTCGCCCTGCGCGTTCAAAATCTCTCACTAAACGTGCCAGGACGGGATGATCGTCCGCGTTGGCTCCGGCGTAGAGTTCCTCAAGCACCACAGCACTCAACCAAAGCGGAGTCTTCCGCGCCCAGCGCTCCAGCAACAGCGCGCCATCTCCGCGCAGAGCATGAATGTAGAGCGACGAATCAAAGAGGATCGGCATTCTCTAGCCTTCCAGTCCGCCAAACGCATCACGGATCGAAATGCCGCTCTTGAGGAATTTCGCATTGGCCTCAACGGTAATCCGATTCCGCTCGTACTCTGAAATCGCCAGATCAAGCGCGCGTTCAACGGTTTCGGTCTCCGTTGCCGCTTCAAGAACCTTCTGCGCTCGTTTGAGCTTCTTCTGATCGAGCCGGAAATGCTTGTGTATTGTTCCGGTATGAGTCGCGGCCATGCAAATAACCTCTCGAAAAAGAATATCACGGATGTGTACAAATTCTCAATTGATGA
>Ga0302324_100027404_pt1 | contig 10854 bp, 1 predicted proteins | sample Palsa_T0_1_FD_201949 | JGI IMG/M metagenome (GOLD analysis project Ga0302324, IMG submission 201949) | Peat permafrost microbial communities from Stordalen Mire near Abisko, Sweden - Palsa_T0_1 | ecosystem: Environmental > Terrestrial > Soil > Palsa > Peat permafrost | place: Sweden: Abisko...
CATCCCCGCGAATGGGACGATCGACTTCGGCGACATCTACAGCACGGTGGCCCACAACAACGACATCACTTTTGCCTTCTCCGAAGCCGACCCGACCAACGCGGGGAACCCGGTGACGGGCAGCACGTATAACGGCGAAGTGGATTACGTGGGCAACGTCATACCCGAGCCGGGCACGCTGGGTCTGCTGGGATTGGGCGGGATGATGATGATGCGGCGGCAACGGCGAGCTTCGCTGGATTTGTAGGACGCGCGGACCAGACCTATCAGTAGATTCGCCGAAGACTCGCCTTTGCCCTTGGCCATTCTCTGAACGGATCGCGCGCGGGGCGCGTACAAGAACCACATAATTCAGAAGTTTTCGTAAATTTTCTTGATCGGAATGCGCTTCTCCCCTAGCGTAGCACTTCCAAAATCATCCTCCGCCACGCGTTTATGCGCAAATCACGGGGATGCTCTTGGCTGGCAAATCGCACGTGGGCCGCCAATCGCCGGCCGTTTGGAATATGGAACTGGGAGATCAATGCGTACGCTAACCGTCCGCGCTCGGCGTCGGAAGAATCTTTTGGCCCTTGCCGTCGCGGCTGTGCCGCTTACGCTCTGCTCAACGGCATCGGCGGACAGATATTGGATCAACAGCGTCACCAATAGCACTTGGAGCAGCGCCGCCAATTGGAACGCCACTGCCGCAACCGGCACGGGCGGCGCGGGGGTGCCGGGCTCATCTGACAATGTCTTTCTGGATAACACGACCGCCAATATCTTCACGATCACGCTCAACGAAACCGATACTATTTCCTCGCTCACCATCGCCAATACCGCCTCTGGAGGATCGGATACGCTTTCCGAATCCGGGGCGTTCGGCCTGACGGTCAGCAATAATCTGAACCTCGGCTCATTTACCGGCAGCACCGGAATCTATTCACTCAGTGGTGGAACCGTCACGGTAAGCGGAACGACTTACGTCGGCGGATCGAGCAGCGGCTCGGGTGGAACCGGCACCCTGACCGTCAGCGGTGGAACGTTCACCTCCACTACTGCGACGGATATCTACGCCAATGGTACCGTCACGCAAAGCTCGGGTATTTTAACCATGGGTGCCGTGACCCAATCGGGCGGCCATGTAACGGTCTCGCAAATCGACATTGACACCACCAATGGGTTCACTACCGGTTCAGGTACAAACGCCAAGTCCTACTCGCTCAGCGCCGGCACGCTCACCGTCAACAGCTTCGAATACCTGGGATATACAGGGACGGCATCGTTCACCCAAACAGGTGGCACGCACTCGATAGGCACTAATTCATCAGATGAACTCGATCTTGGCGGCGGCGGGGCCAGCGGCAAGGGAACGTACACGCTCAGCGGCACCGGCACGCTCGCCATCGATGGCAACCTGGACATCGCCGGGTCGTTCGGCAGCGGCCTGGGAGCGGGCACGCTCACGCAAAGCGCTGGAACTGTCTCGGTCACAGGGACGACGTTTCTTTTCCCAAACGGCACATTCAGTCAAACTGCAGGTTCTTTCCAATCCGGCACCTTCAACCAATCCGGCGGGACGGCATCGTTCGCCAGCGAGCTGTACGTTGACAAAACCCTCAATTCAAACACCGTTGGGTCGTACACGTTGAGCAGCGGCAGTCTCTCAGACTCTCTGGGTGAATGTGCCATCGGAGAGACCTCCGGTGGCACATTCACCCAGAGCGGCGGATTGAACACAGTGGGCACCCTCTCCGTCGGCGACAAAGCCGCGGGCACCTATATGCTCAGCGGCACCGGCTCGCTCAGCGCCGGGATCGAATACGTCGGCTTGGGTGGTGTCGGCACGTTCACTCAAAGCGGCGGGTCGAACACGGTCTCCAATTTGGGGGTTGGCTACGGCGATGTAGGCACTTATACGCTCAACTCGGGCTCGCTCAACTGCTCCGAGCCTCTTATCACCGGTGATTTCGGTGGCTTGGGCACTTTTAATCAGTCCGGCGGCACCTGCACGATTGGCACGCCGGGTTCGCCCCAGGAACTGGATATTGCCTATGAAGACGGTTCCATCGGCACCTACCTTCTCAGCGGCACCGGTTCGGCTACCATCAACGGCAGCGCCTACATTGGCGGCTCCAGCTCTGGCCAAGGAGGGCCCGGCACCCTGTCGATCAGCGGCGGGACGATGACGGTAACCAGTGGAATCACCCTCTGGTCGGGCGATACCCTAAGCCAAACCGCCGGACTGCTGAACGTCGGCACCATTACCCAAAATGGCGGGACGGCGACGTTCACCACGCTGAGCATCGACAGCACGGCAACTCTTTCCACTGGAACGACCGCCAAGACTTATTCAATGTCAGGCGGAACGCTCACCGTCAACCTTAACGCGATTGTCGGAAATAAGGGAACCGGCGCATTTAGCCAGCCCGCGAGCACGACCGTGACCGTCAGTGACGATCTCGATATAGGAGCCGTCATCGGCAGCACGGGGACTTACACGCTTGCCACTGCCGGCACACTTAGCATCTCGGACAATCTCGACATCGGCGGTGCAGGCGGCGTTGCCGGTGGGTCGGGCACGCTGACACTCAGCAATGGAGCTGTTTCAGTTACCGGAACGACCTACCTTTTCAATAACGGCAAATTGACCCAAACCGGCAGCGGCACCTTCGAATTCGGCAGCGTCAACCAATCCGGCGGAACGGCCTCGTTCGCCAGCTACCTGCAGGTTGACACCACCGTCAAATCGAACACCATTGGCTCGTACACGTTGAGCAGCGGCAGTCTCTCAGATTCTATCGAGACTATGGGAGAGACCTCCGGTGGCACATTCACCCAGAGCGGCGGATTTAACACAGTGAGCGACACCCTGTACCTCGGCGACAACGCCGCGGGCACCTATATGCTCAGCGGCACCGGCTCGCTCAGCGCCGGCACCGAATACGTCGGCTTCGGTGGTGCCGGCACGTTCAATCAAAGCGGCGGATCCAACACGGTTTCCACATTGGAGGTTGGCGATGGCAAGCCAGGCACCTATACGCTCAGCTCGGGCTCGCTCAATTGCTCCGGCGACCTTGCAGTCGGCTTGCCTGGTCCTGGGACTTTTAACCAGACCGGGGGCACCTGCACCATCGGCGCGCCGGGTTCGCCCCAGGAACTGGATATTGCCCATGACGACGGTTCCACCGGCACCTACCTTCTCAGCGGCGCCGGTTCGGCTACGATCAACGGCAGCGTGTACGTCGGCGGTTCCAGTACCGAAGCGGGGGGCACCGGCATCCTGTCGATCAGCGGCGGGACGATGGCCGTCACCAGCGGAATCACCCTCTGGTCGGGCGATACCCTAAGCCAAACCGCCGGCCTGCTGCACGTGGGCACCATCACCCAAAACGGCGGGACGGCGTCGTTCAGCACGCTGAGCATCGACAGCACCGCAACCCTCTCCACCGGAACGACCGCCAAGACCTATTCTTTCACCGGTGGAACGCTCGCCGTCAACGGCATCGAGTACGTGGGGAATAAGGGAACAGGCTCTCTCACCAACGCCCAGAGCACCAACACGGTCACGGGCGATCTGGACATCGGCGCAATCAATGGAAGTGCGGGAACCTACACCTTGGGCTATTCTGGCGCGCCCTCCACCGCGGGCACACTAAACGTCGGCGGCAACTTGAATCTCGGCGGCGCGGGCGGTGTTGGCGGCGGAACCGGAACGCTGAATGTCGTCGTCGGATCCGTTGGTGTCACCGGCGCGCTGAACATCTTCCCCAACAGCACGCTGAGCCTGAGCGGTTCTCTAAAGGCCGGCAGCGTCAGCCAATCGGGCGGCACGGCAACGGTCCCTTCTCTAACGCTGGACAATGCGGGCGTACAATCCGGCGAGTATGCCGGTTCCTACACCCAGAGCGGCGGCACGCTAAACGTCGGCAACAACGAAGTTGTGGGACAAGGCGGCACCGGCACCTTTACCCAGAGCGGCGGGACCAACAACATCACCGGCGACCTCGACCTGGGCGCCGGCAACGGAGGCAAGGGAACGTACACACTCAGTTCGAGCGGATCTGTTTCCGTGAGCGGAAACGTCTACATCGGCGGCCAAAGCGGCGGCGCGTTTGGAAACGGCACGCTGAACATCAACGGCGGAACCATGACCATCGGTGGGGCGACCGGCCTTACGCTCTATTCGGGCAACACGCTCGCTCAAACCGCGGGACTTCTCAAAGTGGGCGCGATCACCCAATCCGGCGGAACCGCGACGTTCAACGCGCTGAGCATCGACAGCACCGCGACCCCTTCCACCGGAACGGCGGTAAAAACCTATAACCAGACCGCCGGCACAATCACCGTCAATGGAAACGAGATCGTGGGTAACACGGGGACCGGCTCGTTTACCCAACCCGCAGTCATCGACACTGTAACCGGCCAACTCATCCTCGCTGCCAGCGGCGCAAGCGTGGGAACTTACACGCTTAATACTGCCGGAACACTCACCGTCGATGGCAATGCGGCGGTCGGTGCTGGCGGCAGCGGCATGTTCAATCAAAGCGCAGGGACCGCCAACTTTCCTGACGCTCTCAGCGTCGGATTCGTGAGCCCCGGCACTTACACCCTGAGCGGTGGCACCGTCAACGTCAGCGGTGCTCAAGAATTTGTCGGGGTCTCTGGCAACGGCTCTTTTACCCAGTCCTCCACTAGCACAAATTTGTGCACTTATCTGCAGTTGGGTATTTTCGCAAGCGGGGCGGGAACGTACGATCTCACGGGCGGAACGCTCACGGTCAGCGGCGGCGGCGTCTACGTCGGCGGTTCAAGTGAGAACGGCCAGGGAGGAAACGGCACACTGACGATCGGCGGCGGTACGATGACCGTGACTGGCGGATCAGGGATCACCGTCTTTTCCACCGGCACGCTGACGCAAACCGCCGGCTCGCTTTCGGTCTCGGCCGGCATCACCAACAACGGCACGGCGACCCTCAGTGCCGGCTCTTTCACGGCAGGCACCTTCACCCAAGGCGGCGGATCGGCCTCCCTGGTTAACCTGGTTGTCGACACTTCGCTCTCTGGAGGGGGGTCGGGCAACTACAAACAAGTCGCCGGCTCTTTCACCTTGAGCGGGGGAAGCCTCACGATTACCAGCACTGGATCCACCGCGACCGAACTGGTTGGAACCAGTTCCGGCGGCACATTCACGCAAAGCGGCGGGACCAACACAACGGTCAATCTGGGTGTCGGTTATACAGGTCCGGGCACGTACACACTTAGCGCCGGTACGCTTACCGACACTGGCGGGGCAATCATCGGCAACACTGCTACCGGCACGTTCACCCAGAGCGCTGGCACGGTGACCATCGGCACGTCGGGCTTGAACGAGGATCTGGATTTGGGCTATACCTCTGGCGTCGGCAGTTTTGGCCTCAGTGGCACCGGCTCGGTTACGGTCAACGGCGGTGTGTACCTTGGCGGCAACAGTTCAGCAGCCGGAGGGACAGGCACGCTGACCGTCAGCGGTGGCCAGTTCACCACCACCGGCGCGCTGGATATTTACACCCATGGCGCGTTGAATCAGACCTCCTCCTCCGCGGGCGGCGTCGCCGCCGGGAGCATCACTCAATCCGGCGGGCAGGCAACGGTTTACCTGCTGACTGTCGACACTGGGTCTGGCAGCGGCCCCGGACAAACTCTCGCCCAGACTTCCTATACTCTCAGTGGCGGTACGCTCTCCGCCAACCATGAGAACATTGCCTATTACGGGAGTGGCGCGTTTACGCAAACCGGGGGCACAAACACACTAACCCTTCAGCTATCCATCGCGGGAACTGGTGGAAGCGTGGGGACCTACACCCTCAGCGGCGCCGGCACTCTTAACCCCGGATCGGTCGAGGTCGGCGGTTACTACGGCACCGCCGGTGGAAACGGCACGCTGACTATCAGCGGCAGCGGCGCAATCGTCAACGACACCGGGACGGCGCGGGTCGACACCCTTGGCACGCTCACCCAGACCGCCGGCACGCTGACCATCACCGGCGGCCTCACCAACAACGGCACGGCGACCTTCAGCGGCGGCACGTTCTCGCCCACCACCATCGACGGCACCGGCTCGATGACCGTCAACAACAGCGACAGTCTCACCGCCACCCATATCCGGCAAAACAGCCTCACGATCGCCAGCAACTCCACCGTTGCCATCACCGATAGTGCGGCGCCCGGCACCACCACGGCAACCAGCGTGCTTACCGATCTCACCAACAGCGGAACGCTGAATCTCAGGAACAACGATCTGATCATCACTGACAGCACCCAGTTCTCGGCAGTGCAGAGCGCAATCACCAATGCTTACCATGGTGGGGCTTGGAATCAGCCGGGAATCACCAGCAGTTCCGCCGCCCTCCATCCCAATAGTTACGGTCTGGGATACGCAACGGCCGGCGCGGTGGGGACGACCAGCTTTGATGGCCAGTCAGTCTCCAGCGGCACCGTGCTGGTCAAGTACACACTGCTAGGCGATGCCCTTCTCACGGGCACCGTGGGTCTGGGTGACTTCAACAGGGTGCTGGCCAGCTTCAATACCGGCACGCTCTGGTCACAGGGTGCGTTCCATCCCGGCGCGAGCACGGGCTTGGCCGATTACAACGCGGTCATCGCCAACTTCAACGCAACCGCCAGCGGCAGCGTGGCGGTTGGACCAGCGCTCAAGACCGCCGCCTCCCCTTCGCTCAAGACCGCCGCGCTTTCCTTCAGTCCGGACGCGGCGACCGACTTGAAGCTCGAAGTGAACACCGTCACCGGCGATGTTTATGCCCTGGCGACGGCGACAACAGCACTCACCGGATATGACATCTTCGACAAGAGCGGCAATCTGCTGGATTCGGGCGATCCCAACACGGATCTGAACGAGCGGCTCTTGTCTGTGCCCAGCAGCACGACGCTGGGGAACCAGACCACTTTCCGCAACGCGACCAATTACAAGTTGTGGGCGACGATCCTGGACAACACCAGCACGCTGGCCGAGGGATCGAATAACGGCAAGCTCAAACAGGGCACGGCCAGCACGTACGACACGATCAACATCCCCGCGAGTGGGACGATCGACTTCGGCGACATCTACAGCACGGTGGCCCACAACAACGACATCACTTTTGCCTTCTCCGAAGCCGACCCGACCAACGCGGGGAATCCGGTGACGGGATCGACCTACAACGGCGAAGTGGATTACGTGGGCAACACCGTCATGCCCGAGCCGGGCATGCTGGGATTGCTGGGGATGGGCGGGATCATGATGATGCGACGGCGGCGTCGAGTTTCGCCGGATTTGTAAGGCGCGCGGAAGGAGCCTATCAGTTGATTCGATGAAGATTCCTCTTGATCCTGGTCCATTCCCTGAACGGATCGCGAGCTTGGCGCGTAGGAAGAACCTCGTAATTGAGAAGTTTTCCTAAATCTTCTTGATCGGGATGCACGTCTCCACTAGCGTTGCACCTCCGAAATCGTCCTCCGCTATGTGTTTTTGTGCGAATTGCGGGGATGCTTGTCCTGTCAAATCGCACGTTCGCCGCAAATCGTCGGCTGTTTGGAAAATATCGAACTTGGAGGATCGATGCGCGCTCTAACCGCCAGCACCCGGCGTCGCAACAAACTATTGGCCTTAGCCGTGGGAGCGATTCCATTCTCCCTTTGCTCGACCGCTTGGGCCAACCGCTACTGGAAGAACAGCGTCACGAGCGGCAGTTGGACCGTTGCGGCCGACTGGAGCGCGACTTCCGCCACGGGAACCGACACCGGCGGCGTGCCGGGAGCAGCCGACATTGCCTATGTCGCAAACACATCCAACACCCTCTTCACGATTACGCTCAACGAAAGCGACACAATCAGCGGGCTGCAGGTGGACAACACCGGGGGCCTCTCCGGCAACGACGCGCTGTACCAATCCAGCGCGTACTCGCTTTCCGTCACCGGACTCGAATATGTCGGCTACGACGGCAATGGCCAATTCTATCAGAGCGCTGGCGTTGACACCGTTGGCACATCGTCAAGTCCGCAGGACCTGATCCTCGGTAACAACACGACCGCACGTGGACTTTATACCCTGAGCAATTCTGCCTCCCTCACGGTCACCGGCGCCGAGGTGGTGGCGTGGCAAGGCACCGGCGATATCGATCAGTCCGGGGGGAGCAACGTCATTGGCACAACGAGTTCACCGCAGTTTCTTGCCATCGGTTACAGGGCCGATAGCGCCGGCGAATATGACCTCTACAGCGGCACGCTCACCGTCAATGGACCCGAGTACATGGGCGACGCCGGTGGAGGCTATTTCTTTCAGTACGGCGGTGTCCACACCGTCGGCTCGCCGGCTTCTCCGCAAAATCTCTATTTGGGATACGCTTACAGCGATGGATCCAGCCTGGGCGAATATACGCTCGACGGGGGCACTCTGACGGTCAATGGCAATGTGTATGTCGGGGGATCCGGCTCTGCAGTCGGGTCTCCGTCGGACCTAAGTATCGATGGCGGCTCGACGTCAATATCGGGGACACTCAAGGTCTGGCCGAACTCCGGCACAGTTCTCGGTCTCAGCGTCGGACAGCTCTCGGTTGGCTCTCTGGACATTAGTGGAATCCCGTCATTGTTTAATTGGACAGGCGGAACACTCACTTTCCTCAATGGATTGACGGTCAACTCCAGCTTTGTCCTGGGTTCCAGCATCAGCTTAGGCACCGGACTCACGCTGGGCAGCGGAACCACCTTCATTAACAATGGGACGATTTCGTTGTCCGGCGGTGCGATCGCCGCCGCGGGCACGTTGACCAATAGTTCGATGATCACCGGCTACGGCACCATCAGCGCCGCGGCGGCGGTGAACAATAATCAGATCACGCAGAGCGGCGGCAACCTGTTTTTCAATTCCAGCAGCTCTCCATTTGTTAACAACGACGACATTGTCCTGGCCTCGGGGTATCAATTGACGCTCAGCGGCGCGGGCTTGACCAACCACGGCACCGTCCAGCTCACCAATGCCACGGTCAACGGATCGGGCACCTTCACGAATGCTGTTGACGGCATCATCAATGGACCGGGGCAGATTCAGTCGCCGTTCTCCAACCTGGGCACGCTGTACCTGACATCGGGGCAAACCAATGTGCCGGCGTTCACCAACGGAGGCGTCATCAATCTCGCCAGCGGCGGGGCAAACCTCGGCGGTGGGCAGACAATCACCAACACCACAACCATCGAGGGCTACGGCCTGGTCAGCTCGCCCGTCACGAACAATGGCAGAGTTACACCGATCGGAGGAGAACTCGTCTTCAGCGGTGCATTCACGAATTCCGCAACCGGCTCGCTACAAATCGCTACAGGCGACACCGTGCTCATGCAGGGCGCTTCCAACTTCCCAACCAACGCCGGCGCGATCAATCTGACCGGCGGCCAATTCGATAACGGCGGCGGGCTGCTGACCAATACCGGAACCATCAGCGGGCGCGGCTCTGTGACAACCGGCGGTCTTACCAACAGCGGCAGCCTCTCCTTGAGCAGTGGGGTCACGGACATCTATGGCGCGGTTACGAATACCGGCAGAATCACCGTCACCGGCGGCAGCACCAGCAACTTCTACAATAACTTGACCACTTCAGCCGGAACTTTTACGGTCACCACCGCCAGCACCGCAGTTTTCTTCGGCACCGTGACGGGTCAGAGCCAAATCACCGGGGCCGGCACGGTCGATTTTGAAGGCAATTCCGCCGGGGGCGCTCTAGCCAATAGCACCGGCAACCTGGTGGTCGGCTCCTCCGCCGTCGTCAGCGCCAATTATCTCCAGGAAAATAATGCGCAGGTTTATGGCTCGCTCAGCGTCAATCCTAACGGCACACCCGCGGCGTTGAGCACAATCAATTCACTCACAGTTGCGGGCGGCACGCTCGATCTGAAGAACAACGATCTGATCGCCACCTACAGCGGGCAGCTCCCGGCGGTGCAGGCGGCCATCACGAGTGCGTACAACAGCGGCGCATGGAACGGTGCTGGCATCACCAGCAGTTCCGCTGCCGCCCATCCCAACGCCTACGGCTTGGGCTACGCCACCGCCGGCGCGGTCGGCATCACCACCTTCGATGGACAGGCCGTCTCGAGTGGAACCACGCTGGTTAAATACACGTTGCTGGGCGATGCCCTCCTCACCGGCACCGTCGGTCTGGGTGACTACAACGCCGTTATCGCCAACCTGAATACCGGCACACTCTGGTCGCAGGGCGCGTTCCATCCCGGATCGACCGTTGGCCTGGCCGATTACAACGCGGTCATCGCCAACTTCAACGCAACTGCCAGCGGCAGCGTGGCGGTTGGACCCGCGCTCAAGACCGCCGCGCTTTCGTTCAGTCCCGACGCGGCCAACGACTTGAAGCTCGAAGTGAACACCGTCACCGGCGATGTGTACGCCCTGGCGACAGCGACAACAGCACTAACTGGTTATGACATCTTCGACAAGAGCGGCAATCTGCTGGATTCGGGTGATCCCAATACGGATCTGAATGAACGGCTCTTGTCACAGCCCAGCAGCACGACGCTGGGGAACCAAACCACGTTCCGCAACGCGACCAATTACAAGTTGTGGGCCACGATTCTGGACAACACCAGCACGCTGGCCGAGGGCTCGAATAACGGGAAGCTCAAGCAGGGGACGGCCAGCACGTATGACACGATCAACATCCCGGCGAATGGGACGATCGACTTTGGTGACATCTACAACGCAGCTGCCAACAAGCAGGACCTGACGTTCAGCTTCTCCGAAGCCGACCCGACCAACGCGGGCAACCCGGTGACGGGGAGCACCTACAACGGCGAAGTGGATTATGTGGGAAACACGGTCATGCCCGAGCCGGG
>Ga0302324_100027405_pt1 | contig 10853 bp, 8 predicted proteins | sample Palsa_T0_1_FD_201949 | JGI IMG/M metagenome (GOLD analysis project Ga0302324, IMG submission 201949) | Peat permafrost microbial communities from Stordalen Mire near Abisko, Sweden - Palsa_T0_1 | ecosystem: Environmental > Terrestrial > Soil > Palsa > Peat permafrost | place: Sweden: Abisko...
CGCTTCAGACGCGACGGCACCGGGCGCTGGTCATCCCGGCCTACGACTACAGCCGGGTGGAACGGGTCAAGGTGGCCCTAGTCTCGGCGCTCTCCCAGGGAGCCTTCAAAGAGGGAGACCTGGTGCTGTGCATGACTGGACGGGTGGGACGCTCGCCCGACACCCTGATGCAGATGCGCATCGGCGGTTCGCTCGACGACCGGGTGGCCATCGAAGGCATCAAGCTCGGTGAAGGCTTCGACAGCCAGGTGGTAGACGCCCTGCTCCAGCTCGCGCTCCAGATTGGCCAGGAGGGCTACGAGGGCCACCCCATCGGCACCATCATCACCATCGGGGACCACAACAACGTCCTGGAGAAGAGCCGGCAAATCACCCTCAACCCCTTTCAGGGACTGGGTGAATCCGAACGAAACGTCCTCGACCCGAAAATGCGCGAGGCCATCAAGAACTTCTCGGTGCTCGACGGCGCCTTCGTCATCCGCGAGGACGGCGTGGTGCTCTCCGCCGGACGGTACCTCTCCGCCACCGATGAGGAGGTCACCGTCCCTCTGGGACTAGGCGCTCGTCATGCCGCTGCCGCAGGCATCACCGCCGGCACCGCATGCCTCGCCTTGGTGGTGAGCCAGACCTCCGGTGCAGTCCGCCTCTTCAAGGGCGGCGAAATCCTGCTCGAGCTTCACCAGAGCGCGCGGCGTACCTGACGGTCCACCCCTCCGGCCGACCCTGGCGTCGACCAAAGGGGTGGTGCCCAGGCGTCGTCCGGACGGGAACCGTCAGTTGGTCCGGAATTCCGCGTCGACGACGTCGTCCTTCTTCGGAGGCGCCTCGCCGGCAGGGCCTGGCGCGCCCGGTGCTCCGGGGGCCCCCGGTCCGCCCGCGGCTGCGCCTGCGGCCCGGTACATCTCCTCCGCCGCCTTGTGGCTGGCTTGCTCGAGAGCACTCATCGCACTCTGCAGGGCGGCCTTGTCCGAGCCTTCGCGGACGGCGTTCAGCCCTTGAATCGCTGACTCGAGCTGGGAGGCACTCTCCGGGGAGAGCTTCTCCTTGTTCTCCTTGAGCAGCTTCTCCATCTGGTAGGAGAGGTTCTCGGCACGGTTCTTCAGCTCCACAAGCTCGCGCCGCTCCTTGTCCGCCGCCTCATTGGTGCGGGCATCGGAAACCATCTTCTCCACCTCGGCCTTGTTGAGCCCCGAGGAGTGGGTGATGGTGATGCTCTGCTCCTTGGCGGTGGCCTTGTCCTTGGCGTTGACGTTGAGGATGCCGTTGGCATCGATGTCGAACGTCACCTCGACCTGAGGAACGCCACGAGCCGACGGCGGAATCCCGGTGAGCTGGAACCGGCCCAGCGTACGGTTGTCGGCTGCCATCTCGCGCTCGCCCTGGAGCACGTGGATTTCGACCTGCGTCTGACCGTCGGCGGCGGTGGAGAAAGTCTCCGCCTTCTTGGTGGGGATGGTGGTGTTGCGCTCGATGAGCTTGGTCATCACACCGCCCAGGGTCTCCACACCGAGGGAGAGGGGGGTGACGTCGAGAAGGAGGATGTCCTTGACGTCGCCCGAGAGGACGCCGCCCTGCACTGCCGCGCCCACTGCCACCACCTCGTCCGGATTCACCGAACGGTTTGGCTCCTTGCCGAAGAGTCGCTTCACCGCGTCGGCGACCTTGGGGATGCGGGTCGAGCCACCCACCAGGATGACCTCGTTCAGGTCCTTGGCCTCCAGGCCAGAATCCTTGAGGCACTTCCGGCACGGCTCGAGGCTGCGCTCGACGAGCGGGTCAATCATCGCTTCGAACTTCGCCCGGCTGAGCTTGACGTTGAGGTGCTTCGGACCGTTCTGGTCCGCAGTGAGGAAGGGCAGGTTGATGTCCGTCTCCATCGTGCTGGAGAGCTCGATCTTCGCCTTCTCCGCAGCCTCCTTCAGTCGCTGCAGGACCATCTTGTCCTTGGAGACGTCGATGCCGGTGTCCTTTTTGAACTCGCCGATGAGCCAGTCCATGATCAGCTGGTCGATGTTGTCGCCACCGAGATGCGTGTCGCCGTTGGTGGCCAGCACCTCGACCACGTTCTCGCCCACCTCGAGGATGGAAACGTCGAAGGTGCCGCCGCCAAAGTCGTAGACCGCGATCTTCTCGTCCTTCTTCTTGTCCAGCCCGTACGCCAGCGCTGCGGCTGTCGGCTCATTGATGATTCGACGGACATTGAGGCCGGCAATCTCGCCTGCGTCCTTGGTCGCCTGGCGCTGAGCATCGTTGAAGTAGGCCGGGACGGTGATCACCGCATCGGTGACCTTCTCGCCGAGGTAGTTCTCTGCAGCGCGCTTCAGCTTGAGGAGTACCTGTGCGGAAATCTCTGGCGGGCTGAATTGCTTGCCGTCGATTTCCACGCGGGCATCCCCGCTGGGGCCGCGAACGACCTTGTACGGAACGAGCTTGGCTTCCTCGGTGACCTCTTCGAAGCGCCGGCCCATGAAACGCTTGATGGAATAGATGGTGCGCTCGGGGTTCGTGATGGCCTGCCGCTTCGCCACCTGACCCACCAACCGCTCGCCATCCTTGAGAAACGCCACCACCGAGGGAGTGGTCCGAGTGCCCTCCTCGTTGGTGAGCACCTTGGGCTCGCGACCTTCCATGATCGCCACCACGCTGTTGGTGGTGCCCAGGTCTATGCCGATGATCTTCCCCACGAAAACCTCCAGAACGCGACTGCGAAGTAGTGCTTCAAAGCTAACCACCGCTCACTGGGTGTCAACGGCGCGCGGGCCGCCTGGGTGCTACGCAAGCTGCGCACCCGACCGTCACCGCCCCTTCACACCAGGCACCCTGCTCCACCTCAAAGAGCCACTAAAGCGCTGAAATTGTTACGTTCGCGTGCCATTACAATGTCTACGCCTCTGGCCAGAAAGCTGCAGTCAGCTCGGGGCCTTGCCGCACCGCGGCAGTCCCAGCGGAACCCCATTTTGGAGCTCCTTCCCGCCCACCGCTCGTCGGTCGCCGCCGCGCACACGCCGCGCTGGGTGCCGAGCTCTGCGCGCGTTGCCGTCCTGCTCAATGCCCATGCTCGCAAGGTGACGCCGGGAGTGCTGCGGGCGCTGTCGCACGTCGTGGCCCGCGGAGATCTCTACGTCTCGCGCTCACCACTCGACGCGCGGCGAATCGCGCAAGCGGTGGTCGAGCAGGGCTACCATACCGTCTTCTTCGGGGGTGGCGACGGCACCTTCATGGGCTTCGCCGACGAGGTCCTCAACGTGGCTGCACGGCGCCGGCTGAGCCGGCTCCCCCACTTCGGCGTCCTCAAGCTCGGCACCGGCAACGGCCTGGCCGCCTGGGTGAATGCCTCCGGTGCGCGCAGCGGCGGCATCGTCGATGACGTGCTCCGTGCCCGGGCCGGCGAGGTCCCGGGCTACCGCGCGCTCGAGCTGCTGTCGGTCGAAGGCCGAAGGGCCCCCTTCGCAAGCCTCGGCATCGACGCCCAGCTGCTCAACGACTACGTCTGGCTGAAGGAGCGCGTCTCCGGACGCTGGGTCTCGCGCCTTCTCACGGGCTCGCGCGGGTACGCCGCCGCGGTGCTGCTCCGGACGCTGCCGCAGGCGCTGGTCCGCCCGCTGACGGCTGAATGTGAAATCCGCAACCGCGGGCCGACTCCAGCCTACCGCATCGGTCGCGAAGGGCAGCCTGTCGCAACCGTCGCGCCGGGCGAGCTTCTGTATGCCGGGCGCGCGATGATCGCCGCCGCCAGCACAATTCCCTACTACGGCTACGGCGTCCGGATGTTCCCCTTCGCGGGCGTCCAGCCCGGCATGATGCACCTCCGGGTGGGCGTGGTGGAGCCGGTGGCCGTGGTGGCCAACCTCGGGAAGATGTGGCGCGGGGAATGGTTTCCGCCAGCCGTTGAGGACTTCCTGGCATCTTCCGTCGAGGTGCGTTTCGAGCGACCCATGCCCTTCCAGCTCGGCGGAGACGCGGCCGGTCCGCGTTCCGAGCTCAGCTTGGCTGTCGCTCCGGAGAAGCTGAGCCTGGTGGACTTTTCCGCGCAGGCGGCCGCCCTACCCGGCTGAAGAACGGCTCAGCCCCGGGCGCCCGCGGGCGGTGGCGGCTCGCCGGGCTCCCGTCGGCGGCCAGCCACCAGCACGAAACTCACCCCGGTGGCGCCGGAGTGAACCAGGGCGGCTTCCTCGTCGGGCGGCGCCGCGCGCGCTCCATAGAGCTCCAGCAGCTGGGTCTCGCTGAGCGCCTCCGCCCACTCTGGCTCGAAGCCACTCCGCATGAGCTCGGCCAGCTCCGCCTGCGGCGTCCGGAGCGCCCCGCCGAGGGCTTGCTCCCAGGCGCCCAAGTCCAGCGCCGCGGGGCCAACCCGGACCGCCACCACAGCGGCCAGCCTTCCCTTGGATGGGGCCAGGACCGGACGCACCAGCGTGGCCAGCGTCGCGAGCGGCCTCACCCGTCCCGCGCAGATGGCGAGCTCAAAGGCCGCCTCGGGAAGTGATGGCGCCCCTGCGTCCAGCTGGAACAATGAGACCTTCCCCCGGACCCCGGCGGCGTCCGCCTCGAGCCGAACGCGCTCCAGGACCTCGTCTGAGGGGTCGGCCACCGTCACCCGACAGCCGAGTTCCTGCGCCAGTAACACCGCTGCGCTCCTGCCCTGGACACGAAACTCGATGATGCGGGAGCGCTCGTCGAGCTCCATCCGCCGCGCCAGCCGACTGAGCACCAGCCTGGTCGTGAACGGGGCAGCCGTCTCTGCGGGGAGCGCCGGCGCGGCTGAGGGAGGCGAATCGGCCATGAGGGCTGGTAAGTCTACAGGTAGTACAGGATGCGGCGGTCCTTGTGGAGCGCCTCGTACACCCGCGCCCGTTGCTCCTCGGAGAGAAGCACCACCGTCACCGAGACCGAGAGGTAACGGGCCCCCTTGGAGGGAAGTTCGCTCATTGAATCCTGGGACACCTCCTGAGCCAGCACCCGGTGGAAGAGCTGGCGCACGTATTCCTTGAAGCCGTGCTCCTGTTTGCCCATGACCTTGAAGGTGTAGGGCGCCGGGTAGTCAATCAGCGCTTTTGGCTCGCTGCCCATGGGCCGCCCTCTTGACTAGAGCAGGTTCGCAGCCAGTTCGGCCAGGGCACTTCTCTCTCCCTTGGTCATGGTGATGTGTCCGGCGATGCGCTCTTTCTGGAACCGGTTCACCACGTGGACCAGGCCATTGCTGGTGGCATCCACGTAAGGGTTGTCGATTTGGAACGGGTCCCCGGTGAGGATGATCTTCGTCCCGTCCCCGACGCGGGTGATGATGGTCTTCACTTCGTGCGGGGTGAGATTCTGCGCCTCATCGACGATGATGAATTGGTTCGGGATGCTGCGACCGCGGATGTAGGTGAGCGCTTCGATTTCCAGAATGCCCAGGTCGAGCAGCTCATGGTAGCCCCGGCCCGCCTTCTTGTCGGCGCGGCTGAGATTCATCAGGAACTCGACGTTGTCGAAGATGGGCTGCATCCACGGATTCAGCTTCTGTTCCACGTCACCCGGGAGGTACCCGATGTCCCGGCCCAGCGGAAAGATGGGTCGGCTCACCAGCAGCTTCTGGTAGGCATTCTCCTCGGTCGTCTTGTGAAGACCGGCGGCGATGGCCAGCAGCGTCTTTCCCGTGCCGGCCTTTCCGACGATGGTGACCAGCTTGATCTCGTCATTGAGGAGCAGGTCGAGGGTGTAGCTCTGCTCCATGTTGCGGGGGCGGATGCCCCACACCCCGTCTTTGACAACGCGCAGGAGTGGAACCAGCCGGCCCTTGGCCGGGTTCATCCGTCCCATCGCGGTATGTGAGGGGTTGGTCTCGTCCTTGAGGAGGACGAACTCGTTGGGGGCCAGCACCTCGCCATCCGGCACGGCCACCTCGGCACCGGGCTTGTACATCTGGTCCACCAACTCTCGCGGGACGAGCAACTCCCGGTGGCCGGTGTACAGCTCGCTGATTTCGACGCGCTGTGCGTCGTAATCCTGCGCCTCGAGCCCAACGGCATCGGCCCGGATGCGCAGGGACGTGTCCTTGGTGATGAACACCGCCTTCAGGTCCGGTTCGCGCTCCTTGATGTCGAGCGCAACCGAAAGGATGCGGTTGTCCATCAACTGCGCGTCCCCGATGCTGGGCGGCAGCGGGCGGTGGCTCACCACGACCCGGAGGTTGCCTCCTCCTGGCAGCGGCACCCCTTCTGCCAGGGAGCCCTCCGCGCGAAGCGCATCCAGGTACCGCGCTGCCAGTCGGGCGTTGCGGCCAAGTTCGCTGAGGTCGCGCTTGAACTTGTCGACCTCCTCGATGACGTAGATGGGGATGACGACGTTGTTGTCTTCGAAGGTGAAGAGGGACCGCGGATCGTGGAGCAGGACGTTGGTGTCGAGGACGAAGTTCTTTTCCATCGTGGGGTGCCGGATGCCTCTTGTGACGGCGGGTGCAACTGACCACGCTGCGCCGCAACCGGGCGCCTCACACTCCCGTTCTGTTGACCTCTGGAAGTATAGACATGGTCTCCGACGAGCGGATCCACCTCAAAGAGACTAACCCGATGGGGGGCGGAGCAGTTTCCGGAGGGATGCTGGCGGGTTGCCGGATGGCATTTGGCTCCATGGAAACCGCTCCCGGAGCCGAGGCAAGTTTAGCCCGTGCCGCTCTGCTCGCCCGCGCAAGAAGGCGCGCTTCCAGGCCTGCCCTGCGAAATGCGTCCCGACGCGACGGGTGAGCGGGGCAGCCATGGGGTCGGGGGCGAAACCCACCGGCTCCCCATCACGCGTCAGGCAGCCAAGCTCGAGGGCCCAAGAGAGCAACCACAGCGGCCTCAGGCGGTGGCTCGCTCGCAGCGACTCGAACCGCCCCTGGGCACGGCCGTCGATGAAGCGAAAGTACCGGGAGTAAATCCAAGCGGCGTGAAATGTCGACGGACGAACCACCAGCGCCTCGGCACCCACCCGCTTGGCGAGGAGGAGCAGGATTTGGAGAATCTCGCTCGACAGCGAGAGACCAGGAAACTCCTGCTCGGGAAGCGGCGGGCGAGACCAGTCGAAGACCTTGCCAGGGTGCTGGAGAAGGAGTGCCTCGAGGTAGAGCAACCGCAGCCTGCTGTGCCCGGAAAGCAGGCCGACGGCCGCACCCGAAATCTCCCGAAGCTCGACGTCGAGGCACGGGCGGCCAGCAAAGCGCCGGCTCTCCAGCCGGATGCGGGGACGGTAGGGGTCACTCAAGTCGAGGCGGACGTCGATGGGGCCGAGCCCGCGTGCCTCCAGGCGCCCCAGTGTCCCGTAGGCGCGCAGCGCATTCTCTAGTCCGGCACGGGTGTAGGTGCCGAAGGCAAGCCCGGTGCGGCCGTCGCGCCCTTGCAACGCCAGATCATCATCACTCGCCAGCGAGGCGTCTGGGGCGCTGAGCAGCAAGGGGTCGAGTCGGCGGTAAATGTCCCAAAGCCGTGACTGGACCCGCGTCGTCCCCTGGATGCTCAAGTCACTCGTACCGAATCTCGACGATGGTCACGTCGACTTCTCCGCGGGGACGCACGACTGTCACCGAAGCGCCCAATGGCTTGCCGAGGAGTGCCCGTCCCAGCGGTGACTCCACGCTGATGCGGCCTCCCCGGGCATCGGTTTCATCGGCGCCCACTAGTTGGTACCCCGTCCTCTTCCCGTCCTCGTCCTCCAGCACCAGGGTCGCGCCGAAGTAGACACGAGCGTGGTCCTTTTGTTCGCGTGGGTCGACGACGGTGGAACTGTCCAGCCGGCGCTGCAGGAAGCGAATGCGTCGGTCGATTTCACGCAGCCGTTTCTTCCCGTAGATGTATTCGGCGTTTTCGCTGCGGTCACCCTGAGCGGCCGCCGCGCTGACCTCGGCCGTGACACGCGGACGCTCGGCCTTGAGCAGCGCGAGGAGCTCGGCGTGCAGCCGCTCGGCGCCAGCCTGGGTGAGGTAGAGCCGTGATGGTCCCCGGGCCTCGTCCTCTTCCTCCAGAAACTCGGTTTCATCATCTGGCGGCATGGGCATGAGAAGCGCGGGGGTGACTGTCCGATGCGCGAACGCCGAGCTCGAGCTCGGGTTCGGACTTGCAGCCCTGGGCAACTTGGGACATGACCACCCGTACGAGTCGCTAGCTCAGCTGGTAGAGCACCGGCCTTTTAAGCCGAGGGTCGTGGGTTCGATTCCCACGCGACTCATCGTCGGAGATGTGGGTCCCCGTCGTCTAGAGGCCCAGGACGCTGGCCTTTCAAGCCGGTAACACGGGTTCGAATCCCGTCGGGGACAAACGCCTTGCCAGTGCCGTCGCAGCGCTGGTGGAGACGGCCGCCTACTCCTTGCGGGAAGTGCCGCAGGGAATGGCAGAACGAACGAGCGCGGGGGCTGGGCACCGCCGCCAACGCGGTGCCGTCAGTTCTGGAGCCAGCGTGGTGTCCCCTTGCCTCGCACGAGCGGTCGCGTCACTTGCTTCCGTCGAGGGCCTCGATGGTCGCGGTGGACGCGGGTCGCTCTTTCTGCAGGCGAGCGGCCACTCCTTCGGCTTGTGTGAAGGCACGGATGAGGTTCCCGCCCGCGAGCTTGCGCAAGTCGTCATCCTTCCAACCGCGGCGAATGAGCTCCGCGAAAAGGTAAGGGTAGCGGCTCACGTCCTCGAGGCCCACCGGACCGCCTTCGCCGCCAAAGTCGGCGCCGATGCCAACGTGGTCGACACCCGCCACCTGTGCGACATGCTCAACATGGTCAGCGACCTGCGCCAGTGTGGCTTTGGGTGGTGGCCCGGCGACGGTCGCCCGCTCTTCCACCAGGCGACGACTCTCTTCAATGGTGGTTGCTCCTTGCATCGTCTTCTCGAAGGGGCGACTCCATTCGGCGAGCTCCGACGAGACGAAGGGAGGGACGAACGTCACCATGACCACGCCCCCATTCTTCTGCATGCGCCGGAGTACCTCGTCGGGGACGTTCCGCGGGTGGTCTGTCAGAGCCTGGGCGCTGGAGTGCGAGAAAATGACCGGCGCTTCGGAGACGTCGAGGACCTGATTCATCACCGCCGGTGACACGTGGCTGATGTCCACCAGCATGCCCAGGCGATTCATCTCGCGGACGACCTCGCGGCCGAAGGAGGTAAGTCCGCCATGCTTTGGTTCGTCGGTCGCTGAATCCGCCCAGTCCGTGTTGCGGCCGTGCGTCAGGGTCATGTAGCGCACGCCCAAGTCGTAGTAGGCACGCAGCGCTCCCAGACTGTTCTCCAGCGCGCGCCCATTCTCCATACCCAGGAAAGAGGCGATTTTACCTGCCCGGCGGGCGGCCTCGATGTCGGCCGCACGGGTGGCGAAGACGAGGACTTCCGGGTAGGCCGCAATCATTCGGAGGGCGGTGTCGATTTGCTCGAGTTGCATCCGCGCACTTCCCTCTTTCATTGAGGGAATCCAGACGCTCCAAAACTGGGCCGACACGCCGCCAGCCCGCAGCCGAGCCAAGTCGGTCTCATGGCGCCCGGGCTTGCGCAAGTCATAGAGCCCGACATCGCCGTGCGACGTCGCGTCTTCGCGGATGAGCCAAGGCGTGTCGTTGTGGCCATCCACGAGCGGCATCCTCCGTAGAAGGGCCCGGGCGTGACGCAGAGCGGCGTCCTCGCCAGCGACGGCCGGGGGCGAGACCGCAGTCCCTTCCGAAGCGGTGGCGGCGAGGACTGCGAGCAAGAGGCAATTCATCTTCACCTCATTCCGGGAACAACCACGGCACACGTCGGCTCAGACGCCAGCAAAGCCTAGAACACTTAGGTCAGCGTTCGGGCAAGCGCTGCGGCCACCCGTTCAGTCGAGGCGCTCGCTCTCCTCGAGCGGGACATCGCGGACCTTCCTGGTACAACACGCGACTTGGACTCCAACGGCCCAGTCGCCTTCTCCGGAGAGGAGCCGTTCGTCTGAAAAGTGTTGGCCGGACTTGGCTGCGGCGAGGCCTCTTGGGCCTGGCGGCGCTGGCGGCGCTGCTGATGGCGTTCAGCGTCGCCGACGGATGGCGGTCGTTCGGCCAGCGCGCGCGGGGCACCGAGCAAGCGCGCCTGGAGGCCTCGCCAGAGTGGGACAAACGCCGCTTCGTGAACCCTCAACCACTGCGCAACAGCCTCTGGGGCACGGTGTGGGGCGCTCTGCATGCGAGCCCAGACGTCAGCCCTGCGCAGCCGCCGCTCGTGGCCAAAGACGCCCGACGCGGCCTGGACTTCCCCCCGCCGACCGGCTTGCGTGTGACATGGTTCGGGCACTCGACGGTCCTGGTGGAGATCGACGGCCAACGCGTTCTCGTCGATCCCGTCTTTGGCAATCGCGCCTCGCCGTTCAGCTGGGTGGGCCCGCGTCGCTGGTTCTCGCCGCCCATCGCCCTGGCCGACCTGCCAACAATCGACGCCGTCCTCATCTCGCACGACCACTATGACCATCTGGACCGGACGACCATCTCGGCCATGAAGGAGTGGCGAACGGTCTTCATCGTTCCTTTGGGTGTGGGCGCCCACCTCGCGTACTGGGGAGTGCCCCAGGCACACATCATCGAACTGGACTGGTGGGGGCACGCCAATGTCGGCACGCTGGACATCGTCGCCACGCCCGCTCGGCACGCGTCGGGACGCATGGTGGTCGATGACGATGCCACCCTATGGGCGGGCTACGCCCTCATCGGTACAACCCATCGCGTCTATTACTCGGGCGACACAGGGCTCTTTCCGGCGCTGCGCGAGATTGGCGCGCGCCTGGGCCCGTTTGACTTGACGATGATCGAGGTCGGTCAATACGACCGGGCCTGGCCCGACTGGCACCTCGGCCCCGAACAAGCGGTGCGCGCTCATCAGATGGTCCGCGGCCAAGTGATGCTTCCG
>Ga0302324_100027407_pt1 | contig 10853 bp, 11 predicted proteins | sample Palsa_T0_1_FD_201949 | JGI IMG/M metagenome (GOLD analysis project Ga0302324, IMG submission 201949) | Peat permafrost microbial communities from Stordalen Mire near Abisko, Sweden - Palsa_T0_1 | ecosystem: Environmental > Terrestrial > Soil > Palsa > Peat permafrost | place: Sweden: Abisko...
CACCTGAGCGCCACCAGCAAGTTTCCTCTTTATGTCGGCATAGTCGGCCTGCTGGCTCTTCTTTTTGTCGCATTCATCATGATCAAGACCATCCGGCGATCCGATCTGAACGCCGATACTCCACCAACCGACGACCAGCAGGTATCGCAGCCGGCCCAACCCGACAAGCCTCTGCCGCTGAATAAGTAAGAATTACAGATCTTCGGTGGTGGTGTCCGGCCGCACGGTCCGGGGGCCGTACAGGTCCTCGTCGGTGAGCGTCCCGCCGCTCCCGGCTCCACGCACTCGCGGAACAACAACCACCCGGTCCGGGCTCACATAGTCGTCGGCCTTTGCGTCTTCGGAGCTGGCTCCAACCACGCGCGGGTGAGGCCTATCCGAGTTCCCATAGTCGCCGGCCTTTTCGCCCTCGGAGGCAATATCCTGCGCCCCGGTGTGTTCCAGGATTTCCTTCCCGCGCTTGACCCAATCGGAGCTGTCGCAGTGCACGGAAAGCAGAACGCCGCCTTCGCGAATGCGGCCTTCGTAGCGCTTCGCTTCATATTCGGGAATCCCCATTCCGGCCAGCGCGCCCACAAAGCCGCCGAGCGTTCCCACGGCTCCTGCGCCAGCCAGGGCGGCCACAATGGGACCCGCTGCGATCAGCGGCCCAAGCCCAGGAATCGCCAGGGCTCCAATGCCGACCAGCCATCCCAATACGCCGCCTGCAAGGCCGCCCGCCACTACGCCGGTGGTGACGCCCTCCGGCGCTTTGGTGTTCTTCTCGTGGGCGAAATCCTTGGTGCCCTGATTGTCTTGAAACAGCACCGAGATATCCGTGTTGCGGAAGCCGGTCTTGCGTAAATGCTCCACCGCTTCCTCGACGGCGAACCGGTTCGGATAGATTCCAAAGACTGCTATGTTCTTGGCCATGATAGTAAGCTCCTTTGCTGCATTTCGATCTGCACGAGAATGGCCACGCGGTGAGCGGCGCGCGACGGCCGGTGATGTTTCAAACATGGCGATTTTCAAACATGGCCGTGGATAGCGAGATGGGTTTAGACTATCTGGAGAGGAACCTGATGCGAACTACGCGACGAACGTTTCTAAGCGCGACCGGCGCGGCCGGCCTGAGCGCAGTCTACGTCGACTCCGCCTCGGCGAAGATCGAGCCTGAGCCATGGGGAATCAAACTGGGCATCGCCACCTACACGTACCGCAAGTTCGAGCGGGCCAAGGCCATCGAATACATCAAGGCAGTCCAGACGCCCTGGATCAGCATTAAGGCGGACCAACCGCCCAAGGCCGGCGCCAACCAGCATCTTCCCGGATTGCCCGCGGAAGGCCAGCCTCTGGCGGCGGATGCGGTCGCGGAGATACGTGTGGCGCGCGCCGAATACGAGGCGGCCGGCATCAAGATCACGAGCTCCGGCAACGTCGGCATGACCAAGGCGAAGTCCGTAGAGGACTTGAGGCCAACGTTCGAATGGGCCAAAGCCGCCGGCCTTCCCATGATGGTCTGCGCGCCCACCCACGAAAATATGCCGTTCGTGGAAGCTCTGGTGAAGGAATACAACATCCGGATCGCGATCCACAATCACGGCCCGGAAGACCATAACTTTCCCACGCCGCAATCTGTGCTCGATGTAGTGCGGAAACTCGACGCGCGCTGCGGCTTATGCATGGATGTCGGCCACTCCGTGCGCGCCGGCGCGGACGTTCTCAAGATGATAGCCGAAGCGGGCCCGCGCCTTTTCGACATGCACGTGAAAGATCTTTCCGCATTTAACGAGGAGAGCTACAAGACGTTGCCGAGTTTTGGCCAATGCGACGTGGGCGACGGCCTGATGCCGTTTCCGCAAATCTTCAAACAGCTCAAAAAAATGAACTATCAGGGTTGCGTGAACCTGGAATACGAAATCCACGCCGACGATCCGCAGCCGGGCGTACAGCGCTCTTTCAGCTACATGCGCGGGGTGTTGGCCGGTCTTGCGGCTACGTAAGCCGGCAAGCGGTGGAACCTACGCCGTGCGGAACGGGCTGAAGAATCCTCTAGAGGGCGTCGAGGTCTGAACTTCTACGCCTTTTTCCTTGCGGTAAGCCGCCAGAATTGCGGATTCATCGTAATCGATGGCGCGCGCATACTGGCGGATATAATTGGTGTCGTAGATTCCGCCGGGAAGCTTTTGGAACTCCCCTTGTTCGATCGCGGTGAGCAGCCGTACGCTGATTTTCGTCGCGTCGGCGATTTGATCGAGGGTAATGCCTCGGTTGCGGCGAATCGCAGACAGCCCCAAAACGTTTCGTTCTTCTGTCATCGGCTTGTCTTTCCTGGTGGGCCGGATAGGCCTACTGGGACTTTACTCATAAATTGCCACTATAACACTACTTCTGCCTCTGATAAACTCTTTTTTTATGGACATTTGCCGTCGCAGCTTCGGCGCGTGTATGTTGGGCAGCCTGGCGGCCCGGGCGCTGGCGGCGCCTTCCCGCCCCAAGTTAGTGGTACTAGTAGTTTTAGAACAATTTCGTTCCGATTACCTCGATTCCGTTTGGCCCGCCCTCGGTCCGGGTGGATTCCGGAGGCTTCTGGAGAAGGGAGCTTATTTCCCGGATTGCCGTCACGCCGCCAGCACATTCTCCGCATCCTCGGTGGCCACGCTGGCAACCGGGGCGTGGCCTGCCCAACATGGCATCGTGGCCGATTCGTGGTACGACGAAGCTTCGAAGAAGCTGGCGCCGGCCAATGAAGAAGCGCTGCTTGCCACCACGCTGGCCGCTCAGGTTGCCGCCAAATCCGGAACGCGGGTGTTCGTAGTTGCCGATTCCGCGGCGCATGCGGGCTTGTTCGCGGGCACGTCCGGCGCACGCCTGTTCTGGATGGATGCCGGCGGTGAGTTCGCTACTCGCGGCGAAGCGCCGGAGTGGCTGGCCGCTTACAATAGCAGAAATTCACCCGAGACTTTGCATAACGCCAAATGGCTGGCAGCCGGCGCCAAAGCCGACGCGCCCGCGCTACGCGTGCTGACTTACGACCAGAATCATCCGGGCGTTTTCACGGCGCTCTACAAGTCCTCGCCGTTCGCTCAATCGGCTGTCTTCGATTTACTCGGCGAATGCATGGAGCGGGATCGGATCGGGCAAACCGATACCTTCGATTTCGTATGCGTCCTCTCCAGCGCGACGGCTATGCTGGGCTATGAGACCGGAGCGCAATCGGTGCTGATGCAACAGATGGTGCTGCAGTTGGACCGCCGGCTGGAAGCGCTAATCGGGGATCTGGCGAAGGGCAGCGGCGAAAATGGATTCAGCATTGTACTGGCAGGCGCACACGGCGCGCCGCCGCAGCCGGCGACGGAGACTCGCGCCCGCATGGCCGTCAACGGTGAAAACGTGGCGCAGGCGGTGGCCGGCGCGCTGGCTGTGAACAGCTTCGGCGCGGTGCGGAAATACGTCTATCCGTTTCTTTACCTCGACACTGCCGGATGGCGCGACCCGGAGCCGGTCCGTCTGGCCGCGGCGCGCGCCGCTGCCAGTCACGCCGCGGTGGCCAATTACTATACCGCCGGCGGGGCCTGCTCCACCCAGGACGAATGGCTGCGCCGCTTCCGCAACAGCTTTCATGCCAGGCGCTCGGGCGACGTGATGCTCTCTTATCGCGCCGAATATATCGAGGACTTCGCCCCAGGCCGCGGCGTCTCCTACGGCTCGCTATACAACTACGATGCGCGCGTGCCGCTGTGCTTCTACGGGCCGCAGTTCCGCGCGGGCGTGTATGAATCGCCTGTGGAATCGGTCGACGTCGCGCCCACGCTGGCGCGGGTGTTGGGGGTGGCGGCGCCCTCGTCGTCCACAGGACGGGTGTTGGGTGAAGGGCTTCTCGAATGAGCGCGGCCGAGGCGGCGCTGGCTACTTCGCTCTGCGGAATCGCCCTGCGCAACCCCGTAATTGCGGCTTCGGGCACGTTCGCGTATGGCATCGAATTCGAGAAACTGCTGGACCTGAACTCGCTCGGCGGTCTGGTGGTGAAGGGCCTGTCGCGCGAGCCCATCGAGGGCAACGCCGCGCCGCGCGTGTTCGAAGCGGCCAGCGGCATGATCAATTCCATCGGTCTGCAGAATATCGGCGTGCGCGCTTTCGTGCGCGACAAATTGCCGGCGCTGGCCAAGCTGAAGACCGCCGTATTCGCCAACGTTTTCGGATATCGGACGGAGGACTATGTGGAAGTGGTGCGCGTGCTCGAAGATCACGCGGGTCTGGCGGCTTACGAAGTCAACGTCTCTTGCCCCAACACCAGGCACGGCGGAATCTACTTCTCGAGCGACCCGGCGCTGCTGGCGGAAGTAGTTGTCGCAGTGAAGAGCGTGGCGCAGCGGCCAGTGATCGTGAAGCTTTCGCCCAATGTGGCAGCGATTGAGCCGCTGGCGCGAGCCGCCGAATCCGCCGGAGCGGACGCGATCTCGCTGGTGAATACGTTTATCTCACTGGCCATCGATGCGCATACGCGGATGCCAGCGATTGGCGCAGGTCTGGGCGGACTCTCCGGCCCGGCCATCAAACCGATCGCGCTACGGCTGGTCTGGCAAGCCGCACGCGCCGTGAAGATTCCAGTGATCGGCCTCGGCGGAATCGCGTCCGGCGAAGATGCGGCTGAGTTCCTGATCGCGGGCGCCAGCGCGGTGCAAGTGGGCACAGCGACATTCTGGGACCCAAGATCGCCGGTGCGCATCGCGGAGGAACTGGGGGAGTTTTTGCGGCGCGAGAAGATTGGGAATGTGCGGGAGTTGGTGGGAAGTTTGAAGATGACCTGAATTATATCTCGCTGCCGAGTCGCGATAATGAAGCAAGAGGCATCATTGTGACAGTCGTTCTAAATATCAAGCCCGGTCTTGAAGCACGGCGAGGGCCTTCCGCGCCTGGGCTGATAGCTTCCCGGATGGCTTGCCGGTTCTCTCCCTTGAGAATGTAAGCCGCGAGAACATCTATCTGCACGACTGATAAGAAACAGCCGCGCGGCAAGAAATCCTTCCCTGAGCAGTCTGCTCAAGCCGGCATGAGGTTCCTGATTGACGAGTGCCTCCATGACTCGCCGGTAAATGTGGCCCATGCCGCGGGCTTGGAAGCAATGCATGTCAACCATCTCGGCTTGAGCGGCCGGCCAGACTGGGCTTTAGCAGAACGAATCGTCGAAGACGAATTCACGTTTGTCACCAATAACCGTGCGGACTTGATCGAGCTCTTCGGCAAAATCGTGATCCACCCTGGTCTAATTGTCCTGGTTCCGAACATAGTACCGATATTGCAACGACAACGACCAGAACAGGCAGCAACTTCGCACAGCAATCCTGCGCCGGCGTGCGCAATCGACGCCCAGACTCTCCATCATCGCCGGTCCTGATCCGGCTAGCCATTACCCGCAGCGGTGTTGATCATCGAATACTCGCCGCTTACCCGGTGTGCCGAATGGGACGTCGACGCGCTCGCGCGCGCGCAAATCAGGTGGAGATGTGGGCACGCTGAAGAAGGGGATACAGTGAACAAAGATTCACGTCGGTCCGCATCTATATTGCATGGCTTAAGGCCCGCCGGCCGATCAAGTTACGGCCTTGCGGATTCAGGCGGGCGCGGTGAATGGCCTGTCCGTGATCCGCAATCAGCCGGCGCCATCAGCTTCCGGACGATTCGCGTGACGTTGCGGGTCCGGCGGCGCCGCAAAGCGTCGGCGCTACGCCACGCGCGCCAATTGGCGGTATTCTTCCTCGGACCTCGCCGGCAGCAGGGTCCAAAGCGTATAGACGCCGAGGGCCGTTCCGAAAGGCATATGAATCAGGCTGAAGCAGCCAAGCACAATCGCCAGCATGCGGGCCCAAGGCTGGCGCTCCAGCAGTCCCCAACCGGTGATGATGCCGAGGACCGCGCTGCCGAGCAGCAGAATTCCGATGAATTGCAGGAGGCTGTGGACAAAACCCGGCATTTCGGCGAATTCAAACACGCCGGGGCGGAAGAACGTCAGCAATACGAACGCGGGAAGGATGGAGAGCGCCGAGACCGCAAGCCAGAGAATGCCGAGCAGTCGCAGGTGGCCGGCAATTCGGCCTTGCGTGGGCATGAGCGGGACATTCCCAGCCGGCTTGCCGCACGCCGGGCAATACCGCTGATAGTTCTGAATGCTGACGCCGCAACTGTCGCAGTACATGGTAAAAGCTCCTGATTGGACCTACGCGGCGGGCGCGGATTTTGTTCCCGGATTTCGTTCCAAAAGTCACCGTGGATTTCGGCCGGAAGCGCTGTTTCGACTCACCGGGCGAACAGGGAGCCAGAGCGCCCAGAACAGGCCCAGCGTCACCATGGCGGCGCAAATCAGGTAGACGGGCCAGGGCCCCAGCGCGTCCAGCAAGGAGGCGTTCTTCGGCTTGCGGCACAGGAACATGTAGTCGGCGCCGGTGATCGCATCGAATGCTCCCAGCGCTGCGGCATACGCCACCAGCCATCCGAAAGCGCGCCAGACCGCGCCTGGGCGAAGGGTCGAGATCCTGCCAAAGACTAGCGTGCAAACGGCGATCACGATGCCTCCATGGCCGAGGAAGAAATAGATGGACGGATAGGTGGGCCAGGGCGACCACAGGTCGGGCGTCACCACCGCCATTCCCGCGCCGGCCAGGCCCGCGAAGTAAGCGAACTCCACGATGCCGGGCGCAAGCGTAAGGCATGCCGCGACGGAGGCCCAGACGGTGAGATCGCAAAGCTGCAGCGGAAGGTTCGAGGCGCGAATGCCTTCATGCGAATAGCGGAACCACCACCAGACCATCTCGTTGACAGCCAGCCCGATGCCGAGAGCGAGACGCGTGAATTTGAGTGGAATGCGCCGGGCGCGGCACAGCATGGAGAGCGCGATGGCCGCGAGCGCAATGGCTGCGATGAGCGAAAGATGGAGCGGTCCGAACAGCGGCACTCAGCGATTGTATAATATGCCGTTTCGGCGTCGAGCAATAGCCCCGTCAATGGCGGCCGCCATCGTTGAGCGGAATTGTGATGTGAGCCAGGACGGTTGGGCTGCCGGGCGACTTGATCGGGCCCGTCGTCAAGTACGTTGATAAATAGAGCTACTGGGCACTCACAGCCCACCAAGTGCCGCTGCCATCGCTGACCAGATGGATGGCGTCCAATGCCCTATAGGTGTTCGCGGAGCTTGAAGTTGAACCAACGTTAATCAACTCTCCCGAAGTCGCCTGAATTGTAAAGCCACTGTTTGCGTTCGTGGGAGCGTTACCGATGAAGATCAGCTGCTGGCCGGCAGTCGTGGCGGCTGGCAGCTTTATCCCTGTGGCCTGGTCCGCGACGAAGTATACGACCGAAGGACCCGAAACCGTTGCGCCGGTTGTGAGAGGCGAACTGATGGCGGCTCCTACCGTAAAAGTAGAGCCCGCCGACGCACCCGCGGGACCTGTTGCGCCAGCCGCTCCCGTTGGACCCAATGGGCCTGCCACTGACGACGCTGCGCCCGTAGGTCCCGCTGCTCCCGTCGATCCCGCTGCTCCCGTCGGTCCTGCCGAGCCGGTAGACCCTGCTATGCCTGTCGGTCCCGCCGCGCCCGTCGGTCCCGCCGCGCCCGTCGAGCCCGCTGCGCCGGTCGAGCCCGCTGCGCCGGTCGAGCCCGCTGCGCCGGTCGAGCCCGCTGCGCCGGTCGAACCTGCTGGGCCCGTCGAACCTGCTGCGCCCGTAGATCCCGCTGCGCCCGTCGGCCCTGCTACACCTGTCGGCCCCGTCGGCCCAACGCTCGCCAGCACGATCGTCAGCGACGCCGGATGACTGGTGGTGGTGTTCTCCTTACTGTCGAACTGAACGCTCGTGCCCGTGTTCGCCAGAATCATGAAGCCGTTGTTCGAGCCCGGCGTCGTAATCCACGCCTGTATCGCCGCCGTAGCATCTACCGAGATGAACGTATCGACCGTATTGGTCATCGCCGAGGTGCTAACCGCGATGCCGGGCGATATCCCGGAGTTTCCAGTGACCGTCAACTCACTCCAAGGAGTGGAAGCGCTCACGGTATCGATATTGATCGACCCGCCCGAGTTTACGTGGTCCAGGAACAGCGTCAGAGTCGCCTTCTGGATTTGCGCCGCGGTCAATCCCGCTGGCAGTTGCGAGAGATCGAACTGCACCAGTCCGATGCTTGACGAGCTGCCCACCGTAATGGTGATCGAGGTTCCGAAGTTACTGCCATTTCCCGGTACGACGTAGGCATCCTGCGATGGGGCCAGCGTTTGCGCAAAACCCGCGATGGGCGCTAGAGCCAGCGCTGCAATCGCAAAGCGAGTCAGGTTCTTCATTCTAATTTATCCCTTCGTCAAACTACCTTGAATTGAAACTGTGCCGCCGCAGGGCGATCAACGCGATGCCGGCGAGCGGCAAAAACACGCCGCCGGGCTCGGGTAAGTTCAGGACGGTATCCGCGCCGGTGATGGAGATGGCGAAGTGGCCCGTGCGGGACTTGCCCAAAGCCGTGGTGAGTCCGCAGAAGCTGCCGCTGGTCCCCGCCTCTTGGCAAGTGTTGCCGTATACGGCCAATGCCAAAGTGAATGTGCCGGGCCCCAATGTGTCCTGGAAAAAGATGTCGTCGCATTTCCCCGTCGCCGGTCTTGTCCCTGTGCGCAGGACCCGTCGGTCAGGGTAAACACGTCGCCCACATTGTCGAAGAGGAAGGCGGTGGGTGCAAATCCGCCGGTTGGAACGACGGTGGAGTTGATGGTAATGGCTTCGGACATGTTTGCCGTGATGTTGAACAGCGCCGCCTGGTTATCGGTGGCGAAATTTCCGGTTGCCCGATGCGCCTGTCTCACCACACATGGTACCAATCGGCCAACCACATCCTACTAGAAAACATCGTTAAGGATGTACGGGGCGGCACTAACAGCATGAGCGCTTCGCTAAATCGTAAGATGACTGACTTAGGAATGATCTTTGGAACATTCGCGACTAACTGGAACTTATTGTAGTTATCACAGTCGGGCCAGAGGTCACACTAAGTCATTGGCTTGTCGCAGTCGTCAGCGGCGGCGCTCGTAGAGGCGCGATACCGGCGCGGGATGGGAGCAAGCTGGAAAGCCGGGGCGCGGGGCCCGGCTCCATGCTAGATTGAACTTTACCCAATGACCCTGATGACCGTCTTTCTTGGCGCCCCAGGCAATTCCGCCGCCGAGCAGCAGGCCTTTCTGGAAGCAGTGGCGGAAATCAACCAGGCTGAGGGGATCGTGCACAGCCGGCTCTTCGTGCCGATTCACTCGTCGCGGAAAGGGTATCCGCAGAATGTCATCGAAGAGAACATCCGCAATTCCCGCTATTACGTGCTGGCGGTTGAGGACAGCATCGGCATCGCCGGCAATACCTTCGAGCGCGACCTGTGGGTGGCGCGCCGGTGCCAGGCCGACCCCAATCTGGAAATGAAAGATGTGGTCGTCTTCCTCAAGCAACTGGACGACGGCCAGCCGCTGCAAGCCGGCGCCGGCGAGTTCCGCGAGGCGGTGCGCAAATCAGATGGATTGCGTGTCGTCGATTTCGCCGATGCGACCGAATTCAAGGCCCGCATGCGCGCATTGCTTTCCGAATGGCTGGCGGATGGCGGTCCACAACCGCAGTCTACGCCATAAAGCCCATGCGCCAGGCGCCGTTGCGCGGCAGGGCAGGGAAGAGCGAGATTACTTCGCTGTCCGAAAGACCCGTCCAGCTGGCCAGCGTGCCATGGTAGCTCTCACGCGGCGTCGTGGGGATCAAAGACCCGTCGGAATCGAGCGCGGGCGCGGAGATTTCCGGGAAGGCGCCGTAAACCTCGCCGCCTTTCACCCCGCCGCCCACCACTATCTGGTGATTGCCCCAGCCGGCATTCGAGCCATGCTGGCTGTTCGGCGACATGGTGCGCCCAAATTCGGAATCGGTGAAAGTGACCACCTGGCGGTCTAAACCGAGGCCCAGCGTCGCCTGGTAAAACGCGCCCAGCGCCTGGCTCAACTGCCGGAAGGCTGGATCGATGCGCGTCACCTCCTGCGCACCGATATTCATGCCCGCGACGGGAACGAAAAAAACTTCGCCCGCTGCGCCGGCCCCGCCGCTTTGGATCAGACCCGCCACGGTTCTCAATTGGCGGCCGGCCGGCGTATCCGGAAACGGCATGAACCCCGCGGCCGATTCCTCGAACCGAATCAGGTCCGGGTTCCGCCGCCGCGACCCTCCTGTGAAGCTCGACCCTCCCAACGGGAGCATGGTGACTCCGCCCGGGAACGTGAAGACGCGATCCCGATCCACTCCGGTAATCCCCGCTTTCGCGGCGGCCCACTGCAAGGTTGCGTAACCGTCGGTGACGAACGTCAGCGAACTGTAACGCACTTCCGGGAGAATGGCTTTCAAGGGCGGCGGACCTTTCGGCGTAATGCGGGCCTGAGACCCGACATTGGCTACCACGGCCAACGACCCGAGGTTGAAGAGTTGCTGCAATTCGGCGAGTGCGGGATGGAAGCCGTAGCGCGTTCCGGCGCTTCTGGTTTGCACAGGCAGCAAATCGCTTTGTGGCAGGGCCAACTCGCCGCGGGATGCGGCCCACGCGTCATATTGCGCGCCATCGAGCGGCGCGATAATGCTGTTTCCATCGCTGCCACCCAGCAGATACAGGCAGACCACCGAGCGCCCGCCCGCCGCCGCTGTCAGCTTGGGCATCATGCCGATCAAATTGGCCGCAGCCAGCGCGCGCCAGCCATTGGAAAGCAGGCTTCGTCTGCTCACGCTTCGATCGGACTTGTTTCCGTTACCTGCGATTGTGAGTCTCCCCATTATCCGCGCCTCCGATGTGGGTGTATCGTAGCACGTAGCACTCTGGTTTCCCT
>Ga0302324_100027412_pt1 | contig 10852 bp, 6 predicted proteins | sample Palsa_T0_1_FD_201949 | JGI IMG/M metagenome (GOLD analysis project Ga0302324, IMG submission 201949) | Peat permafrost microbial communities from Stordalen Mire near Abisko, Sweden - Palsa_T0_1 | ecosystem: Environmental > Terrestrial > Soil > Palsa > Peat permafrost | place: Sweden: Abisko...
GATTGGCCGTGTGCGTTCCATGGCGCTAGAGGAACATGCCGGCGGCCATGCATTGCGAAAAGCTCCCGATGGCAGGGTCTATCTCGATCGCTACTGGAACTGTTCTCCGCAGCAGTTCTACGAAGCGTTAGCTGGAATCTGGAACCGTTGGTCTTCGCTTTACGAGACGGCTATGCCAGTGAAGATTCCCGATGAATGGCTGCTGAATGCCGCACGAGGGGGCATCACTCTCAGCCGATGCAGTTATCGCGGCCTGGAACCCACTTACCAGATTGGAGAAGGCGCGTACACCAAGATTCCGGAGCGCAGTCATGCCCTCTTCCCTGTCGCCCAGTATGAATTCGTGTGGGCGCACCAGCTTTGGAATCTGACCAGCGACTCCGATGTGTACTTTCAGTACTACCTGGACAAATATGTGCTGCCGAATGGGGACTTCGTTTACAACACGCAGGACCAGGTCGAAGCACCTCTGAATATTGGGATCTTTCTCGCGAACTCGGCGCGTTCGTTCGACTACACGCGCGATGTCGCCAGCCTGCAAAAGCGGTTGCCTGTGCTCGAACGGATGATTGGGTTCGTCCTGGCCCGGTATGAATACAGCAAGGAGCAGTTCCCTGCCGGCGACCGCAGGCACGGCCTGATTTATGGATCTCCCGAGGCCGACCTGGGTGACCCGCAAAACGATTTTCCGAAATCCCACCCTTTCTACTATCAAAACTCTGTTTGGACATGGCGCGGTATCTCTGAGCACAGCCGATGTCTGAAGCTGGCGGCTCAAGCCACACACGACGAAACGCTCGATTCGGCAGCGGCCCGTTACGATGCCATTGCCAAAGAGATGCGCGCAAATATTCAGGCATCGCTCCAGGCCACCCTGGCGCTCTGTTCGCCGGAGATGAAGAACATGGGCATCACACCGTTCACGCCGGATGACATCGATCATCCACCGAAGGAATTGTCCAGTTACGAGAATCACCGTTTCATGCAGGACTGGTTCCTCGCCGACTGGGGTGACCCTGCGCTCGATCTCGGCCATCTCAAACACCGGGAGATTGCCGGCCTGCAGATCATGGGCCTGCACACTGACGGTGCTGTGGCGCGCACTTCGAACTTCATGGACCACGGTAGCCTTGCCGTCAAGATCCGGCAGCAGGATTACCGTCCTTTTCTGCTCAACCTTTATGCCCTGGTTTGCTATGCCGCGGATTCCGGGAACCGGTATTCGCCCGAGGACGCCTACCTCCCCGGCAGCTTTGCTGGAGAGGGCGGACGATACGGCTGGGCCTCGGTAGTCAACAGCACTCTTCAGCCTACTCTCGGCCTGCGCTGGCTGCTCTGTTATGAGGAGTGGGATAAAGATGTGTGCCATCTGCAAAAGGCGGCGCCGAAACACTGGTTTGCCAGTGGCGAAAACATCGCGGTGGCGAAATGCCCAACCCGGTTTGGCTCGGTCAGCTGGTCGACGCATGCGGTTGCGAGCCGCCATTGGCAAGTGACGGTTGACATACCGAGAGGATTCACCGGCGATCTGGTGATCCACGTCCATCCCGACGATGGACAGCCAATTAGTCGATCTTCGCTGGGAAGGATTGTTGAGAGTGCTGTTCAATTGAACAAAGACCTGCTCGCAACCGCTTCGCACTTCGAAATAGAAGTCAGCTAGCGAATGACAAGGGGCTCACTATGAAGAAAACTGATTGGAATGTTGAAAGCCGCCGGCGCTTTCTGAAGCAGGCAGGGGCGCTTGCGCTTGCGTCGCTGCCTGGAAGCAAGCGCATGGCGATGGCGGCTTCTAGCGAAACCACCGAGATTGCCGTAGTCAAGAACCAGGCGCCGCTCACGCAAAACGCTTTTTATCTGCTCCCCCTGGGCTCGGTGCGCCCGTCAGGATGGCTAAAGCGGCAACTGCAAATTCAGGCCAGTGGATTGGGCGGTCACCTCGACGAGACCTGGGCGGATGTGGGCAGCAATAGCGGTTGGCTGGGGGGAACCGGCGAGTCTTGGGAACGGGGCCCCTACTTTGTGGACGGACTTATTCCGCTCGCCTATCTATTGGACGACGCCCGGCTCAAGGCGAAAGCACAAAAATACATCGATTGGACGCTAATGCATCAGGCTGCCAGCGGGATGATTGGCCCGGCGAGTAGAGACGACTGGTGGCCGCGCATGATCATGCTCAAGGCGCTGGCGCAATATCAGGAGGCGACCAACGATCCTCGGGTTATCCCTGTCTTGTCACGGTATTTCGCCTATCAGCTGACCGCGCTGCCTGATCGGCCCTTGCGCGATTGGGGTAAGTTCCGCTGGCAAGACAATGCCCTCATCGCCATGTGGCTCTATAACCGTACCGGCGATGCCAAGCTGCTGGAGCTCGTCCGGCTGTTGCACGCCCAGGGATACGACTGGCAGGCAGAGTTCGAAAATTTCAGGTACACGCAGCCTGTGACTGCGGCAATGATCAAGCTGGACAAAGGTCAGGGACTGGCCGACCTCGCGCTTTCCACGCACGGCGTCAACAACGGCCAGGCACTCAAAGCCGCTCCCGTCTGGTCGATGATATCGGGCAGCAAAGAGGATCGTCAGGGCTTCCGTCAGATGCTCGCGGCCCTGGACAAATATCATGGCTTGCCCAATGGCATGTTCTCCTGTGACGAACATCTTGCCGGCCGGAATCCATCGCAGGGCAGTGAGCTCTGCACGGTTGTGGAAACCATGTTTTCGCTGGAGCAATCGCTGGCCATCCTGGGCGACGCGACCATCGGCGACCGGCTGGAGAAGATAGCATTCAATGCTCTGCCGGGTACCTTCACCGACGACATGTGGGCACACCAATATGATCAGGAACCGAACCAGGTTGAAGTGAGCCTGCACCGGAAACCGTGGACGACAAATGGACCAGAATCCAATCTCTTTGGCCTCGAACCAAACTTCGGGTGCTGCACTGCCAACTTTCATCAGGGGTGGCCCAAGTTTGCGGCAAGCCTGTGGATGTATAGCAACGATGACGGCCTGGTTGCGGCCCTCTACTCGCCGTGCGAGGTGCGAACCAGAGTCCGCAACACAGCGGTATGCGTACAGGAAGAAACCGAGTACCCGTTCCGAGGGACGGTCCGCATCACGATAGAGCCTGAGAATGCGCTCAGCTTCCCTCTTCGACTGAGGATTCCCGCCTGGGCTGACGAGCCGGCGATCCTGGTCAACGGACAACCAGCGGGCGGCGCACGCGACGCTGGGTTCGCCAAGATCGATCGCACCTGGAAAGCAGGAGATGTGGTGGAGTTGCGATTCCCCATGCTGCCCCGAGTGTCGAGAGGATACAACGATTCCCTCTCCATCGACCGGGGACCTCTGGTATTTTCCTTTCCCATTGGCCAAAGCTGGGTGAAATTGCGCGACAGAGGCATGACGGCCGACTGGCAGGTCTTCCCCAGCTCGCAATGGAATTATGCGCTTGGCCCTGCCGCGCAGAGCTTAGAGAGGATCCATGTCGAAGAATCTCCAGTAGGCGAGTCGCCGTTTGCCCTCGCGGAAACGCCGGTCAAACTGCAGGTAGAAGCGCGCAAGCTGCCATCCTGGCTTGCTGTCGATGGAGTCGCCGATCCCGTGCCTCAAAGTCCAGTGTCCAGCAGTGAGCCCACAGAGAAAATTACCTTGGTTCCATACGCCGCGGCCAAATTGAGAATCACAGCTTTCCCTGAGCTGAACTTATGACCAAGGACACCGAACGGATAATTCGACCTAACGCCTTCGCCCCGATTTGCCGATAACGCGAATAGCCAATTCGCAAATCAAGGATGGCCCCTGTGAAATTCATAACCCTTCTCCCGCTATTGCTCTGGCTATCCCATCCCGCATATTCAGAAAACTCACTTTTTGATAGAAACATCGAAAATACAACCTTACTGAACCCCGCATGCCCGGCAACACTCACTGGTGTGTACGCGGATTCGCCGGGCAAGGGAAAGGGTAGAGTGAGTGTGCATCTGGTGAACCAGAGTGAAAAGCGCGTTATCGCGCTCAAAGTGGGGTTTGACGGGTTCGACGCAGCCCTGGACAAACACGAATTCCCTGAAACGTATGCATCGGCGGTGAGCTTAAAGCCAGAACGGGAAGCTAAGCCCATCTGGCACGTTGAGGACACCACCTTCGCGGTTAATATAGCCAGCGGTTTACGTGTTTATCTCCTCAAGCTGATGTTTGCAGACGGCTCGATCTGGCGGGATGATGGTACTAAATCCTGCTCGCTGAGTATCTCTGGCCGGGCGAAGCCTCAACCTAGTGACGAATGATTTCAAGCAGTACGAATTGGCGCTGGAGGTACGACGATCTCAACCAGTCCGGTCGCGACGTCATAAACGAGGCCGGAAATTAGCCACGCGGCCGGCAATGCCGGAATCGCCTTGAGCGCAGCAACATCGACAGCCACCGCCGTGCGCGGATCGGAGACCGACTTGGCCTTGAGCTCCCCTTCCTGTATTTGAAAATAGTGCGTCAGCAGGGCTGGGTCGCCCACGAGGCGCGTAATGCCGCAATCGGTGTGGTGAAGTACGATCAGGTGAAACTCCCCGCCGCCTCCGGGAGCCTCTCCGGCAACCTGTCCGATTCGTCCGAGTAGACCCAACTGCTCCAACAGACCCGGGGTGAATCGACCGCCGATGTTTCGCAACACGACGGCCTCACCCGGTTTGATTCCAAGCACATGAACCGGATCCACACGCATATCGGCGCAACCGATGATAAGCGCCTTTACATTCGGCATCGAACGCGGAAGCGATGGCATAAGGCTGCCCGACGCAGACTGCTGAGCTGCAAAATCCTTGTTACGTTCCATCATCGAGTCGAGAGTGTTCATATCGTTACCCCGGTAAGAGATAAAAAAATATTATATTCGGACAAACCCTGCGGGAGCTAAGCACAGGGTCATTACTGTGATGTCGTCATCCTGGCCGAAGTCCTGCGCAGCGGGAAATGGCTAAAAAGTGCGTGGTAAGCGTGCTAATTGGCACCTTCAGGGATTGTTCACGCCTGGGATAGCGGCACTCCGCATGGTCGGCCGTGACCGCCTCCTGCAGGCAAGTGCAGGCCATCCCAGCATCCGTGGCGAGAGCTGCGACCCCGGGGATTGGGGTCCCTCTGCAAAACTCCCAGGTCTCAAAGGCGAGACCTGGGCCACCCACACGGTTTTGGATTTACGGAGTGGTTTTCACGCAGTTTGGTATCATTCTTTGGCACTCTTACGGTTGCTAGTTTCCTTGGAAAACATACGGTTCCATGCCGGGACGATCCGCCAGCGTGCGATGCGTGCATGCGAGTGCGCGTGCCACGCGGAGACATTTTCTTCAGGCACAAGGGAGCTTACCTGTATAGATACCATTTGCAGGAGAAAAGTTCAGACTTTGTCGAAATAAAGATGCGCGTGGAGAATGAGCGGCGACTCTGCGTTGCTATGCACGGCTATACGCGCATTAAACTGATAAGGGAGCGCACCATCACGACCGATTAGTGGAAGCAGGTCACCGGGGAACGCACCCGGAGCGTGCCGGAACCGGCTTCTTCTTGAGCCGGAATCTCAATCGTTCTCTCAGGCAGATCCTTATGGAGTCACAGGTAGTTTGGTTTAGTGGTTTGAGCGGAGCGGGCAAGACAACGCTGTGTCATTCTGCTGCAGAACGATTGCGTCTCCTGAATTGCCATGTCCAGATTCTCGATGGGGACGAGATGCGCAAAGAGCTCTGCGCCGACTTGAGCTTTAGCAATGACGATCGCATCGAGAATGTTCGGCGTATCGCGTGCGTCTCTGCGCTGATCGCGCGGAACGGCACGATCGTGCTGGTAGCGCTCATCTCACCACTAAGATCAATGCGGGACGCCGCACGGCAAACGATAACCAAATCGGTCACTCATTTTTGCGAGGTTTACGTGGACGCGCCCCTCTCGGTGTGCGAAGAACGCGATGTAAAGGGATTGTATAAGCGCGTTCGAGAGGGTCAGATCTTGAATTTCACAGGTGTTGGATCGCCCTACGAGCCACCGCTGGCTCCAGACGTTACTTGCCATACCGCGCTGGAAAGCGTTGCAGAGAGCACAGATAAGATCCTTGAAGCCGTTCTGACTCAGCGCCTTTCGGGCCGGGATGAACTCCCGCTCACACCCAGAGCACGCCCTACTCTGGCGGTCGACTTCGATGGCGTCATCGCCGACTATGACGGCTGGCGTGGGCGGAAGGTTCTGGGAAAGCCGCGGCAGGACGTCGTCAAGGCGCTTAGGATTTTGGCGACAGAGGGGTGGAAAATAATCGTCCATACAACCCGGCACCCGCTAGAAATCATTGACCACTTGCAGGCTCACTCTGTCCCCTTTGATGAGATAAATAGGAACTCTGACTATCAAAACGACGGAAACAAGCCCGTCGCGACAGTTTACTGGGACGACAGAGCGCTCCGCTACTCAGGAAGTGCGATCGATGACTTGGATTTAATTCGCTCATTCCGCACGTGGAGCGGTCGCTAACCCGTTTCAGCCCTCCGGGACTAACGTCCTGGGCCTCGAGTTTCTACATTTCCGATAAGGCGAATAGATCCAAAACCTGAGGAACGCGCGAGTTTTCCGGTTCTCACCGCGGTAATGCTTTGTATCGCGGCTCCCGCGGGTAGCAACGTCTGTCTATTCCTCGGTATCCGCGTATCAGGGCACGACTTTAGTCGGGCCGTTGAGGCCCAACAAAGATCTGGGCTTTAGCTAGCCCCTGGGTTTTTCGCTTTGCCCGGTAAGAGCAGGCAGGGGCTGAAGCCCAGTTCTCTTTCACTCCTTTATGGCCCGACTAAAGTCGTGCCCTGATACAAAGCCGAAACACAGCATTCACAGGAGTTGCTTTCCACTCGCCCCTGAAATGTACAAACTCCAGACCCAGGACTAACGTCCTGGGCTACTTTCCAGGTCGCCCCCTGCGGGGCTGGAATCGCAAAGCCTAGTTCTGCTCCTCTGATTGGATCAGCTGGGTTTTGTTGTGCTCTGGAGGACTACCGGGGGAGGATCGGTGTCTTATCCTGAGGGGCGCGGCGGATCGTCGAGACCGGCAGCTTCAAATGGGCGACCGCCATCTTGTCCGGCATGCGGGCGATCCACTGGTTGAGCGAAACGTCCTGATAGCGCGGCGCTTTGAACATTTCGAGAAAAACCAGGTCTTCGGTCCCGGTGTTTTCGATGTAGTGGCCGGCCATTGAGGGGACGAATCCAACATCGTTGGCGCGAAAGTCCATCGTTCGAGCTCTGGCTCCCGTAAAGACCACGGTCATTCGGCCCTGACCCTTGATCCAGTATTGCCACTCGCTTGTGTTCGGGTGCCAGTGCATCTCGCGAATCCCTCCCGGCTTGATGGTGACCATGGCCGCGGCGATGTTCTTCGCGACCGTGAAGTTGGACGAATCCACAATGCGGACTTCGCCGTTCGCTGACTGGCTCGTCGGTTTCATCGATCCCATTTTGAAGGTGTACTGGTTCCCCGTCTCTAAGAATCTGCCAAGGAAACTCTTATCAGCTTCCAGCAGACCAGGGAGAGGCGCTTCGAAGATGTAAAGCTCGGTTGGAGGAAGTTGGTCCCACTCCTGCCGCTTCCAGCCGGTGTTCTTTTCTACGATCTCGGGCGGCGTGTGGGCCAGGAATTCTGAGAGCAGGAAGGTGTCGTCTTCCGAGAAGTCGCCCTGATCGAAGACTAGAAGGAACTCGCAGCCGTCACCTTCGAGGCCTTGGATTGAGTGGGGGAAACCGGCAGGAAAGTACCAGAGGTCTCCGGGAACAACGTCATCGATGAACATCTTGCCGTCGGGCTGCATGATCGTGATGCGGGCTTTACCCGTCAGCATGATCGCCCATTCGTCGGCCAGGTGCCAATGGAGTTCGCGAAAAGACCCGGATGTCAGGCGCATGTTCACGCCCGCGAGGTCTTGCGAACGCGGGATCTCGCGGGACGTGACCTGATGGGTCCACCCGCCGGGTTCAACACGCTTCGGGGTGAGGTCGAAAGAGTACCAGATCGTATGCGGATTGCCGCGATCGGTAAACGGGGGCAGATTCGAGTTCGAATTCGCTCGAAGCAGTACGGTATCCTCCGGGCCGGGATCGGAGGCATTGTCGCCCGTGCGTCCTGCGAGGAGCTCGGAACGCGTCTGCGCAAACGCATTTGCGGTGGCCAGACTGGCCCCAGCCACGGCTGCGACTCCCATGAACGCCCGCCGGCTGATGCCCTCATGTTCGGTGTGGGTTAATGGCTCATTCCAGTCATTTGGAAGCTGCTCTTTGGTTTCCATCGTTTCTCATCCTTTCCTTGCTTCCTTCTCCATCTATGCAGACGCAAACAATATGGCTGAAGTTCCTAAATCGGTTATGCTGGGCCCAATAGACCCGCATGAGGTTCGTGGACGCAATCTCGCGGTTGCCTTTCCTTCTGGCGCTGTTGTCCCCTCCGGCCGCCGGCGTGAGCCAGACTGCGGATGATTCCCAGCAAGATCGTGCCGTCAGCGGACAGGTGGTGAACAGCGTTACCGGTCAGCCGATCGCTGGTGCGCTGGTACAAATCGGCGGTGAGCATGCGATGTTGACCGATCATGAAGGGCAATTTGAATTTCACGACGTTGCCGGTCCCTTCTGGGGAATGACGGCGGCCACCAAGCCGGGGTATTTTCCGGCGCAGCCCGCTGTCATGACCTTGAGCCGGCCTGGACATGAATACCAGGGCGCCATCACCCTCAAGCTCGTTCCTGAAGCAATTATTTTCGGCAAAGCCCTCGATCCGAGCAGTCAGCCGCTGCAGGGTCTGCGCGTTCAACTCAAGCGCCTCGACGTACGCGACGGACTCAGGCATTGGCAACAAGTGCAATCCACCACCACCAGCGTGGAAGGGGAATTCCGCTTTTTTGAACTTGAGGCTGGGAAGTACTCCCTCTTCACCAGCTTTCAGATAGATGGCCAGCCGGATCAGGCATCGGCGGTCGCGTTTTCGCCGGTCGTCTATCCACCCCCAAACGGCCCATCTTTGGGCGGCCCATCGTCGAGCGGTAATGAGGGGCTCAGTATCACGGCGGGCGATCACGTGGAAGCGAACCTGAATCCTCCGAGCCAGACCCTCTACCCGGTAACCGGCCACATCGAGGGACCAGCAGCGCAGGGAGTTGTTTTTGAGGCACAGTCGAGCAGCGGCGGTATCATTCGCCCGGTGGTGCGATTCAATCGATTCAGCGGCGACTTCAGGCTGCTGATGCCCAGCGGTTCTTATCACCTCAAAGTGCATGCGTTTTTCCAAGGCGAACAATTGTTCGCTACCCGAGAGATTTCGCTCGGCGAGGCCCCTCTCAAGAATATTTCGATCACGCCGGCGCCGCTGGCCACGGTGCCGGTGGAGATCGAATATCAAGCCGGCAGTGCTTCCTCAGCGGAGATGCAACCTCCTCCGCCTTCCATTGCCAACATTGGGCTTGAAGAAACGGACCCGTCCGGTTCGGACAGGACGTTCAATTCTCAGCCAGCGCAACCGTCGAATTCGCCGGGCGATTCACTCGTTATCCGTGGTTTGGAACCGGGCGAATATCGACTGGTAGCCAGACCGCCGCCACCGTTGTACCTGGCGTCGGCGGTTTGCGGCGTCCTCGACCTGAGACGAGATCCGATGACGATTGCAGGCAGCGGCGCCGGATGCACGATTCATGCCGTGCTGCGCAACGATTCGGCTACGCTGAATTGGTCGGTCAATGGGAAAAGCCAGGGCAGCACGGGAAAGCAAATATTCGTCTACGCCCTGCCGCTGGATAATTTCATCCAGTCCATGAACATGGCCAGCGCAGAGGAACAAGGATCAGGCGATGTGCAGGAAGGATCCCTCGAGGGTCTCGCGCCGGGACGGTACCTGGTGATGGCGCTCGACCACGCAGAGGATTTGCCCTACCGGGAGCCCGATCTAATGCAACGATATCTGTCCGAGGGTAAGGAAATTACTCTCACGGCGAAGGGTAAGTCGGAAGTTCAACTAGATGTGGTTGCTGGAGAGCCATAGTTGCTGCCTTCGATAAATAAATTTGTGCTTCGGCCGACCGTGTTGCTGCTTGCCCTGGCTCCCTGGGCATTGGCACAGCAGGCAAACCAGGCTGCGCCCGACACCTGGCGCATCAGTGGCAAGGCAGTCGATGCGCTCAGCGGCGCACCCCTTGCTCGCTGCTCGGTGGAGATCGGCCCACCATCGAACGGTGGCGGGTCTCGCTCGATGGAGACGGGGGAAGATGGACAATTCGTGTTTGACGGCCTGGCGCAGGGGAAGTACCGGCTCTCCGCCAGCAAGCGCGGATATCTGCCGCAGGCATACGAAGCGCATGATAATTTTTCCACGGCGATTGTGGTAGGGCCGTCGCTCAAATCGGAAGGGCTCGTCTTCAAGGTGGTTCCGCAGGCGGTGATCAGCGGCACGGTGACCGATGAACAGGGCGAGCCGGTGCGGCGGGCACAGGTGCGTCTGTTCAAAGATCAGGAGCGGTTGGGCATCCACTCCACGGTGCTGAGGCAAACCGAGATGACGGATGACCGTGGCATGTACCAGCTGGGTCGCATCGATCCGGGCAACTATTATCTCGCCTTCTCCGCACAGCCATGGTACGCGCAAGCGATCAGGCTTCCGCAACCCATGGGGAAGCAGGAGCAAGAAGCAGATTCCCCGCTTGACGTAGCCTACCCCACTACGTTCTATCCTCCGGCAACAGATTCTGAGGATGCCACACCGATTCCTATTAAGGGCGGCGAGCGCATCCAGGCTAACGTAACCTTGAACGCGCAGAAGGCGCTTCGCGTTCGCATCCGCCTCCCGGTTCAG
>Ga0302324_100027413_pt1 | contig 10852 bp, 14 predicted proteins | sample Palsa_T0_1_FD_201949 | JGI IMG/M metagenome (GOLD analysis project Ga0302324, IMG submission 201949) | Peat permafrost microbial communities from Stordalen Mire near Abisko, Sweden - Palsa_T0_1 | ecosystem: Environmental > Terrestrial > Soil > Palsa > Peat permafrost | place: Sweden: Abisko...
AATTTGCACAACATGACTTCGGCCAATACCAATCCAACAACCACGTTCTCAAGGTCGATCGCATAGATGCTGTTGGCAACGATGTACGTGTAACCGGAAAATGGAAGTGCGCCTTTCATGACATCGATGGCAAGGATAAACACATCGACGGCCACTATTCGTGGATCTTGGTCCGTCAGGGTAACAGTTGGAAGATTAGCAGGGTTACTGCCGATGAAGGCATTGGTTATTAAGGCGAAATCTGCAAACCCCGCAGCATATGAAAACGGACTTAGTTCTTGTGGATTCTTGAGGGCATTGACAGGACCTACAGTACGCTCACCGACCGCTGGATGCACAGGCCCGGGCAATTTGGCCCCAAGAGGTCCAGCTGATTCGTCGCTATACACTCCCAGCCGATGCCAAGATACTCGATGCAGGCTGCGGCACCGGTGACGGAGCCTCGCGGCTTGCCGAGGTTTTTCCGGTCCGTGGTCTCCAGTCGTGCAACTCGTAAAGCTGCTCGCCAGTCCTGAGATGGCGATTAGTAAGCGCATTTTCATACGCTTTGGAGGTTTAGAACTGTGAACGCGGTTGTGGATTTAACCATCACTGGTACTGAAAGGGTCGCTTTTTTCGCTGAAGGTACTTCTGCGGATCTTCCAATAATCGCCCTCACGGACTATAATCCATGTAAAGTAGCCCTCTTCGTACATGGGAGCACGATTGATGTCGCTGACATGCGTTTGACTCCATCTTCCGATCGCACGTACATCCTTGCCGACCGCATCCAGCCGATTGATCTTTAGGATATGGTTTTTGGGCTGCCAACGTTGGAAATCATGCGCAAACGATTTTTCGATCTTTTGGCGACCGTAAGATGTTGTGTGAAACGCATTTACACCGTTCTCCATATAGAGGGCGGCAACGGCGACGGCATCGTTCTTATTGAATGCCTCGTCGAACTTCGTCGCCAATTCACGAATCTGCTCGGCTATTTGTGGATCGACTGTTTGCTGGGCGAAGCTCGGCAAAGCAAGGCTGATCACGAACCCTGCAAGGGTAAGTAGCAAGCGCATTTTCATTATCCCCCCACGATGTCTTGCGATAGTTCGTCGCTACCGACCCGCCGCGAGATTTCTCTACAGTCGCCGGTAACAGCAGCACCGGGGGCAGAGGGAACGCTTTTGGCCAGTGGTCTTGAGCGACCCGTCGATTTGAAACTTCGTGCCTATCGGCGTCAATAAAAAAGCGTTGCCTGTGACCGGGATTTGTCGTCATCACTTGAACGAGGTCGCTAACGCCTGTTTCTAGCCGACCTGGAATTAAGGGTTAAGGAGACCGGCGATAAAAATTCAGAACGCTTAAAAGCTCTAATGCGGAGCGATCTTCGTCCGCCTGAGTGATTGGGGAGGCTAATGGATCAGAAGCGCCTAAAATCAACCCTTACGCCGTTGGAGGTGGCCTAAAGCATCCCGTCGGATCGAAAGAAAAAGTGAGATGTGTCGGGTTTCGGAGTTGTCGATCTACTGTTGGCTGGTGCCGCCCACGTATCTATTAGCATTCGGAGTGCATTTTGGTTCACGTGATCTATCGCCCTTTCAGGGCGAACCACTTTTTTTTGATGTTTCCCAGGGTTGAAAACCCTGGGCTGAATCCTGGAGCCCCTTCGGCGGGGCAAAAACATCTCAAACCACCCTTAACTTAGCGCCATTCGGGACAGCCCACATGCCTATACAGCCGCCAAGTTTGGGGTCGTGGGGTTGACGAAATCTGTGGCTCTGGAACTTGCAGAGCGCGGGATTAGAGTAAACGCCATTTGTCCCGGTGGAGTTGCCACTGCGATCTTCGCCCCAGTAGGCGGAGAACTCTCGGCGGCACCGGGGCCCAGTAGCCGAAAAAACTCACCGGAATATTCCGCGTCCGCCGGTCGCCGTTGAGCCTTCGCTGAGAGGGTCATGATTTGCTCGGACGCCAGGAATATTGCCGTGCTGAGAATCGCGGCCCGGATCTTGTGCCGCCATAGCCGTTGGTGCCGTTCTAGATTCTAGATTTTCAATCCACGGAGTTCAGCGTTGACCTTTTGGAGATCGAAGTGGCCCGGATCAAATTGGTCGCCGAGGCAGTCGAGCATCTCCTGGTGTTCTTCGTGCTTGGGATTCTTGACAGCCTCCAGGAGTTTGTAGTAGCCCCAGATCCCGCCACAGTCATCCGGCGGACTGGCGTTCTTTCCAGCCAGGCAAACCGCGTACTTCTTTTCAGGGTCAGCGGGAAGGATCTTCTGAACGACGACCTCATGCCGCCAGCCGTCCCCAAAATCGTATTCGTACATAAAGGACGCTTTTTCGTGTCGCGCGAGTTCAGCCAAACGAAAACGCCGTTCGTCAAGCCGCTCCACCCGTAATTCGTCAGTCATGCGCGTTGTTAACGTGAATCACGTGCTCGCGGCCGGGTGCGTTCCGGAAGTTCACGTCACAGCAGTAGCGCCGAATTTTCTGTTCGCGCCACAGATTGAAGCTCGACCGGCACGATGATTTCAGCGTCGTTGTTTTTTGGACTATTGACGCGAGCACTGACTGGCCAGGCCTTCATCCGCTCCGCCGGAAACGGGATCAAGATCTCTTTTCCGGCCTCACCGGACAACCACGCCTCATGATTCTCTTCCGGTAGGATGACCGGCATCCGAGTATGGATCTCCCGCACAAATTCGTTTGCTTCACCAGTGATGATCGTGCATGTATGCAACCACTCGCCGTTCGCGGGATCTTTCCATCCTTCCCATAAGCCGGCAAACACGAATGGAGAATCGTCCTTCATGCTGATCGAGTACGGAATTTTGCCGCCCAGAACTTTTTTCCATTCGTAGAAACCATCACTGGGGATCAAGCAACGTCGTTTCTTGAACGCCTGTCGGAATGACGGAGCCGTATCTACCGTCTCGACCCTCGCATTGACGGTCTTGTAGGAAATCTTTGGGTCTTTAGCCCAGTTGGGAATCAGACCCCACCGCAAATTGTCCAAGGCGCGCTGCTTGGTCTCTGGGTGGAGTCGGATCGCAAGGACATCCTGTGTCGGAGCGATGTTCCAACTGATCGGCAGATCTCGTTGGTGCGGTATTGGGATGTGATACCGGCGAGCCAGTTCTTCTTCTGAGGTTGTCCTTCTGTATCGTCCGCACATGCTAAGTCACTTCCGGTAAAGGATTCTCTTTCCATTCGGTCATCAGAATGCTGTTCACGGTCATATCGAGGAAGTGATCATAATGCCATTCAGGTTGGCGCGATACGCCTTCCTTCTTTAAACCCGCACGATGGCAAACAGCCTGACTTCGATCCCATTGGCGCTCTCGGTTAATATCGTTGCGGTTCAATTTTGTCGGGCGAGCACAGCCTTAGTCAACTTTCCCATCGAATTGCTTGCCTGAATTCCAACGATCAGCGGCCCGATTTCGATTCTTTTTGGACGATACGCTCGATAGCATTGCGTTATAAAAACCAATCCCAGAACACGCATATGGACCTTGTTAACATCTTCGTCCAGACTCAAACTGGAGAATCAAGACCTTGAAGGAACATGGGTGCAACTGCCATGACGAAAGCCGACCTCTCCGACATCTACCGAGACTACATTGCCTGCCTGAACAAACAGGACTGGCCGAATCTGGGGCGGTTCGTTCATCAGGAAGTTCATTACAACGGCGAGAGGATCGGGTTATCAGGCTATCGCGAGATGCTGGAGGGAGATTTTCGTGCGATTCCAGACCTCTATTTTGACATCCATCTGCTGATTTCCGAGCCACCTCGTATAGCGAGCCGTCTGAGCTTCGACTGCACGCCGAAAGGAATCCTGTTTGGCCTCCGCGTAAACGGGAAGAGAGTCTCGTTTACCGAAAACGTATTCTATGAGTTTCGAGACGAACGGATCGAGAAAGTATGGTCGGTCATAGACAAAGCCACTATCGAATCTCAGCTTTAGTGCGAAAGATTTCGACTGGTTAGCTGCGGGGGTAGCCCAGAGCTACAACGTGAAGGCGAGAGTGAACATGATGCAGATCACGGTTGTTGCGCTCTACGGCGAAAAGAGCAGCGACTTCGCCGCGTTGATTACGCGCTGTCAAGAGCTCGCCCGCGGCGTACTCGGTGCTGGTTTCCAACCCTATGACCCGTCGCAGATTCATGCGACGATTTTCGGTCTGGAACGGAAGAGCGGGCCGGCGTTCTACAACGCTAACTTCTTCAGGTACCAAGGGCGCGACTTCGTGATGAACCTGGAGGGTATTCTTGATTATCTCCGTCGCTGCGGTCACTTCCCATTGGAGATTCAGATCGGAGGTTATGGGAAGCGCGATTACCCGTTCGTCAGTCGCCAGGCTCGCCCCTACGAAAGGTCGTTCTCAATCCAAGGTAATAAGGTTGTTATGATGGGTTGGCCGATTCGTGGCAAGCCATTCCAGCAGCCACCCGCGCCACCGTCCTCCCGGGTCCAGGAGACGAGACTGGCCATACGTGTCACTATATCCAAAAATACCGGTTTAGTCGAGCCAGCCGTGCGGATCGCCGCAAAGAATATCGCGGAAGTCGTCCTGATCACCTGATCTCGTTCGTCGCATATCCAGAGACGACTACCGGCAAGCGTGTCAGACGACAATCGATCCTGCATCCAATCTGCACGGTAAGCCGTACAATCTTATACAATATGGTTTTGTTCCTGTTATCCGTAATCGTCGCCGCGATCGTCGTCGCTATCTCAATGATCCGAAACCGTATCTCGTTTGGAAGTTTGATCCGATCTGGGATTGGCAAAGAAGATTATTCCATCACAGGCGCGAGTGCCGAACAATCGGCGACACCCAGTCCGTTGAAACCATTCTTGGTCGTCGTGCTACCGGACGGGACGATTGTTACCCCACGGGTGGCGGATCAGTTGTAGCCGCCTCTCGAATTACCGTTTCGTGAACTCAGAACGCTGTTCATGGTGAGATCAACGAAATGATCGTAAAGCCATTCGGCTTGGCCCAATACCCTTCCTTCTTTAGACCTAAACGTTCGCAAACGGCTTGACTTGGATAGTTGCCCGTGGCAACCCGCGCTTGAATGCGGTTTAACTCCAATTGTTGAAATCCCTCCTCGATCAACGCTTTGACTACCGCTGTCATGTGTCCATTACCCATATTTGACTTGGCGAGCCAATATCCCATTGTCGCGCAACGGTTCGTCTTCTCAATATTGTTGAACGCAACCACCCCACTAAAGCGTTTTTCATCACCACCTCGGATATTTCGAGAGATGCAAATGATCTTTTTGCCAATAAATGATGATAGCCTGACGCCGAAGACCCAAATGTCCTAAACAGAAAGATTATGAATCAACCAACCCCTACAGCCAGACTGAGGCTAGAAAATCAAGTCGCCGTCGTTACCGGCGGCACGAGAGGAATCGGAGAGGGAATCGTCAGACGTTTTGTCGAAGAAGGTGCCAAAGTGGTTTTCAGCGGTCGTTCGAGTGACAAAGGGAAAGCTCTCGAAGAAGATCTGAGCCCAAATGTGACATTTTACCGAGCGGACGCCGCAAGTGCCTCCGACACAGAAGCGTTGATGACCTTTGTCGTGAAAGAGTTCGGCAGACTCGATTGCGTTGTCAACAATGCCGGAGTGGGCGGCGAAGGCGGACCAATCGCCGGAACCTCCGTCGAAGGCTTCAATCAATCGATTGCCCTGCTGCTCGGCGGAACCTTCCTGGGAATCAAGTACGCTGTCCCGCTGATGCAAACTGGTGGAACAATCATCAACATCGCGAGCGTAGCGAGTTTGGTCGGTGGTTATGGTTCGCACGCCTACACCGCCGCGAAATTTGGGGTCATCGGATTGACGAAATCAGTCGCTTTGGAGCTTGCAGAGCGCGCGATAAGAGTAAATGCGATTTGTGTTGGCGGAGTTGCGACCGCGATCTTTGCTCCTGTAGCCGGAGAAGTCACCGCAGAGCTCAATGAGTGCACCCCAAAGATTGTGGAACCTTGGCTCGCGCAAATCCTGCCACTGGGCAGATCGGGATTTCCTGCCGATGTTGCCAACGCGGCGCTTTGGCTTGCGAGTAGCGAGTCGAGCTTTGTGACCGGAGACGCGCTTACGGTGGACGGCGGTTTAACTGCGGGCCGTCGCTGGTCCCAAACGCTTCGGCGATATGATCAACTCAGAGCACGCTTCACGGCAGCATTGGGCCAGACTGCGGTCTAAATTGAGACAAGGAGTTCTATGAAAGCACTTCGTCAGACCGTTGATCTCTCCGCCTACCCGGACTTGGTGGTCGTTTATCTGGGCATGACCGTGAATGTGCTCACGGGCGTGAAAACGCTCTTTGGCTTCGGGCCCAAAATTGAGCGCTCTGTTGCCGCTCGACCCGATGGATTGCTTCTTCACGAAAATATCTTCTACTCGTTATTCCCGCTTCACGTCGGGATGCGCCAATATTGGCGCGATTTTGAATCTCTTGAACGTTTTACACGGGCAGAACCCCATCGCGAATGGTGGAAGAAATTTTTGCGAAACACTGGGGGTACCGGCTTTTGGCACGAACTTTATTCTGCACGAGGCGGTTTTGAAGCAGTCTATGTCGATGTGCAGCGTCCGATGGGCTTTCTTCGTTTTGCCAAGGTGGTACCCGCAAGAGGGACTCTATTTTCGGCTCGCGAGCGATTACACCGGGACGGAGTGGCGGAAACACCTTCGCCGTATACTGAAACAGATCTGTAGGTTTAGAGACAATTTGTCGGCGGGAAGCAGTCTCGAGCGCGGCAGCGCTGGAATGGTGCAAACAAAATACAGGCTGGAAGCCTATGCTACAGTACGCCAGCGCGGCGTCGCGGTAGGTGCGCAGGCAACCCGTGAGGAATGCCATTGAGAGATCGCTCGACGCTCCGGAGAGCACTGTAAATAGGCTTCCAGCCAGTCTCGGGCTGAATTCGCCAGAGATGCGAAGTCTCGTACGTTGAGCGTCCGAAAGCTCGTCCGGACGAAACCTCGTCCTTCCATCCAGGGTTTCTAGACAGCCGCAAGGCTTTGCGAGAAAAGAGGTTAGGCGTTAAACGGGGCAGTGGCATGCAACATGCCTCTGGCAGAGCTAGTTACTCAGCGGCAACTGGGAGCAAGGCACCGATTAAGCCAGCGCCACAAGCCCCCACCTGAAAGAACGACCCACTTTTCTTCTATTGACAAAGAGAGGCAAACCGAAAAGAGAGAGAAAAAATCATGAATACCAAAATCGATCCCTCAAAGAATCCCACCGTCGAACGTCACGTCCGCAAATTCCTCCACGCGCTTAATTCTGGCGGAGGCAAACCGCTGGAAACGCTGACTCCGGCTGAGGCGCGCCAAGTCCTCGTCTCGGCACAGAAAGGCGTAACCCTCCCACCCTGCGATGTCGAAGACCGGCTGATCGAACAAGACCGGGTACAGGTCAAGATCACCATTGTTCGTCCGAAAGGCGCAACCGGTGTGCTGCCGGTATTCATGTTCTTCCACGGCGGTGGCTGGATTCTTGGCGATTACCCGACGCATGAGCGCTTCGTCCGGGATCTCGTGGTGGATACCGGCTATGCGGCGGCATTTGTCAACTACACGCCGTCGCCGGAGGCGCAGTATCCCACGGCGATCAACCAGGCTTTCGCTGCGACCAAATGGGTCGCAGAGCACGGTGGAGAGATCAACGTCGACCCGAACCGCCTTGCCATCGTCGGCAACAGCGTCGGCGGCAACATGACGGCGGCGATCGCGCTCAAGGCCAAGGCTGCGGGCGGACCGGCCCTCAAGTGCCAGGTGATGTTCTGGCCGGTTACCGACGCGGACTTCGAGACCGATTCGTATAACCAGTACGAAGAAGGTTACTTCCTCACCAAGCCGATGATGAAATGGTTCTGGGACGCCTACACGACCGATCCGAAGCAGCGCAAGGAGATCTACGCGTCTCCGCTGCAGGCAACGACCGAGCAGTTGAAGGACCTGCCGCCCACGATGATCCAGACCGCCGGCAATGATGTGCTGCGCGACGAGGGCGAAGCGTATGCCAGAAAGCTCGATGAAGCCGGCGTCAACGTGACTGCCGTGCGCTACGAAGGCCTGATCCACGACTACGGTCTCCTGAATGCGCTGAGCGAAGTGCCGGCAGTTCGAGATGCTCTTCATCAAGCGGCCGAGATGCTCAAGAAGCACCTCAAGTAGCCGGCAATCCCAAGCTCATGGATCCAATGAAAACGACAGAACTTCAAACAAGCGGTGTTGGTTCCGACAACTCTCACGCTCTCTCGGATTTATCCGCGAACGGCGTAGAGGAAATCTCGGTCAGCTTGAGAGAACTGTTAGCAGATGTCTTCGCGCTCTATGTGAAAACCAAGAACTTTCACTGGCATATGACCGGACCGCATTTCCGCGACTATCACCTCCTGCTGGACGACCACGGCGACCAGATTTTCGCCATGACTGACGACGTCGCGGAGCGGATCCGAAAGCTTGGCGGCGTGGCCCTGCGGTCGATTGGCGACATCGCGCGTTACCAGCGTTTGCAGGATAGCGACGATGCGTCGCTTACGGCTGAGGCGATGCTCGGGCAACTGCTCGCCGACAATCAGGAACTCAGCAGATACCTGCGCAAGACGCATGCAGTGTGCGACCAGCATAACGACGTCGCTACGGCGAGTCTGATCGAGAACTGGATCGACGAAACCGAACGGCGGTCCTGGTTCCTTTATGAAATCATCAAAACCGCCTAGCCCGCAAAAATCACCCGAATCCCGGAGCGAGGAGCTCATTGCGGGCTAGAAAGCTCTTAAACAGACGCTGCGCGTCACTTTAAGAGCCGTTATTGAAATACGGAAAACCAGACAACCTGTTTGAACTCTTATCTCGAAAACAGCAGCGGAATCTTCCGGCGTAGCCGGAGAATTCCGCTGCCAGAGCCTGCATCGATCACAAATCGCTCAAGATTTGTGATCGATGCAGGCTAAGTTCTCACAAATGGAACACGCCGACCAAGCCGATGATGATGAGGTAGATTGCCACGATAAAGTTCAGCAGGCGCGGCACGACCAGAATGAGGATGCCGGCAATCAGAGAGATTAAGGGTGATAATGAAATGCCAACGAGAGATGTTAATGCGATAACCATTGGTCTGTCTCCGAGGTGGATGGTTTAGCGTTTTCATAACCGAGGCGTCTCAAGGAAGCAAGCTCAAGGCGACACACGCGGCACCTTTGCGCGGAGCTGATGCCATTCAGAGGGCGGCGTCGAGTACGTCAAACGCCGATCAGGTGAATTGTGCCGCGTCCGCCAATCGCTGTTCGGTCACGCCCGGAGCCGGGAGAAATCTTGTTGCCTGCAGGCTGCCAATCGTCACAGTGCCGGTTTTCTCAAGCAGCATGACGTCTACAGATCCAGCCACTTCCACGGCGCGGCCACTCCGGGGTAGAACGTTTTTCCGGACCAGACGATCGATACCCGCCAGACCAATCGCGCTAAGCAATCCGCCCAGCGTTGTCGGGATCAGACAGACAACCAGCGCAACCAGGACTGGAAAGGCAAGGTTCGCGGGAGAGACGATACCAAGAAGGTTCAACGACAGCACAGCAATCGGGAAGAGAAGCGTCAGCGCCAAGAGAACAATGGTCACCGCAATTTCGTTCGGCGTCTTTTGGCGCTTAGTCCCTTCGACAAGACAGATCATTCGGTCCAGAAAGGTCTCACCGGGATCAGAAGTGATTTGAACCTTGATTTGATCGGACAGGACTTTCGTACCGCCGAGGACGGCGCTCCGATCGCTCCCGGATTCACGAATGACTGGCGCAGACTCACCCGTGATCGCGGATTCGTCGACCGTCGCGGCGCCTTCAATGACCGCACCATTTATAAACGAATCCCTGATCGCCGGAAGGACAATCTCCGGATTAAATGCCGGATCAATATTAGTCGACATCGGAAGTAATCTAATTTTATAAGCTAGCCGCATGCCAGAGTGGCCAATTCTCACAACAGCCTCCCTTTACCGAGAGTTACCCAATGGCAACTCGTCACACTTGTATGTACGAACTCGCATTTTGCGAGTCTCCGTCCATCTCACGGTCGCGTTATGCGAGGTTGTCCGGTAGCATGACTATGATCGATATCGCAGGCTGGATCCTCGGTGCACTCATACTCCTCGGTCTGGTATCGCTGGTGATGCTTTTTCAGGCCCGATTCATCTATTTTCCGCCGCGCTATTCGACAACCCAACTAGAGGAAGCACGAAAGGTTGGTGTCCAAGAGGTTAAATTCCGGACATCTCAGGGAAACCAAGCTGCTTTCTTCTGGCGAAGCGAGGATTCCGATATCGCCCCGCGGCATATGTGGCTTTTGTTCGGAGGGAATGGCGACGTTGCTTTGGCCTGGGTTAGCCTGATCCGTTCTTTTCCTGATCCCCGCAGCGGCTATCTGCTGATTGACTATCCAGCCTACGGAATTTGTGATGGTAGACCCAATCCTGAGACGATCCTTGAGAACTCAGAACGCGCGCTCCAAGTTCTTCGGGAAGAGAAAGGTTGGAACCTTGGTCCCGAAACTCTCTGCGTCCTGGGACACTCGCTCGGAGGGGCTGCCGCCCTCCAATTCGCAGCCAAAAACCCCGTTCGCAAAATTCTGGCGGTTTCTACCTTCACCACGATGGACGATATGGTCCGGACACAGATCCGCATCCCTTTGGGGCGCCTCCTTCGGCACCGGTTCGACAACGTCGCTTCTCTGAAAACGATTCTCGCACAAAAGAAGATTCCGGAGATCTTTCTCTTTCACGGCAAGGCGGACGAGATCATCCCTCCGAGGATGGGGCGGGCCCTGGCAAACCTGGACCCGATT
>Ga0302324_100027414_pt1 | contig 10852 bp, 13 predicted proteins | sample Palsa_T0_1_FD_201949 | JGI IMG/M metagenome (GOLD analysis project Ga0302324, IMG submission 201949) | Peat permafrost microbial communities from Stordalen Mire near Abisko, Sweden - Palsa_T0_1 | ecosystem: Environmental > Terrestrial > Soil > Palsa > Peat permafrost | place: Sweden: Abisko...
CGGACACCACGGAGGCCGGCGCGGCAGAACCCGCCGCCGCGGCAGAACCCGCCGCCGCGGCGGAGCCGGCGCCCCCGCCAGAGCCCGCCGCCGCGGCGGAGCCCACCCCCGCCCCACCTCGTGCGGAACCCCCGGCCGTCATCCACTGGCGCGGCCGCGAGTCACGCTCGGTCGAGGGGCAGGAAGACGCCCTCGCATCGACCGCCCGCACTCCCAAGGGCCGGCGCACCACGGCCCGCCGCGCGGCCACGCGCCGCCACGCCGCCCCACCCGCAGCCGCCGCCCCGCCCGCGGCCGCCCCCCCCGTCGACAACGAGACCAGGCACGACGAGCCGCCTGTCGGGCCCGCCACCACCCCGATGGCCGATCCCGAACCGGCCGGTGCGGTCGCGGAGTCAGCCGCGCCCTCCCAGCCTGCCTCGGAGCGCTCGGTGCGCGCACCCGCGCAAGCGCCGCAGGCCCGGGAGCGCTCTGCGCCTCAAAGGCCGAAGGAGCCCGTGGCGAGGGACGGCAGAGAGGCGCTCGGCACGATCGACGCGCCGCAGGGACTCCGCGAGCGAGGCCGCGTGCGCCGGCGCGCGCGTTATCTGCGTCACCTGCGAGAGGTTCAGATTCGTGATCTCGGCGGTTTCGTCCTCGAGCTGCATCGATTCGGGATCTGGCGCGGCGATCTGGTGGGAATAAAGATCAGCGAGGCGGCCGAGACCGACCGGGAGCTACGCGCGCTCGAGGAGACGTTGGCAGAGCACCGGCCGTTGCGAGAGCTCCGGGAGGCCGGTATCGGCGGCGCGTGTGGACAGTGTGGAGCGATCCATGGGAGCGTCGACCGCTTCTGCGCCGCTTGCGGCACGCCACTCGCCGGATCCACCACCGCTGTGGCACCCAGATCCCCCGGCGCGGTCGAGAGCCAGCTCTATCCGCCGACGCGCCGGACGCGGACGACCCGGTGAGCGCGCTCGCCGAGCCGCTTTCCACCGACACGGTTTGCACGCGCTGCGGCGCCCGGCTAGTCGCCGATCAGGAGTGGTGCCTAGAGTGCGGCGCCGCCACCGGGATCCGGATCCATCCAGCGCCCGACTGGCGCGTCCCCGTCGCGATCGTGGGTGCCATCGTGTTGCTCTTCGCCGCTGCGCTGGTGTTCGTGCTGGGATCGCTCTCGAGTAGCGCCAATCGCAGCGCTGCCGCCGCGGTCGCGGCAGCGCCCGCGACGGGCGCCGCGATCATCACAACGGGCACGAGCGCCACCACTCCAGTCGCGTCGACCACCCCCGCTTCTCCCACCACCGGCATCGCATCATGGCCCCACGGGATGACGGGCTACACGGTCATCCTCGACGTCATCCCGGGCAAGACTGCCGCCACCGCGAACGCCACGAAGATCGCTGCGACCGGAATCCCAGTCGGCTTGCTCTACTCGAGTGACTATTCGAGCATGACCCCGGGCGACTGGATTGTGTTCTCTGGCACCTACACCACCCGCGCGGCGGCTGCCCGGGCCGCCTCCCAGCTCAAGGCCAAGGGTCAGACGGGCGCGTACGCCTTCAGCGTCGTACCGGCGGCTGGCTAGGACCCGCCCGCGCCACCGCGCTCGCGGCCGCCACCGCGCTCGCGGCCGCCACCGCGCTCGCGGCCGCCATCCCGATCCGCCGGCGCGATCCCGATCCGCCGGCGCGATCCCGTTCGCCCAGCTCACCCCGGCGGCGTCGCGAGCCCCACGCGGTACGCATAGCCGACGGCCTGCGCGCGGTCGCGCAGGCCGGCTTTGGCGAATAAGTGGTTGATGTGCGACTTCACCGTGGTCGGGCTCACGACCAAGCGCTGCGCGATCTCGCTGTTGGACAGTCCCTCGGCGATCAGCTCGAGCACCTCGGCCTCGCGCGGAGTGAGTCCGTCGGGCAGGTCTGGCACCTCCGCACAGCTCCCCTCGCCGGCAGCTCCGTCGGCGGCGAGGGCGGCGACGACGTGGTGCTGTACGGCTGGGTCGAGCGTTGCCTCACCTGCGGCAACGGCGAGGATCGCCGCTCGAATGTCCTCGGCGCCGGCGTCCTTGGTCAGGTAGCCGCGCGCTCCCGCGCGCAGCGCGCCGAGGACGCTCTCGTCGTCGGCGAACGTGGTGAGGGCGATGACGCGCACCTCGGGAATCTGCTCGTGCAGGCACTGGGTGGCCGTGATGCCGTCCATGCGGGGCATCCGCAGGTCCATCAGGACGACGTCGGGACGGTGCACTAGCGCCAGGGCGACAGCCTCCTCGCCGTCGGAGGCCGTGGCGACCAGCTCGATGCCGCCGAGCAGGCCAACCAGCGTCGACAGGCTCTCGCGCACGAGTCGCTGGTCATCGGCGAGCAGGATCCGCACCGCGCCGCGGGGCGGTGTGGGCGTCCTCACGCCGCCAACACCATCGTCATGCCGGCAACACCAGCTGGACACGGAAACCGTTCCGTGTCGGCTCGGCCACAAGCGTGCCGCCGAGCAGCTCGGCTCGCTCGCGCATACCGGTGAGGCCGTAGCCGGCGCCGGCCGGCGCCATCACCGGGGCGGCCTGATCCACGTCGCCGTGATCCTCGACTACCAGCGCGACCGCGTCCTCTCGATAATGGAGGTGCACCTCGATGCGGTCGGGGGCGGCGTGCTTGCGGACGTTCGTCAGCGCTTCCTGCGCGGTGCGGTACACGGCCAGGCGAGCGTCGGGGGGCAATTCGCGCGGCTCGCCGCGCACATCGACCGTGACCGGCAGCCCGCTCTGCTCGGCGACCGCCTCGGCCAGGCTCCGCACGCGCTCCGGACCCGGCAGCGCGTCACCGCGCGCGGTGAAGATCGCCCGTCGAGCCTCCTCCAGCCCGCTCGCGGCCAGGCCATGAGCTTGGTCGATCGCGCGCGAGACTTCGGGATCGGCTCCGCGGTCGTAGGCGAGCAAGCGGGTGCTCTCGAGTTGCAGGGCGAGCGCGGACAGGGTATGAGCGAGAACGTCGTGCATCTCGCGCGCGAGGCGACCGCGCTCGGCAGCAGCGGCGGCAAGCGCCTCGGCGGCCTGCGAGGCCTCGAGCGCCTTGTTCTGCTCGCGCATCCGGCGCATCTGGCGCATGACCAGGAACCACGGCACCGCCCCGACGAGAGTGCCGAGCGCGGCGCCCCAGTGGTTGCTGAACCCCGCCACCGAGCCGAGCACCACGAGATTGAGGCCGAGGGCCCAGACGGCGAGCTTGCGATCGAGGCGCAACGCCGCCACGACCGCAACATAGTACGGGGTCGCCTCCCATACGCCGTTGGGTTGCACGGCGGCGAGAACGGCGGCCGCGACGGTGAACGCGGCGAGCCCCCCGAGCCGCCTCGGCAGACTCACACAAGCACGAGGGTTCGCGACCACGATCGCCACCACCAGCCCGATCAGCGCGAGCGCGACGGCGAGGCCACGGCCGTGTAGCCCCGGGTGCGTCGGGGTCAGCACGGTGCCGACGACGATCAGCACCAGGCAGCCGACGCCGAGCATGCGCAGGAACGCGACCTCGGGGGGCACCGGCTGACCGGCGGGCGTCCACACCGAGTCCTCGGGCTTCGCCGCCCAGTCGGAGGCGAAGAACCGCCAAACCCGTCGGCTAAGCCAGATCATCGCCGCAAACAATAGGCCCCGCGCGAGGGCGCGTCATCGGCTCGCGGGTGGAACCGTGACGGCCCGTCCTCCACCCTGGGGTGGACGCTCAATTTCGGCCCGCGGGCCGATGACGGATCGGGCGCCGCGACCTAGCCTTTCCGGCATGATCACCAACTCACTCGACGCCGCGATCGCCCAGCGCGCGGCGACCCAACAACCAGCCGAGCGACCAGCTGCGGTCATCGAAGTCTCGGGACTACGCAAGGACTACGGCAAGCACCAAGCGGTCCGAGGCATCGACCTCGAGGTCGTCCGCGGCGAGATCTTCGCGTTCCTTGGGCCCAACGGCGCCGGCAAGACGACGACCGTCGAGATCCTCGAGGGGTTCCGCACCGCGAGCGCCGGCAGCGTGCGGGTGCTCGGCTCCGACCCGGCCCACGCCCCGCGGGAATGGCGCGAGCGGATTGGAATCGTGCTCCAGGAATCCGCGCCGGAGGCCGGCCTGACCGTGCGCGAGTGCATGGAGCTGTATGCCGGCTACTACCGCGCCCCGCGGCCAGTCGAGGAGACCCTCGGTCTCGCCGGGCTCGCGGAGCAGGCCGACCAGCGTGCCGCCTCGCTGTCCGGCGGGCAGCGCCGCCGTCTCGATGTCGCGCTCGCCCTGATCGGCGACCCGGAGCTGATCTTCCTCGACGAGCCGACGACGGGCTTCGATCCTTCGGCGCGGCGTGCCGCCTGGACGGTCATCGAGGGACTGCGCCGGCTCGGCAAGACCGTCTTCCTCACCACTCATTACATGGAGGAGGCGGAGCGGCTCGCCGACCGGATCGCGATCATCGCCGCAGGACGGATCATCGCCCAGGGCACGCCGCGCACGCTCGGCGGACGCGACACCTCAGAGGCGCAGATTACGTTCACGCTCCACGCTGACACGTGTGCTGCCGCCGACCTCCCGCCGCTGCTCGCCGAGCGAGCCGAGGAGCAGCACGACGGGCGGGTCACGATCACCAGCACGTCCGTCGCGGCGGACCTGTTCACCCTCTCGGGCTGGGCGCTCGAGCGTGGCGCCGAGCTCGACGACCTCGAGGTCCGTCGCGCCACGCTCGAAGACGTCTACCTCTCCCTCGTTACAGAAAACAACCACAGGAGCTAGTCGAATGTTCTTCCTGATCAAGTACCTCGTTCGCATCTGGCGCCGTCACCAGGCGTCCGCCTCGACCAACACGACGACCACCGAACACAACCACGAGAGCTGATCGAGTGTTCCTGACCAAGTACCTACTTCGTGCCTGGCACCGTCGCGATCGCGGCTCGCAAAGGGCGACCCCAGCGGACCGCGGGGCGCACGCGCTGCTCGCCCACCAGGCCCGCTTCGACCTGCTGGCGAGCGTGCGTAACCCCCGCGCACGGTTCTTCACCTTCGTGCTCCCGATCCTGCTGCTCGTCATCCTCGCCGGCGTGTTCGGGAACCACACGACGACACTGGACGGCGTGACCGTGCCGCTTTCACGGTTCTACGTCGGAGGCATCATGGCGCTTTCGATTATCAGCGCCACCTACGCCGGACTGGTGATCACGATCACCGCCACGCGCGAGTCCGGTGCGCTCAAGCGCCGTCGCGCGACCCCAGTCCCGCCGGCGATTCTGATCGGCGGTCAGGCTGTCTCGGCGCTCGTCACGGCCACGATCATGTGTGTGCTGCTGATGCTGGTCGCACGGGTCGGCTACGGGGTCGGCTTCTCGATCGGAGCGCTCGCTGCGATCGTGCTGACGGTGGTCGTCGGCACTCTGACGTTCGCTTGCCTCGGCTACGCGGTCGCCGGATTGATCGGCTCGCCCGATGCCGCCCAGCCCGTAGTCCAGGCAACGACGCTGCCGCTGTTCTTCATCTCTGGCGTCTGGATCCCCACCGCAAGCCTCTCACCGGCGCTGCGGCATGTCGCGGAGTTCTTTCCGATCGAGCACCTGGCGGCAGCGCTGCACCTCGCGACGGTGCGCGGGTCGTTCACATCCGCCCTCGCGCCGAAGGATCTGCTCGTGCTCGCGGTATGGGCTTTCGCCGCGGCGGTCTTCGCCACGCGTCGCTTCAGCTGGCTGCCGGTAGCGACGGCCCGATGAGAGTCTCACCCCACCCGAGTCATAGGTACGACACAATTTGCCCTGGGATCCCGTCCAGTCCCCGCCCCGCAGCGGCCTAATCGCTTCCACGAGGAGTTGACTCCGTGCTGAAACTTACCCGCTTCTGCATCGCTCACCGCAAAACCGTCGTCGCGGCCTGGGTGGCCGTCGCGATCCTCACCACGGTCATCGCAAACGTTGTCGGGCGTCAATACGCCACGAACTTCAGCCTGCCGGGAACCGAGTCGCAGCGGGCCCTCGATCTGCTCAAGCGAGACTTCAAGGCCCAGGCTGGTGATGTAGACACGATCGTCTTCCACACGACCCAAGGAACGATCGAGTCGCCGGCGGTCAAGAACGCGATGACCCAGGTGTTCGCGCAAGTCAAGCAGGATCCGCACGTCGTCACGGTGCTCAGTCCGTACAGCCCGCAGGGGGCGGTCGAGGTGTCCAAGGACCGTACGACGGCGTTCGCGACGGTCAACTACGCGAAGCCGGCCAACAACCTGCCGAACGCCACCGGCAAGCCGGTGCTGAGCCAGATCCGCGCCGTGCGTCTCCCGGGCCTGACCGTGGCCGCCGGCGGCCAGGTGATCGAGCAGGCGGAAGGCTTCAGCGTCGGTCCGGCCACGATGGTCGGCGTGATCGCCGCGCTCGTCATCCTGCTGATCACGTTCGGCTCGCTCTCGGCCGCTGGGATGCCGCTGATCACGGCCGGCCTCGGCCTGATCACCGGCGTGGCGCTGATCGGGCTCGCCACTCACATCACCAGCATGTCGAACGTGTCTCCCGAGCTCGCGCTGATGATCGGCCTGGGGGTGGGGATCGACTACGCCCTGTTCATCGTCACGCGCTTCCGTGAGAACTACCTCGAGTTCGGCGACGTCGAGCGTTCGGTGATCGAAGCGATGGATACGTCCGGTCGCGCGATCCTGCTCGCCGGCGCCACCGTGGTGATCGCTCTGCTCGGCATGTTCGCCACCGGGGTCAGCTTCATGTACGGGCTGGCGATCGCCGCGGTGATCGCGGTGCTGCTGGTGCAGATGGCCTCGCTGACCGTGCTGCCGGCGATCCTGTCGCGCTTCGGTGACCGTCTCGTGCGACCGCGCGGCGCCCGGAGCGGCCGGCTGGGTCGGCGGCGTACGCTTCCGGCCGGCCAGGACGGCGACGCGCCGGCTGCCCGCGCGGCGGCTGCCCGGGCCGCGGCGCCCACCCGCTCGCGGTGGCGCGAGTGGAGCCACATCGTCCAGAGGCGGCCGTGGCCGCTCGCTGCCGTGTCGCTCGTCGTCATGGTCGGGCTCCTCCTCCCCGTCTTCGGGCTGCGCCTCGACACCAGCGACGCCGGGAACGATCCGAGCAACACCAGCTCGCGCCACGCCTTCGATCTGCTCGCGCAGGGCTTCGGTCCCGGGTTCAACGGCCCGATGCTGCTCGTCGTAAACGCCAAGCACCCCGGTCAGGCGGCGGCGGTGCTGCCGGCGCTACGCGCGGCGGTTAGCGCCAGCTCCGACGTGGTGGCGGTCACGCCGCCTCGCCTCGCGCCATCGGGTAACACCGCCGTGATGGAGGTCTACCCCGGCTCGGCGCCGCAGGCCACTGCTACCACCAACCTGGTCAATCACCTGCGGGGCGACGTGGTACCCCCGATCGAGCGGAAGACCGGCGTGCCGATCCTGGTCGGTGGGTTCACCGCCGGGTCGATCGACTTCTCCCGGGTGCTCGCGAGCAAGCTGCCGCTGTTCATCGGGATCGTCGTCGTCCTGTCGGCGCTGCTCCTGTTCGTCATCTTCCGGTCGGTGGTGATTCCGGTGCAGGCGGCGCTGATGAACCTGCTCAGCATCGGCGGCGCGCTCGGCATCACCGCACTGGTGTTCCAGGACGGGGTGCTCGGGGGGGCGCTCGGAGTCGAGAAGGGGCCGATCGAGCCGTGGATACCGGTGCTCATGTTCGCGGTTGTGTTCGGACTCTCGATGGACTACGAGGTCTTCCTGATCTCGCGCGTGCGCGAGCAGTGGATACGTAAGCACGACGCGTCCGAGGCGGTGGCCGACGGCATCGCCTTCACCGGGCGGGTGATCACCGCGGCCGCGGCGATCATGGTCTGCGTGTTCCTCTCGTTCATGCTCGGCAACGAGCGGACGATCAAGGAGTTCGGCTTCGGCCTCGCCGCCGCAGTGTTCCTCGATGCCCTCGTGGTGCGCTGTGTCTTGCTGCCGGCCGTTCTCGAGTTGCTGGGACCGATCACGTGGCGCCTACCGCGCTGGCTCGAGTATCGCCTGCCCCACATCAACATCGAGGGGACGGCCGCTCGGGCGCTACAAGAGCCCGAGGGCTCAGGCGAAGCCGCCAAGTTCGAGACGACGCGAGCATAGCCCGGCCAACGAGGAGCGTAATCAGGCCCCGGCCGCACAGCCGGGGCCTGAGTTCTAGATGTTCCCGTCCCCGTCCGAGGGCCCGCCGTTGTTGTCCGAATCGTGGTCGCCGCCGTTCTGCTGCGGGATGCCGCCGCTCGGGGTCGTCGGCGTCGGCGTTGTCGAGGTCGGCATCGTGGGCGGCGTGTGCACCGGCGCGGGCGCCGATGTGGTCGCGGGCATTGGCGTCCTCGTCGGCGTCTGCGCCGGCGCCGGACTCGGAGCCGGCGGCGCACGCACCACAAAGGTCCTGCTGCTCCGGACGCTGCCGAGCGTGACCACTAGGCGATGGCGGCCCGGCGCGAGACCGTGAAAGGTGAGGCGGCCCGAGCCGTGCTTGGCCCGGCCGTGATCGAGGATGTAGCGGAGCCCTCGCAGCCTGGCCGAGGTCCCGCCGATCACCATTACACGCACCGTTACCGTCTGGCCGGTGTGTGCGCCTGGCCGGGGCGAGAGAATCCGTATGTGAAGGGTCGCGCTCGCCGCGCTCGGCGCCACCTTGGGGGTCACCGCCGCCGGGACCGCCGCCGAAGGGGCTCTGTACGGCGAGGCGCTCCCGCAGCCGGTCAGAGCCAGGGCGAGCGCGAGGGCGCCGGATGCCGGCGCGATGCACTGTCGTCTATTCATCATGGGAACTCATTGTGGCCGTTGCCGTGACTGACGTCGCGGTCCTGGCAAACCTTCCCCTGATTCCCGGACGTCCGCAGCCGGAAGCGTCCGCCAGAGAGCCCTCAGCGAAAGTCGGCAGCGGATCTCCTGGCTGGGACACGAGGGCTCGGGCGTACACGCGGATCGCAGTTGGCGCCGCCGCGTCGCTGAGATCAGCCGGCGAACGCGATCAGGTTGTCCAGAATCTCGCCGTGTAAGGCGAGGGCGAGCGAGGCACGGAGGCCCCGGGTTCGCGGCAGGCCCTCGTTCGCGGCACACTCTTCCCTGGATGGAACGGATCGCGGTCGTTGGGTGCGGTGGAGCGGGAAAGTCGACCTTCGCGAGGGACCTGGGCGAACGCACCGGGATTCCCGTGATTTATCTCGACCGCCATTATTGGAAGCCGGGGTGGGTCGCCACCGCACCGGCCGAGTGGCGGGCGCTCCAGTCCGGATTGATCGCTGGCGGCAGCTGGATCATCGACGGTAACTACGGCGGGACGTTCGACGTTCGCTTTGCGTGCGCTGACACCGTCATCGTGCTGGCGCTCCCCAGATGGCTTTGCTTCACACGGGTGCTGTGGCGAGCGGTACGCAACTGGGGGCAAGATGTCCGGGGCCGACGGATGCCCAGAGCGCGTTGACGTCCAGTTCCTGCGGTGGGTGTGGCGCTACCCGATCGACTCTCGGCCCCGCCTCGACGCCGCGCTCGAACGCCACCGCGACCGCCTGCGCGTGATCGAGCTGGCCTCACCCACTCAAGTCAGGATGTTCCTCGACGCGATCGCCGAATAGTCGGCCGACGCGGAACATGGCGCGATTGACGCCATCGTGATCCCTCGCCTCGAGCGTCTCGCTGTGCATCGACCACGGGACGCTCCAAGCGTCCGATCTGGCCGGCCAGACCCGATGTCGACGGCGTCTCACGAAGGAAGGTTCAGCGGACGCCGCGGCCAATCGATGCCCTCGATTCGAGCTGACTCGGGAGCCAGCGAATCTCAGGCGGGCGTGACAGGAACAACGGGTTGCAGTCCGCTCGGTTGTCGCGGTCTCGGTTTGGGTGCGTCATCGATGTCCGACCGGAGCCAGCGCGAAAATGCTCACAGGTCCCCGCAGCCGGATCTACCGCCGCCGGCGATGGCGGCCGTGCGGCGTGACCTGCGGCGGATCCAACGAAGACTGAACGTTGTCCTGACGGTGGTCGTCATCCTCCTCGTGATGATTGCCATCCCCGTCGTTGTTGTCCTACTCGGCGGGACGCTCACGAGCAGCGGAGCGGGCTGATTCTCTGAGTCTCCAGGTGGGTGTGTTCCCTGGGAAGCTTGGGTTCGCCAAGCCCCAGCGAACATGGCTTGGACGCCGCCGCCGGATTTCTGCCGACAGCGGCTGCCGTACGCGGAGTGTCAGACGGCTACCTGAGCGCGAAGCGGGTATCTCGACGAGTCGCTCGCCGTTGACGAAGCCTCGGGAACGCCGGCGCTCACCCTGGCTGGCCCGGCACGCGCAGTTCGAGCGCTTGGGCCGCGATGGGGTCGAGGCAGATCATCCAGCCGTCATCCAGACCGCCACTCGAGCTCGGATCGCTGATCAACCATTGGCCGTCGAGCGCGACCGCCCAGACGTCGACCTCGCGTCCGCGCCGCCGCCCCATCTGTCCGAAAAACCCGGCCGACTCGATGTCTGAACAAAGAAAGATGCCGACTGTCTCAGGCGCCTGACTGCCGGCGATCCCGCTCCCGACGAACCGCCTCCAGTCAAGCCCATGAGCAAGAATCGACGCCCGATTCTCAACGAAGGTCGCGTGGAACCAGACGCCGTGAGCTTGCCGGACCACTGGGTCCCACCGGGGTCGAGCTGCTCGAGTTGGATCCCGCCTTCCATCCGGTCCTTCAGGTCGGCGGACGGTCTCAGCACGAAACACTTTCCCACGATCCGTGGCAACCGTCTCGCACACCAAGGTCTAACGGGGCTTTGCCCCAGCCCGACGAGGCGTGCCCTGGCGGGTTCGGGTGGCTGCGGTGGCCTGAGTGGCGGCGGGTCGGACTCGAGCGCGGGTGCGGGCGTGGTCGGTAGGCTCCGGTCGCGGG
>Ga0302324_100027415_pt1 | contig 10852 bp, 7 predicted proteins | sample Palsa_T0_1_FD_201949 | JGI IMG/M metagenome (GOLD analysis project Ga0302324, IMG submission 201949) | Peat permafrost microbial communities from Stordalen Mire near Abisko, Sweden - Palsa_T0_1 | ecosystem: Environmental > Terrestrial > Soil > Palsa > Peat permafrost | place: Sweden: Abisko...
AATGACTGGCGCTGCCGGGCCGGGTCGCGGTATCTGTACATCTGCGAGGATGGGCTGGTGCATTACTGCTCGCAGCAGCGGGGATATCCTGGGGTTCCGCTGGCGGAGTATACGACCGCGGATGTGAAGCGGGAGTTTGTTACTGCGAAGTCCTGCTCGCCTAACTGTACGGTTAGCTGCGTGCACCAGGTTAGTTATATCGATCACTGGCGGTCGCCGCAGACTCGGATGATTTCTCCAGGTGGACATGCTGGGGCTGAGACGCCGGAGTTGGTGCAGATTCACTTTGGGGATTGACACGCGAATGAGTGATTCGAGATTCCAGCTAGACAGGGTCAAGGGTGCTCCCGTTTCCAACGCTGATTTGTTAGCTGATCTTCAGTATGTCGCCGAAGCTGCTGGAACCAAATTTGTGTCTCAAGCGTTGTACGTACAATTCGGAAAGTATGACTGCACTACGGTAGTGCGCCGCTTTGGTTCATGGAATAAAGGTGTCATCTCTGCTGGGTTAGAAACCGCAAATGAAATCAATTACTCCGAGGAACGTTTATTTGAAAACATTCTGCGCCTATGGGAGTATTATGGCGACAACCACGTCGCGCAGAATTATCGCATCAACCTTCCTCGATCTCTCAGAGCCCTTACAATCGGCACTTTGGTTCTTGGATGAAGGCGTTGGAGCAATTTGTTGAATACGCAAACTCTCAAGATAAGAATACTCCAAATTTCACTGGGGTCTCAAACGGACACCGCACAAGCCGCGACCCTTCTTTACGCTTGCGATTCCGCATATTGAAACGGGACAATTTCTCATGTCGAGCGTGCGGGGCGAGTCCGGCTCTGACACCGGGTCTTGAACTGCATGTGGATCATATCGAAGCATGGAGCCTTGGCGGCGAAACAATAGAAGAAAACCTTCAAACACTTTGCGAGCCTTGCAATCTTGGCAAGAGCGACGTGCTTTAGCTAGCCATCTGTGTATGAGATATGGGCAATCCCTCGGCGGCTAAAGCCGAATTCATTCGATTATGCCGATGGCACGGCTGAAGCCGTGCCCTTTCAAAGCAAGAAAGCTTTCACTAACTTAGCTGTTATGCGTAGACGGGTATTGTTTCGAGGCTGCTTACGGCGAAATGAATTACTTCCTTGACCTGTTCACGATCCAGCCCGTCAAACCACTCCATGATGTCGTCGATGCTCGCGCCGGCTTCTAGATTTTCGAAGATAGCTGAGACGGGCATGCGAGTGCCTTTCAGAACCCAGGCACCGCTCCTCTTGCCGGGGACACTTTCGACGGCTGCACATTGGGACCAATTGAGGCCGGGCATGGTTTGACTCCTGCCTTCAGAGTACGCCATTCCCGAATTCGGTCAAGAACGGGGAATCGTGGATTCTGAAGGAAAGGCCCTGTTACTTGGTGGTGTCCTAATTTCGTTGTCAGCATTCCCTCGGCGGCTAAAGCCGCGCAAAAGCACGGCGTTTACGGCACGGCTAAAGCCGTGCCCTTTCAAAGCAAAGGCAAATTAGGACACTACTTGTTACTTGCCGGACTTGGTGTCGGCCAGGGCTTGATCGATGATCTGGTAGAGCTTGCTGGGGTCGAGGACTTCGATGAAGGGCGCGCCTCGGGACTGGCTGGTGACGATCCAGATGGTGGGGGTGTGGTCGATGCCGATGCGCTGGCCTAGGGCTTTGTCGGCCTGGACTTGGCCGTTGAAGGTTCCCTGGGGGTCGACGGCGAAGGGCAGCGGGCCGACCTTGTATTGATTGGCGAATTTTTCGGTGAACTGGCGCAGGACGTCCAGGGTGGTGATGGAGGGCTGGTTGGCGAAGACCTGGTCGCGGTAGTCGTCGCCGAGCTTTTTGGACTTGGCGTCGAAGTAGCGGGCGTTGATGGCGGCCTGCGTGCTCCAGGCGTGGTAGGGGAGCGGGAAGTCGTGGCGAATCCAGGGGATTTTGTATTGATTGACGGCCTGGCGCAGGAGCGGGTTTTCGTTGCCGCAGACTGGGCACTCCATGTCTTCGAACTCGACGATGGCGACGCGTGAGCCGGCGGGCGGCTTGAGCGCGGAGGCGTCGTGGACCTGGGTGGGGTTGGAGGCTGCGCTCAACCGGCTGGGAGCGGCGATGAGGAAGGCTAGGGCGGCGAGAGCCAGAGCCGTGCTGCGGAATATTTGAGAGCGAGACATGCTTGATTAGACCTTGGTTATTGGACTTGGTACTCGAAGTGATTGTAACGGGCGGATGCGGCTGAAGTTGCGATTTGGCTTCGCAATGCTCATTTTTGATCGAAAGAGCCGGGCGGGTGGTCGCGCTCCTGCTTGCGGGCGGCGATCCATCGCTTCCATTTGTAGTCCGCCACAAAAGACAGGGCGACGAGGAAGAGCGCGACGAGGCCGAGGGCGAGTTTCATGGCTGGAAATAGGATCGCATGGCTCCCCTTTTGTAGAAAGTAGCTGCGCAACCTGTCACATCGGACATTGAGGTTGCTCGCCTGGTTGTGATAGGCTTCGTCTTCTTTAGAGAAGACGCGCGAGCGAAGCTCTCTGTTTTGCTTGCGCGCCTGCCGGGGTTGTCCGCATGACGGAGGACGGCAGAAGTACCCGAATGGCTGCGCTCTGCGGCCGAAGTCTCAACCTCCTGCGAGGGTGGGGCCACCAAGACGCCCAATTGGACGCCAACACGAATTCCCTGTGGCTAGATACGGTTGCGGGGTTTGTGCTGCCGCGAGTGACGCCCAGGTCTCAAAGGCGAGACCTGGGGCACCCACATTTTTCCAATGTCGGAACTTTGCATTTTTAGAGGAGATTTCTCATGAAAACGTATCGAGGAAGTGAGATCCGCAACGTAGCTGTAGTGGGGCATGCGCGCAGTGGCAAGACGACGTTGGTTGCCGCGCTGCTGCATGCCGCGAAGATGACTGCAACTCAGGGACGCGTCGCCGACGGCTCCGCGGTAACTGCGTACGACGAGGAGGAAGTGGCGCGCGGGACGACGATGCAGAATGCCGTGGCCTTTGCCGAGTGGCAGGGGGTCAAAATCAATCTGGTGGACACGCCGGGATTTCATATGTTCAGCCATGAGGCGCGGGCGGCCATGCTGCCGGTGGAAGCGGCGCTGGTGCTGGTGAATGCGCAGTGCGGCGTGGAGGCGGTGACGGAGCGGGTTTGGAAGTATGCCGAAGAGGCGAATCTGCCCCGGATTGTGGTGCTGAACCAGATGGACTCTCCGCGAGCGGGCGGCGGCCAGGGATTGTCGGCGCTGATGGAGGATCTGCATGAGCGCTGGGGGCGGACTTGCGTCCCGGTGCAACTGCCGATTACGGGTCCCGAGGGCTTTCATGGGGTGGTGGATCTGATCACCATGCAGGCCTTTTTCTACGAGCCGAGGGGAAATGGCGCGGGACGGATCGGCGAGGTTCCGGGGCACATGCTGGCAGCGGCGCGGGCAGCGCACGAGGCGCTGGTGGAGCTGGTGGCCGAGGGCAAGGACGAGCTGATGGAGGAGTTCTTTGCCGAAGGCACGATTCCCGAGCAGCACCTGATTACGGCGCTGCATGAGGCGATTCGCGAGGACCGGATCTTCCCGGTGCTGTTTTCGAGCGGCGAGGCCAATGTGGCGACGGATCATCTGCTGGACTTTTTGAAGGTGTATGCGCCGATGGCTTCCGAACGTGCTCCGATGGCGGTGATGGGGGCTGGCGCGAGCCATGCCAATGTGATGGAGACGGTTGGGGCGAGCGCGGTGACGAGTGCGGCGAATGGGTCAGCTGAATCCGGTAACGGGCATGGTGGCGATGAGGGTTCCGGATTCGGGACTGGGCTTGGGAATGGACGGGGCATCGACAAGATCGATACCGGGATCGTTCTGCGGCCGGTGGGGGACAACGAGCCTGTGGCGCTGTTTGTTTTCAAGACGATGAGCGATCCGTTTACCGGGCGCATCAGCTTCTTCAAGGTGGTGAGCGGGGTGGTGAAGACGGATGCGTGCGTGGAAAATTACACACGCAAAGGACAGGAGAAGCTTTCGCACCTGAGTGCGATGCAGGGGCGCAAGGCGGTGGAAGTGGCGGAGCTGCACGCCGGCGATCTGGGCGCGGTGGCCAAGCTGCGCGAGACCTTTACCGGCGACACGCTGGGGCAGAAAGGCGCGGAGATTCGCGTGGAGCCTGAGGCGAAGCCCGAGCCAAGCATGACGTACGCTATCGAGCCCAAGACGCGCGCGGATGAGGACAAGCTGGCCGCCGCGCTGCACAAGTTGATGGAGGAAGACCAGCTGGTGCGCTTCTTCCGCGATGCCGAGACGCATGAGTTTCTGGTGGCTGGGGCGGGCCAGCAGCATATCGAAGCGATCGTTTCGCGGCTGAAGAAGCGCTATCACACCGAGGTGACGCTGAAGGCGCCCAAGGTGCCTTACCGGGAGACGATTCGCGGCAAGGCGGAGGCGCAGGGGCGGCACAAGAAGCAGTCCGGCGGCCATGGGCAGTATGGGGATTGCAAGATTCGCCTGGAGCCTTTGCCGCGCGGGACGGGGTTCGAGTTTGGCAACGAGATATTCGGCGGGTCGATTCCACGGCAGTACGTGCCTGCTGTGGAGAAAGGGATTATCGAGACGGCGCTCAGGGGATTCCTGGCCGGGTATCCGGTGGTGGATTTCAAGGCGACGGTATATGACGGCAGCTATCACGATGTCGATTCCAATGAGCTGTCGTTCAAGGTGGCGGGGCGCAAGGCCTTTCGGGCGGCAATGGAGGCGGCCAAGCCTTGCTTGCTGGAGCCGGTGATGAAGGTCGAGATTGAGGCTCCGGAGGAGTTTGCCGGGGCGCTGATGGGCGATCTGAACGGACGGCGCGGCAAGGTGCAGGGGATGGATTCGCGCGGACGATCGACGGTGATTGCGGCGGAGGTGCCGATGGCCGAGATGCTGAGCTATGGGATTACGCTGACTTCGCTGACGCAGGGGCGCGGGAGCTTCCACATGGAGCTGAAGCACTACGATGTGGTGCCGCAACTGGTGGCGGAGAAGATTCTGGCGACGGCGAAGAAGCCGGTGGATGCTGAGGAGGAATAGGGGATTTTAGGTTTAAGCGATTGCGATCCTATGGACAGTTGCGGTCTCCCAGGTCTCAAAATCGAGACCTGGGGCACCCGCTCTCATTTCAACTCACCGCAACACAAAGCACATGCTATTTCCGGCTGTCGCGGGCTGCCTTCACGTAATCGTGGGACGCCTCAATGTGTGCGAGTTGGCTCACGAGGAGCTGGCGCACCGGCAGAGGCAACTCTCTGGTGAGAGCGTCTTCGTAGGCTTCCTTGGCCTCGTCCTCGGCCTGTTCGGCGGTTTCCAGAAGCGCATGGTCGCCGCCGCCGAATGCGGTCTTGAGGCTGCTCCAGGCGCGATAGACAACGGCCGCCGCGGTACCCTTTTCCTTGATGTCGTGCACGCCCTCCTGGTGGAGGATGGTTTCAAGCTCGCCGCGAAATTGGGCGCGCTTGAGCGACTCTGCAAGGAAGTAAGTCTTGAGGGTCTCGTCTTTGATTTCATCGCCGATTTTCTGAAATCCGTCCTGGCCGTCGATGAGGTTTTCGATCACCAGACGCAAAGTTTCTTCAACTTCCTTGAGAGTGTTCGATGGGGTGGACATTTGCTTCTCCGTAAATGCGGTTATCGAGCTTGTTGGGAGGTATGGGCAAGGTCCGGCGGCTGCCATTGCGATTCTCCTTCGCCGCCAGCGAGCACTTGGGAAATCGACCGGAAAAGTAACAACAGCCCGGCTCCCCTGCCCATGATCGAACGGGCCAGCGTGGCCGGCCTTACGTTCCTTCGTATAGAAGCGCATTCTTCCACTGCTGTTGCCTTCGGGTGATGCGTTCAGCACATCTTGCAAGCATGGGTGGGAAAGATTTACTGGAAAATCGGGGTAAATCTGGGCTATATTCTAGGAACTGACCGGATCCCACCTTTGGAGAACCCGATGAAGATGCCTGTCGCCGTACGACACCGCCGGTAAGACTTCTCTCGGTTGTCTGTCCTTGTGCCGCTCTATTGCGGTGCTTGAGGATGCCTCCAAACCAGGGCGCTTGCACTGCTTCCTTTGAATTGTGTTGCAGCGCGATCCCATCGCGGATGCTGTGCTTTGCACGGCATTGTGGAGATTCGTAATGTCCGATCTGAAAACGATTGAGCCGGTTGACGGCGGCACGCATACTCTTTGGTCTTCGATTGGCGAGGCCCTGCGCGGTTCGCATCAGGACTATACTGCCGGCAATCTGAACCGTTCGATTCTGCTGCTGGCGATTCCCATGGTTTTGGAGATGGTGCTGGAGTCGCTTTTTGCCGTTGTGGATGTCTTCTGGGTAGGGCGGCTGGGCGCGGATGCCGTGGCTACGGTGGGCATCACCGAGACGCTGCTGGCGCTGGTCTTCGCCATCGGGCTGGGCGTCGCTCTGTCCACGACGGCGATGGTGGCGCGGCGGATTGGCGAGAAAGACCCGGAGGATGCGGCAATTTCCGCAGTGCAGGCGATTGTGCTTGGACTGTTGATTTCGTTGGTGTTGGGCGTGTCCGCGGGCATCTTCGCTCCGCGGCTGCTGGCGCTGATGGGGGCGTCGCCGGCGATTGTCGCGGTTGGATCGGGATACGCGCGGGTTGCGCTGGGCGGCTGCGGCGCGATCATCATGCTCTTTCTCAACAATGCGATTTTTCGCGGAGCGGGCGATGCATCGATTGCGATGCGACTGCTGTGGGTCTCGAACATTCTCAACCTGGTGCTCGATCCCTGCCTGATCTTTGGGCTGGGGCCGTTTCCTCATTTGGGAATTACCGGCGCGGCGACGGCGACGCTGATCGGGCGAAGTATCGGTGTGCTGGTGCAATTCTGGCTGCTACTGAGAGGGACGGAGCGCATTCACATCCTGAGGCGGCATCTGCGGTTGAATTTTGCGGTGCTTTGGCGGCTGCTGCAGGTCTCGCTCTCGGGAATCTTGCAGTTTGCCATCTCGAATGCCAGTTGGATTGGGTTGGTGCGGATTGTCTCGCTCTTTGGCGGGGCTGCGGTTGCGGGCTACACGGTTGCCATTCGCATTGTGATCTTCTTCATTCTGCCGGCGTGGGGGTTGAGCAATGCGGCGGCGACGCTGGTTGGCCAGAACCTGGGTGCGGGCAGGCCGGATCGAGCTGAGCAGGCGGTCTGGCGCACGGGTTTTTATAACCTGATCTTTCTGGGGACTCTGGGCGTCTTTTTTATTGTCTTTGCCACGCCGATTGTCCGGCTTTTTGTGCAAGATCCGGCGGTGGTTCCGATTGCGGCGATGGCTCTGCGCACCTTCAGTTGCGGCAATATGGGCTATGCGTACGTGATGGTGATCCTGCAGGCCTTCAACGGAGCGGGCGACACGATGACTCCTACGATCGTGAACTTTTTCTGCTTCTGGGTGCTTGAAATTCCCCTGGCGTGGGCGCTGGCGGTGCCGGCGCATCTTGGGCCCGAGGGCGCGTTTTTGGCCTTTGTGATCGCCCAGTTCGCCATTGCCGGGGCCAGTGTTGTGCTCTTCCGGCGAGGACGGTGGAAGCGGATCCGGATTTGAGACGCGGAGCCAAGTTACGGTTAGAGCTTGGGAGCGGGCTCGAAACGGGCTCGCTGCCAGACTTGATATGGGGATAATTTCCTGCCTGTGGCTGAATCCTCGGGCCGGTTCCTTCATCTGAGAGAATGATGTTCGTGTACAGATCGCAAATTTCTGTTTTGGGGCGGATTGGCTTGCCCGCGCTGATGGTGATTCTTGGCCTGGGCGGCGCCGCTTCCGCGGTACTGGCGCAGTCGTCCGATTTGCCGTCGAATCCCACCCCCAATCCAAGCTCGCTCAGCAATCCGTATTACGGCAGCGTGACGCTCTCTCCGGCTACGGATGGGGTGTTGAAGCTGTCGCTCGACGACGCGGTCAATCGCGGGCTGGGAACCAACCTGGGGCTGAAGGAGAGCGAGGCCGGCGAGATCAAGTTCAAGGGCGAGGTTACGGAAGCTCTCCAATACTTCCTGCCCTCGATCACGGTGAGCGGCGCGACCGGCTACAACGAGTTCAACCTGGCGGCGTTTGGATTTACATCCGGTTTGCTGAACAAGATTGCCGCGAGCGGAGTGTTTCCGCCGAATGCGTTCAACGGGCTTTCCTTTATTACCAAGGCGGACGTGACTACGGGGCAGATCAACTACGAGCAGACACTGTTTTCCGGCACCTACATCGATGGCTACAAGGCCGTCAGGGCGGCTGAGACGTCGGCTTATTTCAGCAAGATGTCGGCACGGGGCGAAGTAGTGCAGCGGGTGGCAACCGCGTACCTGGCGGTGATCGCGGCGCAGAGCGAAGTGGACAATGCCAAGGCGCTGATGGACGCCGATAAAGTGCTGCTGGATCAGGCTCATGCCAAGCATGAGGCGGGGACGGTGGCCAATCTGGATGAGCTGCGGGCGCGGGTGCAGTACCAGCAGCAGCAGCAGATTGTGGTGGCCGACGAAAACACGCGCGAGAAGGACGAGATTCTGCTCAAACGGGAAATCGGCCTTGCGCCGGCCCAGAAGATCGAGCTGACCGATCCGGCTCCGTACAGCGAGCTGGCATCGCGGGCGCCGGAGGATCTGAAGACCGAGGCTTACGCCAATCGCCAGGATTATCAGAATCTTCAGGCCCAGGTGCGCGAAGCGCGGATGACCATCGGCGCCAGCAAGGCGGAGCGGCTTCCGACGCTGAGTTTCAAGGGAAATTATGGGGTTACCGAGGTTTCCGGCGTAGGAGCGCACGGGACGCTGTCGGCGATTGGGACGCTGAAGATCCCGATCTTCCGGGAAGCCTCGCTGCGCGGCGACACCGAGGTGGCGAAGGCGCAGTTGATGAGCGTGAGCCAGCAACTGGGAGACTTGCACGGACGGATCGACCAGCAGGTGCGTTCGTCGCTGCTGGATGTGCAGGCGGCGCAGCAACTGGTGCAGGTGGCGCGGTCCAACGTGGACCTGGCTTCGCAGGCGCTATCGGACGAGACGGATCGCTTTAACAATGGCATCGACGATACGCTGCCGCTGGTGCAGGCGCAGGCTACGCTGCAGAGCGCGCAAAGCAACCTGGTGGAGAGCCTGTACCAGTTCAACCTGGCCAAGCTTGGCTTGGCGCGCAGCACCGGGGTGATCGAGCTGCAGTACAAGACCTACCTGGGACGATAATTTCCGGGACAGTACTCTTTGGGGCGGGAATCGCCCGTACAGGATTTATTCGACTGGAATATCGATCTTGTCATCCGGTAATGCGACCTTAAGATTCATCCTGTTTTCGTCGCGGACCTCTCCGTTGGGCAGTGGATGCAGTTTGAATAGGTACAGCACGTTTCTGTCCGGGTCGTCGAAGGCGGGAAAGCCGGCGACCTGTTCCAGCGAATAGTGGGTGTGCAGGTCCTCAAGGGTGCCGGGATCGATGTCGTTCCAACCGGCGAACCAGCCTGGCTGGTAGCTGGCCAGTTTTTCGGGCAGGTCCTGGGTTCCAAAGTCATCGCAAATCGTAGGCAAATGCGAGATCAGGGTGATTTCATCACCGCTGATGGAGACCAGAAGCCGTTTTTCGCTGGCGTGCTCGTCGATGTATTGGGTCAGATTGCGGGCGGCGGTGACCCAGGTGTATCCGGGGTGGAAGACATAGCGCAGCGTCCAGAGGCCGTTGCCGGCGACGGTGACGAGGACGATTCCCAGGATGGCCAAGCCGGCCTTGCGCGCGTCGATCGGGCGTGCGCGCTTCTGCTGGTACAAGAGCTGCGCCATGATCCGGACGACGATGAAAACAATGAAAAATAGAACCACAACGTAATAGCGCGGCTGGGGATGGTTCTGGTAGGTCATGAAAGCGATGTAGCCGGCGACGGCGACGATGGAGCCGGAGAAGAGTGGATCGCTCCAGAGGCTGTTGGTCCAGGAATCCGTCCAGTTGTCTGCCGGGTTGCGCTTGCGGGCGTAGAAGGCTGTTCCGAGAGCCGCGAGGATAAGCAGGCCGGCGAGTGGGACGAGCACGCGGTCGGCCCAGAGGCTTCCATGAAACGACCACCAGAAGCTCAGAATCCGGGGCCAGAGGCCGTGGGGCTTTTCGTAGTCGTTGACAAAGAAGAGGTATTTGTAGTCGGGGAAGAGTCCGTAGCTGACCAGGCCGAGCATCCACAGGCCAAAAGAGATGGCTGCCGCGCCGCCCGCCGCAACGAGCAGGCGGATGAGCTTGGGTTTTTGCCTCCAGAAAGGCATGGCAATGACCCAGACCAGGGCGGGAAGCAGGAAAACGGCTGTCGTCTTGGTGAGGAGCATTCCTGTAAAGAGCAGGCCGATGAGCGCCGATGCCCCTTCTTTGCGCCGGAAACGTGGCAGGCGTAGCCCCAAATTCATGGCGGCGAGGGTGAATGCCATCAGGAGCGGTTCAAGCAAAGCCAAGCGGCTGAAGGCGTAGAGGAAGGGGCTGGTGACCAGCAGCGTGACCGCGAGCAGGCCGGCCCAACGCGGGCCGCGCTCGCGAAAGAGCTTATAGCTGAGGAAGAGATTCAGGAAAAACAAGGCGACGGCGAGGCCGCGGGCGGCCTGCACCGTGACTCCGGTGAACGCGAAGACAATCCAGAGCAGAAACGGCCAGACGGGGACGGCGGCAGCGGGATTGAAGTCGCCGGGGAGGTACCAGTTGCCGAAGAGGTGGGCGCGGATGGCGGCGTTGCCGTACCAGCCCTCGTCGGTGTATTTGGACCAGTCTTCCCAGGGTGAGAAGTTGGGGAAGTCGGCGCGTAGATGCCAGGCGTGGGCGGCTGCGAAGAGGGCGAGGAAGGCGATCCACAGCGC
>Ga0302324_100027418_pt1 | contig 10851 bp, 9 predicted proteins | sample Palsa_T0_1_FD_201949 | JGI IMG/M metagenome (GOLD analysis project Ga0302324, IMG submission 201949) | Peat permafrost microbial communities from Stordalen Mire near Abisko, Sweden - Palsa_T0_1 | ecosystem: Environmental > Terrestrial > Soil > Palsa > Peat permafrost | place: Sweden: Abisko...
GGACGTCGGAAGCCACTTTCGACGCTCCGAACAAAGAGTGCAGAGATTGGTCGATCGGAAAGCTCTCCGAAATACCCAACCGGTACTCGGGATCGCCATAGTCCCAGCGCGTTTCTTTTTCCACGAGCGCCAGCGTGTTCGGCCGATCGCCATAAACCTTATTCGTTGACATGTGAATAAAGGGCGACTCCGGCGTCCAGCGGCGCGCGGCTTCCAGGAGGTTGAGCGTGCCTACTGCATTCGTATCAAAATCCTCGAAGGCGATCTGGGCGGCGCGGTCGTGTGACGGCTGGGCCGCGGTATGCACAATCACCGCTGGTCTTGCGCTCTCGACCAAGCGGAGAATGCCTTCCCGATCTCGAATATCAATTGCGTGATGTTTATATCCGGGAATCTCTTGGCCCAATCGTTGAAGCGACCAGGAAGTATCCCCTGCCGGTCCGAAAAACACAGCGCGTTGATTATTGTCGATACCAAGCACCGTGTATCCAGCCCGATGAAAATGCAAACACACTTCGGATCCAATTAAACCACACGATCCGGTTACCAGGACGCACGCTTGGCTCATTACATTAAATCCGGCATTTCCGATTTAGCCTCCGGATTGTGCATCGCACGCCTCTCCTAGCTGAACACAACGAACTGGCCATCAGATCTGGACCGACAGAGATTGCTGGAATCCGAGGGCCCGTTCTTGTCGCCTGAGGGGCGGGCTTACCGCCGCGCTGCCAATTTCACAGATGCTGACGGGGCCCTCTTCCTCGTCGCTAGCCACTGTAACTGCAATCGCAACGCCGCCCAATGGGCACCGCCAACTGAGAAGCCGTCGCAGCATTGCCCAAACAGCCGCATTCCCAGACGTCCCTCAGCCAGCAAAAACCACTAGTAGCGACGCGCTTGATCGGTTGCCTTAGAATCTTCACGGTCCCCGGCTGCTAGCCGGCCGGCGACACAAAGCCACAGTTTGCCGAGATTGTAGGCCAGCGGGCTCAATTGTAAATGTGTTTATACCCTCGGAACCAGGAGGTCATCCAAATCACAAACCAGAATCAGGCCACTATCGGGTCGCTGATACATAAAACGAATCAAGCCACGTCAGTTTACACCTCTTCGCTTCCGTTAGGAATGTTCCGGTTTGTTAACATTACGAATCTTTCGAAGAGAAAATAGCGTTTTGTGGAGCGAGAAACCAAACTCTGCCACACCGGGGGGGGATCTCGAGGGTGTACCATTTTCACCTGGCGGTTAGGCTGATATTTTCTCGCTTATGTGACGCGTTCCGGTTTGCCAGGGCTTCGATTGTGGGTAATCTGAGTCGCACGCACGACGCTGCAATGGGATAATGTCGTTCGGTTGGTCAGTGATAATTAAAGGAGAGTTTGAACTACTCGAGCGAGGACAGGCTCACGAGCCATTCTCTGTCGCTTGAATGCACGCTCCATCATAGTCGACTTCATTGTGAATGTGAAAACCGAAAACGACACGAGATGTTCTTAACTTTGCAGGGATGCTATGGAACAAGGCCTTGTATCGAGTCCGCGGGATACCTTTAGTTCCAATATTTCTCGCTGTCCATCAGATTCGATCCTGAAAAAGAGACGGAACGGAGATAGGATTGCGAAGATGGCAATGAACGATGGAATCGCACGCTCCCAGACGTGGATCGCTCTGCTTGGCCGTCGCGACATGCCAACCGATGGTGTCGAGGACTATTGCACTTTTCTCGGCCGGGCGCTTGCGCTGCGCGGTGTCGACCTGAAGCAGGTTCGCGTGCCATGGGTACAAAAGGGCTGGGTGCGAGCATTTCTCCAGCTTCAGCGCGAGTGCACTGATTGGAGGGAACACTGGGTCATTTTCCAATACACGGCGTTCGCATGGTCGCGCCGGGGATTTAGCCTAGGTGCGGTGGCTGCTCTCGCAATTCTACGCCGTCGCGGAGTTCGCTGCGCGGTCGTATTTCACGAACCTTGGCGTCACCCGGGTAGATCGAGCTGGATCGGTGCGATTCGCGGAGCGTGCCAGGACTGGGTCGTCCGCAAACTGTACGGATGCTCCTCGAAAGCCATTTTTCTTGACCCTCTCGAGTTGATCGCGTGGCTCCCGGATAGGGACACAAAGACGGTGTTCATTCCAATCGGTGCAAACATTCCTGAATGTCTGGTGCGGGACACGTCCGTTGACCGCAGCAACTGCTTGACAAAAACGGTCGCGGTGTTTTGCCTTAGCGACCGACCGAACCGGCACCGTGAACTTGCCGACATCTCTCATGCCGCGCGATTTATCGCAAAGGACGGCTCAAAACCTCGCTTTATTTTCATCGGACGAGGAACTGAGGAAGCGAGAGAAGAAATCGAAAGCGTTTTTAGGGGTATTCGCGCCGAGGTTTCCAATATTGGGTTGCAAAGCGCGGAACAGGTGAGTCGTATTTTGGTCGAATGTGACGTAATGCTTTGCGTTCGGGGAATACTCTACCCGCGTCGTGGGAGTGCGATCGCGGGAATCTGTTGCGGCCTGCCGATTGTTGCCTACGGAGACGGTTCGAACATATTTCCAATCAGTGAAGCCGGTTTACTCCTCGTTCCCTATCGCGACCATGACGCGCTAGCGGATTCCCTTGCGCGAATCCTCGATGATCGCGACCTGTGGCGGCAGATGCATGAGAGAAGCATACAGGCTCAGCGAAAGCATTTTTCTTGGAATCACATTGCCGATATGTTTGTTGAATCGCTGAATGGCGACCCGCGTTCGGCTTACGGGATGCGGCGTAAGAAACCTCGCGGGTCCACCCATATCGAATCCTGATCGGGAAGCTTTCGTCCTTCAACCGGAGGCTATTTGACCAGCCGAAGCGAAAAACCCTTATCTCCCCGAGGGGGAGCGAGCACTACTGGGCCTATCCCTCGACGAGGCCTGCCAAAAACTCTTTCGTCGGTATCATGCGGCCTGTTTGCCTGCTGACATCGAATATCGAAACCCATGCCCAATGCGGACAAGCGGACGTTCAATAAGTTCCCACGAAACTGCGGCGAGCGCGTAGGTCGCAACTGCTGCCATAACTGAAATGCTCGCTCCTGGCAAGGTAACAATTTGTGGACGTGCGTGCAAAAAGGTCGAGTGGAATAATAGATCCATAACCCAGTGAATGAGGTACATGCAGTACGATACGCGACCAACGGCACCCAGCCATCCTGCGCGCATCGCGCGAGCAACCCATCCTTTCGATTCGACTAAAACCATCAGCAAAAGAAGCGTATAAAAAATCGCGATCCACGTAAAGCCGAGCGAGGCGACACCGAAACCTTCCAAGCCGGAGCCATAATAATGAAGCCCCAATCCCAAAACGAACACTATAACCGTCGTCCAATAAATAGCTTGAATTTTTCTGCTAAGCCACAGACGAGACACGGGGTCTCTCCAAATGATTGCCGCAAATATTCCCATTGCAAGAGTGTCTGCGCGGAATGGCATCAGGCGAGTGCAATCGACCTGGTAGACATGAAGAAACAGCAGGACCCGAACCAGGGGAGCGCTGCAAATGATTCCCACCGTGACACATAGCAACTGGCGCGAAGAAAACCAAGTGATCACCAAAGGCGCGACCAAATAGAACTGTTCTTCCACGGCAAGCGACCAAAGGTGTCCAAACCACGAGCCCCACAAACCCGACTGAGCCGACCAATTAAAGGGAACAAGATTTTGAATAAAGAGGAAATGTGCATAGACCTCAAATCCACGGGGCAGGACTCTACCAGAAAACGATCGCGATTGAATCGCCGGTCCAGCAGCAAAAACAAGGGCGATATACAGGCAGATCCACAGATAATAGATAGGAATGATACGAAAAAACCGCCGAATATAGAACGTCCGAAAATAGGAATCCGACCCGCGAGCATCCATCAGGATTCCCCCAATCAGAAATCCTGATAACACGAAGAACAAATCCACACCAGTCGTCCCTTCGGCTGCGCTCCGCTGCACATAATATGCAAGTCCGTCAAACCGCGTAAGCGGGTATCCGTTGGTGTAGTGAAAGAAAATGACGAGAAGAATGGCCAGCCCGCGGAGTCCATCGAGTTCGGGAATTCGAGTTGCTTTTTCCACGCCGGCAATGCTGCAATGGGAACGCTCCGAGGTCAAGTGGGATTACGCAGGAATGTCACCGTTTCGCGAAAATATGGGGAAGGTTGCGTGAGCGCAAAGGAACGAATCCTGCACAGCATGACGCGGTCGGATTTTGTCCGCGGCACTTATGGCGTTCTCCAAAAGATTCCATTGATAGGCGTGGGAGTACGAAAACTCGTCCATGCCACAATGCCGCCCGGAATGAAATTATGGATTCAAATACCCGATGGCCTCGGCAAGGGCCTATGGATCTACGCCGATCCAAGATCTGAGCTTGGTTACACGAACGGCGACCACGAGCCTTGGATTCAAGAGCTCCTGAAAGCCGAGCTTCACCAAGGCGATTGTTACTATGATGTCGGTGCACACACAGGCTTTTTCTGTTTGATAGCGTCGCGATTCGTGGGGTCATCGGGAGCCATTGTGGCATTCGAGCCAGACCCAGTGAATGTCGATGCCTTGCAGACTAACATTGCGAAAAATGGCCTCACGCAAGTAAGCGTGGCGGAGGCTGCAGTCTGGTGCTCGCCAGGTCATGTGGCTTTTGAGCGAGCATCGGATTCGTCGAACCGGACGCAGGGGCATGTTTCCTCTGCGAAAGACCCTGGACTCGAGCTCATCTTGGTGCCGGCAGTTCGCCTGGACGATTTTATTTTTAGCCAGGGGCATCCAGCGCCCCATCTGGTGAAAATGGATGTCGAAGGCGCAGAATGGGAGGCTTTGCAGGGAGCGCGCCATCTCTTGACGGAAGCGCAGCCGAAATTACTTTGCGAGGTCCACGATCCCACCCAGGTAGGGCAAATTCGAGCGTTCCTTGAGGGAATTGGCTACACGACAGAGGAGTGGAACCCAGTGCACCCACGCTACTCGGATTATCGGCAGCTCTATCTGTGGGCGATTCGAAAACACTGACGGGAGTGGAGGGTTTGTTTCGTATCGTATTCGCATAAGATTCGGATTCCTGGAAGAGGAGCTAGCCTTCTGTAGACAAGGGCGATTCAACACGGAATGCGGCCCTTCGGTAGCACATGGGGGCGGTGGTCCGATCAACAGAGATCATGCCCGAGTTGGTTATGTCGGGTTCTTGCGAATGAGAGCGTATATTTTAATCTCAAGCAACGTGGGTATTTGACGGCGACTGAGGATCGCTACAGCGCGTCCCAGCTGATACGAGCTCTGGTTTACATGTATGTTGAGTGTGGGTTCGCCGCGACACTGTTTCTCTGGCTACAGCCGGCCTTCGAAATCCTCGGAACAAGACCTACCCGTCACAGGGTCGTGGCCAGCCTGATTGCTAGGGCATAAGAAGTTCGCCTCCGGACTCTAGTGCCCATTTGAATCAATTTTGACCTTTCGGGCCAGGATGACGAGATTCGCGGGCTCGTAATCTCCTTGCTGCCGGTGTTGTCGGTTCAGCAGACGGTCACCGTAGCTGACCCACCCGATGAAAAAAGGAGCAGGTAGTCGGAGATATTTTCGCCAGGCACGTACAAGCCGTACTGCCAGTCGCGAATACTTGAACATGGCGTAGGCGTGCCGCGCGACTTCAAAACCCGCGCTTTCAAAGAGTGTTTTCATTGCGCTAAATGAGTACCCTTCCCGTTTGTGCCCGAATTTCTCGCCCTCATTTACTTCCCCCGGAGGAATCGGCACCGAAAGGATCATCTTTCCAGAAGTTGCGAGTACTCGATGAAGTTCCTTTAGCGCTCCCAAGTCGTCATCGAGGTGCTCGAGCACTTCGAGAAAAAGCACCGTGTCGAGCGAAGCGTCGGCGAACGGTAGTTGATTGGCGAGCGTGACAAGTGGCGCGAGATTGCCTGTTGTCGAGTGCCGGGCGAAGGTTCGCGAGAGCGCGTTTTCGTCTATGTCAGCGGCACATACGAGACGCGCATGGCGGCAGAGATACCGTGTAAAGACCCCAGGCCCACAGCCGATATCAGCGACGCGCCCCAGGTCTTTTCCTAGGAATTCGTACACGAACGCGTCTTTGGTCGGTCGTTGAAGCATGACCGCGTCCGCGATCAGTTTGTGATAGACCCACCATACCCAGTAGCTCCGCCCCAAGCTCTCCTTCAGGCTACGTATACGGCTCAATTCTGCCTCTTTGAGCTAGTTTGATGGAAAATCTGGGTGTAAACTGCCGCGCGTCCTGCAACCATCTGCTCTTCATTGAAAAGTGACGATGCACGGGCACGAGCCGCTTCGCCAAATCGACGGACAAGGTCCGGATCCTCCAAGAATCTTCTCATGCAAGCAGCCAGCGCGTTTGCATCACCGTAAGGAAAGTTTAAACCCGTGTCGGCAATAACCTCTGCCACGCCTCCAATGTCTGCGACGATTGTGGTTTTGCCCCGCATCATTTGTTCCATTGCCGCCAGGCCAGCCGTTTCCTCCCAGATTGATGGCATCAACACGACGTCCACTCGGTCAACAGCATCTTGCAGATCCTGGCCTTCGAGGAAACCAAGAAAGTCCACCTTGTCTTTGAGACCGAAGGCTGCGGCCATGGCTTCAAGACCGGATCGCTCGGGACCGTCGCCAATCAGCTGCACATGAAAGGGAACGCCCTGCTCGCACAGTATCCGAGCAGCTTCCATGATCAAATCGATCCCCTTGATACTCACGAGGCGGCCCACGTAAGCAAAGCGTAGCGGAAACGAAGGGCTTTGAATGTCGGATCGGCGCGAGGATAGATCACGAATCCCGTAATAGATGACTTCGCTGCATGGGAGATCGAGTCGACGACGTACGTGCGCGGTAATTGCGATATTGCGGGCTACCCTTTGAGAAAGCCAGTGACGCGGAAAAGTTAGCCCGAGCTTTCGGACGCTCCTAGCAAGGCCCGACTTGTCACAATTACAGCGCACACACTCCCGGTATCGTCGCGCGAGGAAGTGTCCTGGGCACGGTTTCTTGAGAGGCTCATAAAACAGCAGGCCATTCGGACAGATAGCGTCATAAAAATGATGTTCTATGACGATATGTTTTCGGAGCAATGACCCGATAGCCAGTGGAAGAAGGCTCGCTCCGGCAAGATGAAGAACATCAGCATCGCGAATGAGACGCAACAGCTGGAATGGCTTTGGAGAACGAACGACCCGGTATGGCAGCGCCGCATCGTTCATTTCTCCTCTTGGTGTCTGCGTCACGACGGTGACCTCGAATGGGCCACCAATACTGCCGAGTTCCGGCGACGGGTACCTCGCGAGGCCTTCTGCGAGCAATGTCAGGTTTGTTTGTACCCCACCAATTGATGGCGCCCAATCATGGCTGTAAAGGAGTAATTTCACGTGGTTACGCTGCTGTCGATTTTGTTCCGGTTTTTCGCGTCAGAACAGGGACTGTCTCGCATCGCCAATCAACAAAGCCAAGGAATCGAGTCCGAAGCGAAGAATCTCCTCGAATCAACACGTCATCACGCTACTTCGAGCGAGGCGTCCAAGCATCTGCTACGCGCCGACTCTGACACGTCGATGAAGTGGACTGCATGCGAGCTTTTCGCTCCTCACGGGAAGAAGACCTATTCGGCAAGACGGCCATTGCAGTGTACGGAGGATCCTCAAGCACATGCTGTAGAACATCGAGTGCGACCACAAAGAGTAAAGATTAATCTTAGCACGCGAGGAGGGGGGCAGCAAACGCCGGCAATCAAAAAGAGCCCGAAAAAAATTGAGCAACGTTTTCGTCAATTGAATTTGGCCCCTTTTGACCTTCTTATTCAGCGCCGCCTTGTGATACTGACGGAAAAGTGTGCTCCGCTGGCGGTTGCATCACCGTGCTATGGTGTGCTGATGGCTTTCAAATTCCACGCCGCGCGGCGCTCCCAGATAACCTGAGCGGTTGGGTTATTCGGTTCGGCTCCCTTTATGGCCCGTTTATCCAAGTCCTTCGAGGAAGCGGTCATCGCTGGCGTGCAAGGTTGCTCTCCCCTTCTCACAGGTTCTGATCTGACAGTCAAGCTCGGCGCTCATTTGCCCCCTGGGCAATAGAGGCCGCCCCTTTTCTATTTCGATCACCGCAATTTGCTTAATCTTGGCATGAACTCCAGGATAGAATCATTTAGGAATTATATCCGTGCCTATCCACGACCGCACACTTTTGACACCGCCAAAGGTGTTCGCGTTGCCCGCCAAGCCGCTGGCGGACCGGCGCTGACATGGATCGACCTTCGCTTCATTCACGGGCCTGCTCTTCCGCAGGAATTCGCCGGATGGAAGAGTATCAGACTCGAGATCCGCAGGCCGACGTCCACACAAATACGATCAACCGCGACGAATCGAAGTCGTGCGCCGGTGGTTTGAGAGCGCTGGCCTTGTCGAGTGCAGATCCGGTTGGGATATAACGGAATTGATGCGAGAGAGCGTCGCCTAGCATAAGAACCGGAGTGCAGTGGCTTCTGCTTTAGAGTACCAAGGCCTATAGTTGGATAATAGTCGGCTCAGGAGAGATCGTCGAGTGGTGAACCGAAAACCGAATTTAAGTGACTTTACCGAAGTCCTCGAATTGCTGGCCGAGCGCTATAGCCAGGTGGAGGGTCAGGGCGAACAGTCCGCATATTGGGTTCGATCGACTATTAGCTCAGCAGCCCCAAAATTGGCAGCCCTTCGTTTTATTCTTGCGCATTCTTCGCCTGGATCTAAGCCGAGATTGTTGGACATTGGTTCGCAGATCGGTTCACTTCCCCTTTACGCTATACGTTTAGGCATCGAGTCAACGGCCGTAGATAACGCCGACCTAGCCTCCGATTGCGGGCGAATACTCCGCGAACATGGCGTAGATTACCGAGTGGGCGATGTTGGCACCGGTCATTTGCCTTTTGCCGATGGGAGTTTCGATTTTGTTACATACATGGATGTTATCGAGCACCATGAGTATTCGCCGAAGCGCGTGATGCTCGAACTGTGGCGCGTTCTTGCGCCGGGTGGTTGCATAATCATAACGACTCCAAACCACGCCTCCATCTACAATCGCTTGTCGCTGCTAAAGGGGCGATCTGTGAATGATACATTCGACTATTTCTTTGAGACTTCGAAAGACCAATGTGTGTATTTGGGACACCACCGAGAGTACACATGCGTCGAGTTGCGCGCTGCTCTTGAACGGACAGGCTTCCGTGTCTTGCAATGTACGGCGATCGATGAGGGCTTTCGGTCCCAAATGTCCTATTTTCGACACGCTTCCGCCCGTGGTTGGGTTCCGGCGCTTCGAAGCCAAGGAAAGTTTCTCGCCGCCAGCCTCCTGGGGCATGTATGGACCGGTCTCTCGCTGCCGTTCGGCCGAATATTATGGGCCGTAGGTGAGAAGGTTGATAGATAATTTCGGCTTCTGATCAACCGAGAGGGATGTCGGGCATGAATGCCACGCTACAGGCGATTAATCGATCGGGGCAGCTTCGCAGTCTCCTGCTATTTCTCGGTGTTATCGGGGCCGGCTGGATTGTGGCGTACTGGATTGTGAATCGCTCCGCTCAGATGTTGACGATAAGCGGGATGGCTATCATTATGGCTATTACTGTCGGGGGCATCCTGAGGAATTGGCGACTGGGTTTCTTTCTCTTTATTCCCTGGGTGCTGTTTGAAGACTTGGCACGCAAGTATCTTGGAAACGGCACGGCATTCTTTTTTGGAAAGGATGTCCTTGCAGCCTTTCTTTATGTCTCATTGTATATCGCTATACGGCGCGGCAACGCGGCCTCGTTCAAGCCGCCGTTTCGCGCGCCACTAGCCTTATTCGTAGCTTTGGCGGTCGTTCAAGTGTTCAATACCTGGACTCCCAGCATCGTCTACGGCCTTCTTGGGCTTAAACTGTATTTCTTTTATGTTCCACTGATCTTTGTGGGATATGCCCTGGTACGGACCGGGCGCGATTTGGAGCGTTTCCTCTACTACAATGTGAACCTGGCAGTTTTGATTGCAGGCTTGGGAATAATCCAGTCCGTTATCGGTTTCTCTTTTTTGAATCCCGCGACTCTAGCACCTGAACTTGAACATTTGGGCAATCTAACGCGCTATTCACCCATAACACACCTTGCAGTCGTCGCTCCCACGTCGGTATTCGTTAGTACAGGTCGCTTTGCCACTTTTGTAATCCTGGCGGCGATAATGGCTTTGGGCGGGCAGGCTTATCTTTTGCTGACGCGCCGCCGTGCAATTTACGGTTTTTTCGGCATAGGAATCATTATTGTCGCGGCCATACAGAGCGGCTCACGAGGATGCATTGTGTATACTGTGATGAGTGCTTTGGTCTTGTCCGCCGGGTTCATTTGGGGCGCGCCGTTTCGCTGGGGACAAGGTCAGCATCTAGTGAAGGCGGTTCGCCGCACTTGTCTTGTTGGGGCCGCTGGACTTTTTTTGTTGGTTCAGTTGTTTCCGACAAGCATCGGTGCGAGTTGGGCGTTTTATTCGGAAACGCTTTCCCCAACGAGCTCGGCGTCAGAATTGCGATATCGGTCGTGGGACTACCCCATCGCCGGTCTGGAGCAGGCCTTCGAGCACGACCGATGGGTCTATGGCTATGGGACGGGCACGGCATCATTGGGAACCCAGTACGTTGCAAGCCTCCTCGGCCAGCCACAGATCAACAACTGGGTCGAAAACGGCTGGGGTTCAATCGTGCTCGAGATGGGAATCTTGGGTCCCATTCTTTGGTTGATTTGGAGTGGATCACTGCTGTATTACGCGTGGAAAATTGTTCGAGATCTACGCGGGACCGTCTATTTCCCCGTGGCCT
>Ga0302324_100027419_pt1 | contig 10851 bp, 12 predicted proteins | sample Palsa_T0_1_FD_201949 | JGI IMG/M metagenome (GOLD analysis project Ga0302324, IMG submission 201949) | Peat permafrost microbial communities from Stordalen Mire near Abisko, Sweden - Palsa_T0_1 | ecosystem: Environmental > Terrestrial > Soil > Palsa > Peat permafrost | place: Sweden: Abisko...
ACGCAACCAAGTTATACAGGGCTGTGCCCTCACTATTCGGAGGAGTGAGCGCCACAATTGGGTTGCCCTGATATGCGTTGAGTTGCTCCGGAAATCCAAGCAGATAATAATCTTTGACTTCACTAGGTTCAGCATCCCACGCTTGCTCATCCAATGGCACGATGCCGTTCGCTGAAAGCAGCTGGCAGGTGTTTTCTCTTGGGAGCAGTACGCCGTAGTCAATGTTCTCCGTTACTCCTATGGGCATCGGATGGGCGTCGTCGTATGCAAAGGGTATGGGCTGGTAGTAGGCGGCGCCTTCTCCCATGGAGTCAATCAGAAGACACGTCGTAAGCACACCACCTTTAGCTCGGATCCGATCGATTTGAGTAACGCAGTGACCTGCGGTCATGAGCAGCCATCGGCCCTCCACTGAAAACAGGAACGCCGTGTGGACGAATTGGAAGCGCTCTTGGCTCAGTCGGAAGTCAAAGTAAATCCCCACCACGTGACGCAGCAACCGTCGAGTCAGAGCAATACCTTCTGGCGTTCCGACTTCCGCATTCACTATCAAGGTCTCAAAATCAGTAGGTGACAAAATAACCGACGGGTGTGCTTGCCTTCCGCTCGGTTTCCCGTTGCCGTGCGCAAAATGGAAAGGATTTGCGGATAGCGAGGCGTCAGCGCGGAATCATTTTACAGCGCCGGACGAGTGTCCGCTCTGCAGCAGTAATTCAGTGGGCTCGACAGACCGAAAGTGGGCCGATAGCCGTCCTTCAAACAGTTAGAGATATGGTAGCGGGGGCAGGATTCGGAATTCTAGGAATCTGACTTTCCACGAGATTTTCTTCAACCAGGGCTCGTCAAAGCGGCAGCGCAAACCAGTGGGTCGTCGACGGATCAGCCTCGCGCGAGGCACGTAGAGTTCAAGCCGCCCCCTTCGCTTAACGCTCAACCGGCTGCTCAGTCGCTGCACCCTCCCTCGGCGACGCCAGTCTGTATCCTGTAGTTTACACATTGTCTCCTATGGTATACAGTCGCTAATGTTCGAAGTGAAACGCACCGATACGTTTGATGGGTGGCTCAAAGGAATGAAGGATTCGAAGGGTCGCACGAAGATTCAGGCGCGTATCGACCGGTTGGCCAATGGGAACCCCGGCGATGTCGGCCCGATCGGCGAAGGCTTGAGCGAGCTGCGAATCGATTTCGGCCATGGCTACCGCGTCTATTACGCGCGAGCTGGCAAGACGCTCTACCTGTTGCTGTGCGGCGGCGACAAGGACAGCCAGGACGCGGACATAAAGAACGCTCACGCGATGTGGAGAGAATTGAACCCGCCGGCCAAAAAGCCGGCCAAGAAGGAGTGACCATGGCAGCAAAAAGCAAACGGCGAAAGACTAAGGTGACGCCCTACGATTCCGCGGATTACCTGAAGACCGAAGCGGATATCAAAAACTACCTCGAGGCGGTATTCGAAGAGCCCGTGGATCGACAGATGCTGATTCACACGCTCGGTGTTGTCGCTCGAGCGCGCGGCATGATGAAGCTATCGAAGGACACAGGCATCACGCGGGCCGGCCTTTACAAGGCGCTCTCTCCGAACGGCAATCCGAGCTTCGAGACCGTGACGAAGATTGTCGGTGCATTCGGGATGCGGTTGAGCGCGCAAGCGGGCTGAGTGGCGCTGGATCAGCCCCGGGGAGGACCGCCATGAACGCGGCTACGCTCGTGTCGCAATGACCGCGGATGAGCCTTGCTTCACGACGCATGGCACTTTGAAATGGGCGAGGTTCTCTCTGCAGAAGCCAATGATATTTGCCTCGCTGGCCGCTGTCCCCGGTTTCAGAGCAATAAACGCACAGGGTGTCTCGCCCCATTTCTCATCTGATCTCGCTACTAACGGCCGCCTCGAGCACCGCAGGATACCGATAGAGGGCGTCTTCAACTTCAATCGATGAAATGTTCTCGCCACCTGAGATGATGATGTCTTCGTGACAGTCCGCTTCAGGGCGCTCAGAATTGCAAATCGTTGGGCTGTGCGGCACGCATGGCTCTGGGCTATGCCGACGCCGGCGCGCCGGTGAACTCCCTTCGATCCGAACGGGCGCCGGTAGAAGAGTTCGCGGAGGACCAGTCAGTGTTCGATGGTGCAGCATTCTGGAATCCATGGACGGGAGACTGTCCGCATGACCTCCATTCCCACGCCCTCTGCGGACGCGCTGATTCAAAGGGCACGGGACCTGGGTCCCGCTATACGCGCCTGCCGGGAAGAAATTGACGCCACTCGACAATTACCGACGACTCTGGTGCAGGCACTTCGAGCCGCCGGGATGTTCCGGCTGTTCGTGCCCGCGAAGCTCGGGGGCTACGAGATCGATCCGATTACCTTCGTCAAGATCATCGAAGAGCTCTCCGCCGTAGACGGATCCGTGGGATGGATTGTATCGGTGTGTGCTGTTGGTGGATTGCTCGCGGGATCCATACGTGAAGAGGCCCTCATAGGTATTTATGGGGAGAGTCCCGACACCATCATCGCGGGAGGCGTCAATCCGACTGGAAGAGCCGTGGTTGTCGACGGCGGATACCTGGTTTCAGGGAGGTGGGCATTTGGCAGCGGAATTCGGCACGCCAACTGGGTCTACGGCAATTGTTTGATCTATGACGGGGAACAAAAGCGCTTGGATGCCACAAACAATCCGGAAGCGCGAGTCATGCTTTTCCCGGCTACTGTCTGTGTGGTACACGATACTTGGCAGGTAGGAGGACTTCGTGGCACAGGCAGTCACGACTTCAGCGTTTCAGAGCTGTTCGTTCCCGCCGATCGATCCTTGATCGCATTCAGTGCACGGGCGTCGCAGCCGGGGATCTTGTACAAGTTTCCGTTCAGCCTGTTTGCGGCTCTGATTGCCGCGGTGCCCCTGGGAATCGCCAGAGGCGCGATCGGCGCTCTCGTTGAGCTCGCGAAAGCCAAGAGGCCGATGGGCGGGAGCGTGCTGCTCAGTGAGAAACCCTCAGTGCAGATTGCTGTGGCGCGAGCCAAGGCGCTGGTATGCACTGGTCGCGCGTTTCTTTATCGAGGTCTTAAAAGAGATGCTCGGGGAGCTTGCGGCCTCCGGCGAGACAGGAATGCCTCGTCGAGCGGCGCTCCGGCTGGCTTGCACGCAGGCAGCTCTGAACGCCGCCCAGGCGGTGGACCTGATGTTCGACGCCGGAGGCGCGACATCGGTGTATACGTCGAGCCCACTGGAGCGGTGCTTCCGCGATGTGCACGTCAAGATGCGGCATATTGCGGTCTCACCGACATCCCTCGAGCTCGCGGGGCGTGTCTTGCTGGGCCTTGATCCTGGAACTACACGGTTTTGAGACGGACCGCGTGGCTACCGTATATCAAAGCCCCGGGATTTCCGGCACAGCGAGGCCCGCAGAACGCATTCACGTGGAAGATTGACGGACGAACATCTAAGTATCACCGCGCGTAGTGCGTCGCGCCGAGAAGATGGAGCGAGTGTAGGGTCGATCCCTGATCACCCGGCAGTCATGGGGTTCCGGGGGATGTAAAACAGTTGCCCTTCCTTCATCTCAATCATGCGCCCATCGGAAAAGGCCGCAGCCGCAACGCCGCCGAAGCGAACGAGCTCGAAACGTCCGTGTTCGAATTCACGAACTTCGTCTGGCTTCTCGAACGCGCGTAGGATCATTCTTCTCTCTGTGGTCACGAAACAGATCTCCTACGTGTGCGCAGCGACTCCATTCGAAGTCGCGAAGAAATCATTCGCCAAATGAGCGAGAGTTCGCGCGGTAAAAGGTGGACCGGCCGCTCGATTAAATCGGATCGTGCGGCCGGTTCGGATCAACTTGTCGGACAATGCTTCGCTGGACGCTGGCAATAGCCCGATCCGGCTCGAACTGATGCCCAAATTGTATCGCCGGCGCAGCGTCCGCGCTCAAAGCTATTTAGCGCGGTGCACCGGCTGCGCTCATTGCCTTTATCGTTTGAGCAATGAACGCCTCCGCCTGCAGCATGTTTGAGAATTTAGCGGATCTGCTGCGCTTAATTCCCTGTTTGATTACCTCCACCGAGATGTCCTCGCCGTCGCAGCTCAGCGTGGCTTGCATGCCGTAGCTCTCGGCCAGCTCGCGCGTATACCGGTTCAGTCGCTCGATATCGAGTTCTGTCTGCTCCATCTGCCGTATGGTCGCAGTTTGCGGCTTGGGCAGTTGCTTTATGAGCCGTCTAGCCTCGCCCTTCTGTTCTTTGGTTCCCTCCGTCAACACTTCGGTCAGTATCGACCGCGCGCCTTCGGGGTCGCCCATATCCATGTAGGCTTTCGCGAGGTCGATCTTTGTTCCGATCTCCGACATTGTGGCTGCTCGAAGGGCGTCTATTGAAATGCCCTCAAGGGGGCGCCGCGCTGATACGCGGACTTGAAGATAGGTATTCCACTTGACTCGAAAACCTTGGTACCGCTTAGCGGGTCCATCGGCGGTGCTTTCGATTATAGTGCTTGGACCGCGTCGGGGCGTCGCTCAGGGCTCAGGTCGATGCCCTGCTCTGCCGCGGCTTGCGGCGTGCAATGAAGAGCAGCCGCTGCGCCATCGTGGCGGGCTCAGCGCGTCCCGCCGCCACATGTACAGAGCGTTCGCCCCAGGCATCTGCACTCCGCCAATGGAACAGCCTCCTAGCTTTCGGGACCCAAAAGCTTGCGCATTGTTCCGGTGTGACCCACGAGGAAGCCCTCGACGTCCGCAGGCCGATCGCAGGCTTCGGCCTTAATCTGCCGCAGGAATGGCGCGGCGTACTCGTTTGTAGCCGGAGAGAAGTAAAGCGTGAGAATGTCCCCCTGAAAACCGCTGCTGTACATTGCGACATCATTGTGTTGCCCGCGGAATTCACGGAACACGGTTTCAAACTGATCCTGTATTGCGATATGCCGGCCAGCCTGCACATCGACGCTAGGCATTCGCACGCAATACCAAACTGGCGCGTTCATGGAGCGTCGATTCTAGAGGAGAACCGAGAGCGTCGTACTCGATCCCGGATCAGTGGGCGATATCTCGACCTGCCGCCGCTCAACTCCCTTTGTGCAGAAGAACACGCTGCCCGTGGAGCTGACCTCGCCGAGCTCCCAGCCCGCGTCAATCCATCCGAGCATCGCCGCCACGAAAGCGCGCTTCAGGTTCGCGTCAGGCGCCAGCGGACGAACCTCGAGCACCGCACCGTGCATGTTGCGCACGACGTACCAGCGCGGCTCAGTGGTGGTCTCGAGGGGATCGAATACGGAGCGGCGCGCCATGCCGAGACGGTAGCGACCCGCCGGCAGCGCCGTCCATACAGTAGTCCGCGGCGCAGCAAGCTGTATGGGCACCTTCCCGCGCCTCCTTCTCGCACCTGCATTTTCGAAACACTTTTACGGCCACGTTCCACCTATGCCATAGCTGGTGACAGTCTTGAGAGCCTGAACAGTACGTCCTACTTCACGATCTATGATTTCCAGGGCTATGAAGCCGGGACAATCTTTGCACCGACCGGCCGGACCGCGTCAGTGCAACTCGTCGGCGTAACGCCCTCTAACCTTCCTCCGCCGGCCGCAGCGATGCGCGCTAATTCGTCCGTCGTCCTTGTTTCAAAATACATGTCGCGATAGCTCAACCCTATAACTTTCACCACTGATCCGGCTTGCCACGTGATGTATGTCGAACCCGCTCTATGTGCGGCTTGACGCCAGGATTCAATTCTTTCGCCCGCGCGATCGCTTCAGCTTGCGTCGGCTCGATCGCGCTTGCTCTATCGGAGTTAGATCCGCGCGTGGCGCCGTGTCGTTGGGGTAGCACGAACGCGCCGCTTAGTTAGCTACGGACCGTCGAGCGTTTCAGTCCACTTCGGCTCCGCACCTCACGGAGTGAATGTTCTCGCCACCCGAAATCCGTGATTGCTGCTGCGAAAGTTGGTGGGAAACCAGACGCGGTTGCTGGAGCGAATAGTCGAGGGAAAGCTGGTCCAAGACCCGCCGCGCACCACATGTCCTTTACAGTTTTCGCTTGTCCACGCCGATCCGTCGACAGGTGCGCCAAAATAATCCTCGTGCCAACAGTCCTCGACCCAATCATAGCTGTTGCCGTGAACCTGATAGAAACCCCACGGATTGGGCGAGAAGGAGGATACGGGAAGCGTCTGCTGGCGGTTTTCACCCGTCGGCTGGTCGCCGTAGGTTCGAGTTCCATTGTAGTTCGCCTGCTTCGTCGACAAGGACGACCCCCACCAGAACGGTGTCGTCGTCATCGCGCGGGTGATGTATTCCCGTTCCGCTTCGCTCAGCAGCCGATAGCGCTTGCCAGTCTTGCGTGACAGCCACACCACATAGGTTTGGGCGTCGTCCCAGCTGACGTTGATGACCGGTCGGGAGTCGCGACCCCAACCTTCATCCGACGGCCGATAGCCGTTGCATCCGCCATCGTCCACACAGGCGTCCCACTCATCAAATGTGACCGGGAACCTGCCCGCCGCGATCGAGTGCGCTATCGTGACTTTGTGTTGTGGGCCTTCGCTGGATAACGGTGGGCTGGGGACCATTCCATACTTGACATAGGCTACGGCGATCGGGACGCGCTCGCTTTCGGGCGAGCCTATCGTGAATGACCCTGCAGGCACCACTACCATCTCCGGGCACTCGGCGCATTCCCTGAAGCTATCCTTCGGCTTTAGCGCGCGCTCCGCCACGGCTGATAAGGGACAGTCCGGGCGCTCCGCCTGCGCGGTCGGGGTAGCGCCAGCGCAGGGGTCAGCAGGGGATCGCGGAACAAGTGCTGGTGAAATCAAGGCAACCTGCGTCTGCTTCAGTTGTTGCAGCCGCGCGCGGGCGTCGGTGACGTGCGAGCTCGACGGATATTTCTGCAGAAACTCGTCAAACAGAGACTGCGAACCCTCGTCCTTGATGGCTTGCCAGAACACTTCATCGGCGCCAGGCGCCGCACCGGCAAAGTAGAAATTGCCCCGGATCGGTGAGGACGACACCCAAGGTTGCTGGGAGTCCCCGGTTGCCTGCATGACGGCCAGGCCCACCTCGTTGAAGGTCTGAAAAATATCGAGGCCTGGCCGCCGCAGCGTCTGCGCAAGTGCGATGGTATATGGGCTGTCGCCGCCGGCGCCGTCCTGCGCCACGTTACCAGGCTGGGTTGCGAATGAAATCAGCGTGCCCTCGGGCGCCTCCATCTGCGCGAGACCGCCGTTGGTCGCGCGCAAGCCGCGTCCTTTAAAGGGATTGTTGCGACAGGCGTCGAGGATCACTATGTTGAGTTTGGTACCCGCGCCTTCCATCTGCCGCAGCACCAAATTTGAATCGAGCATCTGGAAATCGACGTCGGCCTCTTTGGTGGGATTGGCGCCGACTGGCACGAGATAGTTCGCGCCCCGCACCTGCAGACCGTGGCCCGCATAGTAGAACAGCCCTACATCGGCGCCCTGCAACAGATTGCCGAAGCCTTGTACCGCACTGTCAAAACGCGCCTTGTCGAGATCCAGTTGTGCACCGCCGCCGACCAATGTGAAGCCGAGCGAGCGCAAGGTATCCGCCATCAGTTTGGCGTCGTGGGCGGGGTTGTCGAGGGCTGGGATATTCTTGTAGGCTGAATTTCCGATGACCAGCGCCACGCGCTTGTCGGCCAGAGCCGATGTGCCAGCGAGCGCAAATGCCATCCCCGTGATAGCTGTAAGACATCTGCCAACTGTGAACATGACAGGTCCCGCAGGCGTCTGCAAAAGCGCCCTTTTGAGTCGACAGCAACGAAGCCGCCGTGACGCCGTTTATATCGCAACGTCCGTAATGGGTCCATTCCGGCATGCAATCCACAGCGGGTCACGCCTCACGTAGCGTCACCCGCGCCAGGACCCACATTCAGACCGGCCGATGCGCGCTAGTTATGATCGAGGGCCGCGGACCGTATGTGAAGGGTCATCACTCGTGAATCACTTGCAGCACATCGAGCGCGTGTTTGGCGAAGTTCATATCGTAGCTGGCCGCGCCTAGCGTCGGGCAGGAGTAATTAGCGTTTGTGGTAGCGGGGGCGTGATTCGGAATTCTAGGAACCTGAAATTCCACGAGATTTTCTTAGACTGAGCGCCTGCCCCTTGGCTACGGTCACGCGGAATGTCCGCTAACCGGCATCCTCGTGCAATCGATACTCAATGTCCCGTTCTCAACGGGGTGCAGAATCTCACGGGAAATCAGGACTGCTGCTGAGCCACCGCCTCACGCGCCTCCTGCAGGTGAGATGGCGGTGAATAACCGGGCAAAAGGTGACTGCGGTAGTCCTCGCGAAGTTTGATTTTGAGTAGCTTGCCGGTAGCTGTGCGAGGAAGAGATTCGACGAACACGACATCATCTGGCATCCACCATTTAGCCACCCTACCAGCTAGGAAACACCGGATCTCTTCGCCCGTCACCTGCGCGCCGGACTTTCGAATCACTAGCAGCAGCGGCCGCTCGATCCATTTGGGATGAGGCACCCCGATCGCTGCAGCCTCCGCCACCGCAGGGTGGTCGACCGCGGCATTTTCCAGCAGGATCGAACTGATCCATTCACCCCCCGACTTGATAATGTCCTTGCTGCGGTCGGTGATCTGCATATACCCCTCTGCGTCGATCGTCGCTACGTCACCGGTCGGAAACCAGCCATCACGCCACACCTCTGCGCCTTCGTCCTTGAAATACTGGCGACATATCCAGGGGCCTCTGACCCGTAGGTTACCGAACGCATTACCGTCGCGCGGCAACTCGTTGCCTGCGTCGCACACGGCGCAGCGAGCTGGGCTTCAAGCCGTTGCGCTGGAAGTAATCCAGAACAGAGAGCCAAAGCGTCGGCACACCAACGGTCGCCGTGACTTCCTCCTGCTCCATGAGTTGATAAAGACTAGCACCATCGAGCGCGCCGCCGGGCAGAACCAGCTTCGCACCCGTCATCGCGCAGGTGTGCGGAACACCCCACCCGTTGACGTGGAACATCGGCGAACTCAGGCCACTCGAATTCGTCGGTCGCGCCATCGATTGGATGTTCGTAGCACGCTACGTTGGGCAGTGCCGTCACGGGCATGTGCGCGCGGTCCGTCATGATCACGAACCCGCGCACGGTAGTCAGGCTCGCGGCGATCTTCTCAAGCAAACTCACGAATGTGAGATCAATAAAGACATACCCGTCCTCGGCGTGATTTAGAATGTACGCGATCTGTTCCGCAAACAGCCGCGGATTCACGGTGTGGCACACGGCTCCCATACCCGACACTGCGTAAAAAAGCTCGAAGTGGCGGTGGCCGTTCCACGCCAGTGTTGCGATCCGGTCGCCAGGCTTCACGCCCAAGGCTGTCAAGGCATTGGCAAGCTGGCGCGAGCGCCGGTGCGCATCGCGATAGGTGCAGCGGTGAATAGCTCCCTCGATTGTACGGGAGACAATCTCCGTATCTCCGTGTTCGCGATCCGCGTGCCGGATCAGCGCTGAGATCAGCAGCGGAACATCCATCATCAGGCCAAGCATCACATCCTCCGTCGCGAAGGAATCCGCGGCGGCGCATACCAGCCACCACACGCCGTGTCAAACGGACGCTCGGATGCCAGGTTTTCGATGACGTGGAACTCCCTGCCAGCATCGAAAATGCCTATGGCTTGACGGTCTCGAACGGGTCTACAGTCCTAGAATCGGTTGACATTTACCATACCGAACGGCGGCGTGGAAGACTGCGGCGGCTGGAGAAGTAAATGGGGCTACGGCTTTCACACTGGTCGACACTCAGTCCTGCTCGCAGTCAACAGACAGTGTGGCCGCACGTTAGCCCTTTCTCTTCGGTGCACCATATTGGAGCAAGCTCTAATTAATAGGATTGCGCATGTTTGATATTTGTCTAGCGCATTGGCCAATAGCATGTTAAAGACCGTAGTGGTCCCAGTCGCGGCGGCAACTGTGGCCGCGGGTTGTAGGTTGTAGGGTCCAATCCGATGACATACTCGTATAGGCGCATGAGGAGTCATAAATAGTCTCGCGCTGATGTGCGGGTTGTGGAGTCGCGCAAGCCGATGAGCGTAATGAGCCGTAGCAGGTGGCCAAAGGTTTGGCCTACTCTGTTCTGTGCCGCCGTGTGTATCGGCGCGCCGCGCACCAATGCCGTGCAACAGGACGAGATCGCCGCGCGGGCCCAGATCGCGGCCGCGACGCTCCAGGATGCGGTGGTGGTGGATTGCCAGCTGCCCGGTCGCCTGCAGCAACTGGGCGGCATGCGCACCTACATGACCCCCGGGGTGTTGACGCGTTTGCCGGCGATCGATTGCCGCACGCGCGGGGGCGAGTACACGGTGGGAGATCTGGCGGGCGGAACGCTGTCACTGAACCGTTGGCTGCCGCTGGCCGAGAAGGCCAACGTCGAAGCCGAATATTATGTGGCTCGCATCTACGCCAATGGCATGGGCGGTGTACCGGTCGATTACAGTAAGGCGGCGCAGTGGTATCAGCGAGCCGCCCAGAAAAAGTACCCGCCGGCGATGCAGGAGCTTGGGTACCTGTATGAACAGGGACTCGGCGTTCAGCAGGATCCACTGGCCGGGCTGAATCTGCAGCGCCAAGCGTCGGGGCTGGGCGATGATCTCGACTATGCATCGAAAATCGCGGCAAACAAGGAAGAATTCTCCAAACAAATTGCAGCGCTCACCGATCAGCTCGATGCGGCCAACGCTGCGTCGCAGGATCTGCGCACGCAGCTGGATCGGGCAAATGACCAGTTGCTCCAGAGCAGCGTTCAGCTGAGTCAGGAGCAGGCTAGGCTGCGCGATTTACGGACACACCTCGAGCTAGCCAAGCGGGACGATTCGGTCCAAAGCGCTGCGCGCATCA
>Ga0302324_100027421_pt1 | contig 10851 bp, 8 predicted proteins | sample Palsa_T0_1_FD_201949 | JGI IMG/M metagenome (GOLD analysis project Ga0302324, IMG submission 201949) | Peat permafrost microbial communities from Stordalen Mire near Abisko, Sweden - Palsa_T0_1 | ecosystem: Environmental > Terrestrial > Soil > Palsa > Peat permafrost | place: Sweden: Abisko...
TCTCTTTTCACGACGCCGGTTGGTCTTATACCTGCGGCACGAATTTATATCCGATTCCATGAACAGTGCGGAAGTGAACAGGGTTCGCGGGGTCCGCCTCGAGCTTCTGACGAAGCTTGAGTATTTGGTTGTCGACGGTACGGGTGGTGAGGTGGAAGCTCATTCCCCAGACATCATTGAGCAGTTCTTCACGCGCAATGGCACGGCCTGGATTGTCGAGGAAAAAACGGAGAAGCTTGAATTCGTGCGCGGTTAAAGGCACCAGGGCCCCCGAGCGATAGATTTCCATCTTCAGGAAATCGACAGAGACGTCGCCAAAGCCAAGCGGTAGTTCCTTCACTTTCTTTTGGGTGCGACGAATCGCAGCCTGAACACGAGCCAGCAGCTCGCGGGGGCTGAACGGCTTGGTCATGTAGTCATCGGCGCCGGTCTCAAGCAGCAGGACTTTATCTGCCACTTCAGAGACCGCGCTGAGCACGATCACAGGAATGTCTGAACACCAGGCCTTGATTTCTTTGCAAACCGTGCGTCCGGAAAGGCCAGGCAACATAAGGTCAAGCACCACGGTGACGGGACGCAGGTTCTTGCAGGCAGCGAGGCCCGCGGGCCCTTCGCCTTCGATATGAACGTCGTATCCTTCTGCGCTGAATTGCCGTCGCAGCGCACGTTGAATTCTTGGATCGTCTTCAATAACCAGGATCAGACTCATAGTCACTCACTAGCTCCGGGCGTGGGCCTGGGCGTTCTTCGGGCAAAAGCCTTTCTCTACAGTGTCCATCAGGAAGGAGCCAAATAAACCATGAAAAGACGAAATGACAAAGAAGTGACATTTTGCACCTTTCCAGGGGCTTATAGTGACGCGATTGCACTTCCCAGATCACAGGTAGATTCATCTGGCGACCGCTGTCAGACCTTCCGGAACAGTCATATGCGAGCGGGAGAGTCTTCCGAACATCGCCGTCGCTGCCAGCGCAAGCAGGGCGATCCCCAGTAATGCCGGCGGGTAACCAAAGCGAACGATCGCGACCCCCATGACTGCAGAGGCCAGGGCCTGGCAAGCGGAAGTTACGAAAAAAGTAGATGCGGAGGCGCTGCTTCGTTCGGCGGGGGGAATTTCGTCCATCAGGAGACTGTAGATGCCGGGCTCGTTCATGTACTGGATCGCCATGTAGGCGGCGTACAGCCATACCGCGCCGGCGCCGCCCCGGATGAATGCGAGAGACGCAAGAGCAGCGGCGGTGGCGATCTGGGTCAGAACGACACCCCTGACCAGCCCCGTGCGCCGAAAGAGGAGTGGAGCACCCAGAACCGCCAGAAACTGAACCAGCTGCGAAAGAGAAAAGACAAAGCCTACTTTTTGCAGGGACAATCCCAGGTGGTGAACGAAGTAGACGTTGGCGAAAGGCGGAAAAGAGCCGGTGACCAGGGCCCAAACCGCCATCGCCGGCAGAAATCTGCGCAAGAAGGGATTCGAAAATCGGGAGAGCCGCACCCTGGGAGCCGCTCCAGGCAAACGCAGTCTGAGCAGAGGAATGATCGCAAGCGCGGCGGCGAAACAGGCACACTCAAGTGTCAATCGATTAGCGTGGCGAGTGGCCTCTGCGGCTGCGACCGGGTGCGGCAGGTGCCGCAGCAAGGTGGGCAGCTGGCCGGCAACGAGTGCACCGAGCGCGGCTATGCCGATGCCGGAGGAGAACATCAAGCTGAAAGCGAATGGCCGCTGCGCCTCTGTTGTCAGGCTGGCGACGGTAGGAGAGAGACAGACCGCCCAGGAACAAAGGGTCATGCCGGTCAGGATAGCGAGCGCAAATTGCGCGGGCTGGGCGACAAAGCAGACGCGCAACAGGGAGAACACTACGGTGCAGGATAGACCGGTTACAAGCGTTGCGCGGATGCCGAAGCGCTCAGCGCAAATGCCGGCGGGGATCGTCCCCAAGATGCTGCCAAACGCCATCAAGCCCCCGATCAGCCCCAGAGAGCGTTCGGTAAGCTTGAAACCAATCAGGTAGAGGTTAAAGAGAAAAAAGAAGATCGAGAACCCGAAGCTGAAGAACAGCGAGGCGGCGTAGAAAAGCCAGAACTGCCCGCGAGGCGCTTTCGACAGACGGATCATGTGGGTTTGACCGGCGTGCGTGCGAGATGGTCGAGGCAGTCGACTGCCTGCTGAAGATCCTGGTAGCGGAGTTCATAGACGTCGGCTGTACGGAGGGCCTGAAGCGCTTCTGACTGTGCCTGTCGAATTTTTTCGGGAAATGAAAGATATTGCTGAAAGTACCGGTGGGCGGCTTCCCTGGGAAGCGGCAACAATTCGGCGTGCGCTGATGGCCATCGGTTCAGCAGAATGATGTGGTGAACCAATGTCTCGTCCGCGGTGACGATTCCAGGCAGCTCGGCGGTCGGTACCTCGATGGAAGGTTTCCCCTCGGCGCGCGGGGTGACGCTTCTGCCCTGCAACTCGGGAAAGAGATCCCTGGCAGACGGCCGGAAACGTAACTGATGCGAATTTCCGACAACGCGGAGCTCGCCGGAATTGTGCTTGAGGTAGCTGGAGTCGTCGGACGTAAAAAGCCATCCGCCGCGAGCGCAGGCGTAGGCCAGGGTCGATTTGCCGGCTCCGGAATCGCCGCACAACAACAGTCCGCTCCCGTACCGGCTGACGCACGCCGCATGGATGGGAGTGGCATAGGAGGTGGCGATAAGGATGAGAGCAACTGCCTCAAGGAAGTGATATCGCGTATAGCTGGGATGACGAACCGCGTCTTCCGTGAGCCAGGCGAAGGCAAAGCCAGCGTTGAGATCGCAAATCGCCTGGTTGTGGGCATCGGCAACCATGGAAAGCAAGTTCTGTTGGCAGCGGACTACCGGGCTGGGCGGACAGTTCTGAGAAGTGCCGTTGGTCACCCCGACGCGGAGCCGCAAGATGGGGACGCGTTCACGTTGTTTGGTGTGACCCCAACTCTGGCCGGCCGCGTCCAGGACAGCCTGGCTGTTGGTGGTGATCTCGAAGGCGAAGCCAAGCGGATAGAACACCGCTCGCAGTGGCATGTCCACCTTGCATAAAAGAGGATCGCCGGTCTGCTCCCCAGGTATTTCGAGTTCCGTGGTTTCTCCTGTGTTGGCCTCCGGCGCCGGCTGTAGCTCCCTGAGAAGCGCTGGGTAGCTGCGGAATGCGCGCGGCACGGGGAAGTTGATTACTTTGTCCATGGCTGAAATTGGAGCACCTCAATTTTTTCTATTGCCCAGGCGGCCAGAGCCCTGCTCTCAGGATTTGAGTCCTGAGGATTTGAGTGCTGCAGTCTGTGCAGCAAAGGTAGGGATTCACGATCGCCCTGCCAGCCAAGAATGCGAATGATCCGTACCTGCGGAGCCTGATCGCTCAACGGCAACGCCTCGCGTAGCTGGGGGAGAACGGAAGGCCCGGCTTTCACCAACGCCCACTCCGCACGATCAGCAACTTCCACGTTAGTGGATCGAAGTGCCTGAATGGCAGCCGCAGGATCGGCGCCGATGCGATCCCACAGTTGATATCCGGCAACTAAAGCGGTCACGCGAGAATAATCTTTGACGGGACGGAATGCCTGGTCCGCGAGCGAACGGCGAGCCTCCTCGGGTGGAAGGGACTCGAGCGATTGGATCAATTTCATCTGTTCGCGGTAGGCGGCCTCGACGGTCCTGATCTGTTCCGGGGTGAACTTCCCCCTGGTGTGTCCGCGGGCGGCTTGCTCTTCTTCACGATGGAGTAAATCCATCACCGCAGAAGCGGCAACCTGAGGTTGATGCCGGGTAAGAGCCAGTGCGGCGGCTCCGCGCACCTCTGGTGCGGCATTGGCCAGGAATGGCAGAAGCGCTTCCGCGGGGACTTCTCCAGGGCAACGGCTCAGCGCAAGCAGGGCTTCCTTGAGAACGTTTGGGTCTTTGTCACCCAGCAACGAAAGAAGAGGGCCTGTGGCTGGCGCGCCAGTGATTCCAATTGCCCAGGCTGCATTCTGACGAGCTGTTTGCTCAGGCGCGGCAGTCGCGTCGATGTATACCTGTGTGGGCGTCGCAGGGCGTGCGAGAACGAGCGCTACTGCTGATGCGCGTGAGACGCGATCGTCAGGATCGTGCAGCCAGTGAATGAAGAGTTGCTGGGTGGGAAAGCCAACGTAGTGGGATAGCTCAGCAATGGCTGCCAAACGTACGGGCGTGGGACCAACCGATGCTGCGCGCGATAAATCAGCGAGCCTGGCTTCTACCGGTCGACCCACGGCATCGGCCGCGAGGCGGGGGTAGTCCACATTCAGGGCGTCTACACCTGCGGCCACGGCTTCGCGCATAGCGTCGAGATCCATTTCATGCGCATTGTCTGAGAAATTAGCCACTACGAATTTCCCTTGCTGCTGCAATTCCGCCACGTGCGCCGCGATGCAACCGGGTTCGACCCAGGCGACGGCATCACGATTTGCGTCTGGATAGAGGGCTTTTACATCCTGCCATTCGCCGCCGAAGATGACCCGCTCGAGCATGCCTTCTCGTTCGAGGTCCTCAAGCAGAAGGGGCGCGATGCCCTTCGTCTTTATGTCCAGGTCGAGACCAATTCCCTGCTCGCGGGCTACCCGCAGGGCTTCTTCGAATCGGGGAATGCGCATCCCTCGAAACCGCTCCCCCATCCAGGCTCCCGCATCCAGCAATTGCAATTCATCGTAGGATGTGTGCTCGACGTTCCCCATACCGCTGGTGAGCCGCTCAAGAAAGTCGTCGTGATTGAGAACAAGCTGGCCATCCAGCGTTTTCCTGATATCGATCTCTACGATGTTGCAACCCATGCGCGCGGCGAGTGCCAGCGACTCTAGAGTGTTCTCCGGCATGTCACGGTTCGCCGTACGGTGGCAGATGAGCTGCACTTTACCGCGCTCCAAAATTCCGCCATGCGCCGGCGACAGCGCGGGAACCAGCAGCATGAGGGCTAACAAAGAGAGCTTTCGATCAGGGCACATACTTGGCCTGAGTGTAGGGAAAGTTGGAAGGCGGGTTGTCACCGAATTGTCGACGTTTAGTCATGATTTAGACCAACCTCGGATGAGAGGGAGAAGGTCCAGGTGAGTAGGTTAGCTACCGCCGTCGATGAGGGCATAAAGAATTTGCGTGAGAACCCGCAAATTCTTGCGAATTCAGCGCCCTAGGGGGCTAAAGAGCGGGTGTGAGAACTGGAAGAGAAACCGCAGGTCCCTCCACTACGCTTCGCTCCGGTCGGGATGACAATTCTGTTGCGGGGGTCAAGTATTTCTCGCTGAAACTCTTGCGCACAAACAGAATTGTCATCCCGACCGGAGCGAAGCGTAGTGGAGGGACCTGCGGTTTCTCTTCCAGTTCTCACACAGACTCTTAAGCCCCTTGCCTTCGATACTTTAAAGAGCATGGAACTCAGGGCAGGAAGCGCCGCTTGCAGATGGCAGTAAAAGCCAATGCTCGGCCACAGTCACTGCTGTAAAGGAGCGTTTTGGAGTCAGGTAGCCAGGCGGGCTGAGTTTGATTGCAGCCCACGGTTGTAAGACGGCGCACCTCGCTGGTGCTGACGTTGCGCAAGGACAGATTCCAATATCCGGACTGAAAGGTGCTGAACGCGAGCCATTGGCTATCCGGGGAGATCGCCGGATAGCGCGCTTCGCCAACAGGAATCAGCTCTAATTGATCGACACCTCTTACCGTGTAGAGGCGGGAGTCTCCTCTATTTTTGGTCGCGGCAACGACAATGGAGCCGTTTGGTGAATTGGCAATCTCTTCGAGATTCCAGCCAGAGGTTGGCGTTGTGAGTTGCTGGCCGCCAACGAAAAGCTCTTTTCGGCCATCTATCTCACGGAGAAAGGCGAGTTCGTTTCCACCTGCGAGCGTGGCGGGCGACTCCGCGTCGAGGATGGAGGGCCCGGCGCTTGACTCTAGGATGGAACGATCCCCCACTACTTCCGTCCAGAGCTCACCTCCTCCGGCAGCAAGTGATAGCTCATCATTCGCGCCATCGGCAGCACTGACCTGAAGTGTATCGCCACCCAGTGTGGCTCTGCGGTAACCATTTCGGAGCAGCGCGATGGTTTGAATCTTGCTTCCCTGTGGAACCGGCTGGGCCGCCAGAAACATTTGCTGTCCCATGGGGACCCGATAAAGGTAGTCGTCAAACAAGCCGCGTTGATGCTTCAGGCCGCTGACGATGCTGATGGTGAAGACCACGGCAGCCCCGGCGAGCCACCATACTCGCTCCCGCACGCGGGCGCCACTTTTCAATAAGGAGAGCGCGACCATCGTCAACAAGATGAGCGCGTACAGCCGCTTTACATGAAGAAGAGCTTTCCAGCCATCCACGGGCGCTGTGTTCCATCCCGGATAGCCGGCCGCGAGATAAAGCGCAATGACAATGATGAGCAGGGCGCTGCGCCGCTCGCGAACGAGGTACCCGCAAATAATGGCGACCGGGAGAATGAGCACAGTGAAGTGGTATGAGGCGGGTAAGGGCGTGAAAGTGAGTGTCGCCAACAGCAAGGCCGACCACTCAAGCGACGTGCGAGTGGCAGACGAAGCTTGAGTGTCGATCCAGAGCAACGCCGGCAGTAGCAAAGCCAACTGGAAGGCAGGATGAAGAATGACGAAGAGCCAGGGCGCATGCAGGGCTGGGTGGGCATTTAATTGTGGTTCGAAAATGAAGAGCCGATGGAGCAGGCTCGATAGCGAAGAACTGGTGAGGTTATAAGGGTCGAGTGCTTCTCCTCGCAGGGTCGCGGGAAGGACCTGAAGCAAATAGGTGAGGTGAAGACTCCATCCAAAGACCGATATGGAGGCCACCGCGCAGAGGATGCCGGTGAACAGACACGCAGTCAGAGCGGCCCAGTTTTTCTTTCTGACAAAGTGGAGCGCCAGGATGACAGGAAATATCTTGACGGCTACGCCCAGGGCAAGCAGAGATCCGGCGAGATAGTTGCGCTGCCGCTGGACGGCCCAACACGCGGCCGTCAGAATTCCGAGCAGAACTACATAGTACTGGCCGTAAAGAAAATTTCGATGCAAGGGAAAGCACAAGCCCACAAGACAGCCCACTTGCAAAAGGGTAAGACCGGTGACAGAACTCATGAGCCAGACGATGGGAAAGAGCAGGGCGAGATTAAAGATTAACCATGCATGCTTCGCAACCAGAGGCGGCAAGCCTGCGATAGGCCACATAGCCAAAGTAGAAAAGGGTGTAATCGGTACGAGCCCGACTACCGGCTGATCGATATTGCGATGGTCCTTTTCTCGCTGCAGCCAGATCCACTCGTAGGCCCGCGAAGGGTCAACCCCCTCACGAACAAGCCGGGCGGCGAGATAATAATTAGGAAAGTCGGTGTTGAGTGTTCCCCATGCGCGTGGCAGGGTGTATCCCAATAACAGCACGCCCAGCAAGCCTAGCAATGCGAGCAAGGCGCCCTCGGAAACACGCTTATACACGCTGTCTGCTCTTGCAGGTAACGCTTAGTTTGCCCAGGTAGAGCCGGACGCAAGCGCGCAAGGTTTGGGGATTGTCCATGTGCTTCAGCCACGAATGCTTCGGGTCTTTAAGCATGCACTCGAGCAAGATCTGCTTCTGCCGCGCAGTGGATGGCGTGGAGGCACTGTCCTTGATTCTCAAGACCCACTCCTTTCAAGAGTGCAGCCCACATCGCAGGCACTCTCCTCTTCAATAACGGTGTGGCCGAAACGCAACTCTGTATAAAGCTGAAAGTATGCCTTTGCGATGCGGTCGCTGGCATAGCGATCGACGGTGGGCGTACGAAAGCGGAGCGTGGTGAGCGCCTCGCGAGTCGCGCGGACAAACGCGTCCTCAGGCGACGCCGATAAAGGAACGTAGTGACAGTACGATCCACCGACTTCACGGAATGCCGGAATATCGGAGCAGACGACGCGGCAGTGATGAAACATTGCTTCGACAATGGGCAGACCGAAACCCTCGATCAGAGAAGGCGCCAGCAGCAGTTCGCAATGTTTGTAACACCACTGTAGCTCGGCGTCGCCAATTCCCCTCAAGAAGACGACTCGCTGCTCGAGCCCGAGTTCGCTGATGGCTTGATGGATGTTTTCTGTTTCCGGCCCTTCGATACCAATTAATACAAGCGACGCGTTAGGGCTGATTTCCTTTGCCGACAACAGGCGCTGAAAGACGCGTAGAGCAACGACTATGTTCTTATTGCGCCGGTGCTGGGCAACGCAGAGTAAAAATGGCTGGCCATTCCAGGCCGGGATGGGGCTTACCGTTGAGCTCGGCGGTCCGGGGTCGACGCAATTGTAGATGGTAACCGCGCGGCGCGCGGCTACCCGTGGAGCATAAAAGGAGAGACGCCTCAAGGTGGTTTCAGAGACACAGGCAATCCTGTCCGCAGCACGCAGACACTGCTGCAAGATCGCACGGTTGAAGAGTACCTTGGGGAAGCCGAAGTTCGAAGGAATGTCGTATGGGTAGAGATCGTGCAGAGTCACTACCGCAGGACAGTCGAGCGCGTTACGGTTTACCGGAGCGGGATAGGAAAAGTGAACGATGTCAGCCTTGAGCCGCCGGGCAATATCCGGAAGCCGGTAGTAGTACCAGAGATTGCGGCTGATGGCATCACCGCCCATCTCTGCTTTGTGGAGTGTAAGCCTGGGTTCCTGGCGTGGCAGCGCCGAGTCCATCAAATCACACTGAGCCGCCCCAGCGACCACATGGATTGCTGTCACACCGGCGCGGGTAAGCAGACACCGGGCGAGGTTTGCGGCATGACGAGAGACTCCTGAGAGATGGGTAGAGGAGCCGGCAACTGCGATGACGATGTTCATGATAGGCCGTCCTTTATCGGCGGGGGGTGGGAGGCATTCAAAAGAGAGCTGATGAGAAACACGAACCAAAGCGGCAGGGTGAGTTCGAAGCGATCAGTGTCACCAAGACCTCGTATCACGATGAAGAGAAGAAGCCCATAGAACAGCGCCTTATCCGAAACCGAGGCACAGTGGCGGAGCTGCAGGTACAAACTGCCGTAGACAGCAATGAACAGGAGTAACCCGACGATTCCGTAGGTGTAAAACAGTTGCAGTAATTCGTTATGTGCGTGCCAGGGTTCGAAGACACCAAAGGCCGGCACTACGTTGCGAAAGGAGTGAAACCCGTGTCCGATCCAGGGCTGTTCGAGCGAGCTTTCCCAAACGTAGTCCCAGATGCCGACTCGTCCCGTCAGGGTCTCGGCCTCGTTGCCGGTAGTGGTATAGACCTCGAAATAGGCTTCAATCAACTTCCAGAATGCTGCGACTACCAAGCCGGAACTAACCACGATCGCGAGCAGCTTACGGCGGGTGATTGCAGAATCGCGAATAAGCAGCAGAGCCTCACCTGCGATAAACGCAACGATGGTCGTCTTACTGAAAGTCCGTAACAGAGTGATGGAGAGAAAAACGGCAGCAACATTCCACGGCCGATGCGAACGGCTGAGATACTGGGCCATGAAGACACCGAAAGCGCAGATCAGGGCGATCGCATTGGGGCTGAAGAAGTCGTCATTGCCGGGGCGCAAGTCCTGCATGGTTGGCGATAGCCAGGTAATCACCGCAATGAGGATGGCTCCCCACACATATCCCTTCATGAGTGAGGCCGAAATGGGCCGCGCCGTTCCGTTGCGCAGCAACAACACGACCATGCCCACGTCTGCGGCCACCCCGCACCAATAAGCAAAGGCGACGCCGACCGAGACGGTTGCGCTCCACACTAAACTTGAAAGTGCGACCAGCAGAAAGGCGATGACCGCCCGGAAGGCAGGTACTCGCACGGTGGCACGCAAAGTATTGGGCGCAGTCCCGAGTGAGTGGAACAAGACCACCGCAAAAACCAGGATGTTCAGCGCAACACTGAATGCGGCGCCGGTACGCGGGTCTGATTGAAAGAATAAGTATTCGGTGCCGTACCGAAAGGCAAAATAAAACCCTACAGCCGCAGCCATAATGCTGCCAGGCTGAGCAGCGGTTTGGAGCCTGACGATTGTGGCGCTGGTGCTCATACGTCCTCGCAGACTGGGTGAATGCCTGAGGACGATAAAGATGGCGCCCGTGCGCCCCCCAGCACACGGGCCAGCGGGACGTACATCAGCAAAGCGATGAGCCCGTAGGATAGACGTGCCATCGCGATTCCGTGAACGCCCTGCAACTGTAGCAGCCAGACCATGAGGAGCAGCATGATCGAGCCGCCGGAAAGATTGAGCGCAGTGACCATATGAATATGGCCAAGCGCCAGCAATGAGTAATAGCCGGTGACACTCAGCCCCAGCAGCGCGAAGCTGCAGACGATCGGGGTGAGGATGCTGACCGCACTTTGAGCAACCGATCGGCCAACCCATGCGTAGAGCGCGACGGGGCCATAGACCAGCAGGATCCCGGTTCCTGCTGCCACGATCAGAAGGTTGACAGCGAACGCTGCCAGGACAGCCTTCCTGATTGCGGCCGGCTCTGCGATTGCACTTCGCGCGGACAGGTAAGGAAACAGAAAATGCAGGCCGGAAGACGCGATGCCATAAACAGGCTGCGCCATTTGCACACACAACGCATAGGCCGTAACCGTAGTTGCCCCCAACGATACGCCCAGCAGAAGCCGGTCAGCCTGAGTGAAAACGACACTCGAGACGGCGAGTAGCCAGCTGAATGCGCCAAAGCTAAACAGGGCAGATGTGGCTTGACGATCGAACGAAGGCAGGAGGGACGACGCTCCCAGGTAATGCTTCAGCCGGAAAAGCTGGGCAGCAGTCGATAGAACCATGAAGCAAGCGGTGGCCACCATAATGGCGGCGACGCCGAATCCGCGCACGCTGAGCAGCACGGCCGCTGCCACGGTGA
>Ga0302324_100027426_pt1 | contig 10851 bp, 11 predicted proteins | sample Palsa_T0_1_FD_201949 | JGI IMG/M metagenome (GOLD analysis project Ga0302324, IMG submission 201949) | Peat permafrost microbial communities from Stordalen Mire near Abisko, Sweden - Palsa_T0_1 | ecosystem: Environmental > Terrestrial > Soil > Palsa > Peat permafrost | place: Sweden: Abisko...
TATCTCGCTCGTTTTTCGCGAGATGTGGGATACCGCCGCGCCTCCCCTCTAGCTTTATCACCGCAAGCGACGGTTCAGGGAAAGACCCACCCGGCAATTGTGGTCGATTCCATCCTTGACTTGCCGACAGGCAAGTCAGCCACTCCTCTTAATGACATGGCGTGTGGGAACCGTCCGAAGCCCACTCAAGCCAAAAAAGCGGCTTGAATGGGCCACCCAGAGCCCTCGTTGCTGATGCGGAGTCATTCTTCTCACAACTTGCCGCAGGCAAGTCAGGGATGACGAACTTCAGGCAAAGCCGTGCGAATCTCCTTTTATGGAGTTATAATTATCCATAATTGGAGAGTTAACTTTTGACTTCGAGAATGCGCCCTGATGCTCTTGCTTATCCCGAGACGCGGTACACCGCTCCCGCGCTGCCCGATCTTTCTCGAGTCGATGAGCGCCGGCGGCTCTCCGCGGCTGCCCTGAAAGCGATGTTCCGGATCGTCGAGGCGTGGAAGGTTCGGGATGAGGATGTGCGCCAGCTTCTCGGCGGGATCTCCAGTAGCGCATACTACCTGCTCAAACAGAATCCGCGCACGGGCAAGACGCTTGAACAGGATCGCCTGGTGCGCATCTCCTACCTGATCGGCATCTTCAAGTCACTCAATATTCTCTACAGCCAGCGGCTGGCAGATCAGTGGATGCAGTTACCCAACAGCAACCCGATCTTTGCCGGGCGCAGCCCGCTCGAATACATTCTGCGCGGTGGCACGCCGGCAATGGACGTCGTGCGCCGCCTGCTGGATGCACGGCGCGGCGGACGCTAAAAAGAACCGTCATGGTGGCTCTACCGATAACCAATCTACGCCGCTTCGATACCCACCGCCTGCTGCCGGCCAAGTACTCCCCTAATTACGATTCGGTGCTCACCCGCATCGCCGATGACGAAGACCTGCAGCTTGTTTTCGAGCTCGACAACGCGACCAATGGCCGCCTGCAAGCCGAGGAAAACCAGAGCCCGGGCATCAGCCAGCGCGAACTGGTCTTCAATGTACCGAATTATCGCGTGATCAATGCCGCCTTTACCCATGCCAATCCGCTGGGAGCGCGCTTTTCCGGCCCGGAACGCGGCGCATGGTATGCGGCGTTCGAGCTGGCAACGGCCAAGGCCGAGGTGATCTTTCACAAGAACATCGAGTTCGCGGAGATCGATTGGAAGGAGCGCGAGGAGATCGGGTATGACGACTACCTGGCGGATTTCACAGCGCCCTTCCACGACCTGAGAGAGATCGAGGACGAGGCTTTGAGCCCAACCAGCTATGTGCGCTCGCAGCAGCTGGCGGTGGAATTGATGGAGATCGACTCGCTGGGCATCGTCTACCCGAGCGTTCGCCGCGAGGGCGGCACATGCCTGGCCTGTTTTCGGCCGTCTATTGTTGCGAATGTGCGTAAAAGCACGCAGTATCGGCTGGTGTGGACGCCGCTTGCGGCCCGCTTCGTGCGCCAGGGCAGCTCGCCTAAAGCAGTTTCCCAATCGGTGTAGACAAAAAACCACACTTCGCGATCGGTATCAGGCCACAGTCGCGGCCAAACGGCTCCAGCGAATCAGTCGCCGGACCATTTCACATCGTTGCGGCGAACATCGTCGAGGGTGGAGCGGGTCCAGGTTTTGCCGCGATCGACGCTAACCCAATGCAACGAAGTTGTGCTTCTCAGCAATACCGCGGCATAAATCTCCTGGTCGGCTTCGGATCGGGGCGCCTGGCCGCTTCCCGGGGCCGCGGTCAGGGCAGGTATCCCCAACAATTCAATTGCTTTGCCTTCCCACTGCTGGTGGACCTGGTGCCAGTGTTTGCCCTGATTGTCGGAACGGAACAGATTGCCATTGCTGTCCAAAGCTAACTGGGATCCGCCCACCACGAGCTGGCTTACCGGCGCAAGGCCGCTGGGCAACGCCGGAGCCTGTGGGCTCAGGCTGGATGGGGCAGAATCCTGTGCCAGGCACGGATAAACGGCGGTCGCTGCCAGCACGCCGGCAGCGAGTAGTGCGATGGGCAAAGAGCCTGGCCGTCGACGAGTACCGATGGGGAGGGTCATAGTGTGAGCTTATCGGCCCTACGGAAACACGCAATCACCCTTCTGTAGCGGAATTGGATGGCCGGCATAACACAAACGTAAGTACCTACGGTTTTGATCCATTCAACACCACTTGCCGTACCATCACCAGACTGCCGCCGGCATGCAGTAGGGCGGAATGCGACGGTATTTCAACCCGCGTTTGCAGGTGGAAGGCTTCCCGCTCGAAGAGCGCACGGGCGGGGAGATTGTCTTCCCAAACATTCAGGCTGACGCGCGCGAAGCCGCCCACCCTTGCCTGCTCGAGGGCCCACTGGACGAGCCGTCCGGCGACCCCTTGCCGCCGGTGGGTCGAACGAACAGCGACGCTGTTGATCAGGAAGCTCTCCCAATCCTGTGCCTGATCTATGGGGTCGAGAACCTGTACGCGATCGGCTGGAAGGATGTCGCGCTCCTCGTCCCGCAGCCACGCGGCAGGATAAGCGTTGATCATTCCTATGACAGCGCCTTTGTGTTCGGCGACAAAGCAATGACGCCAGCAGAATCCGCCGGCATCCTGCTTCAGGGTGCGGGCCATCAGGCCAGCGAGCATTTCCCGAGGGGCAAAATCCTCCAGAAGGAACTCATACATGCCGTCGCCGCCCAGGATCGACAGCTCGGCAAGCGCATAGGCGTCGGCCGGCGCCGCAGCGCGAAAGATAGGTTCAAAGGGCATCAGGCAGCCGAGGCGGGGCCAATCTCCCTGCGCGGAGCAAACTTTCGCTTGTAGTAGGCGGTCGTCAAGGAAATTGCCGGGACGCCGATGAAGGTTGGCAGCACCCAGATCACCCAACCGCCATGAACGAAGCGGCCGATGGTGGTTACGCTAAATGCCGTCCAGGCTGCGATGTAGCTGGCCAACATGCCACCCAGATGTTCGTACCACCAGAACATCTTTTCTTTCGGCGGACGAAGGAACAGCCGCATCGATTTACCCGCGAGCACCATGCCGATAGTCCCAAAGATAATTGCCGGAATACCCAGGTTCCGCACCAGCGCCGGTTTCACCGCACCCAGCAACGCCAGAGCGAAGCTCGAAGCGAAGGTAAAGATGGCGGCGCACCAGTCGAGCCATGTCACGTGTTCGCCGCGGGGTAAATTTTTGTAAAACAAGATCCGGTAGGCGGCAAACGCCGCATAAAAACTGAACACCGCCACCAGCGCCAGAAAGAGCACGGGCCGGTACAGAGCAAGCACCAGTGCAGTCGATGCAACCACTGCCATCGCCCAGAAATAGATCTTGCCCCACCGCCGATGTGCCTTGCCGCCCTTGGCCGTCGCCAGGGCAAGCGGCGCCATCACAAAGGCCGTGCATCCGGCAGTGATGTGAACTCCTAACAGCGACTTGATCCAGAGGGGATCTTGCATTGCACCTCCGCCATCGACCTCTTCACCATACATCGATAGCATGACCTTCTGGAGGAACTATGGCGGTGGTCATTGCGATGCTGCGGGGGGTTAACGTGGGCGGCCACCAGAAAGTGAGCATGGAAACGCTGCGAACCCTCTGTGCAGGGCTGGGGCTGCGTGGGGTGCAGACGTATATCCAGAGCGGGAACGTTGTGTTTCACGAGGATAGCGGCGATGCCGTCGCGTTGGCCCGCAAGCTCGAGGACGGGATCGAGACGAAGTTTGGATTTCGCGTTGGCGTGGTGGTGCGGACCGTTGCAGAGATGCGGAAGGCGATTGCCAACAACCCTTTTGCGGGACGGCCGGAGGTTGAGCCCAACCGGCTGCTGGTGGTTTTTTTGGCCAGCGCGCCTACACGGCAGATCCGGGAGCAGATTCTTGGTGTCGCATGCGGGCCGGAGGAATTGCACGTGAAAGGGCGGGAGATGTATGTCTACTACCCCAACGGAATGGCTCGGCCGACGCTCCCTATGGTTCGGATTGAAAAGATGTTGGGCTCCGCATCTACCGGGAGGAATTGGAATACGGTCAATAAGTTGATGGCGATGGCCGAGGCGCTGGAGTGAGTAGGGTCGGCTATGGAAGAACTCTTCGCAGGGCGGGAAACTAAACCTCAGGGGCTTGAGAGGGTGTGTGAGAACTAGATTTTAGGGCTTTCCCTTCCACGAACTCGGGTGCCCCATATCTCGCGTTCTTTGCGAGATGTAGGAAGTAAGCGAATCTTGACGTTTCTTGCCGTCAAGTCGAAAAGTCTGGAATTCGTGGCAGGTCGGAATCCTGAAATCTAGTTCCCACACACCCCTGTGGGCCGGCAAAGCCGGTGTTTGGCGATTGCGTGCTTTAGACTGGAGATGGCATGATACCTACCCTTGAATGGACCGGTGAGGGCGTCCGGTTTCTGGATCAGACGCGTTTGCCCCTCGAAGAAACCTATGTTCTTGCCACCAGCAGTGACCAGGTGGCAGATGTGATCACGACCATGGTGGTGCGTGGAGCGCCGGCCATCGGCGTCGCCGCCGCGATGGGCGTTGCCCTGGGCATCCAAAACAGCTCTGCAACCACGCTGCCGGCGCTCACGAAGGAACTGGAGGCGATCAGCAAGAAGCTGGCCGCCACACGGCCGACAGCCGTCAACCTGTTTTGGGCCATCGAACGAATGCGCCGCCGCTTCTTCGCGCTCGCCGGGCAGCCCGGCATGTCCATCGACGCGATCAAGACCGGTTTGATCGCTGAGGCTCGCACCATGTACGACGAAGATATCGCCGCCTGCCGCACCATGGGCGCGCACGGAGCGCCGCTGATGCCCGCCTCCGGTGGTGTGCTGACCCACTGCAATGCGGGTGCCCTGGCCTCCTGCGGTTACGGCATGGCGCTGGGCGTGATTCGATCCGCGGTCGAACGTGGGCACCAGCTCCACGTCTACGCAGACGAGACCCGTCCGTTTTTACAGGGCGCGCGGCTCACCGCCTGGGAACTCATGCATGACGGTATTCCGACCACCGTGTTGTGCGACAACATGGCTGCCAGCCTCATGCGCCAGGGAAAAATTCAGGCGGTGATTGTCGGCTCTGACCGCGTGGCCGCCAACGGCGATGTCGCCAACAAGATCGGCACCTACGGCGTCGCTATTCTGGCCAAAGAGCATGGCATTCCCTTTTACGTCGCCTGCCCATGGTCGACGATCGACCTGGCAACGGCAACCGGGGATTCCATCCCGATCGAGCAACGCCCCGCAATCGAAGTGACCCACCATGGCGGTAAGCAGCTCACTCCTCATGGTGTCGGCATCGAGAACCCAGCCTTCGACGTGACCCCGGCCAGGTATGTGACCGCCATCATTACGGAGCGCGGGGTTCTGCGCGCCCCCTACGGGGAGGCGCTGCGCGGCCTGGAGACGGCGGCGGCAGCACGCTAGAGCACGTTCGCTTTTACTCTCTAGACGTGAGATCAGCGAAGAGCAACCTTTCCTGAGGACAAACCGCGCCGGGAACGGTTGCTTTCCGTGCCCTTGAAACTGCTCTAGGTCTCCTGCGCGGTGAAACAATCGGCCGCGCTTTTCGATCGCATCGGGGCAGGAACGCCGCACAGGCGGCGGTCTTCGATAGAGTGAAAGCGACGGTGTAATTTTTCTCCCCATGGCTCTCAGCGCTTTGAACCTCCGGCATCGGTCTCTATCTCGAGGAACGGTGCTGGTTCTGGGTAGCCTGCTGCTGGCCTTCCGCCTGGCCGGCTTCCCGGATGACCGTGCGTCGATCAAGCTGCTCATCCCTACACTGATCGCCACGCTGGGCACCTGGGACACCATGCGCTGCCTGCAGCAGCGCTGGAGTTTTTATCACGGCGCGGTGGTGGTGCTGATTTACACGGACATCCTGGCGCTGTGCGTGATCCTGTTCCTGCTGCTGTATCCGTACGCCGGATGGCTGTTGTAGTCTGCGCTCAAATTCTCTTTGACTGAGTCCAAGCCGAAACCACATTCGGATGTTCGAGATTGCCCAACTTGCAGTACACTTTTCGGGCAGACCGGCCAAACACATTCCCCTCCCACCAGGAGCATCATGCTTAAAGGATTTCGCGACTTTATCCTGCGCGGCAACGTGGTCGATCTCGCCATTGCCGTCGTCATCGGCGCCGCGTTCACGGCGATTGTCAACGCAATGGTTGCCGATATCATCAACCCGCTCATTGCGGCCATCGTCCACAAGCCTGATTTTTCGGCCCTGTTGCTCAACGTCAATGGCGGCATCATCAAGTATGGTGACTTCCTGAACGCGCTGATCTCATTCGTGATCATCGCTTGTGTGGTCTACTTCCTGGTTCTATTGCCGGTCAACACTTTGATGGCCAGGTTTCACCCCAAGGTGGTGGCGCCGCCTTCCACCAAGCCCTGCCCCCAGTGCCTGAGCGATATTCCTGTCGCCGCCACGCGCTGCTCACATTGCACCCAGCTGGTGGCTTAAACCCGGGGGCTGCTGCCGCGACCAACGGGCAGCAGTCCGTCCTCCCCTTCATTGCGCCGTTGTTCTCGGGCCGATTCCTATAGACTTTTAATTCAATGCGCCATCCGCTCTCACCAGGGGAGAGATAGTTACTTGCCCAAGAAATTTGTCTGCTCCGCCCTGCTCTTCATGGTGCACGCATCGGTGGTGGCGCAGGTCTCGCCCTTTCCGGATCGGGTGCTGGGATACCGCGACTTTAGCCGTCAGGCGAAGATCGACCAGGAATTCCTCGCCGTTCCCGACCCCAGGCTGGCGCAGGAAGAGCTGAAAACGCTGACCGCCGTTCCCCACGTCGCGGCCAGCAAAGAGGACTACGATACGGCCCTGTACGTGGCAGGCAAATTCAAGGCGGCCGGGCTCGAGACCCAGATCGTGCCTTATAAAGCCTGGATGAACCTGCCCCAGGAAGTCTTTCTCCAGGCGACGGGCGCGGACGGCAAGATCTTAATGACCGGACCCACGCGTGAGCATGTCGATAACGATGCCTACCAAGACGACCCGCGCGTGCTGCCCGCCTTCCACGGCTCCTCGCCTTCCTGTGACGTAACCGCGGATGTGGTGTATGCCAACTACGGGCGGCCGGAAGATTTCAAAAGACTGGAAGAGATGCACATCCCGGTCGCGGGAAAGATTGTTCTGGCCCGTTACGGAATGAATTTTCGCGGGGTCAAGGTCTACCTGGCGCAACAGCTGGGGGCGGCGGGAATCATCATCTATTCCGATCCGGCCGACGATGGCTACTTCCAGGGAGACAAGTATCCCCATGGCCCCTGGCGGCCGGATACCGGGGTGCAGCGCGGTTCGGTGCAGTACATGTTCAAGTATCCGGGCGATGCCACCACGCCGGATGTTGCGTCGACGCCGGGCCTGCCCTCCTCCAAGCGGCTGCCGCTTTCGCAGGTAAGCAGCCTGCCTACCATCCCATCAATGCCGCTGTCGTATCACGACGCGTCGCCCATACTGGAGAGCATGGGTGGGCCGGTAGCGCCCAGGGAGTGGCAGGGCGCCCTGCCCTTTAGCTACCACGTGGGCGGCGCAGGCTTAATCAAGGTACACATGCGGCTCAAGATGGACTACGCCGAGCGCACGATCTGGGACGTGATTGGCAGGATCCAGGGCGCAGAACTGCCCGACGAGTGGGTGATTACCGGCAACCACCGCGATGCATGGGTCTATGGAGCAGTCGATCCCAATAGCGGGACTACGGCGATGCTGGAGGCGGTGCATGGCGTGGGTGCGCTGCTGGCGCAAGGATGGAAGCCACGCCGCACGATGTTCTTTGGCAGCTGGGATGCCGAAGAGGAAGGGCTGATCGGTTCGACGGAATGGGCGGAAGACCATGCCCGGCAACTGGCGCACGCGGTCGCTTACATCAACACGGACGCCAGCGTTTCCGGTCCGCATTTTGAGGCCTCGGCAGTGCCCTCGCTCAAGCAGTTCGTGCGCGAAGTCACCATGGAGGTGGCGAGTCCCAGGGGCGGCTCTGTCTACGATCAATGGAAGAAGGATCAAGGCGATTTAGCCGGGCGGCGACGCGCCGGCACTGCGTTCAGCGACAACCAGATGATCGCGCCAGTGGGCGGAGATGCGCGGGTCGGCGACCTGGGCAGCGGTTCGGACTACACCCCGTTTTTTCAGCACCTCGGTGTTCCCTCGACCGACATTGGATCGACTGGGCCTTACGGGGTGTATCACTCCGCCTTTGACAACTACGCGTGGTTCCTGATGAATGCGGATCCGACGTTTGTGTACGAGCAGCAGATGGCGCGGGTGTTGGGATTGGAGGCGCTGCACATGGCCGATGCCGATGTGCTGCCTTACGATTACGTCACGTATGCCCGGCAGATCCAGGCCTACTTATCGTCCGCGCAGGCGCGCGCCCGCGACGCCGGGATGACGGTGGACTTCGACGCCGCGCTCGCCGCAGCGAACCGGTTCACGGCGGAGGCGACGGTGGTGATGGGCAAAGAGGTCAACGCCAGCGGGGACACCGCAGTGCTGAATGCTTCGCTGCGCGCGGTGGAAGGAGATATGCTGGCGGCGGACGGGCTGCCGGGACGGCCGTGGTTTCGCCATGTGATCTTTGCTCCGGGAGAGTATACCGGGTACGCCGCAGTGGTGATCCCGGGAGTGAATGAGGCGATTGATGCGCATGATGCGGGGCGCGCGCAGTCGCAGATGGCGAATGTTACCGCTGCGCTGGTGCGCGCTACGGCTACGTTGGAGGACATTCCGTAGCGGGTAGGTTTAGGGCACGGCTGAACAGGTTGCGGAAAAAGCCTGTTTTGTATTAGGGCACGACTTGAAGCCGTGCCCTTCCTGGGAGATTTTGTTCATCCATTTGGGACGGCAAAAGAGGCCGGGTGGCCCAGTCAAGCCGTATTTTGGCTTGAGTGGGAAAACACGAAGTTCGACCGATGGGCACGGCGTCTCAGCCTGCGGCAAAATTCGGTTTTTTTACGGAAGGGTGCGGCCTTCGCTGTCATAGAAAAACTGCGTATCTCCCAACGGAAAACGTTGGGAGATACGGGACACCCAAGTTCGTGGTTTCGACTGCTAGCTGCGCGCGGCCAGGGTTTCGGCTTGCAGGGTTACCAGCTCCGTCAGATCTTTCTTCTCCAGGCCGTGGACTTCTTTGTTGAAGGCATCTACCTTGCTGGACCAGTTCATGGAGCAGAATTTGGGGCCGCACATGCTGCAGAAGGCTGCTTCCTTGTAGTAGTCGTCGGGCAAGGTCTCGTCGTGCATGGAACGCGCCGTCTCCGGATCGAGAGACAAGGCAAACTGCTTGTTCCAATCGAAGGTGTAACGCGCGTAGCTGATCGCATCGTCGCGGTCCTGCGCTCCTGGCCGATGCCGGGCGATATCGGCGGCGTGGGCGGCGATACGGTAGGCGATCATGCCATCCTTGACGTCTTTTTCGTTGGGCAGGCCAAGGTGTTCCTTGGGCGTGACGTAGCACAACATGGAGGCGCCATGCCAGCCAATGATCGCCGCGCCGATGGCGCTGGTGATGTGATCGTAGCCGGGCGCGATATCGGTAACCAGCGGTCCCAGGGTGTAGAACGGAGCACCATCGCAGAGCTCAACCTCTTTCTCCACCTGCTCCTTGATCTTGTCCAACGGCACGTGGCCGGGGCCTTCGATCATGACCTGCACATCGCTCTTCCAGGCCGACCGGGTCAGTTCCCCCAGGGTCTTCAACTCGGCAAATTGCGCTTCGTCGCTGGCATCGGCGACGCATCCCGGGCGTAAACCGTCTCCCAGAGAGAAGCTGACGTCGTACTTCGCCATCACCTTGACGATGCGGTCGAAGTGCTCGTAGAGAAAATTCTGCTTGTGGTGATGGGTCATCCACTGGGCGAGAATCGCGCCTCCACGGCTGACAATGCCGGTGATGCGCTTGGCCACCATGGGCACGTACTGGATCAGCACGCCGGCATGGACCGTGAAATAATCCACGCCCTGCTGGGCCTGTTCTTCAATCACTTCGAGATAGACGTCGATGTTCAGATCTTCAAGCTTCTTGACCCGGTTGAGCGCCTCATAGATGGGCACAGTTCCGATCGGGACCGGGCTGTGGCGCATAATCGCCTCCCGGATCTCAGGAATGTTGCCGCCGGTCGATAGATCCATCACCGTGTCAGCGCCGAAATTGACCGCGGTATGCAGCTTGTCGAGCTCTTCGCGGATATTGGAGGTAACGGCGGAGTTGCCGATATTCGCGTTGATCTTGCAGCGGGTCGCGACCCCGATCCCCATGGGCTCCAGCTCAGGATGGTTGATGTTGGCGGGAATGATGAGCCGTCCGGCTGCGATCTCGTCGCGGATCAAGCCCACGGCGAGCTTTTCGCGTTCGGCGACGTAGGCCATTTCTTCGGTGATCTTGCCCTGGCGGGCAAAATGCATTTGCGACATGTTGGTGTCGCCGGTCCGGGCGGCTTCGAGCGTCCGCCTGACGATCCACTCAGCACGCGGCTTTAAAATCTCGTGCGCCGGATTGACCGCGCCGTTGCCCGCTCCGTTGCTCACTCCATGAACCGTCTGCTGATTGCCGTTTCCGTTGCCGCTCATAGTCAAATCGCCTCGTTACCGGTGGATGGGGTGGGTTTGGATGGATCGTTCCAGTACGTCGATTATACGGTCAGATGCTCGCGGGGTCGCAGTGGTCTCTTGCAGGTTCTGGACGCAAGGGCCCCCCCGGACCGGCGGCCCCCTTGACGGAAGCTTGACGGAACTTGACGGAAGCGATGGGAAACTCCTACCCTTAAAGCACCCATGAAAATCCGTCCCCAGGCATTCCAAATTGGCGCCGCAGTAGCAATCGTCCTGGGTACCATCA
>Ga0302324_100027428_pt1 | contig 10850 bp, 7 predicted proteins | sample Palsa_T0_1_FD_201949 | JGI IMG/M metagenome (GOLD analysis project Ga0302324, IMG submission 201949) | Peat permafrost microbial communities from Stordalen Mire near Abisko, Sweden - Palsa_T0_1 | ecosystem: Environmental > Terrestrial > Soil > Palsa > Peat permafrost | place: Sweden: Abisko...
CTCAGCTACACAAAACCGCGAGAAAGAAATCCCAATCCGTTGACCGCGTAATTGGCAACCAAGCCGGGATCCACACCAGGCGTCAGAATCTCGACCAGAATCTCGACCACAATCTCGACGGCCTCGTCGTCGACGTAGAAATCACCGACTGGCCCAGCGCTACGCAGCAACCCCGCGGACGCGTCATCGAAATCCTCGGCCAGGAAAGCGATTTCGGAGTCGACGTCGAAATCATGATCCGCAAGTTTCACCTGCCCCACCGCTTCCCTTCCGCCGTCATCGAAGAAGCGCAAGCGATCGAATCTACCATCCCCGCCGAGTCCCTGCACCGCCGCCGCGACTACCGCCATCTCCCCATCGTCACCATCGACGGAGAAACCGCCCGCGATTTCGACGACGCCGTCCACGTTCGCCAACTCGAAAACGGAAACTACGAACTCCAGGTCCACATCGCCGACGTCGCCCAATACGTTACGCCAAATTCGCCGCTGGATCAGGAAGCTCGCCTTCGCGGCACCAGCGTCTATTTCCCCGACCGTGCTGTTCCCATGCTGCCTCTCGAACTCTCTACCGACATCTGCAGTCTGCGCCCGCAAGTCGATCGCTTAGTGCTCTCCTGCACCATGGAGATCGATCACCAGGGAGAAATCGTCGCCTACGAAATCAACGAAGGCGTAATCCGCAGCGCTGAAAGAATGACCTACACCGCCGTCAATGCAGTCATCGAAGCCGACCCTGCGGCCCGCGCCCAATACGCGTCTCAAGTCGAACACTTCGAGCGTATGCGCGACCTGGCAATGATTCTCAACCGCAAGCGCAAGCGTCGAGGATCGATCGATTTCGATCTCCCCGAAGCCGTAATCGAATTCGACGAATTCGGAATGATGAAAAGCATCACCCGCTCGGAACGCAACATCGCACACCGCTTAATTGAAGAATTCATGCTCTCTGCAAATGAAAGCGTCGCGCACTATCTCGAAAACAAACGCATCGCGTCGCTCTACCGCATCCACGAAAAGCCCGACGCCAAACGCGTCTACGATTTCGAAGTTATCGCCGCAACTTTCGGCTATTCGCTCGGAGTAGGCGCATTGCCCATTCAGCGCGTGCAACTCAAAGCCGACCGCCGCGACGCGCGCGGCACGGGAAAGCGCGTCCGTGAAATCGAAGTTCCCAAAGAAGTTCACATCACGCCGCGCATGTATCAGAAACTTACGGACAAAGTCGCCGGCAAACCCGAAGAAAGAATCCTGAGTTTCCTGATGCTGCGCTCGCTCAAACAAGCGCGTTACTCCGAAGAAAATCGCGGACACTTCGCCTTAGCCGCGACCACCTACACCCACTTCACTTCGCCCATCCGCCGCTACCCCGATCTGATTGTCCACCGCATATTGAAAAGCGTTTTGCGCAATTCCGCCGAAAAAATGGATGGAGAAGTGCCAGTGGGGATGTCCTCACCTTCACAAGATATCCATCTCGAGCGAAGCGAGGAACCTCATTCTCATCCGCACAAAGCCAAGCAGGAGGACCCGCCACCTTCGCCCTGGTCGAAGCGCCGCGACCGCGACACGCATCAATCCGCGCTAGAACCTCGCGGCGGTCCCATCAAGCTCGAAGAACTCCACAACATCGCCGACGAATCCAGCCAGTCCGAGCGCCGCGCCGACGAAGCCGAACGCGGCCTCATGGAATGGAAAAAAATGAAATTCATGGAGCGCCACATCGGAGAAGACTTCGACGGCCTCATCATCAGCGTCACCAAGTTCGGATTCTTCGTCGAGCTCACCGACCTCTTCGTCGAAGGCCTGGTCCCGCTCCACACGCTCGGCATTGATAATGATAATGACGACCGCTATACCTTCCATGAAGCGACGCGCCAAATCATCGGCCAGCGCTCGCGCAAAACCTACAGCCTCGGAGATCGCGTCCGCGTGTTGGTTGACCGCATCGACCCTGTGGAAAAGAAAATTCAGTTTGCGATAATCGAGGAACGGCCGCGACGCGCAACCCCGCGGAGACGACGATGACTTTTCGCGATAAGAACATGTATAGAATTGAAAGTTGCATTGGAGCCAATAACCATGCCCACACCAACCGAGCCCACGCCCAAGCAGAATCCTACGCAAGCCGCCGAGCACGTCGCCAGCGCACACAAGCTTCTAACCGAACTGCAGCAGCGAGTCGGAAGCCATCCCGAGCTTGGCGAAGCCATCACCAAACTGGAAATGGCGCTCAACATCCTGGCCGTCCAGACCGGCGGCCTGCTGTGACAGCGACCTGCTAGAATTCCTCGTCACCACTCTTGGCGCCTGCCTAGGAAATCCGCTTCATGTCCACAACTCCAAATTCCAGCAATCCCACAACTCCACGCACGCGCGTAGTGCGCGAACCGCAGCGCGCGGTCTACGACCGCTATGCCATCAACCAGATTCTCGACGAAGGCTTCGTCTGCCACGTCGGCTTCGTCGTCGCTGAAGCCGGCAAAGACGGCCAGCCCTACGTCATCCCCACTTCCTACGGCCGCGACGGAGACGTTCTCTACATTCACGGCTCGGCCGCCAGCCGCATGTTGCGCAATCTCAATCAAGGCGTCCCGGTCTGCATCACCGTCACGCTGCTCGATGGATTAGTCCTCGCCCGCTCCGTTTTCAACCATTCGATGAACTACCGCTCGGTGGTCATTCTGGGCACGGCGACGCTGGTCGCCGATGCCGCAGAAAAACTCGCGGCCCTGCGCGCGCTGAGCGAGCACATCATCCCCGGACGCTGGGACGACTCGCGCCAGCCCAACGAAAAAGAGTTGAAGCAAACGTCAGTCCTGCGCCTACCCATCGATGAATTTTCCGCAAAAGTCCGCGTAGGCCCGCCCATCGACGACGAAGAAGATTACGCGTTCCCCACCTGGGCAGGAGTGATTCCGCTGGAAATGAGAGTAGGCGCCGCCATCCGCGACGAGCGTTGCGAGCAAGAATTGCCCGCATACTTGAAGAATTATTCTCGGAACAAGTGAGTGAATAAGTGATTCGTGAAGTTTAAGGAGTGGTCGGCGGCATCTACGATTACAACCGCTCCTTGCTTTCACGGTATCAGCAATAACTTCCCCGTTGTCTTCCGCGCTTCAAGTTCCCGATGCGCCCGATGCGCGTCTGCCAGCGGATACTCATGTTCAATCCGCAACTTGAGCTTCTTGTCGCGGATCATCCCAAACACCGCTCCCGCCCGCGCCTGCAGCTCCGCCGGAGTCGCAATGTAATTCCCCAGCGACGGACGCGTCAAGAAAAGCGACCCCTTCTGTGTCAGCACCAGCGGATCCAGCGGCGCGACCGCCCCACTCGATCCTCCAAACAACGCCATCATGCCGCGCGGACGCAGCACATTCAGCCCCTTGTCGAACGTCGTCTTCCCTACCGAGTCATACACCACGTCGACGCCCTTGCCGCCGGTAATCCGTTTCGTCTCCACTTCAAAATCCGTCTGCGTATAAAGGATGACCTCGTCCGCTCCCGCTGCCCGCGCCAGCGCAGCTTTTTCCTCCGTCGAAACCGTCGCAATCACGCGCGCGCCGAGATTGTGCGCCATCTGAACCAGCAGCAATCCCACTCCACCCGCCGCTGCATGAATCAGCGCCGTCTCGCCCTTCTTCAGCGGATACGTGTCATACACCAGATACTCCGCCGTCATCCCTTGCAAAATCGCAGCCGCCGCGTCGCGGTCGCTCACGCCCGCCGGAATCTTCACCAGCCGATCCGCCGGAACCGCCGCATATTCCGCATAGCTGCCAAGCGTCATTGTGTAAGCCACGCGATCGCCCACCGCAACCCCGCTCACCTCCGAGCCGACCGCCGACACCACGCCCGCGCCTTCCTGTCCTAAAACCAGCGGCAATGCCGCCTTATAGCGCCCCTCGCGGTTGTAAACGTCAATAAAATTGACTCCCGCCGCTGCAATCTTTACCACCGCCTCATTCGCCTTCGCCTGTGGAGCCGGCAACTCCACCAGTTCCATCACCTCCGGCCCGCCCGTTTGCTTGATCTGTATGGCTTTCATAGGGTCCCTTCGATTTCTCCCTTCGATGACGCCGATATCCAAAAAGACTCGCCTAGCCGTTAGCCGTCGGCGCTTTACCCGGACACAAATGCCCACAAAAACACTCGTTGCCACGTCCAGCCCAGCTGCGGTAACATCCCCAGCCAGTCTCTAAAGTAACCAGGTCCACGTGCCTTCTGTGGCGTTGACCCAACGAATTTTGCGATAGTACCATCTCAACATAGATAAAACTTACTTTCGCCATGGGAGGCTGTTCAGTAAGCTTCTGAAAATATGAGGGTTTCTTCCCACTCTTATCTCGCGACCGTCGTCTCCGCAGCATTGGCCATCATGCTGGCGGCGACTCTCGCTTGTCAGACTACCCAGAAAGCAGCTTTTCTGCCGCCTTCCCAGGCCAACGCACCGGCCATTACCAATGCCAGCAGCGCCAGGGCCAGCAGCCCCCCTGCTCCGCCGCAACAGAAGGCAGCCGCACCGGCCCCCGAATCCCAGGCAAAACCGCAATCGCCCGACGCCGATCCCGTCGCCGACCTGATCGCCCGCATCGAAAAGGAATACCAGGCCGGACAGGACAACTACCAGGCTGGACACCTCGAAGCCGCCAAACAGAATTTCGACAACGCCTTCAACCTGCTCCTCGGCAGCGGATTCGATCTCAAGTCCGAAGACACCGGAGATGACCGTTTAGAAAAGGAACTCGACCGCCTGCTCGATGGCGTCAACGGCCTCGAACTCGCCGCCTTGCAGCAGGGCGACGGCTTCGCGGAACAGAAGTCCGAACCAGCGCCTATCGACGAAGCGAACGAACTGACTCCGGCGGTCGATCAGAACGTCAAAGCCAAAGCCGAAGCCGAGATCAAGAGTACGCACTCCGATCTCCCGCTGATGATGACCGACCAGGTCGCCGGCTTCATCAATTACTTCTCCACCCGCGGACGCGGCACCGTCGAGCGTGCCTTGGCCCGCTCCGGCCGCTACGAAGATATGATTCGCCGGACGCTCAAAGAAGAGGGAGTGCCCCAGGACCTCATCTACCTGGCGCAGGCCGAATCCGGATTCCATCCCCTGGCCGTTTCCCGCGCCGGCGCTCGTGGCATGTGGCAATTCATGGGCAGCCGCGCCCAGGGTTACGGACTCGAACGCAGCTGGTGGATTGACGACCGTCAGGATCCCGAAAAAGCCACCCGCGCCGCCGCTCATCACCTCAAGGATCTCTACAATCAGTTCGGCGACTGGTATCTCGCCATGGCCGCGTACAACTCCGGCCCCGGAACCGTGCAGAGCGCCGTCAAGCGCACCGGCTACGCCGATTTCTGGGAACTCTACCGCCGCAACGTGTTGCCCAAGGAAACCCGCAACTACGTTCCCATCATCGTCGCCGTTACCATTATGGCGAAGAATCCCAGCCAATACGGTTTGGATTCAGTCATCAAAGACAAGCCCGTTCCCTACGACACCGTCAAAATCGACTATCCCATCGATCTCCGCCTCGCCGCCGAGTGCGTCGACGCCACCACCGACGACTTGCTCGACCTGAACCCGAGTCTGCTGCGGATGACCACTCCCAAATTCGCCGACTCGAGGGTTGCCGACTCAAGATTTTCGGATAAGGATAATAAGTTCGATCTTCATCTGCCCGCCGGTACCGCCGAAAAATTCCAGTCCGCTGTCGCTGCAATCCCCGCCGACAAGCGCGTCTGGTGGCGCTACCACAAAGTTCAAGCCGGAGAAACTCTGGCCTCCATCGCCCGCACCTATCACACCACGCCGAAGGCCATCGCCGAAGCCAACGACTTCTCAGCAGCCGACTTGAAAAGCGGAGCGCTGCCTGAGCCGACGCCCGGCTCCGAGACGCGGCTCATCATCCCCATCGCCCCGGGCAAGCAAGCCGACACCAGCACCTATGCGCGCGCTACCACCCACTACAAGGTCCGCAAAGGAGACACCCTCGCGACCGTCGCCGCGAACTTCGGCGTCTCCGAAAAAATGCTCCGCAGCTGGAACCGCCTTAAAGGCGACAGCCTGGCGGGAAGAAAAACTCTGTATCTCCACTTGCCCGTCGCGCCCCGCGGAGAAACCCAAGCCGCCAACAGGCATGCCAACAGCCGCGCCAGCAGCCTAAAGACAGCCAGCAGCAAGACTCCGAGCAAGAGCGGGCGTTCTTCCGGGACCCCAACTGCCAGAACCCCCGCCGCCGCGGCAGTGGTCCATCACAAGGTCAAGCAGGGCGAAACGCTCTACTCGATCGCCAGCTCCTACAACACCACCGTCCAAGCGCTGAAGAAAGACAACCGCGACCTCGCCACCCTGCGTCCGGGAATGATCCTGATCGTCCACAACCCCCGGTAAATCGTCAGTGACAGGCGAACATCCCTGATCGCTTGTAGAGCTCGGTGCCCCAGGTTCGCGCCCGCTCTTTGGGCGCCAACCTGGGCGAAAGCTAACTTGGGCGGGGCCGATACGGAGACTCTACTTGAGTGGACTTTCCCGCCCCTACACTCCGATGTAGGTTGGCTTATGCCGCGTGGTCTCCGCCGTTTTCACGAATCCGGGCAATCGCATTTTGTAACTTTTAGCTGCTGTCGCCGACAGGCCTATTTCTCATACGCCGGCGTGTTCGATCTGTTTGTCCGGTGCCTGGAGGATATGCGGCTCCGGTTCAACATTTGCGTGTATGGATATGTTGTCATGCCGGAGCACGTTCATCTTCTGCTGAGTGAGCCTGGCGCGGCAACATTGGCTGAAGCTATTCACTACCTCAAGTTGTCTTTCGCTAAACGGGCGCGGAGTTTACGGTCCTCTGACTCCCAGGTTAGCGCCCAAAAAGCGGGCGCGAACCTGGGGCACCGTCTGAACCCTTTGGGGTCTTTCTGGGAGAAACGATATTACGATCGAAATGTGCGGGACTACGACGAATTCAAAGTGAAGCTGCGGTACCTGCACAGGAATCCGGTGAAACGAGGACTGGTCCAGACGCCCGAAGAATGGAAGTGGAGCAGCTATCGGCATTATGCGCTGCGCGAGATTGGCGTGGTCGAGATCGAGTCGGAGTGGACGGCTCGGGATCGTGAGGTCAACGTTCGTGGGGGAGATGGGAGGGTGTCCTTGCTCCCTCGGTAACTGTGCTTAAGTTGAACTCTGAGCTTCGCCCTACCCCATCAGCAACCCGCCATTCACATTGAGCACGTGCCCGGTGATGTAGCTGGCTTCGTCGGAGGCTAGAAAAGTTACGGCGTTCGCTACGTCTTCGGGAGTGCCTACTCGTCCCAGCGGGATCGTCTTCACGGCGTTCTGCTTGAACTCTTCGCTCAGCGCGGCGGTCATGCTGGTGTCGATGAATCCGGGGGCGACGGCGTTGCAGGTGATGTTGCGCGAGGCTACTTCGCGGGCCATGGCCAGGGTCAGGCCGATCAGTCCGGCTTTGGAGGCGGCGTAGTTGGCTTGGCCGGCTTGGCCGGTTTGTCCGAAGACGCTGGAGATGTTGATGATGCGGCCCCAGCGCTGCTTGAGCATCGATCCGATGACCTGCTGAATGCAAAGATAGGCGGAGGTGAGGTTGGTCGCCAGGACGGCGTCCCAGTCGGCGCGCTTCATGCGCATGACGAGCTGGTCACGGGTGATTCCGGCGTTGTTGACCAGGATGTCGATCTTGCCGAATTCGGCGAGCGCGGACTTGATGCCGGATTTGATTTGCTCTTCGTCGGAGACGTCGATGGCGAAGGCGGCGGCTTTTCCACCTGCAGCCGAAATTTGCGCGACTAGTTCGTCGAGTTTCTGGCGGTTGCGGGCGGCGACGGCTACGCTCGCTCCAGCGCGCGCGAGGGCCAGGGCGCAAGCGTGGCCGATGCCTTGCGATGCTCCGGTGATCAGGGCGACTCGGCCGGTGAGGGTCATGCGGGCTCCTTGGTTCATTCGTCTGTATCTCTGCGGACTTTTTGCGGACTTCCCAGAACGGAGGATTATAAATGGCGCTGGCGGAGAGTGCCGGGAATTGCGGCGGGCAGGATCGTTCAGGGAAAGGTCATTCAGCGACGATCATTGAGAGAAGATCATTCGCCACAGGGTACACGGAGCAACACGGGGGAAGGCATCAGCCGGCCTGGGTGGCGCGGGTCAGCGGGCGGGCTCCGAGAATTTTTTCGATTTTGTCGACCAGGGTGCGGCGCGTGTAGGGCTTAGCGATAAAGTAGGTCTTGGATTCAGGCGCTTCGGTCTCGAAATCGGGATTGCCGTAGCCGGACGTTATCAGGACCACGAGCTCGGGCGAACGCTGTTGCAGGTCGTGGCCGAGCTGCTGACCGGTGCCGCCGGGAAGGACCATGTCGGTCATGACAAGGTCGAGGCTGCGGTGATGCTCATCGTAAACCTTGATGGCGTCTTGCACGTCGAAGGCGGGAAGAACTTCGAAGCCGGCGTTCTCGAGAATGCCGCGGGTGGCTTCGCGGACGAAAGGCTCATCCTCGACGAGAAGAATCGTGCGCCGGCGGGGGAGATTGTTTGCGGTCGGGTCGCCGCTGCGGCCCTCGCCAGTGTCGACATGGTTGGGCTGCGCTCGGTTCGTGGAGAGATGGTGCTGGAGAGTCATGGCATCCTCGCTTACTTCGGCTTGAGCAATTGCGTGGCCTGTGCACGACGGTCGAGACGTGCATTGCGCACTGAGGTCTATATCGCTCGCAATCGGTGTGCGCTTTACTTCTTTCGGCTTACTTCGGAGCCGTGAGGATGGTCTGGTTGGGATCGAGAACTATCTTGCGGATGCCGCTGGGAGCGACGAAGTGAAAAGGCGTTTCCGGGCCGTCGGCCAGCACTTCTCCGAGAAAGACCTGCGCGTTGCCTTCCATCGTGGCGTAGACCGGAACGGCGGTGACGAGATCGTCGGGTACGTCATTTTGCGCGTCTTTCTGTGTGATCACGCCGGTGACGGTGATGACTCCGGCTTTGTCGACGATGCGAACGTCTCGCGCTTCGAGTTCGGGGATTGCAGTGCCTTCGATCCAGCCTTCGAGGAACCAGTCGAGTTTACGGCGGCCTTCATACCAGAGCGGACGCGGAAGTTCCTCTTCGAAAACGTGGACCAGTTCTTCGGTGCTGACGGTCTTGCCGGCATAGCGTTCCCGGACTCGGCGCAGGGCGCGGAAGAACGGTTCGTCGGGATTCACGTCCTGACTGGCGCGAATTTTCCGGGAACGGGATGCCGATTCGGAACCGCGCGGCGCTGAGTTGTGGAGCTTTGCATCGTGGATCACGGAGTCGCGAAACATGCAGCGCAGCATGTGAAATAGCCAGGTGCCGCGTTCGTAGCTGATGGCCTCGTATCCGTCGGGAAAGTGGGAGGAGTCGAGGCGGGCTCCGAGTGTTACGGGACCGGCGTCGCGCAGCCACTCTCCATCTTTGTTCTTGCTGAGCAGATCGCGGCGATATTGCTCCAGAATCTGGCGGAATTGCGCGGGGTTCTGCTGCTCAAGCAGCAGCAGCGAGGCGTAGTTGGCTAAGCCCTCCGCAAACCACTGATCGCGATAACTCTTCCACAGCACGAGATCTCCCCACCATTGGTGGGCGGTTTCGTGCACTAATACCTGGGTATCGAGTTCGCGGGTGACGGGGTCAAGGCGCAGATCATTTTGTTCCTGCGGACTGAGAAAGGCGAAACTCGACAGGAAGACGAGAGAGGGAAATCCCTGGCTCAGGTCACCCGGCATCTGGGTGAGCGCAAGCGAGTCGTAGGGATACGGTCCAAACCATTCTGAGAAGCTGGTGATCGCCTTGGCGGCGCGGTCGGCGACGGCCTGCACATCGCGCGCGGGCGAGGGCGGCGGCGCAGTGACCACGATAGGCGCTCCCGGCGATCTCGACCTGGAGTGGTAGGGCGGGGGAAGAGTTGGCGGCTCAATCACTTCGGGCCGCGCCCGGGGGAACGATTTCTCGACTCCCTTGGTGCCGTAGGCTTCGACGAGGATGTTGCCCGATCTGGCTTCGGCGCGCACATACTTGCCGAGGTTGAAGCCGGCGACTGGGATCGGGCGCTGCGAAGTCCAGCGGGAAATCTTCTCGACAGCGATTTCTGAGCTATCGGTGCCGCCGCTCGTTTTCGGACGCTCGTTCTCATCTTCTTTGTTATCGTCTGCGTGGCCCGCGATTGAAGTCTGCGTTCCTGTCGCCACCAGCGTCCATTCTGGCGGATAGTGGAACTCCATTTCGAATTGCGCGGGGTTCACACCGAGGTTTGGGTACCAGGTGCCGCGCTCGCCGACGTAGAGCAATCCGTTTCCTGCATCGGAGAGGACGTCGCCGGCATAGGTAAAGTGCAGCTTAAGTTCCTGGCTGGCCTGGAGCGGTGCGGGGAACACGATGGCCACCAAGTCGTTGCCTTTTCGGCGCTGTCCGGAGCCCTCGAGCGCCGGATTCTGGATGAAGTCTACCGGGTGTCCATCGGCCTCGACGGCGTCGACTTTCAGATAGCGCGACAACTCGAAGAGCACCGTTCGTTGTCCTCCGTTGCGAACCCGAAGCATCACCTCCGTCGATGCACGCAACTTTGTCGGGGGCTGCACGGTCGCGTTGATGCGGTATCCGAGAATCGAGATGTCGTTGGCGGCAGCGGTAGCCGCTTTGTCGGGTGGGCCGGCGGCAAAAGACGTCCAAACATCGAAGTAGAGAACGCTATCCTTCACGCGTGGCTGCGCCGCCGACAAGGGCTCGGCGCTGGTTGCGTCCCAGAAGATTTCAAAGCTCCCCAAGCGTTTGCCGATCAGATGGGCGTGGAGCAGCGACGGAAATTTGTCCGACCGTTGGGCTAACTGTCC
>Ga0302324_100027429_pt1 | contig 10850 bp, 7 predicted proteins | sample Palsa_T0_1_FD_201949 | JGI IMG/M metagenome (GOLD analysis project Ga0302324, IMG submission 201949) | Peat permafrost microbial communities from Stordalen Mire near Abisko, Sweden - Palsa_T0_1 | ecosystem: Environmental > Terrestrial > Soil > Palsa > Peat permafrost | place: Sweden: Abisko...
AAGCGATCGGGCGGGTTTGCTCGATGCCGGCTCCCTCGAACTGCTGGTGCTATCGACCAGCGCGTGGCTCGAAGTCAACTCGCTCCGCAAGCAGGCGCAGACGCACGCTGACAGTCGCGGCGCCGCGGCTGCGGCTGCGGCTGCTGCTGAAGCCCCGCTACACCAGCAGGCACCTGTACACTCGGCGCCGGCCTTCAACGACCCCTTTGCCTCGCATCCTTCTGCGCACGCCGCTGGCCATGCTATGGCTGCAACGGCGTCCGCGGGCGAAGCCGCGTGGCCGGCGGTCGAGGCTCGAATTCCAACGGTGACCGCCGAGGCCCAAAGCGCCATACCGGAACTGCACTCTCCGGTTGTTGAAATGGACGCGGCGTTCGCCGAGCCGTTGCCGATCGGTTATGCCGAAACCCAGGCCATACCCCAGCCGACGCTAGAATCGATCGCGCCGCCGCCCTCAATCTCGCCCGTCATGTCGCCCGAAGATCAGGACGTTCACCGCAAGGCCCAGCGCTTTGCCCGCCTCCTGGTTGACGAGATCAAACTCTACAATCAGGCGAAGGTTGCCGAAGGCCGGAAAAACAAAGATCTCTACGACCGCCTGAAAGAAGCCATCGAAAAAAGCCGTGGGACGTACCAAAAGCGTTATGGGAAAACGGTGGCAGGTTCCGGCAATTACTTCCAACATGAAATAATAAGAAGTCTCGCAGAAGACGACCTGTCGATCATGGGTGCCAACTTTCGGCAGTAGGTAGGGTTTGAGTGCGCCGTTTTGCAGTCGTGGTTTTCGCCGGAATTTTCTTCCTGCCCTGGTTTGGCCGTTTGTCGTCCGCAGTCGCCCAATCCAACTCATCGGCGCCGGCTGACGTCGCGCCCGCGCAAAATCCTCCCGACACGAACCCGTCCGCCAGCCCGTCTACCCCGTCAACAAAGACCGGTGCAAACCCAACCGCCGCAAAACGAAAGCCCGTCGCTTCGTCCACCAGCGCAAAAAAAAAGCATAAGACCATCTCACCGCGCGTGCGCCGCGTGCGGCAGGCCTTCGTGGCCTCCGCCAGTCTTCGTCCCATGGCACAGCAACTGTTGCAGGACCGCACTCCCGTCGCCTATGCCGGAGTCGAAGCCTACGCCCGCCGCCACGCCAAAAGTGATGCCGACGCCGAAGCGTTAGCCTGGCTCGTGATCGGCTATGCTCGCACCCTCGATCACGACTACGCCAAAGCCATCGACCCGCTCAACCGCGCCAAGGCCGGAGCCAGCGAACTGGGAGACTACGTTGCCTACTACCTTGGCGAATCGTACCTCAATACGGCGCACAATGCCGAGGCGCTCTCCACCCTCGCCGATTTCAGCAAGAACTTTCCCGATTCACTTCTGATCCGCGACGCCCACGTCGTCTACGCCAGCGCGCTGCTCGAGGAAGGCCGTCCACAAGAGGCCGCCGCTCTGCTGGAAAAAGATCGTGCTCCGGTGCGCAGTGACTTGGAATTCATCGCGGGCCGCGCCTACGAAGCGGCCGGCGACAATCAGAAAGCGGAGAGCGCTTTCCGCAACGTTTACTTCAATCTTCCCAACAGCATCGAGGCCGATGCGGCGGGGAGGGAATTGCACAAGCTCGGAATTTCGGGCTCTGTGGCCGAGCGCCGCACCCGCGCCGATCTCCTCCTGAAAGCCAAGCACTATAGCGACGCGGCCCACGATTACCGTGATCTTGTAGAAGAAGTCAGCCCCGCGGAGCGTCCGCAGGTGCAGCTCGCGCTCGCCGGAGCGCTTGAAAAAAGCGACCACAGTCGTGATGGCCGCCAGATTTTGACGTCCATGGGAGTGCAGACGGGCGACGCCGAAGCCGAGCGCCTCTACCTTCTCAGTGAGACCGAGCGTTCCACCAGCGATGAAGACGCTGTGCAGCGCACGTTGAACGAGTTGCGGCAATTTGGTCCGGCAAGCCCCTGGCTCGAACAAGCGCTGCTCTCGGCCGGAAACATGTATTTGCTGAAGCGCGACTATGATCGCGCCATCGATTTTTTCCGCGAGCTGCAGCAGCGCTTTCCGAATGACGCGCGCGCGTCCTATGCGCACTGGAAGGCTTCATGGCTGGCTTTCCGGCAGGGGCGGACCGATGAGGCCCGGCGAGAATTCGAACAGCAGATCGCGCTCTATCCCGATTCCCCCGAGATTCCGAACGCCCTGTACTGGCGCGCGCGTATCGCCGAAGAAGACGGCAACCCGGCCATGGCGCGAGCGTTTTATCAGAAACTCTCCGACCGCTTTCGTAACTACTACTATGCCGAACTCGGCCGCCAGCGCTTGAAAACCTTGCCGGACGCGGCTGCATCGTCGAACGACGGGTCTTCCAAGGAACCGCCGCCGCACTACGCGCTGCTCGACCACGTTGGTCCGCTTTCAACCGCGGGAAAAATTACCGCAGTCGACCCGCCCGACGACAACCTGCGCGTAGCGCGAGCGCATTTGCTCTCAAACGGAGGCCTGGCCGACATGGCGGTTCGCGAGTTGCAAGCCGCAGCCAGCCAGGAAGGCGGAACCTGGGCGCCGCCCGAAATGGCGCGAGTTTATCAGGACGGTGGCCGCTACGATCGTGGCATTGAAATCATGAAGCGCTCGACGCCCAACTATTTCGCCGTCGATCTTCCCGACCTGCCGCGGCCCTACTGGGAAGCGCTTTTTCCCAAACCCTATTGGACCGATCTGCGCAAATATTCGGTGCTCAACGGGCTCGATCCCTATCTCGTCGCATCGCTCATCCGGCAGGAGTCCGAATTCAATGCCGGAGCGCTCTCTCGCGCCAACGCCGTTGGCCTGATGCAGCTTCTGCCGAAAACAGGAAAGTCTGTAGCGAAACAAGTCAAGCTCAAAGGCTACAGCGCGCCCCAGCTCTACACTCCGGCCGTGAACCTCGAACTCGGCACGCGCTATTTCAAAGACATGGTAGACAAGTACAACGGACAGTTCGAATATGCGCTGGCCGCCTACAATGCCGGAACCGACCGTGTCGGAGACTGGCTGGGACAAGGTCATTACCGCGATCCCCAGGAATTTGTCGAGTCCATCCCCTTTACCGAAACCCGCGAATACGTGCAGGCCATCCTGCGCAATGCAAGTGTCTACCGCCAACTCTACGGCACCCCCTAGCCCGTGTGTGGAGCGGACACTCTTGTCCGCTGCTTTTGTTTTTGGTTTTTCCTCTTGCCGTTCGCCGCAACAGGAATCGGCATCCGCCCGGCAGGCGATCCAACCCTAGGCCGACTGTTGGCTGGGCGACTTGGCAAACACGATCTCAAACACCAGCAGCCCCGCTCCCACCACAATCGCGCTATCGGCCACATTGAAGGCCGGCCACTGGTGCGGGCCCACATAGAAGAGCAGAAAATCCACCACATGCCGGCTGACCAGCCGGTCCCACAGATTGCCGATCGCTCCCCCGAGAATCAACGACAGCCCCACCCCGGTGGAGGTCATGGTATGGCTGTTTTTCCAGAGCAGCGCCGAGACAATCAGCAGTGCAATGATAGAAAACAAAATCAGAAAGCCGACTTTCCATTGCGAGGGAGAATCCGCAAAAATCCCGAACGCCGCCCCCGGGTTCTCCGCATGGATGATGCGAAAAAAACCAGGAATGACCGAAATACTGTCATGCAATGTAAGTCGGCGTGAGATGGCCCACTTGGTGACGCGATCGAGAGCGATGACAGACAACGCGATCAGAAAATGATATTTGCGCATGACAGAAAAAAGTTTGCCTTCCTCTTGTAACGTTGTCACCTGACCCTGAGCTTGCCGAAGGGGAAGGACGTACGCATTTCGCTCACGGCGCCGAAATGCTTACCCCGTCAGGCCTGAACAATTTCCTTGAGCACAGCACTGCACCGCTCGCACACCGTGGGATACTCTCTGTCCTCGCCCACATGCGTCGAGAAATTCCAGCAACGCTCGCACTTCACCCCCGGAGCTTTGCCGACCTGCACCACAACCGGCGCGTCCCCATTCGCCCCTCCCTTTTTCAATTCCACCGCGGAGACAATAAAGAAGTAGCGCAAATCATTCTTGAAACGCTCCAGCACAGAGAACACCGGATCCGCCGCAGTCAAAGTAACCTGCGCCTGCAGATTGGCTCCAATCAGTTTCTGGTTGCGCGCTTCTTCCAGCGCTTTCAGCACAATCTCGCGCACCGCCCGTACGGTCTTCCAGTCCTCAGCCTGCTTTGGATCGACCGCTGCATCCGCTTCAGCTGCGCTCAGCAGTTCACCTGCCTCCGGAAACGTGGTCAGATGCACGCTCTCCAGTCTCCCCTCGACTGCCGGCAAATACTGCCAGACTTCCTCGCAGGTAAAACTCATGATCGGAGCCAGCAGCCGCACCAGCGCTTCGCCGATGCGGCAGATGGCCGTTTGCGCCGCCCGTCGCGATATCGACTTGCGCTGCGGCGTCGCGGAAGTGTAGAGCCGGTCCTTCAATACATCGAAATAAAACGCGCTCAGTTCCACGCCGCAGAAATTATTGACGCGGTGATAAATCTTGTGAAACGCGAACTCTTCATACGAGCGCTGCACATCCGCCGACATCTCCACCGCCTGCCGCAACATGTATTGATCGAGCGGCTGTAGCTGGTCGAACGCGACCGCATCTTTTACCGGATCGAAGCCGTCGAGATTGCTCAGTATGAAGCGGAACGTATTCCGAATGTCGCGATAGATGCCCGCGACCCGCTGCATGATCTGTGGAGAGCACGCGACATCTTCGCGGAAATCGACCGACGCGACCCACATGCGCACGATTTCGCCGCCCAGCGTATCCGCGATCTCGACCGGATCGACCGTGTTTCCAAGCGACTTCGACATGGCGCGCCCCTGCTCGTCCAGAGTCCACCCGCTGGTTGCGACCATGCGATACGGAGCGCTGCCTTCGTAGCCAATCGCGCAGAGCAGGGAAGAGTGGAACCACCCCCGATGCTGATCGCCGCCTTCCAGATAAAGATCAGCCGGCCAGGGCAGATTCGGTTCATGGCCGAGCACAGCGGCATGGCTCGATCCCGACTCGAACCACACGTCGAGAATGTCAGTCTCCTTCTTAAACTTCGTGCCGCCGCAGTGAACACAATTGTGGCCGGACGAAAGAATCGCGTCAGCTTCCGGCGTGTACCAGGCATCGGCGCCGTGCTGCGAAACAAACTGCACCACCTTGCGGTTGATATGCGGATCGTTCACCGGCTTGCCGCAGTTGTCACAGAGAAACACTGCGATCGGCACGCCCCACACCCGTTGCCGCGAGATGCACCAGTCCGGGCGCGTAGCGATCATGTTCGAGATGCGCTCCTCGCCCCAGGCCGGATCCCACTTTACTTTGGCGATCTCATGTAACGTTCGACTGCGCATGGTCTCGCCCTGGAATTCTTCCGTAGAAGCCTCGCCTTTTATTACTCCGGGCTTCATCGGTGTCTCCATGCCGATGAACCACTGCTCGGTCGCTCGAAAGATCACCGGGTTGTGACAGCGCCAGCAGTGAGGATAAGAATGCTCCATCTTTTCGGAATGCATCAGCACGCCGCGTGCCTTCAACAGCTCGACGATCGGAGCATTCGCATCGAATACCCGCTTGCCCTCATACTCCGGCAGCCCGTTGCGCATGATGCCCGCTTTGTCCACATTGCACGTCGGATCGATCTTGTATTTCTGGCCGGTAACAAAATCCTCAGCGCCGTGCGCCGGAGCTGTATGCACGACGCCCGTGCCCTGATCCATAGTGACGTAGTCCGCCAGCACCCCGACGATCTTGCGATCCAGAAACGGATGTTGAAACTCGGCATATTCCAGCTTGCGTCCCGGGAAGCGAGCGATCTCGCGCGCCGATTGCAATCCAGTTTTTTCCTGCACCGCTGAAGCGAGTCTCGCTCCAACAATAAAAACTCCGTCGCCACTTTCCAGCGCCACATATTCTTCGTCGGGATGAAACGCCACCGCCATCGACGCGGGAAGCGTCCACGGCGTCGTGGTCCAGATGATGGTAGAAACCTTCTTGCCCCGCCGTGTCGCATCAACGAGGGCCGCATCGAGCGACGAGGGGTCGCCGGCGAACGCATATTTCACCCACACCGTCGGGCTGGTGTGGTTCTCGTACTCGACTTCAGCTTCCGCCAATGCCGTCTCGTCGAACACGCACCAGTACACCGAACGCAACCCCTTGTAGACGAAGTCGTTCTCCAGAAAGCGATAGAGAATGTCGAGCACCGCCGCTTCGTATTGCGGCGTCATCGTCGAATACGGATGATCCCATCGGCCAAAACAACCGATGCGCTTGAACTGGGAGCGCTGGAGGTCCAGAAACTTCTCGGCATACTTCCGGCATTCAGCGCGCACATCGACCGCCGCCATCTGCAGTTTCTTGCCGCCGAGCATCTGGTCCACTTTGATCTCGATCGGCAGCCCGTGGCAGTCCCATCCCGGAACATAGGGCGAATCGAAACCAGCCATGTTCTTCGACTTGACGATGAAGTCTTTAAGGCATTTGTTCATCGCCGTTCCCAGATGGATCGGCCCGTTGGCATACGGCGGACCATCATGCAGCACATAGGTGGACGCGCCCTTCCGAACCTCCCGGATGCGGTCGTAGATCCGCTGCTCCTCCCATCGGGCCAGTATTTTGGGCTCGTTCTGGGGCAGCCCCGCCTTCATCGGAAAGCCGGTTTTCGGCAGATTGATGGTGGATTTGAGTTCCATCGGCACTTGCAGAGTTCTCCCAACTGATTGAATCTTTTCATTATATAGGGAGCGCGAAAGGACGCGTCTCTGCGGACGACCGCGCCGCGAGCGAATTCAAAAAGTACTGTTTCCCGTCAACAAAAACCGTGTACAATTTTCATCAGATCGAAATCTGCACGCATCAGACTGATTAGAGACCTTGGGGGCAGAGCAAAACAAACTAAGTCTGTTTCGCAAGCGACCTTTGAGGAGCGCTGCCGCATCTAAAACAGCGACTCCCGGAACCGTAAACTTGGGGCTACTGCTCGGGAAAATATGCCAGAACCTGAAACACCGCAGAATCCGTCAGCCCGGGGTCCAGAGCCCGAGCTGAATCTTCTTCTGATGAATCAGACTCTTGACGAGCCTGTCTGGAAGTCCCTGTTCCGCAACGTCGATGAGTTTTTCTTCCCCAAGAAGCTTCCTCCGCTGGTCCTGACTTCGAAGCCCGTCCCGGTGCGCGACATCTGGGGCTTCTATGACTACAAAAGACGCGGCGCCTTTGGCTCAACCATCGTTCACTTGCTGGCCATTGCCCTGATTATTGCCGGTGCCTACTGGGGACATAATATTGTTGTAAGCAAGCCGCAACAGAGCGTCGAATTGATCGCGCCCGACATCACGCTACAGGCCTCGAAGACCCAAAGCGGAGGCGGCGGAGGCGGTGGCGATCGCGACAAATTGTCGGCATCCCAGGGCCGCTTGCCCAAACAGTCCATGCAACAGATCACGCCGCCCATGGCGGTCGTGCGCAACCCCAAGCCGTTGCTGGAAGTCCCGCCAACGGTCGTTGTTCCTCCCGAAGTTAAACTGACACAGCCGAATATGCCCGACTTGGGCGATCCGCTTTCGCATTTGCCGTCCGTGCCTTCGAATGGCACCGGCGCCGGCGGGGGAATTGGTGCTGGCAATGGTGGCGGTGTGGGAACCGGCGAAGGCCCCGGCTTTGGCCCTGGACACGGCGGCGGCACTGGCGGCGGAGCGTTCCGTGTGGGCGGCGGCGTGTCCGCTCCGAAAGCGATTTATGCGCCGGATCCTGAATACTCGGAAGAAGCCCGCAAAGTCAAGCACATGGGAACCGTCGTCCTGTGGCTGGTCGTCGGTCCGGATGGTAAGCCGCGGGACATCAAAGTGTTGCGTACTTTAGGATTGGGCCTGGATGAAAAGGCCATCGAAGCGGTAAGAAACTGGCGTTTTGATCCAGCCATGAAAGACGGCAAACCGGTAGCCGTCCAGATTAACGTCGAAGTCAATTTCCATTTGTACTGACGTTATGGATTTTGATGGAGCGACGGGCGCCCCGCCCGTCCACGTCTAGCTCGCTTATTCCTTCAAATCCACATGCACCACATCTTCCACCGGCAGCCCCAGGAACCGCGTTCCCATCCTTCTGAATTTCTCCGCCGAATCGGTAGCAAAGAACCGGACCTTCGGACTGCCTCTCCATTCCTTCTTTTCTGAGGACGGCAGCCCGGCCCGCAGCGTCCGCGCCACCTCCAGCGCAGTAGATTCGGCCGAGTCCACAATCGCAACATGCTCCGGAGCAACCCGACGGAGCAACGGTTTGATCAGTGGATAGTGCGTACAGCCGAGCACCAGCACGTCGGCATCACGCGCATCCCCGCAAAAGGCCTCAGACAAGTAAATCTTTGCCACCTGCTCGGTCACCGGATGGTCTACCCAACCCTCTTCGACCAGCGGGACAAACAGAGGGCACGCCTTCTCGCACACCGCAACTTTTCGGGCTTCGAGAGCCCGCCGGTAGGCATGGCTGCCAATGGTCGCCTCCGTGCCGATGACCACCACTTTCTTCTTCCGGCTGCCTGCCGCCGCGGCTTCCGCTCCCGGTTCGATGACGCCGATCACTTCCACGCCCGCTGCCTCTTTGATCTCATTCAGCGCCAGCGCGGTTGCCGTGTTGCAGGCGATCACGAGCAGGTCCGCGCCTTGATCCTGCAAGTAGCGCACCGCGCCAACCGCGTAATGCGCGACCGTGACTGCTGATTTCGATCCATAGGGAAGGCGCGCCGTGTCGCCGAAGTAGAGGTACGCAGCGTCTGGAATGCGCTCCAGCAGTGAGCGCAACACGGTGAGCCCGCCTACGCCGGAGTCAAAAACGCCGATGGTCGGCCCGCGTGAATGGGACGTCCTGGCCAGAGTTCAACCTTCCGCCGTGGTTGGATCGATCTCCGTCCGTATTGCGGAAATTCGATTTGCGGGAAATCCGCCCTGGCGCGCGTGTTCGCGGACCATCTCTTCATTCGGCGCGATGTAGACGCAGTAGATCTTGTCGTCGGTGACGAAACTTTCAAGCCACTGTACCTGAGGACCAACCTTCTGCAGAACGCTGCACGACTTTTGCGAGATGGTCTGAAGTTCCTGCTGACTCAATTTGCCGGCGTTGGGAATCTCGCGCTCGATGACATATTTTGGCATGCTGCGCTCCAAGTGTTGAAGGATTCTAGCATCAAGTTTGGTGGAGCGCCGGGTGTTGGAGCGCCGGGCGCCCCGCCCGGCCCAGCCGAACCCCACTCTCTACCACGAAGCGCCGACTTTCGTCGGCGTCGAAGCTGCGTCCTCAAATGAAAATGCGATCGAAACATTCGGATACTCCTTGCCCCCGATCTCCACATACGGATAGACAAAATAATTCAAGGGCGGTCCATCCTGCGCTGGGGAGAGTTTCAGATCGCGGCCCTCGGTGAACTGAACCCGGTTTACGTCGTGCGCGCCGAAAAAGTAATCGTGCTTTTCCTGATGCTTCCATGCCTCTGAAATATCGACTGGAACCCACCCCGTTCCCTCGAGATAAAACTCGGCCCAGCAGTGGTATCCCGGAATTTCCGCGGAGTGTTTGTCAGCCGGAATCGGAAAGCCGATCTGAAAGCGCGCTGGAATCTTTTCAGCCCGCGCCATCGAAATGAAAACCGAGTGAAAATCGGTACAATTGCCATGCTTCGAATCGCAGGCCCAGAGCGTGTCGCCGTGTCCCCAGCCGGTGCCGCTCTTGTCGTATTTCATGGTGCGAAAAACATATTCGTAAATGTCTTTCGCTTTTTCCAGCGGAGTCGTCGCCCCTTTTGTTTCTTGCGCGGCCAATTGGGCGGGGACGCCCGTAATCGGCACCAGCCGGTCCGCCTCGAGAAATCGCGCCAACTCGACGCGCGGCGCCTTTGCAGAAGGCGCGCCACCAACCGGTTTTCCGTTCACCAGCACAACGTGTTCTTTCCGCACCACGTCGTAATCAACCGAAAACTTGTACTCGCTCTTCTCTGCCTTCGAAGTTTCGGCGTAAAGAACTTCGTTTCCATATTCCGGCTGGCTAACCTGCTTCAGCGGCAAGTCACCGCTCCGGGAAGTGACCTTCACATCCTGCCAGCGGTCGGAGTGGGCCAGCGGAATCCAGACCCGCACCCGCTCGCCCGGGCCGGCATTTTTCACGGTGAATGCGTAGTGGAAATTGAAGTGCCGTTCATTTTGGGTAGGAGCGGTTTGAGCAACAGCAGACTGAGCAACCGCCAGCAAAGACGACAATGCAAGCAAAGGCACAACCCGAGACAGACGCAGCATGACGCATCCTTTCAACAGATGATCGCTTTCTGTTAAGCGTTTATGTCTGATAAGCAGGGAAACGGCCGACGGACGTTTTAGGAGGAACTATCGTCAAGTAAAGCCCCGGCCGGAGAGTCGAAACGCGGAGAGCATGATTCCGCAGTCTGCCGGTTAGTGGGGCGGATTGTCAATCCAGTCTGGTGGAGCGCCGGGCGCCCCGCCCGGCCAACCCGAACCGCAGAGACGATACGACATATAGTTATCGCTGCTGTGTATCGCCGCCTCCAGTTGCCTGACCCAACCACCGCCCGTTATCCTTCTCGCCATGCCCAGCACTCTTGTCGAATGTGTTCCCAATTTTTCGGAGGGCCGCGACCCGGCCAAAGTCGACGCCATCGTCGAGTCCATGAAAATTCCCGGAGTCTATCTCCTCGATCGCGAAATGGATTCCGACCACAACCGCTGCGTCATTACGCTGGTAGGCGAACACGAGGCGATCCAGGAAGCTGCCATCCGCGGAGTAGGGAAGGCGGCCGAGTTGATCGATCT
>Ga0302324_100027433_pt1 | contig 10849 bp, 10 predicted proteins | sample Palsa_T0_1_FD_201949 | JGI IMG/M metagenome (GOLD analysis project Ga0302324, IMG submission 201949) | Peat permafrost microbial communities from Stordalen Mire near Abisko, Sweden - Palsa_T0_1 | ecosystem: Environmental > Terrestrial > Soil > Palsa > Peat permafrost | place: Sweden: Abisko...
CCTCGAGTCCATAGCCGGCCGACCCGTTCCCCGCGACGAGGTGCTGGTGAGCGCGCTGCTGGCGCTGGACCGCCTGTACGGTCGTTGGGACCTCGTCAGCACCCTCTACCGTCAGGCATGCTCCACGGTCGGGCGCAACGTTACGGTCAGCTTTGCGGGTCACCAGCCTGACCTCGTCGGCACAGCGGTCGCAGTCGACGAGGACGGGTGCCTGGTGGTGAGGGACCTGCAAGGTGGCACCGTCGCCGTGGCCGCCGGCGACGTAACCCACGCGTGGGGACCATAAGGCCCTAGCCTCTCCGGGTAATGAAGGCACTCGTCCTGTCTGGAGGCGCCGGGACGCGCCTGCGCCCTATCACCCACACTCGGGCTAAGCAGTTGGTGCCTGTCGCCAACAAACCCGTCCTTTTCTACGGCTTGGAGGCGATCGCCGGGGCTGGGATCAAGCAGGTCGGCATAGTCGTCGGCGACACCGCAGCTGAGATCAAGGCGGCGGTAGGGGACGGTTCGACCTGGGGTCTGGAGGTCACCTACCTCCAGCAGGAAGCTCCACTCGGGCTTGCCCACGCCGTGCTGATCGCCCGGCAGTTCCTGGGCGACGAGGACTTCGTCATGTACCTGGGCGACAACCTCCTCCAGCAGGACCTCGGTGATTTCGTCGCTCGCTTCGAGGCGCAGCGCTCGAGGGCGACGGCGCCCCGCCTCGGCGACGAAGGGCCATTGCTTGCAGCGGCGCAAATCCTGCTTGCGCACGTCGAGGACCCGCAACGCTTCGGGGTGGCGGAACTGGACGAGAGCGGCCATGTCTTGCGCTTGGTCGAAAAGCCCGACGTCCCCCCCTCGGATCTGGCCCTCGTGGGCGTCTATCTCTTCGACACCCAGATCCACGAGGCGGTGGCCTCCATAAAACCGTCCTGGCGAGGCGAGCTCGAGATCACCGACGCGATCCAGTGGCTCATCGACGCCGGGAACCTGGTGCTCTCGGAGGTGCTGGCCGGTTGGTGGATCGACACCGGCAAGCTGACTCCGTTGCTCGAGGCCAACCGGCTGCTCCTTGAAGGGGTCGAGCGGCGCATAGACGGCGAAGTCGACTCCGAAAGCCAGCTCGATGGACGGGTTGTTGTCGAAGCAGGTGCCCGTCTGGTCCGCAGCCATGTCCGTGGCCCGGCCATCATCGGGCCGAGGGCAGAGGTGGTGGACAGCTTCATCGGGCCTTTCAGCGCGATCGGGCCGGACTGCCTGATCCGCAACTCAGAGATTGAGCACTCCGTCCTCCTCGGCTCCACTCGGGTCCTCGATGCGGGCCGCATAGAGGACTCGCTCCTCGGCTACAACGTCGAGGTGACGCGGAGCGCGCGCCGGCCCCGGGCCACGCGGCTGATGTTGGGCGACCACTGCTTGGTGGACCTTTCCTAGGTAGTCCCTACTAGCCTCGCTCCCTATGAGGCTTTTGGTGACTGGTGGTGCCGGGTTCATTGGCTCGAATTACGTGCGCTGGGTGCTCTCCAACACCGACGACGAGGTAACCGTTTACGACGCTCTCACCTATGCCGGTGGCCTGGCCACCTTGCGCGACGTCGAGGCGGCTTACGCTGGCCGGTACCTCTTCGTCCACGAAAACATCTGCGACCTGGCTGCCCTCGACGCAGCGGTGCCGGGACACGATGCCGTGGTGCATTTTGCAGCGGAGAGCCACGTCGACCGGTCGATTGCCAGCCCGGAAAGCTTCGCAATGACAAACTGCGTCGGCACCAACCTCGTCCTGCACGCCGCCAGGCGCGCGGGCGTCCAACGGGTGGTCCATATTTCGACAGACGAGGTCTACGGGTCGGTCGAAGAGGGCTCTTCTGCTGAGACCGACCGGCTGGAGCCGCGTTCTCCGTATTCTGCGTCAAAGGCAGGCTCGGACCTGATCGCGCTGTCTTACTACACGACGTACGGTTTTCCGGTGCTGGTTACCCGGTCGTCGAACAACTTCGGGCCGTGGCAATACCCTGAGAAAGTAATACCCCTTTTCATAACGAACCTGCTCGATGGCAAGAACGTCCCGCTTTACGGAGACGGCCTCAACCAGAGGGACTGGCTATTTGTGGAGGACAACTGCGCGGCGATCGATACCGTGTTGCGCCGCGGGGAGCCGGGGGAGGTTTACAACATTGGAGCGGGTAACGAGCTCACGAACAAGGTGTTGACCGACAAATTACTGGGACTGGCCGCCGCCGGGCCCGAACGGGTCACTTATGTCACGGACCGGTTGGGCCATGACCGCCGCTACTCGATCAGTTCCAGCAAAGTCCGAGCGCTTGGATGGAAGCCGGACAATGACTTCGACGAGGCGCTCCGCCGGACCTTTGAGTGGTACAGGGACAATCGCCCGTGGTGGGAGCCGCTCAAGTGAGAGTGCTTGTCACAGGCGCTGCCGGCCAAGTTGGACGCGAGATCGTCGAACTGCTTGGCGCATCAGCACACCATGAATGCCTGGCGCTCAACAGTTCAGAGCTCGACATCTCGGCTCGCGAGCGCGTGCTCCAGGTGGCGGGCGAGTGGGCGCCCGAGGTGATAATAAATGCGGCCGCCTTTACGGCGGTGGATGCCTGCGAGAGCCAACTGGACAAAGCCTTTGCAGTGAACGCGCTCGGCCCGCGCAACCTTGCCGAAGGGGCGCGCCTGGTTGGCGCCCACCTCGTGCACATTTCTACCGACTATGTTTTCGATGGCACGTCGCCGTCCCCATACGTGGAATGGAGCCCGACTAACCCTTTGTCCGCGTATGGTCGTTCCAAATTGGCCGGAGAGCGTGAGGTTCTCTCCTTGCTGCCAGGGGCGGCCGTGGTCCGCGCCTCGTGGGTGTGCGGCCGCTACGGCTCCAATATGGTTAAAACGGTGCTGCGCCTCGCAGCTTCGCCAGGCCCATTGCGTTTTGTCGACGACCAGCGTGGTTGCCCGACTTTTGCCGACGAGCTGGCTGGGATGCTCGTCCAATTGGCCATTTCGCGAATGCCAGGCATTTTTCATGTGACCAACCAGGGCCCGACATCGTGGTACGGCTTCGCACGCGATGTGCTTGCAGCGGCAGCTCAGGGCCCGGAACGGGTCGAGCCCATCAAGACGGCCGACCTGGGCCCGCCGAGGCCCGCGCCGAGGCCGGCCAATTCAGTGCTCGACAATGCCGTATTGCGGTTGCTCGGCATCCCTCTCCTTGCCGATTTTCACGAGCCGCTGGAGCGCACGGTCAAGTACCTGCTTACGATGCCGTGAGGGGGGCGATGCCGTGAGCGGGGCGATGCCGTGAGCGAAGACGCGTCCAAAGAGCCGGTAGCGGGCGTAGTCGTCAACTACAACGCCGGGGAGCACCTGCTGGCATGCGTGGGAAGCCTTCTGGCTGAGCGGGTGGCGCTTGTAGTCGTGGCGGACAATGGTTCGACGGACGGCTCGGAGATGGCGTTGCTGGAGCGGTACCCCGAAGCCAAGTGGGTGCCGACGGGCGCCAACCTCGGTTATGGCACAGCCGCCAACATCGGCGCAGCGGTGGTGGACAGTACCTATTTGCTCATATGCAACCCCGATGTGGTGATGAGCGAGGGTTCGGTCGCGCGGTTACGGAGCTTCCTCGAAGGGCGGCCCAAGGTAGCTCTCGTCGGCCCCCGCATCCACGGTTCCGATGGCATCCTCTATCCCTCGGCGCGGCGGTTCCCAGATCTCCTCGAGGCGTTCGGGCACGGGATCCTGGGCCAGTTCTGGGTCGGCAACCCGTTCTCTCGCCGCTACAGGATGGAGGACTGGGACCACGCCAAGGCGCGCGAGGTCGATTGGGTCTCAGGCGCCTGCTTTCTCGCCCGCCGCAGCGCCTGGGAAGCCGTTGGAGGCTTCGACCGGGCCTACTTCATGTACATGGAGGACGTCGACCTCTGCTGGCGCCTCGCCAAGGCCGGGTGGTCGGTCGCGTACGAGCCGGCCGCGGAGGTCACCCACGCCCAGGGGGTGTCGGCCGACCGCAACCCGTACCGGATGCTGTTCGCTCACCACGTTTCGATGTGGCGCTTTGCCCGGCATACCGCCAAAGGCAGGCGCCGCTGGCTGCTCCCCTTAGTGCTGGCCGGCCTGGCGGTCAGGTTCGGCCTGACGGTTGCTCGCCGGGCCTTGGCCGGCAGAGGCAGGGTGGGCTAGAGGGCCGGCGCGCGGGGCGGCCCGCGGCAAGGCGCGCTGACGGGTAACCTGTCAGGTCGTTATGGGCAAAGCCTCTTCTTCTAAGAAAGTAGCTCGCGCCGCCGGCCTAGGCGGAGGGCGGGCCTATGCCAAGCGGCCGGCTTGGGGCTACTACTTCGGCGTCCTCGTTCTCCTCGTCCTCGGAGTGCTCGGCGTCTACAACAGCCGCGAGTACCGGGACTCAGCGATCAACAAGCAAGGCAACACGGCGCCGACGGTGCACCAGAAGCCGCCGTGGTTCGAGGGCTACGCGATCGACGAGTGCGGCAAGATCCTTCCCCCTATCAAGACCACCAAAGACCCCTACGGCATCACCACGAAAAACGGCGTCATCTCTGTGAGCCCGACCGTCAAGGCGGCCGCAGGGCGCAACGCCACGTTGGGCAAGTTCGCCAGCTCGATCGGCATGCAGCTCAACGCCGGCGAGATCGAGACCCCGGGTGGGCGCCTGTGGCAGGACGGCGCAACCTGTGAGGGCAAAGCTGGCCACGTCTACGTCATGACCTGGGCGTCACCCGCCGAGCTCCCCCAGAACGGGGTACTCCAAAACGCCAAGGGCCTCCCTAGCTCGGCCGGCGTCCCGAACGCCTCGGGCCTCGAAGACACCTGCGACCCTGACTGCGACTCGGGTGTCCTCCTGGAGAACGACCAGCTGGTGACCATCGCCTTCCTCCCTGCACCGAAGAAAGGCAGTACGCCCGACATCCCCCAGCCATCGGCCGCGATCGTCAAGACGCTGAACAGCCAGGTGAGCACCGGTGGCACCACCACGACAGCGGCACCCGTTGTGCCAACGACCGCTGCACCGGCCGGGAAGACCTCTACGACGGTGAAGACCTCTACGACGGTGAAGGGAACCGAGAGCTCGGTGCCGACTGGGACGACGACGAGCGTTCCCAAGACAACCGCGACCACGGCGAAGTAGCGGACAGCTGATGACCGCTGGGTACCGGGCACTTGTCACCGGCGGGGCCGGGTTCATCGGCTCCACTCTGGTGGACAGGCTCCTGGCTGAGGGCCACACTGTCGACGTCGTGGACAACCTGTCTACCGGTTCGCTTGCGAACCTCGCCGAGGCGAGGTCGGTCGGCACCGGTCGCTTCAATTTTCACCAGCTCGATGTCCGCTCGACCGACCTGGTCGACCTGATGTCCCGGCGCAAGCCCGAAGTGGTCTTCCACCTGGCAGCTCAGGCCGACGTGCGTGTCTCGGTGGCAGACCCGGTCCTGGACGCCGACATCAATATCCTCGGGTCTCTGCGAGCCTTGGAGGGCGCTAGGCAGTCAGGCGCCCGCAAGGTTGTATTTGCGTCGAGCGGGGGGACGATCTACGGGGACGCCGACAAGTTGCCGATCAAGGAGTCCCAGGCCCAGAAGCCGCTTTCTCCGTACGGGGTTGCCAAGAAGACGGTGGGCGACTACTTGCACGTTTACCGCGAGCTGTACGGGCTCGAGTACACAGCCTTGGCTCTCGCCAATGTTTATGGCCCACGCCAGGACCTTCGGGGAGAGGCGGGCGTCGTTGCCATTTTTGCCGGGCGCCTGCTGGCCGGCGAGCCCTGCATGATCTTCGGGGACGGCAAGCAAACCCGGGATTTCGTGTTTGTCGACGATGTGGTCGATGCATTTTCTCGAGCCGGAGAGCGCGGGAGCGGCCTTTTGTGCAATGTCGGCACCGGCGTCGAGACGAGCGTCAACGAACTGTACGCGGCCATGGCTCGCAACGCCGGTGTCAAAGCGCCGGCAACATATCAGCCAGCACGTGCCGGGGAGCTGCAGCGGAGCTCCCTGGACCCAAGCAGGGCGGGCATGCACCTTGGCTGGAAGCCCTGGACGACCATCGACAAGGGGACCGCAGCAGTCCTCGACTGGTCGCGCAAACAAACCGCAAACTGACAGGGCTAGCCGGAAAAGCCCTCGTGCCTGGGGTCCAGGCGCGGATGCCCACGTTCCCTCACGTCCTACGGAACGATGAGGGAAGTGGGCACCACGCTCTGTCCTCCCACTTTCGTACGTGGCTCGCAGCAGGGTCGATGAGGCGTACACGGCTACCCTCCGGCCGTCGCTAGTCGCGCCGAGTAACTAGCGGAAAAGGTCCTGACCTGGGGGACGGACGATCTCGGCCTTGACCGATGACTCCCGGAACCAGCTTGGCTCCAGGCCCCTGACGATCACTACGGGGATGCGGCCCGTCTTGCCCTTGGCAAGCTCAGCGGCGGAGGCGATCTCGTCGGCGACACAGATCTCGGTCGCAACGAGCTCCCGGCCGAAGACGTCGGTGGTCCCCCTAAGGTCGACCACCGCGGCGATGCCGGCGCAACCGATGGCGACGTCGGTGACGCCGATGCGCCACGGGCGGCCAAAGGTGTCGGAGATGATGACCGCCACTTCCAGGCCCGTCCGCGCCCGCAGGGCGTCCCGGGTACGGCGTGCACTTCGGTCGGGGTCGACGGGTAGAAGTGCCGCCTGACCGTCAGCAACGTTCGAGAAGTCCACCCCGGCGTTGGCACAGACGAAGCCGTGTCGCGTCTCGGAAATAATGAGCTCCTCGCGCTCGCGCAGCACCCGGGTGCTCTCCGAGAGGACCAGTCGTCGCCGGGCGTCGGGGGCGGCCGGGTCGAACGCGACGAGGCGGCCCTCGGCCTTGGAGACCACCTTCTGGGTAATGACCACGACATCGTGGTCCTCCAAGCTGGCGCACCCCAATATGAGCTCGGCCAACTCGTCTCCCGGAGAGACCTCGGGGATGCCCAGAACGGGGATGATCGAGATCATCGGTTCGGTCGAGCCGCTAGCACCGGGCGCCCGCACCGAGCACGGTCCTGGCCAGGTTCGCTGCTTCTGTGGGCCCAGACATGACGGCAGGGGCGACTATGCAGCGCATGCCCTCTGCTTCGACCGCGGCGGCGAGGTCGGAGTCCGCCTCGTCTACAACCAGCGTGGCTGCCAGCGGTGCCCAAAGGCGGGCCACTCCCACCACGGAGACCTCATGGCCGAGGGTTGCGAGCATCCGGTCCGCAGGCCCCTTCAACGCCTTACCGGCGATGATCGGGGAGACGGCCACGGCGTCTTCGCGCCTGCGCGCCACGGCGTCAGCAATGCCGGGAACGGCCATCACAGGACCGATCGACACGATCGGGTTCGAGGGGCAGATCACGACTACCTCGGCTGCCTCGATCGCCTCGATCACCCCGGGTGCTGGCCGGGCACGCTCGATGCCGTCGAAACGGACCCGCTTCACGTCCACGCCGTGCCGGAGCCCGACAAAGTACTCCTGGAACCCGATCTCCACCAACGCGGCCCCTAATGGCTCCTCGGTCGGCAGGTGGGCCAGCGAGCTCCGCGCACCCAAGCCACCTAAGGGTCGCACGTGATCGCCTGCTTCGACGGTGACCCTGGTTCCTACCGGGCTGTCCGTCATTGGCAGCAGCCGCGCTTCAACCCCAAAACGATGTGCCACCTCGGCCGTCGCCTGCGACAAAGTGGCCCCTGCTGCGAGGCGTCCGGTCCGGAATAGGTGGGTGGCGAGGTCACGGTCCCCGAGGTTGAACCACGTAAGGTTGGCCCCTCCCGGACCGCTCGCCTTGTTGAAGGGCTGCAGGGCCTCCATCACCGTCCAGGATTCGCCTGCAAGGCCCCAGCCGGTCTCGTTGTTCGACGCCCCGGCGAGGGTGTAGGTAACCGTGTCGATGTCGGGGCTCACGTACAGCCCGTGCAGCACCAGGTCGTCGCCTGTGTTGACCACGGCGGTTATCGCCGCTTGGCCGACAACAGCTGCCAGGCCCCGCAGCATGCGCGCAGCTCCGACCCCGCCGGCGAGAGCGGTTACCCGAGGGCTCGTTGGGTTCAACGGCGTAGCCCGGCGTGCGGCCGGAGGGCTACGTCCAGCTCGCCTCGCCTCGGGTTCTCCTGGTCGCGGGCCGAAAGGACCGGGTCTTTCACTCCCCAGTCGGCCCCGATGTCAGGGTCATCCCACGCCACGCCCAGCTCGTCCGCGGGGTTGTAGTAACCGTCGACCATGTAAGAGATCGTGAGGTCGCTGAGCGATGCGAAGCCATGGGCGACGCCTGGCGGTATGAACACCCCGAGGGCGTTGTCGGCATCGATGTCCAGGGAAAGCGTAGCCCGGTTGGTAACCGATCCCTCCCGCAGGTCATGGAGAACTACTCGCGCTCGGCCCCTCGGCACGGTCCAATAGTCCGCCTGGTGAAGGTGGTAATGCAGCCCTACAACGGCGCCAGCTTTGCGCTCGCCGCGGTTTGCCTGCACCATCTCCCGCCCGAGCGGGAACCAGCTGCGCCTGTAGGTCTCGATGAACACGCCCCGCTCGTCGCCGTGCCTGTCCGGGTTGACGATCAGGACGTCCTTGATGATCTCCGACTCGTGGATCGCGGGCACCGGGCGAGCGTACAGGCGTCGGCGCCTTTCGGGCGAACGGCTCGGACGGTAAGTAGATGAACCCCGTGAGCCAGCGGACCGCCACCGGCACAGGCTAGGACCTCACCGTTGCGCGCTTGGCCGCTTCGCCTCCGCCGCCGCCGCTACCGCTTCGAACAGTTTCGGGTAGGGAGCCGGCTCGCCGGTCCGAAGGACGGGCCGCTCCCGGCGGAGCGCGGTGCTCGTCGACGCGGGCAGCAGGCTGGCTATGGCGGCAGCGAGAGCGGCCGCGTTCCCCGGAGGCACGAGCCGCCCCGCTTGCGCAGGCAGCCCGGTGAGGATTTCACGGGCACCTCCTGCGTCAGTGCCCACGGAGGGCGTGCCAGAGGCGAGGGCTTCCACTAGCACCAGGCCCCACGGCTCTGGCTCGGTCGATGGGTATACGAGGCAGTCGAGGTCGGCTATGAGGTCACCGGCGACCGGGCCCGGGAGAGGACCTAGCCAGTGCACGCCGAGCTCCCGTGCTCTGCCGGCTAACGACTCTGCGTATTCTTCCTTGTCGGCGACGGTTCCCCCGGCGATCACGACCTCGGTGCGCGCGTCACCCGGCCCGGCCGCCGGTTCGCCTGGGGGTCGTGGTCGGGGTCGGGGTCCTGGTCGGTGTTCGCGTTCGCGCTCGCGCTGCAGCTGCGGGATGGCGTCCAGGAGGATGTCCACGCCTTTCCAGGTGTCGATCCGGCCGACGTAGCCGACAACGAGGGCGTCGTCGCCCAACCCGAAGACCCGGCGAGCCCGCCCCGCTCGAGCAGGAAAGAACTCTGCCGGGTCAGCTTCCTCGTGGACGACTACCACGTTGCGCGGGTCGAGCTGGGAAGCCACCGCGGCCGAGACCGCCAGCACGCGCTGTGCGAAGTGCCGGGCCAGGAAACGCTCGAGGCGCAGAGCGGCGCTCGATTGGACGACGATCTCCCGTGCGTGCCAGATGTGCGGTTTGCGGGCGAGCCACGCCGCCGCCCATCCGTACCAGCTGTGGAGCGAATTGCTGTGCACGACGTCGGCACGAACCTCGCGGGCAAGGCGCCAGAGCCGGACCACGCTCACCGGCCAGGCCAGCAGGTAGGCCAGCCAGGTGGCAAGCCCGTGGCTCGTACTGATCCGCTGCATCGGTACCACGTGCAGGGTGACGCCGGCGGAGGTGAGCTCGGCGGCCATCGGGGAGCTCTCCGGCAGGGCCACATGGACGGCCCACCCCGCCTGGCCGAGCTGCCGGGCGAGCCGCAGGAGTGCCTGGTCGGAGCCGCCGCGCTCCGCGACGGGTTGCACCGACAAGACCGTCCGGCGTGGGATCATCGGGACGACCGTAGTTCGACAGGGGACTTAGTTCGACAGAGGAGCAGCTATTGCGGGTCGCACTCAACGTAGAGCAGCTCTTGTCGCCTTCGCCCGGTGGCGTCGGGCGCTACACCGCAAATTTGGCGACCAATCTCGTCGCACTCGGCGTTGCCGTCCAGCCTGTCGTAGCGCGACATACCCGCGAAGAGGTGAAGGCGGCCTGGCAGGACTTCGGCCTGGACGATGTCCCGGAGCCGACGGTGCTCCCGCTCCCAAGGGCCGCCCTTTACGATGCCTGGCACCTTCTGGCGTGGCCGCCACTCAGCAGTGACAAGGATGTGGACGTGCTCCATACCCCGTCCCTGGCGGTCCCCCCAAAACGGGGGAAGCCCTTGGTAGTGAACGTGCACGACGCTGCGCCTTGGCTCTACCCGGAGAGCTTCACGGCGCGCGGGCGCTGGTTCCACAGCGTCGGCTTGCGGGTGGCCGCCCGACGCGCTGACAGGGTGATCACGGGGACCCAAGCGGCGGCGGCCGAGCTCCGCGCCTACACCCGCCTTCCATCCTCGCTGGTTACCGTCGTGCCCTACGGTGTGGGCCCGAACAGCCTTGCCCGTAACCAAGAGCCCACGACCTCAGTGCTGCGCAGGTACGGGCTGACTGACACGCCCTACGTGCTTTGGGTCGGGAGCCTGGAGCCGCGAAAGGGTGTTGGCGTCCTCGTTGCGGCGATGGTCCGGCTGGCGGCGCGGGACAAAACTACCGCGCTGGTCCTGGCTGGTTACGCCGGCTGGCAGAACGCCCGTCTCATCCCTCCCGAACAGCGCGCCCAGCTCGGCGAGTCGCTTCACCAGCTAGGGCCCGTGCCGGAGCCCGACCTGCAAGCCCTCTACGCGGGGGCGACCGTCTTCGCCTTCCCGAGCTTCCACGAAGGC
>Ga0302324_100027434_pt1 | contig 10849 bp, 8 predicted proteins | sample Palsa_T0_1_FD_201949 | JGI IMG/M metagenome (GOLD analysis project Ga0302324, IMG submission 201949) | Peat permafrost microbial communities from Stordalen Mire near Abisko, Sweden - Palsa_T0_1 | ecosystem: Environmental > Terrestrial > Soil > Palsa > Peat permafrost | place: Sweden: Abisko...
TACACATCCCGATTCAGGCTCAGCGTCGTCCCAGCCTGCGCCACGCGCTGCGCCTCATCCTGCGCCTGATCCCGAACAGCCTTGTCCGAAGCCACGGAATTCAGCACCCCAGCCTGCGCCCCGGCCAGATTCAGCTGCTCCAGCGCCACGTCATACAGCCGCAGCGAATTCTCCGGCGTCCGCGGCCCGGTAACCGCCAGCAGAGCGGCAATCGCCGCGTCGCTGGCCGCCAGCCGATCCGAAACCCAATCCTTGACACCCTCGGCCGTCAGTTCCCCGCCATCCCAGGCATGAATAGCGCGCGTCTTCTCCAATACGGAATCCAGCGTAATGCTCATCTCTCGGCAATGCCTCCACACATCTAGGTTGCCACACTGAGGAGGGCTCATAAATGGGAACTGCTCCTCATAAGCCGACTATGGGTACTAATCCGGCTCGATGAGTCACTTGGCGATTTCGCGCCCATCCACGGTTTGCCGAAAATCGTGTGATTGAAGCCGATCTATCGGGAGTGATTCAAGAATCCGAACACCCACAAAGCAGCCCCAAAAGGCCGATTCTGCTTCAAATCTGCCAGCTCCCCTAACTCCGAAAACCTGCTAACCCATTGACTCGCTTTCCGCCCTCCGCTAATCTGACCTCGTCGTCTTGAAACTGAGAACCGGAGGGGTCAGTTGAGCCTCCACCTTGCCAGCCTTCCGTGGGCCGAGATTATCTGGCCGTGCGTAAGCCTCTTTCTGGTCGAGGGCCTCATCGTCTTCATCCGCTGGTTCGGAAAATTTGAGACCAGCGCTGAGGCCGTCGGGTCCGACCTGAATCTCATCACCTTCGGATTCGCTGTGGACCTGCTCGTCAAGATGATGCAGGGGCGACCGGTTCTGCCTAAGTGGCCGTTTCATCTTCCCGTTCTTGTGCCGGCCCTCGCCCTGTTCATCGTCAACCTCGTTCTGTATTTATGCAATCTCAGGCTTGCGGAGAGGATCGCTGCTTCCATCAAGGCCGGAAAGAGCAAATTCCTCATTGGGAGCTTGAGATGCGTCAGCTTCTTCCTCGGTGTCATCAGCGCTGCTATGTTCATTTCCGCCGAGGCGTTATGGGACTAGAATGGAAATGATGATTCTGAGCTGGCTCGTCCTCGTCGCTGTCGTCTCGCTGGCGCTCTCGCTCGCTTCAGTCCTCTGGAATGCGCTCGCCGGGGCCGCTCATCAAAACGAGCGCGTGCGCCTCTGGGTCAGGCGGACCCTGCTTCTTGAGGCGACTGAGCAGTTCGCCGACGGAATCGTCACTCTGGCAGAAGCCATCGCCAATACGCCGTCTGGAATCCGTGGCTGGTGGCGCCAGAACTCATCGCGATACGCCCGGAATGCGGACCTCTTGGCTGTGGCGCTTCTCGCCATCTACGAGATTCACCACCACTACTTCGTCGACCGCGCGATTCATTCCAGCGACGTATCTGTGATTCTCGCCATTGCCATCGGGATCATCGTGTATCTGCTCGCCGTCGATTCCGAACCCCGCCTCCGCTAACCGGTCAGCGGCAAACCAGAAGTCGGTAGGGAAATATAGCTCGTCAATTCGGCACTGAGATAACCCGCAGCGAGACGGTTTCGTGCCGGCACGCACTCGTAGATCGTTTGGATGGCCCCGAATTGCGTGAAGACCGGAAGGCTCACTCCGCCCGAAGCGCCTGCATCGGATCGACCCGCGACGCCCGCCGCGCCGGTAACCACGCCGCTGCCAATCCGCAAACGAGCAGCAGCAGCGTTACAAACGCCAGCGTCCAGGGATCTTCCGGCTTCACGCCGTAAAGAAAGCTTCGCAACGCCCTGCTGCCGAAATACGCAAGAGCCGCCCCAACAGCGAGGCCCGTTACCAGCATCCAGGCAGCCTGGCGCAGGATCAGGCGCATCACCTGCGACCGCTGCGCTCCCAAAGCGATGCGCAGCCCCATCTCGCGCGTCCGCTGAACCACTAGGTACGCGAGCAGCGCATAGATTCCGGCAACGCAAAGCAGCAGCGCCGACCCGGCAAAAATCTCCAGCAGCCTCGCCGCCAACATCTGGCTGCCGAACGAGTCCTCGACCACCTGATCCATCGTATGGAAATCGCTCTCTGCCAGATCCGAACTGGAATCTCCCAGGATTTTACGAAGCTCGGGCACAACCTGCGCCGGATCGCGTTCAGTGCGTACGGCGAGATCCATCGCCCGGCCCTCGGCGGCCTTGTAAAACATGCTGTCAGGAGTTAGCTGGCGCATGCAGACTTCCATCTCCGGCTTCGAAGGCTCTGCTACAGCGACTTGACGCTCATCTTCAAGCACGCCGACGACAACGGACCGACGTTGCTTGTCGAAGCTAAGCAGTTGTTCCCCTAGAATCTTGCCGGGGTCGCGGTCATCTCCGTAAAACGCGCGAACAAAGGCGCGGTTGACCACCACGGCAGCCTGCGAAGCCGGCGTGTCCTGTTCGTTGAAAAATCGCCCGCGCAGCATGCCGAAGCCAAAAACGCGCTGCATCTCCGGCCCAACCACGCGAAACTGGGCCTCCAGAGCGCGTTGCCGGATCGCGTCGGCGCTGTTGCCCTCTGCGGAAAAAGTGAAGATCAAAGAGAATGTCTTGCCCAGCGGCACTTCCGTCAGCAGCGTCGCGCTTTCGACCCCTGGAAGCGTCTTCACGCGCTCCAGCAATGGCTGGTAGAGCTCCGTGTTCATATTGCGCCCGGCAAACTTGTATGCCGGGATGGTCATATTCGCGACCACGATGTGATCGGTATGAAAGCCGAGCGGCACCTGCTTGAGTGCGTAGATGGTGCGCAGCAGCAAGCCGCATCCAGCAAGCAGCGCCAGGGAAAGCGCGATCTGTGTAACGACGAGCGCCGCGCGGGTGCGGTGTTGAGCGCGCCCCATGCCCTGCTGCGGACCACCCTGACGCAGCGAAACCTCAATCGAAGCGCGAGAGGCCGCAAGCGCCGGCCAGACGGAGCTGACCAGGGCGCTCAAAAGCGTGAGTCCCACAAGCGCACCTACCAGGGCCAAATTGGGTCTTAGATTTTCGTGCAGGCTGAATTGGCTCTCAAGCGCGCGAGCAAACACACGGAGCATACCCCAGGCGAGAGCCATGCCTGCCAGCGCAGCGGAACCGCTCAGCATCAGCCCCTCAATGAGTAGTTGGCGAACGATCTGCCATCGGCTGGCGCCCAGCGCGCCACGCACGGCGATCTCCCGCTGGCGCGCCGTCGCCCGCGCCAGCATCAGGCTGGTGACGTTTACGCAGGCGATCAGCCAGAGCAGTCCGGATGCGCCAAAGAGCGCCAACAGCGCCCTGCGCACGTCGCTCGCCACCTGCTTACTGCCATAGCTCTCCACGCGCACCGACTGCGCCAGTTCGCGATCATTTGCGTCGGTACGGGCCTTGACCGCCTCGGCTTGAATCACCTTCAACTCCGCCTCGGCTTCATCGACCGTCGCATCTGCCCGGAGCCGGCCTATGGCCCCATATACGCGACCCACGTTGTGGCCATGCGAGGCGTCTTCCGGGTTCAAAATAATCGGTTGCCAGACAGCCGGAAGCAGTCCCGTGCTCCCATTCTCAAGCGGAAAGGTGAAACCGCGCGGCATGACCCCAATCACCGTGAACCCCTCGCCGCTGAGCCGCACCGTCTTGCCGATAATTGCCGTGTTCGCGCCAAAATCAGCCCTCCAGACAGCATCACTCAGGATCAGCGAATGCGCGTCTTCCGGCCGCACTGAGCCCCCCGCATCTCTCTGTGTAAAGCCTCTACCCAGCGCCGGAGCCACGCCCAAAAGCGAAAAGAGATTGGCGCTTACCGGCGTCGCAGTTACATGCATCGTTGCCGTCTGCCCCCCTGAAACCGACGCTCCGTCCAGAAACGAAATCTGGTTGTTGCCAAGATAAAAGCCGACGCCGCTCAAGGCGTGGCCTCGTTCCCGCCATTGCTCGATATCGAAATACGGGCTGGGCCCGCTATAAGCCCGCGACCCTCGCGATCCCACCTCCGAAACCCCCACCAGCCGGCCCGCATGTGCGTACGGCAACGACCGCAGCAGCACCCGCTCCACCACGGTAAACATGGCCAGAGCCGCGCCGATGCCCACCGCCAGGGTTCCCACCACTGCGATTGCGAACCCTGGCGACCTCCGAAGACTGCGCAATGCAAACTTCCCATCCCGCACCAAACTCTCCAGCCGGCCCCAGCGCCAGAAGCCCTGCGTCACATCCCGAATCAGCCCGACGTTCCCCAACTCGCGCATGGCCGCGGCGCGAGCCTGCGTCTCCGTCTCGCCGCGCTCAATCCGATCCCGTATATCCATCTCCAGATGCGACCGAATCTCCTCATCCAGCTCATCCTTTCTCCGCTCAAATCTCCGCTCAAAGCCTCGCTCGAACCAGTTCGTGAACCAGCTCATCCCTCACCCCCCTGCGGCTCCCCATGCAGAATGGCCCCAATCACGTCCACCATCTGCTTCCAGCGCCCCAGATCTTCATGCAACTGCTCCCGACCTGCCGCCGAAATGCTGTAATAACGCGCCCGCTGGTTGCTCTCCGTCTGCTTCCACTCAGACTGTACCCAACCCTGGCGCTCCAGCCGGTGCAGCGCCGGATACAGTGACCCTGTCTCCACCTGCAGCGTCTCTCCAGACTGCACCCGCAGCGCCTGCACAATGCCGTACCCATGCGAAGGCCCCCACTGCAGCGTCCGCAGGATCAGCATGTCCAGCGTTCCTTGCAGCAGCTCGATTCGATTCTTGTACTTATTGCGTCCCAACATAGATGTAGAGACTCTACCCCTAAGAGCAGTAGAACGTCTACTGTATTCTGGCCCGACTCCAGGCTTCCGTCCCTCAAAACCTGCAAAATCATCGCCGAAGATGAACACACACTTGGCCGTTTGAGCATTCCGTACTTGCGTTGTGGCTGAGTCCGTTCTAAGATGCCGCAATTGCCGTCATGCCGAATTACGCCTCCATTTCGCCCGCTGCTTACCTCCGATCCCGCGCCGGCCGAGTCTGCGTCGCCCTGCGTGGAGGCACCGTCGCCGAGCTCCTCGAACGCGCCCACGCCGCCGTAGCCGACTCGCAATTCCTCGAGTTTCGCCTGGATTCCGTCGACAATCCGGCGCGTGCCATCGCGCCCATCGCCGAGTTTCTGGTCGCTCACAAGGAAGTAGCCGCCATCGCCACCTGCCGCCGTCAGGCCTTCGGCGGAGGCTTCTCCGGCAGCCTTCCCCAGGAGTTGAACATCCTGAAGGCGGCATCCGAAGCCGGCTTCGCCCTCGTGGACCTCGAAATCGAATCCGCCGAGCAATCGAGTGCCACCGACCTCGAAGCCCTGCGCGAATCCCTGGCCGACACCGGCGCAGCCTTCCTCATCAGCTTTCACGACTTTCAAAAGGCCATTGATCCCGAAGCCGTCTTCGCCCGCATTCAGCGCTTTTCGCCGGATTTCATAAAGATCGTCTCCACCGCCCACTCCCTCACCGACAGCCTCAACCTGCTCAAATGGATCAAACAGCGTTCCGGCGAAGCCCAACTGGTCGGTATCGGCATGGGTGAGGCCGGCATCGTAAGCCGCGTACTCAGCCTGCGCGCCGGCTCCGCCTTCACCTTCGCATCCTCCAGCGAAGGCTCAGAAACCGCCCCCGGCCAGATCACCGCGCGCACCCTCAAAGACCTCTACCGCATAGAGCAGTTGGACCAGGCCACGCGCATCTACGGAGTCGCCGGCAATCCCATCTCCCACTCCCTCTCACCGCTGATGCTAAACAGCGCCTTTCGTCGCGAACGAGTCAACGCCGTCTACCTGCCCCTCAAGACTGAGTCGCTCGACGACCTGCTCACCCTCGCGCGCCAGCTTCCTCTGAGCGGCCTGAGCGTAACCATGCCCCTCAAGCAGCAGGTTTTGCCCTACCTGGCGAACGTAGACCCGCTCACCGCCAAACTCGGCGCATGCAACACCATCCGCCTCGGCGCAGACGGCAAGCTCTACGGCTTCAACACCGACGTAGCCGGAATCCTCCGCCCGCTCGAAAAACGGCTATCGCTCAAGGGCGCCCGCATCCTTGTCCTTGGAGCAGGAGGCGCAGCCCGCGCAGCCGTCTACGGGCTAGCCGAAAAGGGCGCGCAAGTCTCGATCTGGAGCAGAAAAGAAGTAGCCGCCAGAGAACTCGCCGCAAGCTCCGGATCCACAACTATCTCCCGAAAGCAAATCGCTGAAAGCCCGTTCGACGTCCTCATCAACGCCACTCCCTGCGGCATGACCGGCAACTCCCATCCGCTACCGCTCGAAAACAACGAGTGGAAGGCGCGCCTGGTATTCGACCTGGTCTACAACCCGCTGGACACGCCACTGCTCCAGGCTGCCCGAGCCCGCAACATCCCAACCATCCAGGGCTACGAGATGTTCGTCCACCAGGGCGCGCGCCAATTTGAGCTATGGACCGGCAAACCCGCCCCGGAATCTGAAATGCTCCGAGTAGTCCTCTTCGCCCTCAAGAAAGCCCAGTAGCCGACTGCGCGAAACATCACACAGCAACGGGCAATTGCGCATATTCAACCCGGTTTCGGCCTGCCGCTTTGGCCCTGTACAACGCCTCGTCGGCGTATTTAAGAAATGGCTCAATCGGCATTGATTTATCCCAATGCTCGATAGTAATAGCGCCCACGCTCATAGACACAGAGACTGAGCCACAACTAGTCGCGAAAGCCGACCCGCTGATTGCCTCGCGAACATGTTCCGCTCGCGCTCTCAGATCCTCGCTGCCGCAGCCATTCAGCACAATGAGAAACTCTTCACCGCCCAAACGGCCAACGGCATCATGAGATCTAACCGCGCCCAACAGACGCGTAGACACCTCTTCCAGCACTTCGTCGCCTGTCTGGTGCCCGTATTCATCATTGACCCTTTTGAAATGGTCGATATCACAAAGCAGTACCGATACCGGCGTATGTTCCCGCTCTGAACGGCTTAATTCCCTTCGAAACAACGACAGTATCGCGCCGCGATCCCATAGCGAAGTAAGCGCGTCATGCGTTGCCTTGAAACGCATCTCCTCCCGCGCCTCCACGAGCTTATCTTCAAGTTGCAGAATTCGCCGGCCGGTGTGCAATCTCGCCTTCAACTCCGCCGGATGGCAAGGTTTCGTCAGATAATCATCCGCTCCAGCCTCAAGGCCTCTGACAACGTCGTCACTCGACTCCTTCGACGTAACCAGCAGCATGTAAACATACAAGTCGTTATGCGTTCTTCGAACCTCACGGCACACACTCGGACCATCCATCTCCGGCATCATCCAATCGATCAACGCGAGCCGCGGACCGCCCTCATGGGCCAATTCATGCACCGCCTGCCTTCCATTTTCAGCCGTTATCACCTCATACCCGCTCTGCTGCAGGATTCTCTTCATCATGAGACGAGAAACGGAATCATCGTCCGCAACCAGGATCTTCACCTGACAGCCTCCATACACAAACCATCCAACGCCTGAATCACACGACCGATCTCGCCGTCCAGAGCATTTACCTTATCCATCGCGTGCGCGATCTCACCAGTCTTCCCTGCAGACTCAAGGTCACTCGCCATCCCTTGGGCAACAGGCGCGGAAAGGTTTCCCAATGCGCCCTTCAGTCCATGCCCCACTCTTTCCAGTGTCTCAGAATCACCGCTCTTGACCGCCTCCCGAAGAGCTAAAATCTGCGCCGGATACTCCCCACGGAACAGTTCCAGCAATTCCGAAAGCAGGCCGCGATCGCCGTCTATCCGTTCGAGAAGCTCCGCTGCAATAACCGGCGCTTCCTGCAGGCCAGCCGGCTCCACCGCAGCGATTAACTGGCGATCGCCATTTAAATACTTGTCCAGAACCTCATCCAGCTCCTGCGGTCGAATTGGTTTAGAGAGATATCCATCCATGCCAGACTCAATACAGCGTTCCCGATCCCCCTTCATAACCAGCGCGGTCATCGCAACCACAGGCTGCCGGTGCCCTGACACCATCTCTCTCTCTCGGAGCAACCGCGTGGCCTCCAGCCCATCCATCTCAGGCATCTGCACATCCATCAGCACCAAATCGAACGACTTGGATTCGAGCGCGGTCAAGGCCTCTCTGCCATTGCAGGCAAGAGTCACTTGATGTCCCCTCTTCTCAAGCAACCTCATCGCTAGCTTTTGGTTAGTTGCATTGTCCTCCGCAAGCAGGATGTGAAGACTCTTTGCCGGATCGTTAACATCATTCAAGGAGTAGCGCGTAATCAAAGGAATAGCTCCTGCTTGCTCTTTCGCGCTAAGTACACGGCATATCGCCTCTCGCAACTCCGTTTGACGAACCGGCTTCAGGAGATACGCTGAAATTCCAAGCTCCTCGCACCGCGCAGCATCTCCCCGTTGTCCGCCGGAAGTCAGCATCATAATCGTCGATGTGGAGAGCTCCAGTCTTTGCCTCACGTACCCCACAAGATCAAACCCGTCCATTCCGGGCATATGCATGTCGGTCAGGATCAGACTGTATGGCTCGTTGGCGGCTCGTGCAGCCAATAGTTCGGCCAGAGCTCCCTCTCCATCTGAAGTGGAAGTCGGATTCATTCCCCACCGCTTGACTAGGCCTTCAAGGATCCTGCGGTTTGTGCGATTGTCATCCACAATCAGCACCTTAACTCCGCGCAATATCACAGGCGCAGCCACGCTCTCGAACGGAGCATTGCGCTTTACCGCTGTGCCCAATCGAACCGCGAAGTGGAAGCAGGAACCGATCCCCAGCTCGCTTTCCACCCAGATGCGTCCGCCCATCATTTCGATCAGTCGTTTGGAAATCGTCAGCCCCAGACCAGTCCCGCCGTATTCGCGAGTCGTCGATGTGTCAGCCTGGCTGAAGGACTCGAAGATGCTCTTCAGTTTTTCAGGCGCTATGCCCACACCCGTATCAGAGACAATGAAGTGCAGAATCACACTCGCGTCTTCAATCAAGTCTGTCTGAACCCTCAGTGCGACTTCGCCACGTGAGGTAAATTTCAGTGCATTCCCAACCAGATTGAGCAGAATCTGCCGCAGGCGACCAGGATCTCCCACCACAATCTCAGCTACATCAGGACAAACCTCGCACAGTAGTTCAAGACCCTTTTCATCGGCCCGCAAGGCCATCGTCTTGAGCGTTCCCTCAATGCACTCGCATAGAACGAAATCGATATCTTCAAGATCAACTTTGCCTGCCTCAATCTTGGAGATAATCCCGCTGCTCTCGCGTAAGTTCTGTCTCCAGAGCAAGGTCCGTCATCCCGATGATGCCGTTCAACGGAGTACGAATTTCATGACTCATATTCGCAAGAAACTCGCTCTTGGCCTGGCTTCCTGCTTCCGCTGCCTTGGCCCGCTCACGCTCGCTGTTCATCTCCTCCATCATGCGGAAGCGCTGGTTGCTCATCTCCAGTTCCATCGCCTGAAGAGAAAAGCGCCTATCCAGCAACGCCATAACGAATACGACCCCAAGAACAGCCAGGGTCGCGAGTCCGATCCCGGCAACTCCAAGTTCAGAGATTCCGATGGCATGTGTGAGTTCAGACGCAGGCAGCGAAGCGGGCATAAAGCTCACAGCCGCCATGCCCACGTAGTGCATGACTGGGATGGCCAGCCCCATCAGCAGAGCGCTTCCGGATTTTCGCCAGCTCCAGGTCGCAATCTGCTCTCTTACAGAAAACGTTAACCACAGAGCCACGAAAGAAATGAGAATCGCGAGAATGATCGAAAGGGCGACCAATCCGGAGGAATAGCTGCACATCGCTGGCAGCCGCATTGCCTCCATCCCGATGTAGTGCATGGCCGCGATTCCGCCGCCCATAAGGATGCTGCCGGCAATGGCCGCCGGCATCTTCATCGTCCGTCGGCTCACCACAAAAAGAGCCACGGTCGAGGCGGAAATAGCTGCCACCATGGATAGCACAACAGTCGGCCAGTCATATTGCACCGGGACGGCCAGCCGTAATGCCTGCATCCCCATGTAGTGCATCGACCAGATGCCCAGGCCCATGGCGATTGCTCCACCGCCCAACCACGTGAATCTGGCCATACCACGCGCGGCAGTCACTCGTCCCGCAAGATCCAGGGCCGCGTAAGCCGCAAAGATAGCGATCAGAATGGAGAGTGCGACAAGACGATAGTCGTAAGAGCCAACAAGCATGGGCCCATGAACGTTCATCACAACTCCTTCGGCAACTTCCATCTATTCAAGAGTAATCACCTATAGTAACATGCAATACGCGTTACCATCGCGTCGCTCGCAGCCAGCTGCTCGGCTATATCGGATCCAGAACTACAGTTGTAGATCGTGAATTCCGGAGGGAGCCGGGGGCTTCAGCCCCCGGAAACTATATGAATCTGCGGGGCCTTCAGGCCCGGGCTTTCGCCTGGAGTACTGGATCGGATGTAGAAGTGCATCAAGACCAGACCTCCAATTGCAGGGGGCAAGGAGCACGCTGGGCGTTGACGTTTTGGATGAACCCCGGCGATTGAATTTCGCCAGAGAAATATCGTCGAAAGAACGGGCCTTTCGCACTCTGAATTGCGTCGGACGAAAAACCCGGAACGTGTCAGTCTAGGGAGCCTCAAGCCTCAAACTGACCAAGTCCCCTATTCCCTGGCCCCACTTCTCTATATATTGGTATCCAAGGGTTTACATGAGCGATCCGCAGAATCTGGGTTTAGGAGAACTGGGCCAGCGCGTGCAGGCGATGAGCGACCCTGTGACTGAACCGCGTCTGCGTCCATACCAGGGAGTGCCGCTCCCCGTCGGTACGGCATCGAATGGCCCCGGCGGACCGAGTGCTTCGAACACCCGTACCATCCCT
>Ga0302324_100027435_pt1 | contig 10849 bp, 10 predicted proteins | sample Palsa_T0_1_FD_201949 | JGI IMG/M metagenome (GOLD analysis project Ga0302324, IMG submission 201949) | Peat permafrost microbial communities from Stordalen Mire near Abisko, Sweden - Palsa_T0_1 | ecosystem: Environmental > Terrestrial > Soil > Palsa > Peat permafrost | place: Sweden: Abisko...
AGCGTCACCGAATTACCATCGCCCGGGTGCCAGTGGACCACAATATCGACATCATTGAATAATCCGGCCCGCACCATATATACCTTGCCGCTGCCGCCTTCCTCTGCCGGACAGCCGTAAACGCGGATCGTACCGGTCAGCTTTTTCTCCGCGATCAGTTTTTTGATCTCGATACCGGCCGCTACCGAGGCTGTACCGAACAGGTGATGGCCGCAACCGTGCCCCGCATTCTTACCTTCTATCGGGGTCTTTACCGGCACCGCCTGCTGCGCCAGTCCCGGCAAGGCGTCGAATTCAGCCAGGATACCGATCACGGGACTGCCTGAGCCATAACTGGCCACGAAGGCAGTAGGGATATCCGCTACCCCTGCCTTTACCGTAAATCCATTGTCCGTCAGTGTTTTTTGCAGCAGCGCTGAGCTCTTCACTTCCTTGTACCCCACCTCGGCATAGTCCCAGATCTGCATGGCGATCTGTTTGTAAGTGCTGTATTGAGACTGGATCTCCGTCAATGCCTGTGTTTTCAGCGCGGCGGTATCCGCCCGCCTTGCCAAAGGTTGCGCAACAAGTTGTCCGGCTCCCGCGCAGCAAAGGCTGAACGCAAGGATGGATGCTGGTAAAAAAGATTGTTTCATGGAATAATATCCGACAAAACACGCAACTAATCAAATTTCAACAACACTTTTTGCATTTCTGTGACGATCTTGTCATTGGAGAGGTGCCCGATGCTGCCTTCATGTGTATGATGCAGCTGCTGATGATAGTCGAAATGGAAATTTCCCTTGTCGATGTCATTGCCCACCTGCTGGTAAGCCTCCCGGAAGGGGACGCCCCGGTTCACCAGTTGGTTGACGGCTTCCACGCTAAAAAGGTACTTATATTTTTCATCTTCCAGGATGCCGTCCCTGATCTGGATATGCGACAGCATCAACCGGGTCATCTGCAGACAGGTAATGCCTTCTTCCAGGGCCGGGAATAGGATCTCCTTGGTCAGTTGCAGGTCCCGGTGATAACCTGACGGCAGGTTGGTCAACAGCAGCGTCAGTTCATTGGGTGTCGCCTGGATGCGGTTGCATTTCGCCCGGATCAGTTCGAAGACATCCGGGTTCTTTTTATGTGGCATAATACTGCTGCCTGTCGTCAGTTCTGCCGGAAAGGAGATGAAGGCGAAGTTCTGGTTGATATACAGACAGCAATCCATCGCCAGCCTGCCGACAGTGGCCGCCACCGAGGCCAGACCCGTCGCTACGATCTTTTCCGTCTTACCACGGCTCATTTGCGCATAGACGGAATTATAGTTGAGCGTCCGGAAATGCAGCAACCGCGTGGTCATTTCCCTGTCGAGAGGAAAGGACGACCCATAACCGGCCCCGCTGCCCAGCGGATTCTTGTTGGTGACCTGGTAGGCTGCCGCCAGCACTTCCAGGTCGTCGATCAGGCTTTCGGCATAGGCGCCGAACCATAGTCCGAACGATGAAGGCATGGCGATCTGCAGATGCGTATAGCCCGGTAACAATTTGTCTTTATGTTCTTCGCTCAGGGCGATCAATTGGTCGAACAAGAGTTTGACTTCTTCTTTCAACGCCAGGACCCTGGCCCTCAAATACAGCTTGATATCTACCGCTACCTGGTCGTTGCGGCTCCGGCCGCTGTGAATCTTTTTACCGGCCTCACCGATACGTTGCGTCAACAGCCCCTCCACCTGCGAGTGCACATCTTCTACATCCTTATCAATAGAGAAGCTACCCTCCCGGATCTCGCCCAGTATCTGCTGCAGCCCTTTCTGAATAAGGGTGAGGTCCTCCTTGCTGAGCAGGCCGACAGCCTCCAGCATTTCCGTATGGGCGAGGCTGCCCAATACATCATATTCCGCCAGCAGTACGTCGAAATCCTTGTCATTCCCTACGGTAAAGGTTTCTACCAGTGCGGATGTCGAGGTGGCATCCTTCTTCCAGATCTTGTTGACGCTCATAAGTGTAAATTTATAAAACTCAGTTATGTGCCCGCGGCGAGCAACGGCGCAAGCAACGCGATATACCCTTCGATACCACCGCGGATTTCATCAAGATAAATATATTCATCCGCCGTGTGACTACGTGCCGAATCCCCCGGTCCCGTCTTCAGGGCGGGAAAAGGCATCAACGCCTTGTCGGACGTAGTCGGGCTGCCGTAACAGGTCCGCCCCAGCCGTAACCCCGACTGGACAAGTGGATGATCCATGGCAATGGATGACGACCGCATCCGCAGGCTCCTGGGCGTGACCTCACAACTGACCCCTGCCCGGATGAGCCCCAGCAGCTCTTCGAACGTATACCGCTCATTCACCCGTACATCCACAACGAAGTGACATTGGGAAGGCACCACATTGTGCGCACGGTTGTCCGTGTCGATCACCGTAACGCTCATTTTCACCGGTCCCAGCAGATCCGAGACCTTTGAGGCCTGGTAGGTACGGAACCATTCGATGTCCTTCAGGGCTTTGTATATCGCGTTGTCGCCTTCCTCCCTTGCCGCATGGCCTGCTTTACCCTGGCTTACACAATCCAGTACCAGCAATCCCTTTTCCGCGACAGCCAGTTGCATTTGTGTCGGCTCGCCAACAATCCCGAAATCGATTGTCCCCAGAGAAGGCAGCAATAGCTCGATGCCATCATGCCCGGAAATTTCTTCCTCCGCAGTGGCTGCCAGCAAAAGATTATACGTCAGCCCTTCCCGGTCATAATAGTGAAGAAAAGCGGCGATCAGTGACACCAGGCATCCGCCGGCATCGTTGCTGCCCAGCCCGAATAATTGACCGTCCTTTTCCAACGGCTCGAAGGGATCAAGCGTATAGCCCTTGTTGGGCTTCACCGTATCGTGGTGCGAATTCAGCAGGATCGTGGGTTTAGCGGCATCGAAATGCTTGTTCCGGGCCCAAACGTTATTCTGCAGCCGCTGGACATGAACGCCCCTCGACCGCAGATAGCCCTCGATGGCGGACGCCGTATGAGCTTCCTCTTTGCTGAAAGAAGGAATGCTGATCAATCGCCGTAGCAGATCGATGGCCTCCGCCTGCAGCACCGGCAGCCCGTTTCCTTTCTCCTTATGGTTCTGTCCATTACTCATGTACGATAGTTGTCCCGGCCTGACCAGTCAGCAATTGCGATAGCTCTTCCGCCCGGCCAATAATAACTTTCCCCACACCGCTGCGCAGAGCTGCAAAGGCATTGTCCAGCTTGGGTATCATGCCTGCAAAGATCAGCTTCTTGTCTTTCAGTTCCTGGTAATAGGCAGGACCAATCCGGTTGATAACAGTCGCATCATTGTCCGCATCCAGCAGCACGCCACTCTTTTCAAAAGAATAGACAAGGCTGATATCGAAAGTGGAACTGAGGCCCCGGGCGAGTTCCTGGGCTATCGTATCGGCGTTGGTATTGAGCAGCTGCCCCTTGCCGTCGTGTGTGATTGGGGAGAAGACCAGCGTTTTGTCCAGCAGCAGCAGGCTCGTCAGCAGACTGGTATTGACCGAATCGACATCGCCGACAAACCCGAAATCCGTCGTGGCATGTACCCTTTTATGCGCCAATATCGCGTTGCCGTCAGCACCGGTAAGGCCGATGGCGTCACAATGGCGGGCCTGTAACTGCGCGACGATATTTTTGTTGATCGTTCCCGCATACACCATGGTCACCACCCCCAGCGTTTCCGCGTCGGTAATACGCCGGCCATCCACCATTTGCTGGCGAATCCCCAACCCCTCAGCCACTTTGGTGGCTAACTTGCCCCCGCCGTGTACCAGTATCTTCTTGCCCTTTACAGCCGTAAATACATCGAGGAAAGCGGCGAGTTTGGCCTCGTCGTCGATGATGTTACCGCCTATTTTGATAATGGATAGTTGCATGTTACTTCGCTTTACTCCGCAGGATCTCCGCCAGCACCGCCTGGGCGGCCCATACCCGGTTGGAGGCTTCACGGGTCACTATACTCGCCGGGCCATCCAGGATCTCGTCGCTCAGTTCCACATTACGACGCACCGGCAGACAATGCATGACTTTTGCGTTGTTCGTCAGCCGCAGCTTTTCGTTGGTCAGCATCCACTCCGGATCGTTGCAGTAGATCTTGCCGTAATCCTCGTAAGTACTCCAGTTCTTGACGTAGACGAAGTCCGCGTCTTTCAGCGCTTCATCCTGGTTATGCGTGATCCTGGCGCCCTTCGTAAACTGTGTGTCCAGTTCGTAATCTTCCGGGTGGGTGATGACAAAGTCCGCTTTTCCCCAGGCATTCACCCATTGGGAAAAGCTGTTGGCCACACATTGTGGCAGGGCCTTGACGTGCGGCGCCCAGGTCAGCACAATCTTCGGCCTGCGTGCGTCGGCCAATCCGTCGGACCGTAAGCGCCCCTCTGCCTTGGGCGCCAGTCCGACTTCCGTAATCGTAACGATATCCGTCAGGCTTTGCAGCGGATGAAGCGTCGCACTCTCCAGGCTGACCACTGGGATGCCCGAATATTTGATGAACTGCTTGATGTACAGCTCGCTGTAATCATCCTCCTTATTCTTCAACGAAGGAAAGGTCCGGATACACAGGATGTCAAAATAGTTGCCCATGATCGGGGCCGCATCCTTCACATGCTCCACCGTATTTCCGCTCATGATCGCCTCTTCTTCGAATTCGAGCGCCCAGCCCTCCTTGTCCACGTTGAAGACGATGGCCTCCGCCCCCAGGTTCTGCGCGGCTATTTGCGTGGAGAGACGGGTACGCATGCTGGGATTAAGAAACAGCATCCCAACCCTCTTGTGCGCCCCCAGCGTACGATCTTTCAGCGGATCAGCCTTGTAGGCCAGCGCCGACCGCACCAGGCTGTCGATGTCCGTCACATCGTGAGCGGAAATAAAATTTTTCATTATAGTGACATTTATGAGTCTACTTCACGGCCGGCGCTGCCGCTTCCATCGCATGGATCTCCTCCTGTATCGCCTCCAGGAACTCATCCGCATCCTTTTTCCGCAGCGCCAGCGATGGCAACAGCCTGATCGTATTCGGCTTCGCCTCACCCGTAAAGATGTGCTGCCCGAACAATAAATTTTTCCGCAGGTCCTTCAACGAGTCCGGAAGATCAAACCCGATCATCAGCCCCTTGCCGCGGACCTTTTTCAACTGCGGGATCTTTTTCAGTTCGTTCATCAGATAGCTGCCGACCTCGGCGGCATTCGCGATCAGCTTCTCCTGCTCCATCACTTCCAGCACCGCGAGCGCCGCAGCACAGGCGAGATGGTTACCGCCAAACGTAGTGCCCAGCATCCCGTATTTGGGCTTCAGATGAGGAGCGATGATGATGCCCGCTACCGGGAAACCATTGCCCATGCCCTTGGCCATGGTATAGATATCTGCGTCTACACCGGCATGGTCCTGGGAAAAGAATTTACCGCTGCGACCATATCCGCATTGCACGCTGTCGGCAATAAAGACGGCATCATGTTGTTTGCAGAGACGACTGATGGCCTGCAGAAAAGCGGCCGACGCCTCGTTGATCCCGCCGACGCCCTGGATGCCCTCTACGATCACCGACGAAACCTCGTCACCGTGCGCCGAGAAATATGCTTCCAGCGCTTCGACATCGTTGAAGGGTAGGAAGACAGCATTGTCCGTCTGGTTGACCGGCGCTACGATGGCCGGATTGTCAGTCACGGCAACGGCCAGAGAAGTTCTTCCATGAAAAGATTTGCTGAAAGCGACGACCTTTTTCCGCCCGTTGTGGAAACTCGCCAGCTTCATCGCATTCTCATTCGCTTCCGCCCCCGAATTGCAGAGAAAGAGTTGGTAGTCCGGCCGGCCCGATACTTTGCCCAGTTTGTCCGCCAGCTCTGCCTGCAGGGGAATGTGGATCGAGTTGGAGTAAAATCCTACTTTGTTCAGTTGATCAGTGATACGCTGCACATAATGCGGATGGGTATGCCCGATAGAAATCACGGCATGGCCGCCATAGAGGTCCAGGTATTGCTGCCCTTCCTGGTCCCACACGTAAGAGCCCTTGGCCTTTACGATAGTGATGTCATTGATAGGATAAACGTCGAATAATTTCATAAAAATGTTTTTAAAATGCATTTGCTTTCAGCTGCAGCCCGGTGGTTTCATCCAGCCCGAACAACAGGTTCATATTCTGAACGGCTTGCCCCGAAGCTCCTTTCAGGAGATTGTCAAGGGCCGAATGGACTACCAGGTGACGCCCCACCTGCTCCAGCTGGATCAGGCATTTATTGGTATTGACTACTTGCTTCAACGAAATAGGGGTGTGGCTCACGATAGTGAAAGGGTGGCCACGGTAAAAGTCCTCATAAAGTGCGAGAACATCTTCCGGGCTTTTGTCACATCGCAGCTGGCTGCTGACGAAAATACCCCGCGTGAAATCCCCCCGCCATGGCGTGAAATGAATCGACGGACCGTTATCCCGATCGCTCGACCCTCCCGAAACGCCCGCCGCCGCCTCTCCCTCGGCCCCCGCCTGCGCCAACGACTGCCCGATCTCTTTTAAATGTTGATGCGTCAGTGTCTTGTAAGCCTGGATATTATTCGCCCGCCAGGAGAAATGACTGGTAGGGGAGAGGCTTTGCCCCGCCCCGGTTGACCCTGTGATACCTGTCGTATACACGTCACCCAGCAACCCCGCCTTGGCCAGCGGTAACAGTCCAAGCTGAATAGCCGTGGCAAAGCATCCCGGGTTCGCAATGGCCTGCGCTCCCCGGATCTCCTCCCGGTTCAACTCCGGTAACCCATAAACAAAAGTATTCCCCCCACTCTTCAGCCGGTAGTCCTGTGACAGATCGATGATCAGGACGCCGTCAAAACCGCTCCCGAACTCATCCATAAACTTCTTCGCCTCTCCATGGCCTACACAGAGAAATACCACATCCACGTCGCTATGCCACTCCGCATCAAACGTCAATGTCGTATCGCCGACCAGGTCTTCATGCACTGTATAGACCGGCTTGCCCGCATTACTTTTACTGTGGATGAAACGAATGTCCACATTTGGATGCCTGATCAGCAGCCGGATCATTTCCCCGCCGGTATAACCGGCGCCTCCGATAATGCCTGCCCTTATTTGCCTCATAATTCTATTCTGTCGTTTTTCGTCGAAGGCTGACTACAAAGCAAAAACACTACATCTTCCTCCGACTCGTTTTTAATTTGATGCCGCAAACCGGGCGGGATCTCAAAACCGTGCTGCGCCAACACCTCAACACGCCCGTCAGCTGTGTAAAAAACAGCCACCCCTTCCAGAATAAAAAAGAACTGCCGCGCCCTTTCATGATAATGCTCCTGCTCGGCCGTATGCGCCGGCATCCTTTCCATTTTCACCGAAAGATCAGCCGCGTCCACCAGGTTCCAACCATCACAGTGATCCCCCCACAAATAGTGGTGCAATGGATTTTCCCTGGATACTATAGCGTTCATTCGGCTGTATCGTTGATCTTGTGATAAATGCTGGACTGATTGCCGAAGATCTTCGCAAATCCCTTCACGTCGTCGCCGCTCCAGCCCTTGTTCATCTCGCCATAGCTGCCGAATTTACTGCTCATCAGATCGTGCGCGCTTTCGATGCCGGTGATAGTATACCGGTAGGGTTGAAGGGTGACGAAAACTTTGCCGGTGACCGTAGCCTGCGTGTCTTCCAGGAATTTTTCGATGTTGCGCATCGTGGGGTCCAGCATCTGCCCTTCATGCAGCCAGTTGCCATACCAACTGCTCAGCTGGTCCTTCCAGTATAATTGCCATTTGGTCAGCGTATGCTTTTCCAGCAGGTGATGGGCTTTGATAATGATGATAGGGGCCGCGGCTTCGAAACCGACCCTGCCTTTGATACCGATAATGGTGTCACCCACATGGATGTCCCTGCCTACGCCGTAGGGCTGGGCAATAGCCTGCAGATGTTGTATCGCGGCTACAGGGCTGCCGAATTTTTGTCCGTCGATAGCCCGCAACTCTCCTTTTTCGAATTCCAGCTCGAGATGACGTACTCCTGTCTCGGTGACAGCCGTTGGCCAAGCGTCTTCCGGCAGGTATTCCTTCGAAGTCAGCGTTTCCTTGCCGCCGACAGAAGTGCCCCAAAGACCCTTGTTGATGCTGTACTTAGCTTTTGCCGGGTTGATTTCCACGCCGTTCTCCTTCAGGAAGGCAAGCTCTTCCTCGCGGCTGAGCCGCAGGTCGCGGATCGGAGTGATGATCTCCACACCGGGCAGCATGCTCTGGAAAACCATGTCGAACCGTACCTGGTCATTACCGGCGCCCGTGCTGCCATGCGCTACGGCGGTGGCGCCAATCTTTTTGACATGCTGGGCAACGGCAATCGCCTGCACCATCCTTTCTGCGCTCACGCTCAGGGGATAGGTGGCATTTTTCAGCACGTTACCGAATATGAGATATTTGATACAGTTATCGTAATAATCCTTGGTGACATCCACGCATTCGAAGGAGGCAACCCCAAGGCTTTTTGCCCGGGCAGCGATCTGTTCGATCTCTTCGGGGCTGAACCCGCCGGTATTGACGGTGAGGGCATGGATCTCGAAACCCCTCACTTTTTGGAGATAAACGGCACAATAAGTAGTATCCAATCCGCCGCTATAGGCTAAGACGACTTTATTGCTCATGACTATTTAATGAATTTTAGAAATGAAAGAAAGTATGAAAGAGAGATCTGGACCTTCCACCCCCATGGCTGCTATTGCCGCCGTTACGCCCGCCCCCGTTGCCATGATCATCATCATGGTGCCTGAGGAAAGGGGCGAGAAGCTTCCACTGCTTGATCTGCATAAATCGTTCGTATAGCTTGGAATGCTTCTTAAAATCCTGGGTAGTCTCTTCCGGCTCGTAGTGGTCCTTGGGATCATACAGCATGGCCGTACACATACAGTTCTTCCGTTCCTTGCTCACAAGGATCTCGTAATTGACGCAGCTTTTGCAGCCCGCCCAGAAGGCATCGTCCTGGGTCAGCTCGGAATAAGTGACCGGTTCATAGCCCAGTTCGGAATTGATCTTCATAACGGCGAGCCCGGTGGTCAGCCCGAAGATCTTAGCCTCCGGGTAGGTAGCCCGGCTAAGTTCGAAGATCTTCTTCTTGATCATCTTCGCCAGCCCGCTTTTCCGGAAGGCTGGAGATACGATCAGCCCCGAATTGGCTACATAGTCCCCATGACTCCAGGTCTCGATATAGCAAAACCCTGCCCAGACACCGTCGTCGGTAAAGGCGATCACGGCTTTGCCTTCGCGCATTTTCTGTTGAAGGTAGTCCGGGCTTCTTTTGGCGATGCCCGTACCCCTGGCTTTGGCGGAAGATTCCATTTCGTCACAGATGATCCGGGCGAAATCCTGGTGAGTGGCGTCGGCAATAATTATCTTAAACTGTTGATTTTCCATGATTCAAATATGCTCTTAATGATAAATGCACCACCATTGCTGCAATTGCTGAGCCAATGGCCGGACAGGGAATCCCGGCATACTGCTGATAAGGCTGAAAACACGGGAACGCTATAGTGGGGAAGTATCAACGTCGTACCCAAAAGGGAATGGGACGAACGGAAAAAACTGTGCACAACGGCGCAGCAAAAAACCCACGCTTATTGAAGGCGTGCAATATCACAAGGTAGCGTGATATGGGTGAGTTTTTTTTCATTTCAAAGTTGATGAAATTGTTTCAAATATTTTACCACGCAAAGAAACACAATTTTCTGGATCTGAGGGGATTAAAATGTGAATTTTACGCAAATTTTACCCTTCGCGTTAAGAATTCCCTAAATGCCTGTATCACAAGCAGCAAGGATCGGGTTGCCAGTATCTTAAACCGTAAAGCCAATAAACTCTGTTATGCCAGCTAACTACCTGAAAATTACTGCGCGCCGGCTGCTCCGGCAAAAAGCCTTTTCCCTGATCAATATTTTCGGCCTGGCCACCGGTCTCGCCGCCTGTCTGCTGATCTATCAATACGTTTATAGCGAGCTGACCTACGACGCTTACAATCCAAACGCCCCCCGGATCGTCCGGGTAACCAGCGTGTTGCACACAACGGAGTCTGACCTCGCCATAGCCGCTTGTCAGCAACCGCTGGCGGCAGCCCTTCAGAGCGATTTTCCGGAGATCGAAGCCACAGCCCGTATACTGGACAGTATGGTGACCATTCGGCAAGGCAGCGAGGTTTTTAGGGCGGATAACTTCTGTTACTCGGAACAGTCCGTGTTTTCCCTTTTCGCCTTTCACTTCCTGGAAGGAACAGCCAGTGGAGCGTTGACGAACCCTCAATCCATCGTCCTCACCCGCAGCATGGAAAAAAAATACTTCGGCCGCCAGCCGGCGCTCGGCCAGACGATGATCTGCAACGGCGAGACCTATCGAGTGACGGCCGTCGTGGCCGACCGGCCAAACAACTCCGACATGACTATCAATGCTTTGCTTTATAAAGATTTTAATAACACCCACTGGGTGCTCGACGATTTCGACACCTATACCTTCGCGCTCTTCCGTCAACAACCCGACCTGCGCCGATTCAATCGCGAACTCTCCCGCATGGACAAATATACCATACCGGTAATTCATTGGGAAGGCCAGGCCGGCTGGACCCTGCGTTATTCAGCCGAACTGCTCACCGATGTCCATTTCAGTGAGGGCAAGGTGGTCGACACGACCAAGGGCGACCGCCGGTTCAACAAAATATTTTCCGCACTCGCCGTCTTCATCCTCATCATCGCTTTATTGAACTATATCAACCTCTCCACAGCCCGGGCGGCAGACCGCATGAAAGAAGTAGGCGTCCGCAAGGTCATCGGCGCCCGTCCCGGACAACTCATCCGCCAATTCCTCACCGAGTCCTCGGTGCTCG
>Ga0302324_100027436_pt1 | contig 10849 bp, 10 predicted proteins | sample Palsa_T0_1_FD_201949 | JGI IMG/M metagenome (GOLD analysis project Ga0302324, IMG submission 201949) | Peat permafrost microbial communities from Stordalen Mire near Abisko, Sweden - Palsa_T0_1 | ecosystem: Environmental > Terrestrial > Soil > Palsa > Peat permafrost | place: Sweden: Abisko...
AACCCGGCGCGCCGTTCCGATTCAAAGTCACCGAGGTCGATGCCGTAACCAAGGCGGCATTCCCGAACCTCGTGCCCTCAGCCCCCGGCTGGGGCATCGTCTCTGTGGTCGCGCGCGGCAAGACAGGCGGAACGCCCGGGCTCTTGGTCCTCGAGACCCGCTTCATCGTCGCCTCCGACGGCACGCACGTTCCGGCAACGTTCGCGCGCTCCATCAACGGGCTGTTCATGGGGAAGACGCACAACTCACCGATGGGCGCGAGCTACATTCCGATCGTGGGCTTCGCCGCGACCGCGTACGACGCGTTTCACCGGGGTGGCGACCTGACGGTCGGACCGGATGAGAAACCCCTGACCGTCGTCCTCGGCGACGGCGCCGACATGGGCTCCTGCAGCCTGCCGCGCCCCTCGCCCTAAGGACGCGCCGGGCAGGTCATCTCGCGCCCCCGAGAATAGACGGGACTGATGTCGAGCAGACCCATCATGATCGCCGTGGGCGGCGATTCCGGCACCGGAAAAGCGACGCTGGCACGCGGCCTCGAGATTATTTTCGGCGACGCCCGCTCCGTCCGCGTCGCGCTGGACGATTATCGCTCCCTCGATCGCGCGCAGCGCAAAGCCGTCGGCCTCACGGCGCTCGACCCGCGCGCGAACAACTTCGCCGCGATGCAAGAAGATTTGTGGGCGTTGCGCGAGGGCCGGGCGATTGAGAAGCCCACCTACGATCACGCTGCGGGCACGTTCGGTCCGATCGAGCGCATCGAACCCAAAGAGATCGTCGTCGTGCACGGGCTGTTCCCGTTATACACACGCGCGCTGCGCAGCCTTTTCGACGTCACGATCTGGAACGACCCCGAACCGGAGCTGCGCGCGGCGTGGGAAGTCCGGCGCGATACGCTGCAACGCGGCTACACCGTCGAGGGCGTGCGCGCGCTGCGGCAAAGCCGCGAGCCGAACGTCGCGAAGTACATCTCGCCGCAAGCGCGCTACGCCGACCTCACGGTTACGTTCGAGCGCCCGAGCGATTGGGAGGCCACGGACCCGGACCGGCTCTCCGCAAGCATTCGCAAAGGCGGCCGCTTCCGGCCGCTCGACTATCACGAATTCGAAAGCGCCTCGATCTCGATCAACCAAGCACAAAACGCCGCCGGCGGCCACCCGGAAACCGTCATCGAAATCGACGGCCACATCGCGCCCGCCGACGCAGCGCACGTCCAAGACAATATCTGGTCGCACCTGAACCTGCAGGGGGCGCGTCCCGCGCGGGTCGGCGAATTCGGCGACGCGCACGGAAAAGAAGCAGTCTCACCGACCCTCGCCCTCGTCGAACTGCTCATCGCGCGGCGCGTCGTGTTGATCGAGGAAGAGCTGGCGGAGATGGTCACGTGATGCTCGGCGGAACGGCACGCACCTGAACCTCGCAGGCGACCTCTTTGTCGCCGGCGTTTCGCTCGTCGCGAGTGCGATCAATGCGGGAGCCGGAGGCGGCAGTTTTCTTTCCTTTCCCGCCTTGCTCGCGACCGGCGTTCCGCCCGTGCCCGCAAACGCGACCAACAACGTCGCGATGTGGCTCGGCTCGTTCGCCTCAGCCGGCTCGTTCCGCTCGGAAATCGACGTCCCGCGCCCGGCACTCGTACGCATCCTCGTCGCCAGCATCATCGGCAGCACGATCGGCGCGCTGTTGCTCTTGCGAACGAGCAACGCGACCTTTGCCGGCCTGATCCCGTTCCTGTTGCTCGTCGCAACGGTCGTCTTTATCGCGGGTCCGGCGCTCACGCGCATCACCCAAAAATTGAGCACGCCGCTCACGATCGATTCGCCGCTCGGGCTCGCCGTGCAAACGTGCATCGCGATCTACGGCGGATTCTTCGGCGCGGCGATGGGCATCTTGATGCTCGCGCTGCTCGGCGTGCTCGGTATGCACGATCTGCGCCGCGCGAACGCGTTCAAACTAGTGCTGTCGACGCTGATCAACGGCGTCGCCGTCGTTCCGTTCCTACTCGCCCGCGTCATCGCATGGGAACCGGCCGCGTTCATGAGCGCGGGTGCGATCGCGGGTGGGTTCCTCGGTGCGAGCATCGTGAAGCGGATGCCCGCGCACGTCGTGCGCGGGTTCGTTACCGTCGTCGCGTGTACGATGACGGCGTACTTCTTCTGGGCCGATTACATCAAGAAGTAGCTAGACGCCGAGGTAGGCTTTGCGCACTTGCGGGTCGTCGAGCAGCGTGCTCGAGGGTCCGCTAAGGACGATCCGGCCGGTCTCCAGGACGTAGGCGCGCTCTGCGAATTCGAGCGCGGTCTCGACGTCTTGCTCGACCATCAAGATCGTAACGCCCTCGTTGTTGATCGCGGTCAGGATTTCGAGAAGCTGGTCGACGAGCACGGGCGCGAGCCCGAGCGACATCTCGTCGATCAGGAGCACCTTCGGGCGCGCCATGAGCGCGCGCGCGATCGCAACCTGTTGCTGCTCGCCGCCCGAGAGACGGCCCGCAAAATACGTGTATCGCTCCTTGAGCCGTGGCAGCAGCGTGAGGACGCGTTCGAGATCGGAGGTAACCTCGCGGTCGCGGCGCAGGTACGCGCCCATGAGGAGATTCTCGTGCACCGTGAGCGCGCCGAAGAGCCGCCGGCCCTGCGGCACCTGCACGACGCCGGCTCGCACGATCTCGTCCGGCGGAAGCGCCGTCAAATCGTGCTCGCCGAAGCGCACGCGGCCGCCGCGCTTGCTCACGAGCCCGCTCATCGCGCCGAGCAACGTCGATTTTCCGGCACCGTTGCTGCCGATCAACGCGACGATCGCGCGCGGCTCGAGCGCGAGCGAGACGTCCCACAAAACCTGCGTGTCGCCATAAGCCGCGCTCAGGTTCTCAACCGTCAGCCTCATTTACTAATGTCGTCCTGAGCTTGTCGAAGGGCGGAACGCGCGCGCTCGGCCGCGTGTCGTATCGCGAAGCGCGAGCCGAGATAGGCTTCGATGACCTGCGGCGACTGCGTTACCTCCAGCGGCGGTCCTTCAGCGATCTTCTTCCCCTCGGCGAGCACGATCACCGTCGTCGAGACGGACATAATCGCTTTCATCAAGTGCTCGACGATCACGATCGTCAGCCCGCGTGCTTTGAGCGCGCGGACGAGTTCGAGCGCTTCGTCGACCTCGCTGTGATTGAGCCCGGCCATTACTTCGTCGAGCAGCAGCACCTCGGGATCGAGCGCAAGCGCCTTCGCGACCTCTAAGCGCTTGCGATCGGGAATCGTCAGTTCGCTCGCTGGCCGCCCGGCGACACGCGCGAGCCCGACGAACTCGAGCAATTCGTCGGCCCGCGCGAAAGCCGCGGAGCCGCGACGTTTGGCGCCGTAGCGTCCGTACATCGCACCGACCGCAACGTTCTCGCGCACCGTCAGGTTGACGAACGGCTTGACGACTTGAAACGTGCGCGCGATCCCGAGCTTGCACACGTCGTGGGTCGCGACCCGGCCGATGCGCGTGCCTTCGAACGTGACGGAGCCTCCGGAAGGCTTGTACACGCCCGAGACCACGTTCATCATCGTCGTCTTGCCCGATCCGTTGGGCCCGATGAGCCCAACGATCGAACCGCGCTCGATCTCGAAGCTCACGCCGTCGAGCGCGAGCAGCCCGCCGAATCGCATCGAGACGTTGTCGACCGAGAGATACTTCGCGCTCATACGCGATACGCCGACAGGCCGCGGACGAAGCCGCGCCACCCGCCTTTGACACCGGCCAAGAACAGCAGCCCGCGCGGCAAGAACAGGACGACGAGCACGATGACCACGCCGAAGAACAACGTGTGGATCTGTGGGAAATGGCTCCACAGCGTCTCATTGATGGCGGTCAAGATCAACGCGCCCACCACGGGACCCGCGACCGTGCCCACGCCGCCGAGCAGCGCCATCACGATCGGGAACACGTTGTCTTCTAAGCCGAAGGCCGTCGGCGGGTCGATGAAACCGTTCGAGAACGCAAACACGCCGCCCGCGCCCGCGGCCATCGTCGCGCAGAGCGCCCAAGCCGCGATCTTCGCGCGCGTTACGTCGATCCCGAGGACCGCCGCCGCGTCCTCGTTTTCCCGGATCGCGACCAGCGCATAACCGAACTTCGAGGTTGCGACGAGCCACGTCAGCCCAAACGCGTACGCGCAGACCGCCCACATCGCATAGTAGTACTGAGAGAACCACGCGGCTTGCGTCACCGTGAGGCCCGATCCGTTGCCGAGCGCATCCGTGTTGGCAATGAGTTCCTGGACCGCAAGCGCAATGCCGAGCGTCGCGATGCCGAAATAGTGCCCCTCCAGACGCAGAATCGGGAGCCCGAGCAGTATCGCGAACAGCGCCGCGACGATCATCCCGGCCGGCACGTCGACCCAGACGTTGGCCCACCCGTGATTTGCGAGATATGCCGACACGTACGCGCCGATCCCGAAATACACGACGTTGCCGAAGCTCACGTAGCCCGCGTATCCGCCGAGCAAGTTCCATCCGAGCGACATCGCGGAGAACATGAGGATGCCGCGCACGAGGTTCTCGTAGTAGCCGTTGTGCAGCAGCGGCACGCCCAGGGCGACCACGAGCAAGGCGGCGATGGCGAGCGCCGCGCGAGGACTACCGGTAATCCCGCCAGCGCGCGCGGCTTTCACTTAGACGAGCGCGCGGCCCATGATGCCGGTGGGGCGCACGATGAGCACGATCAAGAACACACCGAGCGCGACTGCGTCCTGCAGCCCGCTGCCGATGAACTGCGAGCCGAGCGCCTCGACGATGCCGAAGACGAGTCCGCCGACGAGGGCGCCCTGCACGCTGCCGAGGCCGCCGAGCACGCAGACCACGAAGGCATCGATGATGTAGGGATCGCCCATCGAGGGATTGAGGCCTTGGTTGAGCCCGACGAGTACGCCCGCCGCGCCGGCGAGCCCCGCACCCAAGCCGTATACGATCGCGTAGATGTTGGCGACGCGTACGCCGGAGAGCTGGGCGGCACCGATGTCGAGCGCGGTCGCGCGAATCGCGCGACCGGTGCGCGAACGCGACAGCCACAGCTGCACGACGCCCGTCACGGCGAGCGCAACGAGCAGCGTCCAGAACTTCGTCCAACCGATCGTCACCGGGCCGAGGTCGAAGTGCGAGCCGGTGTACGCGGGCGCGACGGCCTTCGAGTCGCCGTGGAAGATGACGAGCGCGATATTGACGAGCAACAGCGAAAGCCCGAAGGTCAAGAGGAACGTCGTGAGCATCGGCGCCCGCACCACGAAGTTGATGACGTACTTTTGCACGAGAAACCCGAACCCGAACATTACGGCAAACGCGATCGGAACGCTCAGGAACGGGTCGACGTGGAGTGAGGTGAACAGCACGTACGAAAGGTACGCGCCCATCATCAGATACGCGCCGTGCGCGAGGTTGATGATGTTCATGATTCCCCAGACCAGCGAAAAGCCGAGCGCGACTACGGCGAGGATACCGCCCTCGAGGATGCCGTTCGCCAGAATTTGGAGGTAAAGGGTCAGCGCTGCGACCAGTCCGGCGTCGGATACATCGGTTGCGCGTCTTGCACGGCGTGCGGCCAGACGGTCACGAGGTTTCCGTGCTGGATCTGATTGACCGCCATCGGCTTATACACGTTGAGCCCGCGGCTGTCGAACTTCAGCAGTCCGTAGAACGTCACCACGTTGAGCTTGGCGAGCGCGTCGCGTACTTTGTCCGGATCGAGCGAACCCGCGTCTTCGATTGCGTACTGAAAGGCGAGACACGTCGCCGTCGACTCCGCGTCGTGGTAGTCGGGAACGTGACCGTATTTCGCTTGGAACACCTTCGCGTATTCCTTCGACGTCGCGATGAAGCCCGAGCGATTGGCCGTGTAGTCAGCGCTCGGCGACCACTGCGTTCCACCGAACACGTAATTCGCGTCGTTGCCGAGCGCCTGGCGAAAGTCCGGCGTATCGGGGCCGACCGAATAGGCGTAGGCCTTCGCCTGCACGTTCTGCTCCTTGAACGCTTTTTGCAGCAAGAGCGCGTCTTGCAGATGGCCACCGTTGAGGATGATGTCGGGGTTGGCGGCCTTGATCGCGCTGACGACCGAGGACACGTCGGTCGTATCGGCGGGATACTTGTTGTCGTAGACGACCTGCAAGTGGTGCGCCGCCGCGAAATTCCGCACGCCGCTTGCGACTTCGAGCGAGAAGAGATCGTTCGCCGCGACGATTGCCACCGTCTTGGGCGGTGACTTCTGGTGGATGGCCATGTCCATCACGCCTTCGAGGTAGCGCGGCGCGGGCGAGAGCACGGCGAAGATGTAGTGATAGCCCTGGTTGAAGATCCGTTCCGCCGCGCCGTTGCCTTCGACCATCGGCACCTTGAGACGTTCGACGACGGCGGCAGCGGAAAACGATGCGGCCGAACCGTAGGGCCCGAGCAAAAAATTGACGTGGTCCTGGCTGACAAATTTCTCTACCAGGCGGGCCGACGTTTGGGCGTTGGTCTCATCGTCGGCGTACGAGATCGCGACCTTGTACTTCTTACCCCCGACCGGAATGCCGCCGTGCGCGTTCACGTAGTCGGCCCAGAAGTCGTAGCCTTCCTTGGTGAGTGCGCCCTCTCGGGCGTCGCGTCCGGTTGCGGCGAGCGCCGCACCAAAGGTGATCGTGTTGTCGTCCGCGCGGGCCGGCGACGGAGCGAGATTCGCGGCTATTGCGACGAGCGCGATGCAAGCCAAAAAGCGAAGCGTCTTCAACGTCGGGCTTCCTTCCGGTGACGATCGTATTTACCGGACGTATACGGTCGCTCCCGACGACGACCTGCCTGCGGGCCACGCGCATATGCTGCAACCGGCACGGGTTATGAAGCATGCCCCCGTTTGTCAGGAGTTTCAGTTTTGGGTAAGGGATTTGCCGAAATTGCGTTTACGCCGGCCGTGCAGGCCGAGCAGTCGGCGCACGGCAGCCGGCGCGGCTATGCCGCAGTCGCCGAGCATCCGGCGCCCGACGACCGGCTCACCGGCGACGAAATGGCGTTCGTCGCCGAGCGCGACAGCTTTTACCTCGCGACGGTGAACGAGGCAGGCTGGCCCTACATCCAGCATCGCGGCGGGCCGCCCGGATTTCTCAAGGTGCTCGATCCGCGGACGCTCGGTTTCGCAGACCTGCGCGGGAACAAGCAATACATCAGCGTCGGCAACGTGGACTCCGACGATCGCGTCTGTCTCTTCTTGATGGACTACGTGCATCGCGAGCGCCTGAAAATCTTCGGGCACGCGCGGCTGACCGAGGATCCGGCAACGCTCGCACGCCTCGCCGTGGAAGGCTATCCGGGCGTCATCGAGCGCGGCTGGATCATCGAGGTCGCGGGATTCGACTGGAATTGCCCGCAGCACATCACGCCGAGATTTAGCGAGGCCGAAGTGCGAGACGTGCTGGCGAGCCGCGACGCGCGGATCCTCGAACTCGAGGCCGAGGTCGCAGCCTTGCGCGCCGCAACTACAGGATGAGGTGCACGTCGCCGAACTCGTGCCAGAGATACGAGCAGTCCAAGGCCTCGTGATAGGCGCGCTCGAGTACGTTCCGGCTCGCGATCGCCGAGAGCATCGCGAGGTGGCTCGCGCGCGGCTCGTGGAAACCGGTCAGGATTCCGTCAACCGCCGACACTCCGCGCTCCGGCGTAATCACGAGATCGGTCCAGCCGTTCGAGGCGACGACGCGATCTTCGATGACGGAACTCTCGAGCGCGCGCACCACAGTTGTGCCGATGGCGATGACGCGCCGGCCCGCGCGCCGCGTCGCGTTGACCGCGAGCGCGGTCTCGTGGGACACCGTGAACGGTTCGGGTTGCGGCGGCTCGTGCGCCTCGGCGCTCGAAACCCCGGCATGCAAGGTGATGCTCGCGACCCGCACGCCGCGGTTTCGCAGCGCGGCGAGCGTGCGTTGCGCAAACGGGCGGCCGGCGGACGGCATTTCCGCCGATCCCGGCGTACGGGCAAAGATCGTCTGGTAGGCATCGATCGGATAGCGCCCGTTGAGGTACGCATAGCGAATCGGCGCGCCATAACGATGTAAGTACTCGACGATCGGCTCGGCCACGTCGAGCCGCGCATACCATAGGCGATCGGCGCGCGCATCGACCGGCGCAACGAGCGTCGCGGTACCGTCGCCCGCTAACGCAAGCATCTCGCCCGCCGTTGCGGCGCCGCGCGGTTCGACGATCCAAAGCGTGTTCGCAACGCGCGTCGAGAGATGCAGCAAGAGCGTCGACCCATCCGCCCGCCGCGCTTGAAGCGCCGCGGGCAGCGTCGCCGAATCGTTGACGACGAGCAAGTCGCCCGGCTCGAGCAGTGCAGGCAGTTCGACGAACAACCGATGTCTCGTGGCGCCGGTGCGCGCGTCGCTGATGAGCAGGCGCACGCCGTCGCGCGGGATGCCGCGCGCTTCGGGGGGTTCGGTGGCCTCGAGTTCTTTCGGAAGCTCGAATGCGAGGTCGACGAGGTTCACGCCGCCGCACCCGCTTCCACGAGCGACGCAAGCTCGATCCGAGCGTACGGCTCGCGCGAACCCGCGATCGAATGCAGCAGCGCACTTGCAATGTCGTCCGGTTTCGGCATTGCGTCGAAATCCGCATCGGGCTCTGCGTCGCGGTGCATCTTCGTATCCATGCTCCCGGGATCGACGACCAGCACCGAAACGCCGAATCCGTCGATCTCGGCCGCGAACGTGCGTGAGACGTGCTCGAGCGCCGCTTTGCTCGCGCCATAGCCGCCCCAGCCCGGATAGGTGTTGACCGCCGCGTCGGACGAGACGTTGACGATCGTTCCGCCCGACCGTATCAGTAACGGAAGCCCATGCTGCATCAGGTGCAGCGGCGCGAAGACGTTGGTCTGGAAGAGCCGGTGGAACACCGCGGGCGAGAGGTGCTCGAGCGTTGGCAGCGGCACGAGCCCGAGCGTCGAGGCGTTGTTGACGAGCAGGTCGAGACGGCCGAACGCTTCGGCCGCACCAATGAGACGGTGAACGTGCTCGAGCTCCGCGACGTCGCCTGCAATTGCGGTGACCTCAGTGATCGCGCGCAGCTCCGCCGCCGCTCGATCGAGCGCTGCCGCATCCCGCGCGGTGACGATCAAGCGCAACCCGTGTCGCGCAAGCAGTCGCGCGGTCGCGTGCCCGAGTCCCTGCGAGGCGCCGGTGATGAGCGCGACGTGGCCGCGCTCGTACCAAGAAATCGTATCCTTCATGGCGCTAAGTGTAAGGCGCTCGGATAGCGCGCGCATCGCCCTGCCGACCAGCTGCGCTCCTGGCCGTTCGGACAGGGCGAGGTTAGCCCCGCCCGCCGTACGGAATGGTCCCGATTTGCGTCGAAGCGCTCGCGCGTGACGTTAGACCCGCTTGCGGTCGCGCAAATCCGATTTCTCGGGAAACCCGCGCTCTACGTAGCCGGCAGGCTGCAGCCGTTTGGTGGACCGCGTAAGGCAATCGCGTTGCTCGCCTACCTTTTGCTGTACCGGGACCGCGCACTCTCGCGCGCGGCGGTAGCGGAAAAGTTTTGGCCCGACGAAGACGACGAGAACGCGCGCACGGCGCTGCGCCGGCACTTGCACCGCGCGCTCGCGGCACTCCCGGAAGCGCTCCCGGCGCGGCCGTGGGTGATCGCCGATCGGACGACGCTTCGCTGGAACCTAGAGGCCCCGATCGAGATCGACACGGTCGAGTACGAACGGCTGTGCGCGGCCGGAGCAGGCGCGGCCGCGGCCTTGCTTTACCGAGGCGACTACGTCGAGGACTTCTACGACGAGTGGATCCTACCCGAACGCGAGCGATTGCGGGAGCAACACTCGGCGAACCTCGTCGCGCTGGTGGACGAGCGCCGGCGCGCACTCGACTATCCCGCCGCCATAGCGTTCGCGCAACAATTGCTTCGGCTCGATTCCCTGCGGGAAGACACCGTCCGCCGCTTGATGTCGCTGCACTTTGCGGCGGGCGACCGTTCCGGGGCGCTAGCCACTTTTGAATCGTTTCGCAAGCGGCTGGGGGATGAGTTATCGGCGGACCCGATGCCGGAAACGATCGCCCTTCACGAAGCGATTCGCGGTAACGAACTCGCGACGGTTGAGAACGTCCCACCGGCGCCGCACCTCGCGCGCGCTGGATCTCCGTTCGCGGGGCGCCAGGCAGCGTTGCAATCGCTGCGCGACGCGTGGGAGACGGCTGCCCGAGGCGCAGGCTCGACGGTCGTCGTGAGCGGTGAAGCCGGCGTGGGCAAATCGCGCTTGATCGGCGAGTTGCTTGCACTCGGCGAGGCGCAAGGCGCTCGCATTGCGCTCGGGTCGACCGCGTCGCAGGAAACGCAACCCTATCAGCCGATCGCCGAAGCGATGCGCGGCGCGCTGCGGTTGCTGCGCTTGGAGCGGCTCGAACCGGCGAAGCTCGCAGCGCTTTCCGCGCTGGTGCCCGACATACCGGGCCTTGTCCCGAACGTTCCGGTGTTGGTTGCCCTCGAACCCGAACGTGACCGGATCCGCCTGTTCGACGCGGTTGCAAGCGCGCTGAAAAATCTCGCTGAAACACGCCCCTTGCTCTTGGTGCTGGAAGACCTGCATTGGGCCGGTGCTGCGACGATCGAACTGCTCGTATTTCTTTCCCGACAGCTCCGCGCGCATTCGATATTGGTCGTCGTCTCGTTTCGCGAGGAAGTCAACGCCGGCGATGCGCTGCGCGGTTTCTTGCGCCGCCTCGAGTTGCATCGCTCGAGCCACGTTGCCCTTGGCCCGCTCGACGTAGAGGATATTAGGGCCTTGATCGCTGCAGCGGCCCCAGAAGCGAGCGAGACGCTCGCCGCCGAGATCTTTGCAGCCAGCAACG